>Ga0160505_100778_pt1 | contig 16468 bp, 7 predicted proteins | sample DIDeMG_FD_108225 | JGI IMG/M metagenome (GOLD analysis project Ga0160505, IMG submission 108225) | Enriched chicken feces microbial communities from UW Madison campus, WI, USA - DID2874_E49_Stillage MG | ecosystem: Host-associated > Birds > Digestive system > Large intestine > Fecal ... | reverse complement strand
TATTATTATTATTATTATTATTATTATTATTATTTTTATTATTATTATTATTATCATCACCATCACCATTACCATCATGCTACTCGTTAGTACTCTTTTATCCTCTATCCACTACTCATACACATGAGACTCACTATCTTCACCCAAAACCAGTTCATTTGAGCTTCTGAAAACCCATTCGACGTGTTCTCAAGCCCAAGCGAAGCATTGAACGCCCCCCGGTGCATCGTCCCTGGCGCTACTCCGGATGTTTCAGCCGTTTTCTGTTGAAACTTGTGGTGGGGACCCAAATGATCACGTAAGAAATGGGTTAGGGCATTTCGAAACTTTTTTTTCTTCTCTAATAAAAGCCGGGACATGGCAGTGACCATGATCTGAGCAGTAACCCGAGAACCACAGTACATATTCTCTAATGCTGAGAGCCTGCTTACACCATCGCCATCACACCATGGCCACACGCCAGCTGCTCTGGCCTTTTGCTGGCAGCAGCATTGCTCGCGCCTTTTCAACGACCGCAGTGCTCGAGCGCGGCGGCGCCCCGCGGCGCGCACGGCCCGGTCGGAACACCGCCAACACTAGCAGCAACGCCAGCACGCGAAGGCCACCGACTGCACGCCAGAAGGAGGATCTACTTGTCAAATCGGTTGAAGATCTCGAGCAGATCCTCCCCAACATGCCCGCTGAGGAACAGGCAAGGCTGCGGCGCGTTATTGACGAATACGGCCCGGGGCTCAACAAGTACTTGCAAAATGCCCAGGATCTGTCGAGCTTTGGCTCACTCGATGGCGCTGAGGATGCAATGCTGCCGGAAGACGAGGCGCTTGCCAACGCTACTCCTTACGCACAAGCCGTGGGGCTACTCACGCAGTTCACCGAACGCATCTACCAAAAGGAGAGTACGGGCGAGCCCGTTGATCCCAAAGAATACAAAGCGCTGTGGGACGTTGTTCGTGATTTCAGCAAGATGAAGGTCGACGACACTGTCGGGCCACCCATGCAGATGCTTGTGCTACTTTTCCAATTTGCCAAAAACTTAACGGGCCGTCCGCGCACACAGGCTATCCGCCTCGTTGGTGATCTACTCTACCGGTATCAGATAATGCGGTTGGACCCGTTCAACGAGGTTGACTATTTGTTGGCGCTATCGCGGACCCGCGACATACGGAGGGCGCTAGACATCTGGGAGTCGCGCTGCAATAAAAAGGACGTTGAGAATTCAATTTGGTGGCAAGAGGTCGGTGCGTGTCTCTACCTTAATGCCCATAACCTGAAGCGCGCGGAGGCGCTTGCAGCTGAGTCGCAGCAAAAGTTCGGGGGCTACGTATCCCCCAAGGTCGTCGTTCAGCTCATTGCAAGCCACCTCGGCGCAGGCCACCCGGAGCGCGCATGGGAGTGGTACAAGCATCTGATTGCCCAGGTGCGCGCCAACGGTGGCCCTGGCGAGCCCGAAGTGATTACCGGAGATATGGATCCAGAAGATGCCACAGAGATCTTTAACCGCAAGGTCTATCCATCAGAACATCAGCTTGCTCATGTTTTATCGCTTTTCCTCAACAATTTCCAAACCGCGTTTACCGTCCGTGGGCTGCAGGATCTTAAGGAATTAAATATTGTCCTGCCCGCAGAAAAAGCGCTGGACTTTTTGAAGGTGATTGCGCGTAACATTAGCCGGTTGGAGCCTGCAACACTGAAATCACTACTGCCGTCAGAACTGCAGAAAGCGGGCGCCCCGGCCATGGAGACATATACGCCAGCATTGCTGCAGGTGGCACTCGAGAAGCTGACAGAAGTGAGCCCAGAGTTGCGGGATAACCCAGAGTTCTACGTTGCCTGGATCCTGGCTTTGGCCAACATGGGAAACGTTGACGGCGCCCTTAGCGTTGTCAACACAATGCTTATACGCAAAGTCAGCCCATCGCATGTTACCTTCCATACCGTCATTAAAGCACTTCTGGCCAAGGGCAAACTTGAGTTTGCTCTTGCGGTGCTAGAGTATATGGAGACAGGCGGCGCGTCGCGGCCGGACGTCTTTGCACAGAAGCACACTGTGTCAATCACCCCGGGTCCACTCTCTGCAGGCCCCGCGGACTTCCCTGCGAAGCCAGTCGTGGCGATCCCTGCGCCCACGAGCATCCACTACGCGTTGCTGCTGCAGTACGGCGCACGCCGCAAGCGCCACCAGTTCGTGGCCGCAGTGCTCGAGCGCATGACGGAGCGCGGCGTTTCACACGACCAAACGTCGATCCTGGCACTGCTCCACTACCGGTACCGCGCCGGCGATTTCCACGGCGTTTTTGCGGTCATGACCATGGCCGTGCGCACGGGCATCCAGTTTTCGCGCGATGGCTACACAGCTGTGTGGACCATGCTGGCCGACTTCTACCGCACGCACGGCAGTGACCCCGTGCTGGTGGCCGAGACCGTTGCTGCGCTTGATCTGCGACGCGATGTCTGGCTGCGAATGCTGCGCGCGCGCGGTGTGCGCCCAGACCTCGAACTCTACGGCGCCGCCGCCGGCACGATGCTGCGCGCGGGGCTGGTGGCCGAGGCGCTCGCCGCCATTCGCTACACAACGGAGGTGTGCGGGCTTGAAATCAACGCGCTCTACGGACTCAAGCTCATGCGCATCGCCAAGAAGGTGGCGCCACGCTACGGCGGCAGCGATGCCTCCGCGGCGATGCCCGAGGACACACTGATGCAGGCGGCGCAGCGCGAGCGCGCGCTCGAGCGGCTGCTTGACGTGGTGGCACGCGATGACGCCGGTGGCGGCGCCCAGCTGCAGTCGGTGCAGCTTAGCGCGCCAACGCTGATTGACGCTGTGCTGCTGGCGCTTGGAGCCGACCCTGCGGACTACACCGACCGCGTGGACGCTCTTGTGGCTGAGTACGCTGCAGCGGCACCCCGCACGCAGTAGCGGAGCTCAGCGCACTTGCGTCCATTGTACATAATATAAATAAATATATACATATATAAAGCATTTTCATACAAAAAAAAAAAAAAACTTTTTGGAATTAGAAATTTTTGCACATTATAAAATTTTGTAGGCTATCGATGCGAGTAATTCTGTTTTCTTACGGGCAAGACTCTATTTTGACGTTTTGATAAACTTCATGAGCTTGGACTTTTGGTGGGCCGAGAGCGGTCCCTTGCCCTTGGTCAGCCACGATGCGCCGCCGCTGCCCTTGCTGCGCTCTGTGGTAGCCGAGCTTGCACCCGCCGGGGTAGCTTCACTCTCAGCGGCAGCAGCGCGCGCAGTGTCGAGCTTGACATCGGGCGCCTCGGTGATGGCTTTCGCCGCTTGCGCGTACTCGGGCCGCAGGATGCCCGTGGCGGGGAAATCGGCCGCGGTGTAGCCAGCGCCGTAGCGCCACTCGAGGAAAAGCAGGGTGCGGCGCCCCAGTCGCAGATCGCGCCCCAGCTGCGCGGCCGTGTCGGTCAAAATGGTTTTAGGCGGGCTCATAAATAAGTTGAAGGGCAGGTCCGGGGAGCTAAGTACCGAGCGCACAAATGCTGCCACGGCCGCAACCGTCTCCGTGGGGGCAAACTCGGCCTCGAGATTGGTCTGGTCTGGTAGACGAATGCGGATCTGGATGGCAGATACTTGCTGCTGCTTTTCTTGCGCGTGCTTTTCGCGCAGCGCTTTAGTCAAAAGGGGGCTGTCTTTGGGCGCTGACACTTTTTGGATCTGCTCGTGTAGTCGCTGGATCTGAGCCACGGAGACAACGTAGGCAGAGTCATCATCATCAGCAATCACGCGTTGGGCGGTGGACGGAAGGTAGACCTGAATGTTGCGGTCAGGAGGCACTGTTGAACTGGGTTCAGCTTGGTCAGCAGGTTGCAAAGTTGCTGTATCATTGTTTATTTCAGTCGAGGTAGGCTCAATTGACTTTTCGGGTGACTGATTCACCTGGTTCAGTACTGGTGACGACTCCCGCACAACCTCCTTTGCAGGTGTACTCTGCAGCGCAGTTTCTCTCGGTGTGATTTCTCTTGGTGTGGTCTCCTCTGGTGCGGTCTCCGTTGTATCACTAACTCCTCCAAACAACTTGTTCTGAAGCTCAATCGCATCATGAAACATCATCTCCGTCTTTTCAAACCGCACGCGCAGGGTCTCCTGTTTGTTGCTCAGCCCCAGATCAACCAGTGAACCAGCAAACTCCTCAAGCTTTACAAACCGCCGGTTGAACGCCTGCACAATGGGTATTTCAAACATGAGCACTCCAGATGACCCGTTTAAGCTTTTAGTGTAAACTCGTTTTGTGAAATTAATTCCAGATACGCGCTCAAAGTATGCAAGCACCTGCCAAAGCGTCGTTGATGCCGTGGGAAAGGACGCTACGAGCTTATCACTGAACTGTGGCGCAAGATCCTCGACGCGGAGCCGAATCACAACCTCGGAGGGCCCGGTGTCGCGGCGCTTGGCCTGCGCGGTGGCCTCAACGAGCTCGAGTTTGGCGTTTTGAATCAATTTGGTCAATCGCACTGGCAGCGAGAGGTCCAGCTCGCTCGCCTTGTGTTTGAGACTAAAGTCGGCGGGGTCGGCGAGCGCAAAGACAGCGCAGGCGCGTGCGCGCACATCGCGCAGCAACGTGGACGGCTCGCACTTGATTTTGGCCGTGCGATACGTATAACTGACAATCAATTGGTTCACCATGAAGTCTCAATGTATTTCTTTTCTGGCTTGGATGTAAATGTATATGTTTGTTTCGTAAGACAGCGTGGGGAGTGCAAGTTACAGAACTCGGAGTGGCAAAGTGACGTTGAGTTGCCGACGCCGCTGTATTTCCTGTTGTATTTGGGGGAGAAAAGAAGATTGAATCAGGGCTAGGGTACTTGCACCTCCAGAGAACTTTCCAAAAGGCATCGTCAAACAAGCCTAGAAGTTAGCCAAGAGGGTGTCAAATTATAAGTGCATAGGAGTAATGAAATAATATAAACCATTTCATAATAGTATTTTCTAGTAAAGGTAAAGTAAAATATATCATGTTTGCGTTGAGTCAGGCGAAATGCTCTCGACATGCGCCCAAACAGTATCACTCTGTGAGCTAAAGCCATGTTCTTGCACTGGTTAAAGCAGAACAATCCCAGTAACGATAATATTCACTTTTCTGCGTTTTTGCTTGACTTATAATGATCCTTGTTTGTTTACTTCGATTACCGATGAGGTCACTGTTATCAAACTACCCCCCAATCTCACCTCTAGTGAAGCATTGACTGTCCATATCTTAATATCTAAAAATACCTGCGATAATTATTCCAATGATTTCCAAAAACTGATAGTGAGCAACAGCCTTGTGCTTTGATAAAGCTTACGGGCCTGCTTTGTCCAGCGCGAAATCACCCTCAGTGTCGTTGGTTCTTAAAATAGAACGATCACCAGTGACAGCGGCAGACAATCGAGTTCTTTATTTCAGTATGAACAACAAGGACCGTATTAACCAGCACACTCAAACAAGGCGTTGACGTTTTAGCACCAGCTCTGAGGGACCAAACTCGATATTCAAGCGCAAAAGAGCAGAGCTGCTTTGTTCGCGAGATCCAAAGACTTTTCCTGGCGCACTGACATCCCAAGTGGGCTAGAGGCATCAGACACTGCAGGAAATTCCTGGCAATCACAAAGTCCTGAGAGATTCAAAGGATCTGGTCTTTTGTCTGTTTTTGGCATTGCGGCTCATATCGTTTTTTTTGATAGTCACGTGACAAATCCCAAGGCAAATCTTCAGCGCCCACAAGGAACTCTCTCGTTCATCAGCATCAATCATGGCGACCGACGCGACCCCTGCCAAGATCCCCATCCACGTCAGCGGTGAGCGTGGCCTCATTTTTGACATCCGTGATGTCAAGCGCCTGCGTGAGGAATTCCATGTCTGCGGCACGCTTATTGGTATTCTGCCGCAGATCCCGCAGCAAAACGTGTTCCAGGGTCTGCCGCTCGAGCTCATGCCCGAGGAGATCCGGTTTCTTGTGGAGGAGTGTGATGCGGCGTACCTGGTGGATGATGGTCCCGTGCATGAGCTTGCGGCGCTGAGCTTTCTTGATGACGACCGCAAGGCGCTGCAGGAGCACCGCAAGAAGATTGCGGACGCCCAGATCGAGAAACACCAGCAGCTGGTTGAGATCAAGCGCCAGCAGGCTATTGAAAAGAAGGGCAACAAGAACGCTGGTAAGGATGGTGGTAAGGATAGTGGCAAGGCTACTTCTACTCTTTCCGCCGAATCTGGTACGTTCTACAGCATAGACACATACACCACCGAGACCCCGGTCAACTTGCCGTCGTACGACCTATACGAAGCGCGCTACCATACCGATGCGCCCGTCAAGCTCACGTCAGCTAACAATGCTGTACGTAAGCCACTGCCTCCTGTCAGGCTCCCGAAACAAACGGCCTACGACATGTACATGCATTTGCAGCGCGAGCAGTACTTTTTGTCGCCCGGTCTGCGGTTTGGTGGCCAGTTTCTGGCGTATCCGGGCGATCCGCTGCGCTATCACTCTCATCATATTGCAATTGGCTACGGCTGGAACGAGAAATTTAATGTGCTTGACGTTGTCGGTGGCGGCCGTCTGGGCACTGCCGTGAAAAAGTGTTGGTACGTTGGCGCAAAGGATTACGCCACGGGCGAGTACCATGGGTTTAGTGTGGAATGGTCTGGTTTTGGTTAACAAAAGAACCAAGAGCAAACCTCTGCACTGGCTGGTGGTCACTTAACCCATTTGCTGTTGCGGTACGGCTGTAGCGTTTCAGGTCATTGACACAATGAACGTGCAAAGTTGGGCATGTTGAAACCTTGAGCTAAAATGATTGTTTGTTTATAATAGCAGCGAAATCCCGATCGAGAATATATATATATATATATTTAAAGCAGATCACAGACGTTTGTTTTTCGACTTTATTTTTCCACTCCACATTCCATATAGAAATTAGCTTCCCTTTAGACACTATGGGCTTTACAGATTATATTAGAAACTCCGTCAGCGCGCCCTTAAAGCCCGCCGATGAGCCTTCCTTTGGATCAGACTACTGGGCCAAATGGCACTGGAGCTCTGAAGCAGCAGCGCTGGATTTCCCCTCGGCCGCCGAGCTCACCGTGCTTGACGAGCTTTTTAAACAGATCACCAGTCTTTCCAGCAAGGACGAGCGCAAGCGTGGCCACCGCGACTCGTTCATTGTGCCGCCGGGCCAAGACTTTATTCCTTTTAATAAGAGCCACCGCAAGTCGATGACCTTGTCTCGCTCGTCGTCAATCTCGTCTTCGTCTCTCTCCTCGTCATCCTCCGTGCTCCAGCAGAATGCCCCGTCACCCAGCGAACGCTCCGAGCAGCTCGGTACGCTGTGCCTTTTGCTTGGTGAGCACATTGACAAGGTCGCTCAGAACGCGACTTACTGGTCATGGTCCGTTGACTGCTTTGACAAGCTTGTGCGTGTGTACAGCCTGCTCTACAGTTTCAATACCTTTGAGCCTCAAGTCAAGCAGCATATAATTACTACGATCTGCACGCTAGCAGCCATTATGGCCACATCGCTGTCAGAAAGCCGTAACGGAGGTGCCCTATCCAAGTACGAGTACCAGCGCACAAACGGGTTCATAATAAGCGGCATACTCCCCTGTTTGCTCTGGCTCGTGGGCAATGAGGGTACCAGCCACCATATGTCTGGAGAGTGCGTTGGATATGTGCTTTCGTGCGTCCAGTTCAGCGCGTCTAGCCTGCGCAAGTTTTTCAACGAGTCCAAGCGCGACAAGTTATTCCAATTCCCTCGACTCCGGCACCTACGGTTATGGCGCTCAATGTGGCTTAAAGTTATATTGGAGCGCTTGGTTGCAGACAACGCCGAGGATAAGTCCGCCGCAACTCTCCGGACCATTGTGGTTGAGGAGATTGTTACCAGCTTTAGGGCTGAGCAGGATAGCTACGTACGCGACCACTACGAAATTTTGTTCAACACGCCACTAGAATCGGTGGATAAATTTCACTGTCCCGCGTCGCCCGAGCAGGCGCGTGTGTTTCTCACGGGACTGTCAGACGTGCCCCGTAACTTGCTGGACCTGCAGAGATCATTGCTCAAGGTGTAGAGGCGCGAAGCACTCACAACGTCTTTGGGCAAAAGGTAGCACTCTCATTAATCCTCATTGCCACTTATGGATAGCGCCCCCACAAAGCTTGCTGTCTTTAGTGGTTTATACTTTTTTGGCCATGGTTAGCAAACGTGGTGTACGCTCGTCACAGTTGTGGGTGGCTGGCCGGATTAGACTTTTGTACGAGAGCGCACCAGTGCGACACTGAGAGAACTCTGTTTTTATAACCGTTGCTACCGAGGGAAAAAAACCCCGCTGAGCAACATTACCTTCAAAATAGCAATGAAGATATTCATCTGGACGGATACTACAGTGGCTGGATAGCTGTAGAACCAACCGAGCAACCCTTATGTAACCATCATGTTAGGTGGAGAGAATTTTTTTTTTTTTTCCTTTAGCTTCTATGTATTCAAATTGCTTATTCTGCTTAAAAGCAAGCGTCCTTGACTAATACCAAACATGAACCCTGAGTAAATCTCGGCTAGGCCGGGCCGTGGCGAGGTGCTATGGCATTTATAGCGAAATCTGGTTAAAAGAAAGTTCTAAAGAACATCAGTCTGTAGTTCAAATTGGTTTCTATTTCTATTTAATTTTGTATACCCTATTTTGTGATTTGTTAATGAAACCTGGGTAATCTCAATAAAAAGAGAAATATTTGTCCTTTGCTTTTTGTTTATATCTTTGCAAGCATTTCCAGCTCTTTGATGCGGTCAATTGTGTCGGCAACAGTGGCCTCAAGCGGGAGATAGTCAATCTTGAGGTACTTTTGCGACTCGGCAATGTCAAACTTGGCAAAGTTGTCCACAGAGAAGGAGCCAGGGGTGCCGTAGGGGAGCGTTGCGTCGTACTCGGGGCGAACCTGGCGGATCACATCAACAAGGCGCTGGCCGTTAGCGGGGCCAGCAAGGTTGAACGAGCGCTTGTTGTCAAGGCCAGATGTCGCAAGCACGCGGACGTGGGCGCGCGCGGCATCACGCACGTCAATGTAGACGGGCAGCACAAACGGCAGCTTGTCCGACTTGGCCCGGTCGCTTCTAATCAACTTGTAGAGGATCTCTGTCGACGTGTTGAGGTTGGAAATACCAATGTCATTGATGGGCGGGCCAAATACCATGGGCACCTGGATCGTGGTGATTGTAAAGTTGGGCTTCTCCTTGGCAAGGAAGTCCCAGGCGGCACGCTCTGCAAATGTCTTTGACGCGAGGTAGCCCAGCTGCGCGTTGCTTTTGCCCTCCTCAAGGGTCACCGGGTTCCAGTCGGCGGCCGAGTATGTCTTGGTGGGGTCGTCGAGGCGCTGGGGGGTCTGGGACATGGCCGCAAACGATGACGTGATTACAACCTTTTTGACATTGCTGCCAAACTTCTTGGCCCCGTGCAACACAGAGACGGTGCCGTTGATGGCGGGGACAATGAGATCACGCTCGGGGTCCTCGACTTTAAAGGTAAAGGGCGACGCCGTGTGCAAGACATGGGCAATATCCGGGTGGGCTTGGAAAACGTGGTCAAAGGCGTTAAGCACCGAGATGTCCTTGACAATCTCGTAGACAAACTGGGAGCCGTACTGCTTGGTGTAGAACTCGCCCTTGGCGTCGGACCGGACGGTGCCAACCACCTGGTAGCCAAGCTCGACGAGCTGCTTAATAATGTGCGCAGCAATAAAGCCGGAAGCGCCGGTAACAAGAACCTTTTCACCTGTCATGATGATCACTTAGCGTGTATATATAAAGAAAACAGAGGTGGGTATGCAGAACAATCGTTGATGATGCGAATACCTCGGCGGTCACGAGTGTATTTATATTTGGCGTTCGAGGTCTTGGACCTGCCATCGCAGCAGCACGGCTGATATCACCAGCCAATCCATTAGCCAGGCAGCCCACAGCGATAAGGACTGGGCTGGGACAGGAAGGTAGAGCCCGGGTGACGTCAGCGCTTATTCAGCAGTTCGGAAATGACGCAGTTCCGACAGACGTTCGGGGTTCAAACCCCACAGTGTCCGTTTATTTAATTTAATTTACTTGGTTTTATTTATTTTACTTGATTCATTTTATTTGATTTGATTTTGTTTTATTTGATTTATTTTATTTGATTTATTTTATTTGATTTATTTTATTTGATTTTATTTGATTTTATTTGATTTTATTTATATTGTTTCATTTTTCACTTTTTGAAATTCCAAATTATTCAAGTTACCCTGCCCCCACACACGCTCTCACAAATTTTTCTATTTTTCACCTTCATATAGCTTCCCTTCTCTCCATCACCACTCCAGCTCTGATTGGATCATCCACGTCCATTGATCTCGGTACTTTTTGGTACATTTGCACGCGTTTGCGGCCTTCGCACTCTTTTCTCTAACGGATCCCCCCACCAGTGCAGGTATCCTCTCGCCACTTTCTCTGGTATAGGTGCGCCCGCACCATGGCTTCCCGACAAATCCTCAACAGTAATCCGGTGCTCATGTCCAAGCGTCGCGAATCACTGCTATGGAGTTTGCAAAACTTTACACAGGACTTTCTCGCCGAGTCGCTGAGGTCGCGCGACGCGCGCGCCTACGCCAATTTCCTCAACTCAAACCGGCTCTCCTTCCGCATTGCCGATTGGATCTCGACGACCCCCAACAGCAGGAATACCAGCAGAATCAGTACTACTACTAATGGCAGAACCAGCAGCGCGCGGGCCAGTCCCAGCGCGCGCTTTGCGTACACCCACCGCCAGGCGGCGCGCGCTGCCTTTCATAATTCTCTCGGCCCATCGCAGGTGTCACCACGTTATATGGTCCCCCACAACACTCCAACACAAAGTGAGCTGATCTTAGAGCTCAACGACATTCTCTCCGACGCAAACCCGTCACAACACATTAGCCGGCTACTCGCCGTCATCAAAAACCTAAAAACTGACCCCTCCTCGGCGCCCGAGCTGCTGCGGATGCGGCGGTCTATCTACGCCTACGTTAGTGCCAGCATATCCCACGATAGAATCGAGATTGTAAATGCATTGTTTGACCTCGTCCGACCAGCCAAGCGCTCCAAATACGACTTTGCCGCCAAGATCCAGGCCTACCTTGACCTCGATCCAGCTCAGGTCGAGCCCGTGTTTGTCGATGCGCTCAAGACCATTTCGAAAGCCGGCATTCTCGAGCTACTCTACTCCACCTTCCGCCATGTCTACCGGCCCAACAGCAACTTCGCGGTGCCCGATCCGAGCTATTTTTGTTTTCACCTGTACATGACCGTCTTGCTGCGGCAATACGGAACAGTGTGTTTTCTCGACGTTGAAAAGCACAAGACTGAGCGTAATATTCTGCGGTACCTGATGAATAAAAATACGCGCTTTGTCACGGTACTCAAGAAACTCATGGAAGAGAACCCCGCGTTCGGGCAAATGCTTGCGACGACGTGCCTCGACCTTGAGTACAAAATCCATAACAACGCGTCAGCCATTGACATTTGGGACGCAAAGGAGCAATTACATCTGGCATCAACACTAGACCTGCAAAAGGCCATGAGCGCGCTGCTGCATACCAAGGACTACGACCGGGCGCTGGCCATTTACAAGCGAAATCCCGATATCCACGCAGACTGGCTGTTTGACACCCTACTGAAAACTTATGCATATAAACAGGACTGGGCCAGCATGCAGCAGGTGTTTGAGAGTCTGTTTGGCCGCGGCGAGCTCCCCAATATTAACCACTATCGCATCGTTATGGAGGCACTCAGTAAAATTGCCGGTGTCGATGTTGTTGACACAATGTACGACAACATCAAGGCCCGCAAGCTGGCGCCGACCATTGCCATTCACAATGCCATCATGTTCTCCCGCTATGCACTGGGCGACATCTTCGGCGTCAAGGAGGCCTATGACCGCATTGCTGCCGACGGGCTGCGGCCCAACCTGCGCACGTTCACCATCAAGCTGATGGCATACTCCGACGCGCACGATCTGGCTTCCGCCAAAGAGGTGCTAGCCCAGATGCAACAGCAAGACGTTCCCATCACCCGCGAGATTCTGACGACAATGATCTCGCTCTGTTCCAAGCGCTACGACATTGATGGCGCTGAGCGCATTTTTTCGTGGCTCAAGCAAAAGGGCATGCATCCGGACCTCATTTGCTACAATGCCATGATTGAATGTTACATGAATGCCAAAGCGCCCGAATCTGCCGAGCGGCTGCTGGAAGAAATGAAGGCGAATGGTATCAGCATGCGCATCGACACCATCACGATTTTGTTCAAGCACTATGCGCGCATGAAGCAAAGCGACAAGCTGTCAGAACTCTACGCCGAAATGTCCCGGCTACAGATCTTGCCGGACGCCAAGTTCTACTCGGTGATGCTCGAGTACCTTGTGCGCACAGACAAGTTTAACGAGGCCGAAACAATTATCAAGGAGCTCGACAGCACTGAACTGAAAAACAACATTTACCACTACTCGATCCTAATGAAGGGATACCTTCACAACAATCAGTATAATCAAGTGATTGAAATCTTCCAGGAGCTGGAGAGAAAGCACATTGAACCGACATTTGAGACGGTGGCGCTGATGATCGAAGCGTACGAGCAGTCAATGCGGGGCTCTGGCATTGGCAACCAGGTGCTGCAGGACTACATGTCCAAGACTGACGAGCTCGTCGATCTCACCTCCAAGTACGTGCCGCGCAACGTTGTCTCCCCCGAGATGGTCGTGGCCGTGCTCAAGGGCCACGCGGAACGGCTGAATCTTGACCAGGTCAAGCTTGTTATCGAGGCCATCAAAGACATGGGCGCGCACGGCAAGCGCTTGTTGGAAAACGACATTGTGCTGCGGCGCATTTCGCTTATCTTTGGTAAGTTCAACGAGTGGGGTCTGTTCACAGAGTACTCCAACCGCCTCATGGAGGTGGTCAGGACCAAATTTGTGCAAACGCGGAATGGCCAGTATAGGCTGCCGCCGGCGCTGCGGCTGGTGGACGACAAGGTGTTTCGCTACAAGTTCATCCAGCTAGCAGACATGGGCCAGCGGGACAAGATCTTCCCGCTCTACAAGACGCTCAAGGCCAAGGGGTTTGCGTTCTCAAACTACACGATCAACACCATTGTGCCGCTGCTCGTCGAGGACCCCGCCACTATCACGCACGGCTACGAGCTAGCCGAGCGGGAGCTTCTCGGCGGCTCGCTGCGCGCGATCGAGGCGAGCCAGATGGAGCGCCGCGGCCTCATCACTGCGGACCAGAAATCGCGGTTCATTGGCCACAAAAAGATGAGTATTACAACCCGCCAGGTGCTGGCACAGTACTACTACAAATTCCTGGAGACGCTAGCCCAGCAGATGGGCGTATCTCCACGACGAGCATATTTCATCTACCGGGCAAAGCACAAAGATCTGCTGGGCCATCTGCAGTGGGTCACCCGGGATAATCATTTCCCGCCTTTAGAATGAGAATTCTTCATGTAAATAGTAATAGATCTTTTTTTTTTTTGTTCTTTCTGTATATAGAGTGGATGAGATTACTTGGACAGTTCTTTGAGACTGCCAAAGAATAAATACTTGATGGAGATGGTAAGCGCAACGTGCAGAAGCGCAATAAGACCAAGCAGGAAATACCCTTGCTTTTTGGCCTCCGGGTCCGCCGCCGCTGGCTCATCATCATCATCAGAAACCAGAATGGGCTTGAGAGTCTTAAACAAAAAGAGAGCCGAGAAGATGTAGCCAAAGCCCACCACGAGCCAGCGCACGAGGTCCGCCATGTGCGGGAACGCGCCCGCCAGCGGCGACACCGCCAAAATGGCCACGGGGATCCAGATCACGTTCGAGTAGCCGAAGATGCAGCACAGCTTAACCAGCGACACCACGCGCTGAGCCAGCACTTGGCGGATAATCAGGAAGAGCAGCACTGGCCACAAAAACGTGTACGAGTACAAAATCATGGCCGCGCCCGACAGCACCTCAAACTTGTACTCATAGTCGACCCCCTTGTACATGGAGTAAAACACTCCCGTTAAAGACGAACTGAAGAAAAGCGCAAAAATGACTGTCGTCGAAATCCAAAAGGGGCCGTACAAATCGGGTTTTGCCTCGCCGGCTGTACCAATAATCCCAGAGCCATCGCTGCTGCCGCCGCCAAAAAACCGGGCCTGCGAAAACGGGTTGAGGGCAAGAAGGCAGCGTCCCAGCACCTGGTTCGTGTCGACGTCGAACAGCTCGGAGTAGTAGGCGAAGGAGAAAATCGATGCATTGGAGGTGGGTTCTGGCTGCTGCCGCGATTGCTGTTGTTGCCGTGCGGCCGGTTGCGTGGGCTCGGGCTGCGTCAGGTTGGTCGAGCTGTTGTTGCCGTTCTGCGCGACCCACAGGGGCTCAGTATCAGGCTCAATTGACATGGTGGCGAAGTGTTTTTTTTATCCTAAAGATGGCGGGGGGAAAAGACCTTAGGGGGAGTGAAAGGTTTGGCTTATTGTGGTTGTGGTGCACACGAGAGGTTTGGACACGTTGATGGTTGCGAGGGATTTCCGGGTCTGTTGGAGGGTTTCAGGGCGAGGAGGTAAAGTCACGTGAGCAGATCACAAGTGGCCATGCGAAACGGCTTTGCAGCGCAGAAGCGACAAGGCAAATACTGCGTATTGACTTGAACGAGGAAATTTGGCATCAAGTCGCTGTCTGAGATTTTTTTTTTTTTCAACAAAGTCTTGGTGAAAAAAAAAATAGAATAGAAAAATAGACGAAAATAAAAATAAACAAAATATGAAAAGTAGCATCAGCGATGCCAGCGCAATAAACAAACGTCTCGGGGCTCGGCTAGGACTGGCGATAACTGGGGCTGCTCTCAATTTCTAAATTAAAAAATGAAAATTGAAAAAATATATTAAAAAAAAATAATGAAAAAAAAGCTCCAGGTTTGTATTTAGTTAAACCCAAATGTTTTAATTTGGTTAAACAGGCACTGGAGAGCCCGAAGAGAGTGTTGTTAGATTTTCATCACCAGCATTGAGTTCCAACCTGGGGATCTCGAGACATTTCTCAATGGCCCAACAGATTTAAACAGTAAATGGTATCTTGGCATTAATTTTATTTAAAAAGAATAAACGAAATTACTGGTTTCAAAAAGTATATATTCGTGTTTTGACAGGCTGACGCTGGCAAATATTCACGTTTCCAGCGCCATTGCTTTCGTTATCGTGGTAATAACTCGGAAGGGAAATGACAGGCTTTTTACGCACCAAAAGAAAACGAGCAAATAAAAACACGACCGACACCTAACAATCAAAGCAAGAATCTTTGAACTTGGTCCGCGGGTCGGGAATCGCTAAAGCGTCGAGATCCTGTGATGGTAAGTGTCGTGGGAAGGAAGCGGAGATTATCGCGTTACCAGTCAGCAACTCCCAGTTACCGGTCTTATTCAGTGGTTTTTAATTGATGCGAGGTATTTCAGGTAAAAACCTGTACGCCCAACCCCGGATCTATTTACCCCACAGTGTGACTCCAGCTGGTACGCCTCTGTGCACTTGGAAGGCCGTGAACCTTGTCGCTAAACCACACTTTGCTGGACTCCACGAGGGTCTCAAAGACCCGACGTGCAGAGCTCTCCAATTCGGTAAAAAAGAAAAATCTGCGGTAGTTTGCTTTTTTTTATACAACTCTAGACATTTGTTTTTTTTTTTGGGGGGCCATGCTGTATTATAATCATGCCGACCATTAAGCCGAGACTTGGGCGGTCACAACTAGACCACACTATTAGGCTTCCGGGAGATACCAACGGGCTTATTACCCACTGGGTTGTTTAGTCCTACGGCACCCACGTCACCAGCTCCAAGCCTTAACCTGCCCCCCATGCTGAAGGTACCACGTATCGGAAGAAAAAAGTCCATATTTGTTGCTACGATTAGCAATCATGAACTGTAAAGAAAATAAAAAAAGTTTCCCCAAATGTTTGGCAATAACCGGAAGGGCAAGTCTGGGGAAAATTATTAAAGTTTGGAGATTCTAGCCAACGTTGGAAGGTTACCACCACCAAGGGTAGTGCGTTCGGGTGAAATAGGTGGTCTCTACGCAATCACGGCGACAGCACGCATGGGGGTCATGAATGAAAACCAATAAAAAAAGGATATGAAGCATGAGCATTCTTGTTTCTGCGGTTTTCTCATTTGTAATTTAACGCGCTTGGAAAGCGAGATACTACGGCTTGCTTACTAGCCAAGATACCATCACCAATGTCACTTACTTTGGCCAGCCCTTCCAAGTCTCAAGTTCTCCCGTAGAATATTTTTTTCCGCTCTTAACCCCTTCCATGGCACAGTCCCAAGTAGGTTTGTAAAAAGAATTTTTGGTTATGAGTTTTTTTTTTTTTTTTTTTTAAATTTGGGGGTAGTGGTATTTATTTTTTTTTTGATTTAAGATTTGGGTGTTTTTATAATATTATATTT
>Ga0160505_100777_pt1 | contig 16476 bp, 10 predicted proteins | sample DIDeMG_FD_108225 | JGI IMG/M metagenome (GOLD analysis project Ga0160505, IMG submission 108225) | Enriched chicken feces microbial communities from UW Madison campus, WI, USA - DID2874_E49_Stillage MG | ecosystem: Host-associated > Birds > Digestive system > Large intestine > Fecal ... | reverse complement strand
AAAAGGATGGGAGGGACTTGCGCTTAGAATGCGTTTATTCGGGGGCATTTGGAATGATTTTTCTAAATACGAGCGGTTTTTAATTTTTTTTTTTTTTTTTTTTTTTTTTTTTCAACCTACTTTGAATTTCCCTTTTCTTCAACCTCCACGTAGTTGGAACCATCACCGGTAGCATTGACACAAAAACAATAAACAAAAGAACAGCTCACAAAGGGGCTGATTGTAGACATTGATCCTACAGATTTATTGAGTGTTTCAACATTTTACTTTTTTTTGTTTTATTTTCGACAGGATCCTTCTTCAGAGAATTGCCAGGATCATTTCAAGCGTCTTCTATATATAGACCTTCTTCCCCTTACACTATTACCATCGGCCTTTTCATGCCGTCTCACGCTTAATCAGATACCCTCTACCAGAGCTCAATTCCAACTATTCTTTTATTATAACTAACTTTGACTTTACCCTGAATCTTTTTTATTGAACATCATACATCATGAGCGACGCTATCCAAGGACTCGACCTGAAACAACGAAAGGAAGACTTTGTGTCTGGTCTCACGGGCGGACCAGTTTTAGAGATTTATATTTGCACTTTGGTAGCGGCCTCTAGCTACTTTACGTACTCAGTCCTTCAATCGCGATTTTCATATTTCAAGAAGCCGACTCTCCTGTCGCGGCTTGTGGACATTTCACTGTCCTGGCTGACACCACTGCTCTCAATCACACTTTACTCCAATAATTCATCAGTCTTAAACATTCTAATTCTTTTGCCAGCAATCATTACATTTTTCAGTCACTCTATAGACAAATCCATCACACAGTCAACAGCAAAACAATCAAAATCGACAAAGTCCGATGACATCAAGCAGTATCTGCCAAAGGTTTCTTTTCTAACCGTATACAGGGGCGGCATGATGATTCTCACCTGCCTAGCAATTTTGGCAGTTGATTTCAAAATCTTTCCTAGAAAATTCGCCAAAGTTGAAACTTGGGGCACCTCCCTAATGGATTTAGGGGTTGGGTCATTTGTTTTTTCCATGGGCCTGGTGTCCGCGCGTGCAACACTTGTCGATCGCTTCCTCTCCAGAAAGACATCACGGGTATCTGCCATGCTCGTTTCGTTTAGACAGGCGCTTTCGGTTTTGGCGCTGGGCGCGATCCGCCTGCTGCTTGTCAAGGCTTTTAATTACCAGGAACATGTCACAGAGTATGGTGTCCACTGGAACTTTTTTATCACTTTGGGTCTCTTGCCGCCGTTTGTGTCTCTGTTTGACATGTTTCCCAGAAAAATCCCGCTGATTTTTATTTCACTTACTATTGCCGTTGGGTATGAGCTTTTGCTAAACAAGGGCGGTCTTGTCGCGTATCTCATTACTGCCCCTAGAGATACACTAATCAACAAAAACCGGGAAGGAATCTTTTCCTTCATTGGATACCTTTCGATATTTTTAATTGGTAAGGCAACTGGTTTTTATACCCTGCCATCAAGCGTCTCCATCAAATCATATTTTTACCCACAATCAAAGGCGGATCTGGTGGTCGTACAAAAGAAGGGCGTGTCTAAACAGCAGCCTACGCGTGCAAAGAAGGTGATAATGCTTATTGCCAGTGGTGTGATTTTGCAACTTCTGTATTTCTTTGCACGCAACTACTTCCGCTTGATAGCTTCACGCCGGTTTGCCAACCTTTGCTACATCTTGTACGTATGTGCATTCAACCTGTGGAACCTGGCCTTGTTCATATTGATAGAGGTTGTTGTCTATGGCAACCCCGATGCACTTGACTACAGTCTGCTGGTCCCGGAGACCATTGACAGCGTCAATGCCAACGGATTACCCATTTTTCTTTTGGCCAACGTGTCAACAGGTCTTGTGAACATGAATGTGAACACCATTGACGCGAGCAAAATCCAGTCCATCATCATTTTGATTCTGTACAGTGTGCTTCTTGCCACAATCAGCTTGTTCTTGTGGAAGAAAGGAATCATTATCAAGTTGTAGATATAAAAAATAGTGTTTAAATCTGTCTCTTTACTATGAATTATATTTTTAACTGTTTTCAAGTCAAAAAGTGGGTAGTTTATAGCATCCTCACGCCAACGTGTTATTATTAGAACTTGCAGTAATTTTTTTTTTACCTTTTGAAGTTGAATCAGGGTGCTCCTGGATCTACATACATTCTCTGAGTCACTGTCTAGTTTAACAATGATGCTCTATATTGATAAAAATTTCATACATGATATGCCACATAAGTAGTGAATCTCATCATACCAGAATCATTTATGACAGTAACCAGACTTCCTCTAACTACGTTCAACCGCTAAAACAAGCACGGTTAAAGTTGATAAAAGAAAAGAAAATTTAATTGGATAATAGAATAATAAACTGGCACGTATATTTTTACAAAATGTTTTCAGTTTTGTGGAATCGTAGTTACTATACAAGTAGAGCTTTCGGCGTAACTGCAAACGGTGATATTGTTGACAGTCAAATTAACATATCTTTGGGATGTATTGATGCCTATATGTATTCCTTTTGCATCAATTATTTCAATTCTAAAGGAGACTCTACTTTATCGAATTTGAGATCTTTGGTTGTTTCATTTGACTTGGAGTTGTGATAATCTGTTTTTTTTTTTGGAAATCGTTTCTGACATAACACTCGCTTGTTTTCCCAATATCAACATCACAGTAACATCAGAAACACCAACATTTATCAAGTAAAGAAAATATTTGTATTGGAATTGCATTACCAGAGTTATCAGTTTAAAAATGATTAGTGATAATTTTGCTTATCAATAGAAAGACAATAAACACTTGACTGTAGTCTCAGATGTAGCTGAATCATTACAAACGCACCAGCATGAACAGGTAATCAGTTTTTTGTTAGTGTTCTTGCTGGAGATCCCAAGCAAATACCAATTTTATGTGTAGCTTTTAGTATTAGAACTAGTTTTGCTGGTTTGGAATTGAGGCTTGTATTTGTTTGTTTTTTTATTGTTAATGGCAAACCAACAGATCTTCTTATCCTGCCACAAAACAATGAACTTGTGATTCCAAGCCCTCTTGACTTTTTCGTGCCGCTGAAACTAAGCCAACTCAGAACAGAGTGGCATCATCAATATATTAATGAATATCATATGTTCAGGTGCTAATATCTTTGCATCTTTTGTCTTCTTTTTTTTTTTTTTCTTTTCAAAGTGTTGGTTGTCTTTTGATCATTTCTGCTCATCAACAGTGCCATAAAAAAAAGGATTGTGATTTGGGGTCCTTGCTTCCTTTCTAATTGTTTTGTGGTTTCTTTTTGGCGGTTTGCACCGTGACCATTGTTTGAATAACCAGGTTGAATTCCATAATATGTAAACCTTGGGCAAACAGCACTGACTACCAAAACTTGAATATCATGTTAAAGCAGCCTGATATCATATTGTATTCATTAAGCCAACCCACAAGTAGTGACAGTTGAAAAGGTCATTTGCAACAATACACCATTTTTCTGATAAAATGGTCACCAATGGTTTAGTTTGATCATTCTATTTTTTTACTTTGGTATAAGTTGTAAATAAATAAACAAATGAGTGTTAATTACCATAGTCCGAGAATATCCTTAAAGTGTCATCGCTCCCAGATTTATTATCAAAGTGCTTGGGTTTGTACATTGGTTATGGGTGCTGTGTACCTGCAGCCAAACCAGAACAAAAACTTGCCATGAAACACTAAAATTCACCCTCGCAAGTAATAACCACATGCAGAAGGATATACAGTAGAGGTTTCTGCAATGTGACTTGAACAAGCCAGTCTAAGCGTTTCAGTGAAAAAAAAATTTTTTTAAGCAAATGTACCATTTTTCTAGAAATTGTTTTACTCTTATTACAATTATTATAGTGATCATTTCTTTCAAATTTCCTTTAAGGGTTAGCAATAGTACAACTTCGAGCATGCTATGCTCATTTGATTATCCCCACTAGTGGGTATACTTCTAGCGCCCTGGTTACTTTGCCTGTCCGGGAAAAGCCAAAGCGTCTCGTTTTGTATCTTTGGAGACGAGCATAATAGTTTTGGTTTGTAGATATCCAAATAATAGGGGCATTACGCTCCAGTTACAACAATTTTGAAATAACAGCTTAAAAACAGGCTGCTTTAGTTTAGTTGGTTTTTCTTATCCAATCCTTTTGTCGTTAATATTATATTAGAAACAACGAGTCAATAACAATGAAGATTCTGCTTGCATATATTTTGAACTGTGCTCAGAATTTATATCAATATTGCTTTTAGATCAAGCTCAATCAGCCTAGAGACAACACAAATTCCTATTGTCAGAATTGTATAAATAATGAGCAATCTAAACCTCTCACAAACTATAGAGAAAGTGTTGATGTTAGGTTCAAATCAAGTGGATTTTAGCATTCCTGATGAAATTCTATTCTAATCGCAAGAGATTCAAGACACTGCGAATTATCATCAAATTTCAGTATATCTAATCAAATTCATAGTTGAACGCAAAGTTTCAAAATGTAGAGTGGGATAATGCTGACTGGAAATCCTTCCGAGGCAATCCCGGATAGATTACTCTTTAGAATAGACATGTGTATAGAACACATGCGATCCGACGTCATTGTACAAAAGGTATACAAATGTTTTAAGAAAAGAAAAAAGTCGTCCACAAACAATCACGTTGAAAAAGTAGTTCTTTTGGTGTTTTCTTCAAAATACACTAATTGAAGAGCTTCTTTGCAAGTAACTATACCATTCGGTATGGTTATTTCTACCCGGAACCGTTCCACAATTATTATGTTTCAAAAGTTTTTTTGGTTGCTTAAAACTTTTGTATTTTTTTTTTTTGCTTCTAGGTAGAGAGACTTAATGGACAGTGGATGCTGCTGGGGTTTGTAGACTTGCAGGAATAAGTACAATAAAAAATAAAAAATAAAAAAAAGGACAGTTTTCAGAGTTCCCCTTAATATTTCTTTTTTGGTCAAATGGTAGACATTTTGTGAAAACCCCAAAGAAAAAACTTTGGATCTTGGAAGTTGAGGCATCTATGCTGCCCTCAGGATTTTAAAAAACATGGGGAATGAGAATCAAAGTATTGATATAATGTGCAAAAAAAAATTAGCCAATAATTGCACAAACATGTAATAAACGTAAATCATAACCAGGTATAAAATAATTTTGCAACCAATGCTGTGTTAGTGTAAGAAAAAGAGAAAGTTTAAGAAATGACTTGGTAAATTGGAATGCCAATAACATTGGCTAGTTAAACGTAAACAAAAATATTGTGACAGCAGTTACGCTGTTGATTTACGCTTCAGAAGAAGAATTGATTGCAATGGCTAACTAGGATATGATAAAGGACATGAATTTACCCATTTGAGAATCTTTTAGATACTCAATACGATAAAGACAATCCTTTTTTTTTACCTTTTATCCTCTTTTCATTCTCTAGCACCGTAAATTCTGTACTCACTTGTGCCCATCCCGCGTAATACTTTTAGAACCTGTTTTTAAGTATACGTTGGGCTTCTGCTTGCTGAATCACAAACGTATACCAGTCACGCGAAACCTGGAATATAGGTTGCAATCTCATATCATCAGCATTGGGAAGTGGCACATTTTTAAGAAAAGTGAAAAAATTAGGCACGCTGGCAATCTTGCCCACTTGTCGCAGACAAATCATTTGCTGGCATGACTCGTCGTTAAGCTTGAAGAAATGCCGGATTTTAAGTCGAGGAGGTTTGTCTAGCCATAGCACCAACTCAATAAACGTTCCCTCAATGGTGGCTGTAGAAGAATAGGAAGAAGAAGAAGAAGAGGGGCGTGGTACCTGTGAATGGTAGGAGGATTCATGCGGTGGGTAGATGGGCTGTGTGAGGTCAAGCGATTTGGAAATGAAAATCCCCTCGTGCATTCTGCCACCGCGAATGCTTTCAAAAGAGATGTACGATAAAATGGGCATGAGTCTTGTTGACTATACCTGGTTGAAGACAAAATATGGCTTGTGAAAGCAGATAATTTAGAGGTTATTGATTACTGTGATGAAAACGGCAGTTGCAGTGATATATATATAAGAAAAAAGAATAATGGATTATAGAGAAATATAGAAAACATCAATCTGACTATATACTAACGGCCTAGTTGCTGTGAACTGAAGGAAGAGAAGATCCGATATTGACTTTGTAGACCAAAGATTGGTTACTGATTCTTTAGACTGAATCACGTATTCATTCTATAAAAAGAAAGCAGTAGATGGACCCTGTGCAGACTGTGCCTTATTGGCTGTTCCATATGATGGGTTTTAGCTGAATGGGCTTTGGTATCATCAAAAAAAGCCTAGCTTCACAATAGTCTGTAGACTACAGCTGCTTCCAAATAAGATGGGCCAGCCGCATTTAGCTGGTTCAAACAAGTATTAGGCTGAGTGGACAACCATTGCGAATATTGCGTTAATACCAATCAGGAGCCTCCGAGTCGTAATCATACCTAGTGTAACACCCGTGAAAAAGATCAATAATTAGCATCCAACTCTATTGTTTTAGCTGACAAAAAAATGGGAGAATACCACGTTTGACAGGGGGTTTTCATTGAGTAATGAACAGGTGTCAAAGAAAACATGATAAAAAAAGGTTTATTAACAGGAGGTCTAAGACAAATAAATAGATAGTTGTACGAAGATCAAACATACCCAGATAAACTGTTTGAAAAAGACCCTGCTTTTCATAAATGTGGCTCTGGTCGAGACCTATCCCGATATTTCCAGCAGGGCCGCAATAGTTGCAGATGTGCTAATTATCATGCAAAGCAATGATGATTATTACGCATTCTCGGCTGCGCTACTATCAATCATTTGAGAGAATTTGTGTTGTCATCATCAATATCATTACTTTTACTACTATCCTCAGATATCACAGATTATTTGAGGCATACCACCATGGTGGATCTTCATTTATATAAGTCTCTTTATAAACGGTATGTATGCACATTATTTGCAGTGTTCACATGGCATTTAAACGTTAGAGCAAAGCGTGGGGTATTTTGAGGTTTTGCAACAATATGAGGCCCAAAAACGTTATCTGTAAAACTAGGTCCTTCTATTTGCACTAGTATCAATTTCAGTTTCACACAAAAGCCACAAACCAGAGCCAGGCGTGACTTAATTTTCTTTTTTTCTGTTGCCACGCCTGTGATGGTTTTCAACAATGTTGGCGGGATCAACCTCAAACGGGGAGCTCACAGATGGTGTCTCGTTTAAGTTACCCGTTCAAACAAATCTAGAAAAACCCCATGTGCACAGCGGTGCCTGAAAACTTTACAGATGCCTGTCAGTCACTAATATGCGCCAGGAAAAAGAAAACAAAAAGAAAAGCAAGACCCTAATAGTCGGGCGGAATCACAACCATAACGAAATGTTCAAAGCTCAACAGGAATGGCTTCTAGACCTGGGCATTTTTGTAGACGTATTGAGTTATATGCGCTCGGTAAACCGCACCTGCGTTTTTTTTTTCAATTCGAATTTGAGTGACACTGTAATAACCTGAAGACAACAAATCTACAATTGTAAAACTAATTATAGAAATATATCTTTTCTGGGTATTTCATACACTTGATTGTCAAGGTGCTGCATTTGCCTCGCATTTTAAACTTTTTTTTGTCATCGGTAAGACGCACGGCTGTGCATAGCTCGCTCCGTTGTTGTGACAACGTCAACCTGTTTGTTTACATTTTTCTGATTCAGGCAAGGCAAAAATACAAAAGTACTTACTGTTATTGTTGTCTTTTGTTTCGTCTTTAAAATTTCATCTTCTGGCGGTTTGGTCCTTCCCTGCAACTTGACCTCTATCGACCTTTTTTCCACGACGGCACTGCTAAGGTTGACACCCTGCATCCAACCAACCAAAGCAACGACAACCTTCGCCCTAGTCCCTGACATTTATTTTTTCCTTCGTTAATTTTACTAATTTTGATTAATTGCATATATCTCCGACTACACCACCTACTACCTCCGCGTCTAAAATGTCGGCATCTCTTGACGCGTTACCACCACCAGCAGTTCTACCCTGCTGGGTCAAAGCCATCTTTTCCTGGACTGCAGAAGACAAAAAGAGTATGTGACCTACTTTATTATGGCCGCAAGAATGCCAGTTTTATTTTTTATTTTTTAACGACTTGGCTGCTACTTTAGCAGACGGCAGCTACTACCAACAATTAATCAATTAATCCACTGATTCATTGACTGACTTTTTTTTCCCTTAAATACAGAAGACTTGGGGTTCATCGAGGGTGACCTGATCCAGGTTCTCAACACCGGTGACGGTTTATGGTGGACCGGCAAGCTCAGGCGAAACAACGTCGTGGGCACCTTTCCGTGCAACTTTGTGACCTACATGTAAGTAAATACCAAAGACCCCTCTGTCAAAGAAAAAAAAAAAGAACATGTTGCTCACCAGAAACTTTTAGAAACCAGTCCGACTCGTCGCAGCCGCAGGGAGCAGACCAAGCTGCCAGCGCCAATACCAGCAGTACCAGCGTCAACAATTTCAACAATAACAATGAAAACGGCAACTACCCGCAACAAAGCATCTCACGCTCCTCGTCTTTCAACTCCATCTCTTCTTATCAATTCTCGCCGGCTGGGCCGCCGCCCATGCCTCCTCAGCATCAAAGTTTTCAGCAGCCAAATCATTACCGGGACAATGGCTACTCTGGGGCACACCCGGACGACCCATATGCGAATGCAAAATACTACCCAAACAACAACAACGGAATGAACAACGGTAGCATGACAAGCTTTAACAACTTTGCAAGCAACAGAAATAGTACCGGGTCGGCGTTTTCGCTTGCTTCTGACGATTTTCTCCGCCAACAAGGCCCTCCTCCGGTTCCCCCTCCTCATTCTGTGCCCTTAAAGCCGCTGGGAGCCTCCTCAGCATCACCATCAGCTGATTTCTCTCGCGATAGTTACGGCCATGGCAGCAACAACAATAATAGCAACAGAAGTAGCGGTGTCGGAGTAAACAGAAGCGGCACCAACAGTGCAATCCCGCGCACACCGTCACCACTACGAAATGCTATGGACGACGTCATGTATAGCTTGCAAACTCTGGAGCTCGCGACCAGCCCGGGCAAGGACAAGCACCTTGCCCAGTTTGAGCGCTCTGACAGCACTGCAAGCTTCCGATCTCCCAGTATTCGCGAGTCACCAGCAATAACTGCCCCTGCCCCGCTGCCACCATTTTCATCCAGGTCAGCAGGCAGGAGCCCTGAGCGAGACAGCGGTGTGATGCCATTTTCTTCGAGCTCGTTTGGCGAACCGCCGTTCATCGCAGAACGCCGGTCGCCAGAGCGCGAGCAGACCTTACCTAGCTCCAAAGCTACGGGTGTGCACCGTGGGAGCACTCGCAACAGCATCATCGGGTCGCTTAGCCAGAAATCTGTCGAGGATGACAAGATGAGACTTAATGACACTCTCATCCTGGGGGATAGCTCCGACGACGAATACTCAAGCGGAGACTATGGCGCCAAATCTATTTCAAAGACAAGTAAAAACAGCATTAGCAGTGATACTCGCTATTCAATGTCGTCGTTACCTGGATTCTCAAACTCAGTGGCTTATGAAAAGCCTGTCGACCTACCCCAGAATAACATGTCAGGGGCAAAAGCAATCCGTAAACAATTCGGTGTAATCAAAAAGTTCTTTGCTAATAATATTGCTGCAAACTCAGTGCGCATGGGAACTACCATGTCGGCAGCGCCTCGGCACGAGCGTGCAAACTCAGCGGTGGTCATCAGCAATAATGTTCCTGAGTACCGCGGTCGCACGGCACTCAGCTCACACGATATTTACCCGAATCGTACTGGCAGCTTTGCTGATGTTTTTGGGGAAAACACAAGTCATGAAGACCAAGAGCGCTGGATTGAAATCAATCGCGCGCTACATCGCACCAACACGCTAACTGAGACTGAAATTGAGGAGCGCATTAAAAGGGCGCATCAACAGCTAGGCAGTGCCCTTGCCCAGCGTGTACTGGAGCCTGTGGAGGCGCTCAAGCAGATTGCCGGAAACGAGACAGGCGACGGCGGCTACGCCAAAAAGGACACGCTGCGTCTGGCACGTTACGACTTTGGCGAGGTTGACATTGAGGTTTTTAGTGCGAGCTGGGATGTTTTTGCGCAGTACCGGACGATGACGGATCTTGTGCGCGGGTTTTTCAAGCGGCACTGGCGTGATCCCATTGACCAGCTACGAGCTGCATTCAACTTCTGCGCCACCAAGCTTAAGTGGGAGCCGCTCTTTGACGATGATGACGACGAAGATGATGACGTACGAAAGTCGTTCACTCGAATCATGCAAACGCGACGCGCGTCTTGTTTGGATGTAGCACTCTTCTTTCAGGAAATTTGCAGCGCACTGGAGATCCCATGTGAGGTCGTGCCCGGCTACCTCAAGGGTCCCGGCGAGGTATGGTACGACGAAACCCCACTGAAACCAAACCACTACTGGAACGGAGTCATTGTCGATGGTGTCTGGCGCATGGTCGACACGTCACTGGCAAACCCCAGTTTTCCCACACACCATCTCTATGCAGCCAGCATCAGCCGCCAGTCCGCATCAACCACGCCGGGAGGTGCTGGAAGCGGCGGTCTCGGCGGCCTGCTTTCGCGTACTACCCGTAACAGTCTCCCCGAGCACTTTTACTTTTTGACCAAGCCCAGCGAATTCCTATTCACCCACACGCCCACCTTTAACAACCTTGACGCAACACACGTAATTCCAAACTTGGGGAGCGACATTCTATTGTCGCTTCCGCTTAAGGCACCCGTGGCATTTCAGCACGGCGTTAGTTTGCTCAATTTTAATACGGCGCTGGCGCGTATTGTTGATGGTCGCGACTATCTGGCCGAGCTCTTGGTCAAAGTGCGCAATCCCAATGTCTATCTTGTGGCCCGCGTCAAGCCGGGCAACTTCCCAATTGGTTCGGCCTGTTCAACTTCTTATCACAGCTTTGATGACGATGATGATGATGAAGTTATTGGTGGCAGTAGTGGCATGGCGGGGGCCAGGAGTGATGCCGGTAGTGGCCAGAACGCACTGGCGCAGCCGTTTTGGAATCGTAAGCACGACCGGCTTTTTTACCGCATTAAAGCCGTGCTCCCTAGGGCCTACCGCCAGGGTGCACTTAACATTTACGTGGGTATAAAGCCCCAGGGCAGTGGGGCCCCGCCACGGCGTCGGGCCGGCAGCGACGACCTTGTGCTTGCCCTCTCGGTGCCGCTCACGAGCACCCCTGATGACGAAATCTACGGAGTCAACCCGCGCAAGTTTGACCGCCGCTCCTTAACTACTGGCGAGCGTGAGTCCGAGATGGACCGCCCGGTGCAGTTTGTCCAGCGATACCCCCTGCGCTGCGACATTTACATTAAACAACCCCAGTGCTTCAACCTTATTTACGGGCATGACTATATGTTCAAGGTTCAGTACTACGATACCCTTGCGCTCAGCAACGAAAGCAGCAGCGCCGGCGCCATTTCGCGCAGCCTGAGTGGCGGCGGCGGCGGCATCGGCGGCGGCGGTGGCAGCAGCCACAAGATCAAAATGGCCCTCCAGACGCCGCGTGGCCGCGTCATCAAAATGGCGCGGGCCCAAGACCTCGAGGATACTTGGCAATTACAGCACTGCGTGCTTGACATCGGGGTTTGGCGGGCCCTGGTCCTGGATTTTCCAGCCAACACCAATTGGTCGGTCTATGCTGAGTGGTACTGCATGTCATGAGCGCAAATCTCAATGTAAATGGACGTTTAACCAATATATATTTTATAATTTTTTTTTTTTTTTTCAAATAATCTTACTTTCATTTTACGTTTTTTAGATCTGAGGCAGTAGTTAAGCCGGATCAATTATGTGTGCGCATACAAAAATCTTATTATCTTGGATTTTTATTATTTTTATTATTTTTTTGGTATCTTGTATATTAGTTGCCTATATCCACCTATGCTTAATTTCTTCTTGTCTACAATCTCAACAACCAGAAGGGGTAACCGCCATTCTTGACGTGGAATTTGGCAATAAGATAGCTGTAGGCGAAAAAGATGATCGCCGAGAGTGCCACCACCAGCAGTAGCTGCTTCTTGGGATCCTTTAATGCCGGCACCTTAGTCACGAGCATGACGGTGCTGAAACTTAGCACCGCATATGTCATGGCAATAATCTGGGTTTCAATGGCCACCTGGTTACTATGGCCACCCACAAAGTAAGCAATGCCACCCTGGCCGTCGCCAGCCACGTAGGGCACCTTACGGATGGCATTGTACATGTGGCCCGCAGTGAAAAGCAGCACTGAGACCATTGAAATGGCCACCCACAATTTCTTTGCCTGCAAAAGGTTGAGAATCTTGAAAAAGTACACACGAATAAACAGGATGGCAGCAAGAATAGAGACGCAAGTAAAGATCAGCTTATCCATAGGGAAGGGCTTCTGGATAACAATGTTGTAACCCAATGTATGAAGAATATAGTCAGCAAGTGGCTCAGCCTGCTCAGGCTGCTGGGGGAACTTGTAGACTTCGTAGCCGCGGGAGTAATGCGCAGAATTGTCGTTGGTCTTGGGGTAAACCCACAAGTTGGGGGCGTGAGTGAGCTTGAGATTCTTGAAGGCATCCGGTGTCTGAGAGAGGTCCGCAATGGCAAAGACCAGCCCGCCGTGCTTGCCCTTACTCTGACTGCTGTGCCATGAATTGGCAATGATATCAAACTCGGGTTCCAGCGCCCGACAAAACTGGCAGCCAAAGCGCGCGTCGACTGCTGTTAACAGCAGAATCAGGTCGTAATCGCGCGGGCCATTGACAACTGTTTCAAAGGTCTTGTCTGTCAGGTGAATGGCCTCACCGGGGGCCTCCAGAAGCAACTTGGTTACCTCGGGCTTTTCCTGGATCGCGGAATCGGCTGCAACCGCAACCGCGGCGCTAAACGTGGCCACGGCGAGAGTAATTAATGAGTTAAATCGCATCGTGGGGTGAGATAACTAAACTTCCGGTTCAAATTTCTCGGGCAACGAGTAATTGAGCGTGAATGGAGCTGGGTGTAGGTGGGGTGTAGGAAGAAAAGAAAAGCGCCAGCAATGGAAGCTCAATTGACAAAGATGAAATTGGGCAAAAGAAGGGGAAAAAAAAAAGGTTGCCAGGTTTTCGTTTTCGAAATTTTGGGTGGTTTCTTTGGAGGTGAGTGAAAAATAACACGGTGGTTTAGCTCGTGTGTCAGCGCTGAGTCAATACACGCACGGCTGATTGGGGCTAGGGTTTACCTGAAAAGAAAAAATAGAAAAAAACAAACACGCGTTGATCGATATATCGGCAATCTTGTATTTCTTTCAACAATCCGATTCCTCTCTTTTTCCCCCTGGTTACCTCTGGATTCAGATACAATTGCATCAAAAATAACTACCATGTCGACACGCCGAAGGACACGTTCATCACAAGTCACTTCCGATAGTGAGGACGTCATCATTGACTCGGTACGCCTTTTGTTTTGGACCCGTCCACCTTACGCGTCGTGTTTATGCTAACTATTATTCTCAGGTTGAACCAAGTGAGAAGCAGCCCCAAGTTGATCACCCTCGGAAGGAAACTAAGAAGCGCAATGGCTCAGTAGCACGAACACCCTTGCGACGCCGCAAGCCAGATCCCAAGGCTAGCCCTCTTTCTGAGAAATCCAAGCCTGTCCGACAGAAGAAGGTCGCGTCCACCCCGATTGTAGATATTCCTGATACTGAAGAGGACTCGGCGAGTAAAGATACAAACGAGTCTGAGTTGATATCAGAAACAACCCAGGATCAGCCTGTGCTGATTCGGTCGGGCAGCCGGCGGTCAACTATTACAGGAAACGAAATTTCCCCTCTTTACTCAGAGATCCGTAAAACAGAGGAGAGCGTGGTGGACATCAAGATTGATGACATGAAGCGGCAACATGACCTGGAACGTTTGCAGTGGCAGGCCAAGATTGACCGGCTTGAGGACCAGCTCAATGTGAATGTTCGTCTCCTTTCCCTCGAGAAGGATACGCGCGAGAGCCAGACTAAGGCACTTAAAGGCCTTCTTAACAAGGCCAAAGCGGAGGCTGATTCGCTGCGAGTTGAGTTGAAAAGTCTCAGGGATCTACAGACTGACTACAAGCAGTACCGCAAGACCCACCCGCGCAAGAGTCTTGTTGCAGCGGACAGTGAAGAAGCAACCAAGAAAGATGCTGAGGACCTGCAGCTCGAGTTTAATGAAAAGAGGCGCGAGCTTGAGTTGAAGCACGCAAAGGAGATTGAGGATTTGCAGGCTGATTTTGCCGTGCAGCTGGCAAACACTGAACAGCATTACCAGCATCGTTTGGAAGAAGAGCAAAACAAGCTGCTGTTGGAGTCTCAGATTGAACTCGAGAAACTTGCCAAAGTCAAGGATAAAGAGCTGGAAATTTTCAAGGAGTCACAGGAACGGAAACAACGCCGGACTTCACAGTTTGTGTCTACGGTTGAATATGAGAAGCTCAAGGAGGAGTTTGAGCAGCTAACCAAACAGGTTGAGCGCGAAAAGGTCTCGTCGGCGGTGCGATCGCGTTTTGCGTCGCCGAACGCGAAATCAGCTGCGGTCGCAGCCAACGATGCAAAGCAGCTGCGCACAGAGCTAGCCGAGCTGCGCAAGGAGCTGGTGAAAAAGTCTAATGCCGTTGACAAGGCGCAAGTCGAGCTTGACAAGCTCCGCAGCCAGATCCAGACCTCCAAGTCAGTGACGGAGACCAAGATGACGCTGCTGAAAAACAAAATCAAGGGACTCGAAACCCAGCTAGCGCGCAGAACCGAGCTGCGCACCCCCACGGGCACAAATCCGCTGACTCCAGTGGCCGGCGGAAGTGGGCCGGGTACGCGATTCCACCGACTGGCGGATCCCGGGACTGCAAACAAGCGCGGCACCCTGTCGGCCACTTCGACGCCAATTCCCAAGTTTTCGAACTTTTCCACTAGCCCATTTTTGCGCACGGGGGGTGCAGCTGAGTTAAAGGCGATTCCGGGCAGCGGCGGCAGCACGCCCAGCGGTCGCATACCTCATCGGTCACCGGTGATCACCAGCAGCCGGTCCACGACGCCGGTCTCAAAGCTAGTGACGCCGTCAAAGCGGCCCACTGCGACTCCCAGGAGTCAGATTCCGCGGGCAACGGGCGCAGCGGCAGGGGCCACTGGCAGCGTCCGCAAGCTGCCAGCGCCCTCATCCATCATGCGATCAGGGGCCCGTAGAATTTCGCTATTTGACGAGGACGACGAGGAGAATGGGCTCATTGACGGATCCAAGACCGAGCGCCGGCGCAAGCGCAAGCTCAACTCGATTGCTGTCGATATCTTTGATACCGACGACGTTGCCAAGACCCCAAGCAAGCGCGGGTCAGCGGGCAAAAGCAGCACCAACGACGAGAATGACCCGGATCACCCTGATACTCCGGGGTCGGCGTTCAAGCGCGTAAAGCTGTCAACGCCCGAGGCTAAGCAGACAATCTCGAGCGCATTCAAGATTCGGCAAAAGCGCGGCAGCAGCGGCACTGCTGCTGCTGGCGCCAGCACGCCAGTCGCGTCCGAGAAAAAAGCCACGGCAACTGGTGCTTCTGCGGCGGTGACTCCTACTGCAGCCGAGAAGAAGGCAGCGAGCACGCCAGCGCGGGCGTCCCGGAAACCTGCAGCTGTTACCAGCGCCGGAAAGGCGTCGCCCCAGGCCCAGGCCTCGCTGAAAAAAGATGTTTCGCCGCTGCGCACGCGCAACCGCGTCAACAGCGGATCGTTCAAAGTCTAAAAAACGCACGGCTGTTCCCCCATTAGGAATGCCTATTTTTTTTTTTTAACATTGGTTGAGGTAGTCTCGCCTACAAGTAAAATGTAGTACCAGTAGTAGTATTAGATTTTATAAGCAATGTACGATGCATTTGAAAATTTGACTATTGTTGTTGTTCTAGAAAAGTAGATACATGTTGTTGATGGTATACACCTGAAGGAAACTCTTGGGTATCTCTCCAGGGGAAGTAACGACGTCATCCCCTCACGGAATTGGGTAAAACTGGTGATTTGACCAGCCAAAACAGGAAAAATAAGCAGAGTTAGTCCTGTAAAAAGGTAATCAGGGAGGGAAAAAAAACAAAAAAAAAAAAAAAAGAATCAGTAACTAAAATCATGTGAATGAACATATACATGGACACCCCCGGGGGTTCAAACGAGCTGGCACCCAGCCTCGTGATCAATCGAGTGTCGGATCAGTGTCTCTAGGGGGAGTATTGTGTACAATATAATAAACTTGTATAGACATGAGTAACTGGTATATTGATTAGCTCAAGCTTTTTTTTTTTTTTTTTTTTTTTTTTTCTCTTTTTTTTATTTTTTTTTTGTTTTTTTTTTTTTTTTTTTTTTTTTTTTTTTTTTTTTTTTTTTTTTTTTTTTTTTTTTATTTTTTTTTTTTTTTTTTTTT
>Ga0160505_100776_pt1 | contig 16489 bp, 29 predicted proteins | sample DIDeMG_FD_108225 | JGI IMG/M metagenome (GOLD analysis project Ga0160505, IMG submission 108225) | Enriched chicken feces microbial communities from UW Madison campus, WI, USA - DID2874_E49_Stillage MG | ecosystem: Host-associated > Birds > Digestive system > Large intestine > Fecal ... | reverse complement strand
CACGTGTCGGTCCAGGTATCCGTGGGAGTCCAGGCTGGCGACTTGGTGGTCTTGGTAGGCTTGGTGGGGGTCCAGGTGTCGGTGGGAGGAGTGGGAGTCCACTCGGGCGACTTGTCGGTCGTCGTCTTGGTAGGCTTCGAGTCGGTCCAAGTGTCCGTGTTCGCAGTGTGAGTCGCGGTGGGGGTGTTGCCCGTGTGCTTGGTGGGGCGGGTGTTCGTCTCCTTAGTGGGGGCGGGCATGGTACCATCAGTGGTACCGCCCGTGTCCTTGGCGCCGGTAGGCTGCGAGTCGGTGGTCTACACAGTCAGCGCAAGTCAAGCAAAGCATACGTACAGCACCACCACCAGTGGTCTCGCCGCCAACGGGAACCCAGACCCAGTGGCCGGACGGCGCGGGGTCCTGCGCCGTCACGACGAGGGCGGAGAACGCGGCGATGAAGAGAGTGGGGAGGCGCATTGTAAACGAGTGTAGTTGTTTCAGAAGCGAGAGTTCAGAGTCGATGGGAATGAGAGTCGCTGGAAGGGCGGAGTAAGAGGATGGCTTTGCGCCGTGAGGAATGGGTGGGAGGTAGGAATGGGGGTGAGGTCGGGTTGGTGATGTTCTGGAGCTGGTCCTGTTGGGGTATTATATACCTTCCGACGACACCATGGGATGTACTTTGTCGTTGGTTCAGCAGTCGCCATTGCAGGAGGACAAGGCACCTCTGCAGCCCCTCTGACTGGGAGAACCTCGTCTGCTCCAGCTGGTCCAGAGTTAACAACCAAAGACAAGCAGCCAACGATGAACGACAACTGAAGTTATGGCGCAGGGCGCCGACATGAGTGTGCAACTCGGTGCAAATCAGTGCTCGGGCGCTATCACGCGCAGCGGCACTGCTGCGAGATTCGAGATAGCGGATCTTCGCATATCGTCACTGCGGGCGTCATGGTCGAGATCGCGGGCGGCATGTCAGATGCTGGCCAAGTCAGTAGTCGATGACAAGTCTGTCGCGATCAGTGGCGATGGAACCCAAGAGTTTGGAGTTTGGAGTCGGGGCGCAGTGTTTGAGTGGTACCGCGTTTTGACCGATATAGAACACCTCGGGATACACAGTATGCGATGCCTACCAAGTTTCAACCGTAATCGGCTGTGCTGGAAAGGCGGACGAAGACACAGTTGGTAAGTCGGGTACGTGACCTGCTGTGAGATGAACTCGGTGTCCATTCCGGAACACGTCATGAGAAGGATCACGGTCAGTGGAAAGATCGCGCAGAAAGAGGCTGTGAGGGTAAACGAAGGCTGCGGATAGAGGATAAGATGAGATGCCGATGAGATCAGATCAGTAGATTGCAACGGATGCTGAGGAGAGATGGTGATGGTACAAACGCGCAGTTCTCGTAGTTATTCGTGTGCGACTCGAAGGTCTGGACGGGCAACAGAGGACAACCGTTGAATTTCCTGGGGGGGTTTGCTGTTGCTTATTGGAAACTAAGACACGCTATATCCACGAAAAAATCACGTGTTACAGTCCTCCTCCTCCACCGCCACTCTCGTTTATGTGATAGCTCCGATTATAATTCCGCCTGGCTGGCTGCTCCGACCTGAGCCGAGTGCATGGAGGAGCTCAACCTATCATTGTTGGCGAGTTGGGCATACAGACGAGCATGGCAAGCCCTCCACCCCAGCTGCACCCGAGCCAGTCTTCCCTCCCCCAGCCAGAGCCATGAGCCAGTCGGAGAGCCAGAGTATGAGAGAGCCCTGCCCTGCCCAGCAGCCAACCAGCCCAGCCCAGCCCAGAGCCCAGCCAGCCAGCCAGAGTGCAGCGTGCAGCCTGGCTCGCCAGATTCAGTGTGCATGCATGCCTGCTCGTGCTCGTCGTCAGTTGTAGCCTTGTTGCTTGCCTTGCTTGCTTGCTCTCCCTCACCACCACCCTTCTCCACTCCCTCCCCCCATGTCTCTCCTTCGCCTCCCCCGCGCCGTTCCGGCCCTCCGCCGCTCGTACGCCACCGCCGCCAACGTCGCCGAGGCCTCGGGCGTCAAGGTTGTCGGCATCGAAAACGGCTCGCGCCCTTCGACCACCTCGATCACCGTCGCTGTCCGCGCTGGTAGCAGGTACGAGCCTGCTCCTGGTGTCGCCCACGTCCTCAAGAGCTTCGCCTTCAAGGTGCGTTCATCCCGTCAAACGGCAGCAGCGCGCGCGGAAAGCTCGGCACTCGCGCATCTGTTGGGAGGTTGAGAGGTCTGAGAGGTTGAGATGAGGCGCTGGGAGGAGCCGAGGAGAAAGCCGAGATGTTGTTGGGAAAGGTGTGCGCGCGCTCGACAAGAGTTCGGACAAGGCTAGAGAGATTGGCTGGGCTCTGTACTTGGAGTGCGCGCGCATCGGCAACGTCTCTGTCAACTCCGGGGAATCCTAGTTGCATTTGCTTTGCGCGCATCACATACCGTCTCGGGCCTTGAAGGAGCATGTCGAACTTTGTGCTAACTCTTCCAGTCGAACGGTTCGGGATCTGCCCTCCGCAACGTTCGCGAGTCTGAGCTCTACGGTGGTGTCCTCTCGGCTGGTCTCTCGCGCGAGCACCTCTTCCTCAACGCCGAGTTCCTCCGCGGCGACGAGTGAGTTTGACCGGAGACGAGTGACGATGTTTTTGCGGACATCGTGATTCCCGTTTGAGGTTTACTGATCGTCTCCCAGGGCCCACTTCCTCCCCCTCCTCGCTTCGGTCCTCTCGTCGACTCAGTTCCTCCCCCACGAGTTCTCCGAGCTTGTCCTCCCCAACGTTCAGGGTGAGGCTCTTGCCGCCGCTGCCGACCCCGCTGTCGCCGGTATCGAGGCCGCCCACGCCGCTGCCTTCCGCCGTGGCCTTGGCAACTCGCTCTTCGCTACGGCTGCCCAGCCCGTCGCTCTTGACACCGTCAAGTCGTACGCCCAGACTGCCTTCGCCAAGTCGAACATTGCCGTCATTGGTCAGGGTATCTCGACTGAGGCCCTCGCTGCCGCCGTCAACTCGGCCTTCGGCTCCGGCTCGGCTGGTGCCTCGTCGGTCTCGTCGCCCGCCTCCACCTACTACGGTGGTGAGGAGCGCATCGCCTTCGACGCCCACGCCAACCCCGCTGCCCAGCCCACCCTCGTGATCGCCTACGGTGCCGCCGCGGCCGCTACCCCCGAGCTCCAGGTCCTCGCTCAGCTCCTCGGCGCCGAGTCGTCGCTCAAGTGGACTCCCGGCACCTCGGCCTTCGCCCAGGCCGCCGCCAAGGTTCCCGGCGCCTCGGTCCGCTCGGGTCTCTACTCGTACTCGGACGCCTCGCTCTTCGCCGTCGTTGTCCAGGCCCCCACTGACGCCGGTGTCAAGGCCGTCGCCCAGGACGTTGCTGCCGCCATCAAGTCGTCCACCTCGAACATCAAGGAGGACGACCTCAAGCGCGCCATTGCCAAGGCCCAGTTCGCCGAGGCCACCAAGCTCGAGACCGCCGACTCGGTCATCGCTGCCGTCACCCCCGCCGTCTTCGGTGGCGCCCTCCCCCAGGCTGCCTCGTTCTCGGGTCTCTCCGCCTCGGCCATCACCAACGCCGCTGAGGCTCTCTTCTCAGCCAAGCCGACAGTTGTTGCCGTCGGCAACACCCACGTCCTCCCTTACGCGTGAGTATAACAACAAGTGAAGGAGAAGCAAAGCTAACCTGTTCACAGCGACGAGATCGGTCTGTAAAGTTGGAAAATGGAGAAAAAGCCGCGTGGTAGATAGATAGGCCAAATAGGTTTAACAACCCCACCCAACCTCCGGTACATGCACTTGTCTGGAACGGAAAAAAATGCTTGCCTGCATGATTAATTGCGAATTGATTGGGACTGTTGCGGTTGCACTTGTTGCTCGTGGGCGAGGCGAGGGACGCAGGAAACAAACGCGAGAAGCAGTTGTCAGAATACTCCTCAATGCCCACGACAGTTTGCTCAACGCACACACAAGTCAGTCGCGGCTTGCCGGTATACACACAAACCGTGTGACGCTGCGCAGTTCTCAAAGAGGAGGGATGGACACACCAGGCCGGACAAACATTGATCGCCACAAACGATCGACAGTGCCCCTTCGGTGCAGTATTGAATCCTCCCTATTGGGGATTCGAACACCCGGGCACAGAGTAGATAGGCACTCTCAAACTAGCCTTATTTTATTGCCTCTAAACATATGTACTGACAGAAATATAGATCACGTGATCTCTAATAGCCTTTAAGAGCGTACATGCTACTGGCCCTGCTTCGCCGATGACTCGCGATACCGCAGAGTGGAGGTGTCACAATTTCGAGCATTCCTCCTCCTTGCTCGCATCATCACTTTCCGTCCTCGGTCGATGGCCACCCGCCTCACTTCAATAATGACATCAACACTGCGGCCCGTCGTCGCTGTCGTCGGAACGACAGGCGTCGGCAAGTCGAATCTCGCCGTCTCGCTGGCCCAGAGCCTGCCCACGAGGTCTGCTCTCGTCAACAATGCCCCTTCCTCCTCGTCCTCCCCTGCTCCCCCGACCCCGCAACCCTCCTCCGCGGTGGTCCTCTCCGCCGACTCGATGCAGCTCTACGAGGGCCTCGATGTGATTACCAACAAGGTGACCGAGGCTGAGAAGGGCGGGATCGAGCACTGGGGCCTCGATGTCGTGGTTCCCGGCAAGGGAGGTAGTTGGGAGCTAGGGACGTGGTGCACCGAGGCGGAGAACAAGGTACGCAAGCGAGACTGTGCGTAGAATATGTGCTAACAGTTAGATCACGTCGCTTCCGCCTACCACTCTCCCCGTCATCTGCGGCGGCACGCACTATTTCATCCAGCACTTCCTCTTTCCGCCCGACGAGCTGCAGCTCTCGCGCCCCAAGAGCCGGACTGACGACCCGCTCGGACTTCGATGGACGCCGCCACGCCCGTGTCCACCTGTTCCTGCGGACATGGACCCGGAGCTCAAGACGCTTCTCGAGACGTTTTGGCGCACCGACGCCGTGTTCCCGCGACGTCCGGAGCCGACAGCTGAGGAAACTGTGCGGAACGCCAAGACGTCACGGCCAGTCGCGAATGACGACCATGAGGCCCTCTCGATCTGGCGCGTGCTCGAGGCTGTTGACCCCAACGAAGCGGGGCGATGGCACTGGCGCGACACGCGCAAGGTGCGCCGTGGGCTCGAGCGGTGGTGGGAGCGCGGAGGCGGCGAGGTGGAGAGCGTTGCGGTCGAGGATGGCAAGGACAGCGGGCGGCGTGCGAAGTGAGTCGAGATCAGCTACGATATCCCCATCGGTGAGCTGACCTGCGCAGGTTCCGCACACTCATTTTCTGGGTGTATGAACCCATGGAGACGCTCCGACCGCGGTTGGACGGACGTGTCGACAAGATGGTACAGGTGGGTGCCGGAAAGTCACTGAACCCACACTGACTTGTTCCAGAACGGCCTCCTCCAGGAGATCCAGGAGCTGCGTGAGATTGCGGTCCGGTTGTACGGTTCCGCGGACGCGATCGATCATGCTGAGGGCATCTTCCAGTCCATTGGTACGTTGCAAAATGTCAACGCATGTCCCCGGAGCAGTTGGCTGGTCCAGCGATAGACTCAAGCCATCAGTACCGGGGCCCCAGCATCTCTCGACTGTGTGCATTATGTTAATTCAACAGGCTACAAGGAGTTTGCAGAGCTCCCCCTTCCGTACGACGGTACGACCAACGCCAAGCAGTTCGAGTCCATGCTCGCCCGCACGAAGCTGTCGACACATCAGTATGCAAAGTCTCAGATCAAGTGGATCAAGAAGCAGCTCTTACCTGCCATACGTGAGGCCCGGTCGCATGGTGGCGACGTGTTCGTCTACGTTGTGCCCGGCGGCACACCAGGGGAGCCGATTGCGCGGGAAATCTTGGACAGTGAGTAAGAGGCAGCGCAGCTTGTTTGGTCACTATGACATAACAATGCTCCCAAGATCCTAATTCTGACATCTGCAGAGTTCCTGTCTGGCGCTGAGCTCCCGGACCCTGCAACAGTAGGCCACCCGGATGCTGGCGAGCTCCTCGAGGTTCTCAAGGCAGCCGACACCAAGGTGCCCGATACCGCGGACCGGCAGGTGCTCAACTCCCGCAAGATCTGCGACGTGTGCTCGGAGCCTGGGAAGCCGTTCTCGGTTCTGAGTAACGCGTGGGAGGAGCACCTCCGATCCAAGGTGCACCGACGCCACTCGAAACACACAAGCATCAGTCGCGAGGAGTGGATCGCGCAGGAGAAGGCCAAGGGGCTGGCGCGGAAGGCCGAGAGGGAGGCGCTCAAGGCTGCGGAGATGGCTGTCAAGGCGGCCAAAGAGGCTGAGGAGGCGAGGAAGTGAGCTAATCGAGCTCCTTGACGGCCGCATTTGTACACTATAGATATGCATACACTCCTGCATTATACCTCATCCAAGCTCGTGACTGCCGTGCATTGTTCTGCTGTTGTTTTGATGCCACTTCGTCCATGCTGGGTGACAACCTCCACCGTCCGTTTGACTCAGGGACTGGAACCCAATATTGGAAAGCCAGTCGCGACACTGAAACAAAACTCTCAACTGTCCACTCTACAACAAAACAAACCGACAACAACAAAAAGCATGGACAACGACTTCCACTCGTTGAGCAAGGTAACAGATAGCAGGTCGTGCATATCTGACAGACAGGGCGTCTTCGTGATCCCGTTCCAGCCGGACGCTGCCGCCGATGCTGGCCCGTCGCGTCCACTCGAGAAGACGTACGCGGCGGCCAACAAGGCATACGAGGATGCGTACTGGGTACGTCTGGAGATACTTGCTCTTTGGTCATTATCTCTGACACTGTGCTCAGGACTACGAGCAAGAACGCACCGCCGAGCAGCTGGACGAAATCGCCGAATGGCTCGAGGAAGCCGCCGCCCCGCCAGTGTTCAAGCCCGCGTTCGCGATCCATCGCCTCCCCGTCGCGCTGGTGCAGAGTACGTCCACACCGTCCCATCTCTTCTGACTGCTCTAGACCTCTCGCCGTCCGTCACGCCCCGACTCTCGAGTCTCGAGGCGCGCAGCACGACGCTCAATGGCCGAGATATGCCGGATCTCGCGTCCGCGACGCGTGCGGTTGCTGTCGGGTTTCTTGGGGAGGCTGTGAGTCGGCTTACTGGCTGTCTAGGATAAAGCTGACGAGTCAAGGCGCTCGCTGCGAAGAAGGCGGGACGCACGCCGATCGAGGAGGTGGACCGCTGGTGGAACTCGCTCAGCAAGCGTGAGCTATCATACAACGACGCGGCGCATAGCTGACCCAGATAGAGACACCGCTCCTCGTGCACATCCAGAACGCGCAACTCATCCCCGCTACCGTTCTCTCGGAGCTCATCTACATCCTCAAGTGGGTTTTAGCTTACCTGTGTGTGACGGAAGCTGACACTACAGCCTGCACCACTCTGTGCCGTTCCGCCTGCTCGTGTCTGTGCCGTCCATCGCAGTATTCACGTCCAACTGGCAGCTCCTTGAGCCCGGAGACGTCGCGCTCAGTATCCTCAGTGCGGGCCGGTCACGGCGACGCGGCGCGGGTGTGAATGCTATTCTGAAGGTACGCCTTATGACACCATATCGTCCGATTTCTGCTCACATTTACAGGCAGCGTCGAGCGCGCAGGACACCCCGATATCCATCACGGATAGCGTGCGGGAGGATCTGCAGCGGGACGAGGACATGTTTGGTGGCGGGGCAGCCGCAACTCTCAAGTCTCTAAAGGTGTGGTCCAATGTTGACCGGTACTGACCTCCCAGTGGCTCCTTCTCCACCATGCACACACGTCACCGCTTGGCTCCCTCGCAGAGGAGGATGCGACTCCGTGAGTTTCTTGCTGCGTTCTCGAAACTGACACCCAGTGAACAGGCCCAACAGCTGCAGGCTGTCATTGAGCGGATCAAGGCCGGCGATGCCGATGATGCAGAGCGGGAGCTCTTTACGGTCGACAGCGTTCCCGACCTTCTTTCCGTGCGTTGTTGTCCAATCCCAGGAGCTAACAGTTCAGAACCAGAACCCCGCCCCACGACTTTCCATCCTGCAGGCCTTGGCAAAGCCTGCGTCCTTCCTGGATCAACCTGCCGATGACGTCGAGGATGCGGGCGGGAACGAGGACGAAGAAGACGAGGATCTCACTCCGCGCAGGACTAAGCGTACACCAAAGGGCACAACTACTCTGCCGGAACCGACATCACCTACCACCCGCAAGCGCAAGGCGCCCGATTCACCGGTTGCCAACGGATCGCACGAGGGGCGACCGGCACCTGCGGACCTCGGACAGAGGTTCAAGGAGATCGAGACGCTGCACGCACTCTGGTGCTCGGCAGGCAAGTCGGTCAATCTGTGGGACTGGCTCGAGGGGTTCCGCGCTGCAGTGTCGGACGACAAGGAGGCGCAAGAGAACGGGGTTGCGAACGGGCACGCTGAGGGAGAAGGCAGCTCCCGTGCGGCCAACGCCGAGGACAAGGACGCCGAGGAGCAGGCGCAGCACGCTACCTTTATCCGCTTCATCGAGGAGTGCCGTATGCTTGGCCTCGTTCGCGCGCGTGGATCACGGACGTCGCGTCGTACGGACGAGGTGGTCAAGGGTGTGCTGATGATCTGATAAATATAATCGTTTTAGATGATGTCACTTTTGGTCATGCTAAACATTTCGCGGCTGCTCTTTGTTTTTGTTTTTGTTCTTCCTTCCTTCCATTCATCCATCAATTATACATTCATGACACCACGATGACCGCGCCGCCGCGACCCATGGCGTCCACGACGGCGCAGATGCTGTCCGAAATCGGGACCGGTACCGCTGCAGAGGTACGCTACTCATTGGTGGTCTTTAGCTGACAGCAGCTGTTGATGGGGGTGCGGTACAACAGTAGGTAGCCCGTTCTCGTCACGACCTAACACGCAGCATGTCCCCCCGGACCGACATTCATCCCCGAACTCGACACGCACCTCCTCGAAGCACGCCCACACGGTGGCGGCTCCTCCCTGCGGCGCGGGGACCTGGTCGAGCTCGTCGGCCCTTCGGGCAGCGGCAAGACGACCCTCTGCGTCTTCTTCCTCCTCACGACTCTCCTCCCGCCAACACTCGCTATTCCGCTCGACTACCCGTTCCACCGCACGCCGACGCTGTCCGTACCCCTCGGCGGGCGCGGGATGACCGCTGCGTTCCTGGCCCCACGCACGCACCGCTCTGTTATTCAGCTACTAAGTCGCGGGATGGCCGCTCACATCGACACGTGTATGGCGTCCGCGATCGCCGAGCACGATATCAAGCACTACGACACGCGCGCGCCGGCGGTGCAGGCGGCAGTGGACGCTGCGATTGTCGACGCGTTTGCGCGGCTGTATATCCTGCGACCGCCCGCCACGGCCATGGGGTGGACGGAGAGCTTGAGGAAGGTTGGCACACTGCCCGGGATCGCGGTCGTGGTTGTTGATGGGTTCAGTGATGGGTTCTGGCCCGAACGGTGGGCGGACGAGGAGCGATCATCAGCGGAGAAGGAGCGGCGCCGCGCACCCGGTGTGTTTCGTGGTGGACAGGACGCGAGTATCAGGGATGCGTGGGAGGCGCTCACGGCGCTGCGGCGGGATATGGGCGCTGTCGTCGTGATCACCGTCCAGGGCCTTCGGGTGAGTGCAGCCTGCTTAATACCTCTCCCTGCAAAGCAGGCGCAACTCGCTAGTACTCCACATCGAGCTGACTGACACGCACGCAGGCAAACCCCAACACGCCATTCTACAAGCCCCACCTGCCCGCACCGTACCCGTCCCCGTTCGTGCAGCGGTACGACGTCCCCGAGTCGCTCGCGCCCTGGCCGCTCAACGTGCAGCTCACGCTCCTCGGCCGCGCGCGTGGCCTGCAGCTGCCCGCGGAGACGATGCTCGCCGACGCGCTCCGCGACCGCGCGCCGATCCCCGATGTACAGGTCTTTGACGCCGTCGTGCGCGTTCCCGGTGGCCGTGGTGCGGTCGGAACGACGGCGGGGGCGAGGTGGACGTTTGGAGTTGCGAGGCATGGGCTGGTGCCGTTCACCCAGTAGAGCATAGATGTGCAAGTTGTTGTATAATAGTTCGTTGGTGGTTGATCCCGCCTCTTCACAGTCCCAGCAAGAGTCTCGTCTCCTCCCAACGCTCCGAATCATTTAGACGATGCATGTATACGACGGTGTCTACTGCTTTTCTTATACTATTCCTAGAGTTGTCGACAGGTGGGAAATAACCAACTTTCATCTCTCGCTCATGACCGAGAACGGGACATGCCTGTTTGGAAATCGGGAATCTCAATGTTGGTGTGCAACATCTAAAACGTCATTGTTGCATCTTCATCCATATTCGCTCGTTGCTCCCTACACCAACAACAACAAAATGGAATCCGTAGAGTCCATCCCCGCACCGCCGCAGCCGACCTCGCTGCCGCTCCCGCACCCCGAGGCGTACGCCGGCGAACCGCGCGAGTATGCGCGCGCGCTCATGCAGCGCAAGGACGATATCGAGAAGGAGATTGTGAGCAACCAAACTTAAGAACAGTCGCTGATTGCAGGACGCGCTCAAGGATGTTCTTGCCTCTGTAAGCAAGCGTGCTTTGTGTGTTCTGACGTTCAGCACGGCGCAACGGCCGACACGGCCCTCGTGGATCCCGAGGGATATCCCCGGGGCGACATTGATGTCGTGAGTAACTTACAGTTGACGAAACTGATGGGACGGCAGTACGCGATCCGGCACGCTCGCGCGGCCCTCGTGCGGCTGTACAATGACAGGACCGAGGTGACGCGGCGGCTGGGCGAGGCGCTCGAGAGCGCGTTCGCGGCGCCTGCTGGTGGATCCGAGTCTAATGCAGCCCCAGCCCCCGCTCCACCAGCAGCATCTTCGGCACCAGCACCGGCGGCGAACGGGCACCGCGACAGTAGCACCGCTACCACGATGGACGACACACCGTCCGCTTGGCCCGAGCGCCCGCTCGCGCGCGTCAATACCGTCGCGCCCCGCTCGCCTGCCGCCGACTCGGTGAGTTGCGGAAAACAAGTACAAGACTGATCCGCAGGGTCTGCTCCCCAACGATATCATCTACTCGTTCTCGGGCATCACGGCCGATACCGCAAATGGTTTCAGCCAGATTGGCAGCGTCGTCGCTGGGTCCCAGGGCGTAAGTTCAAGTTCGCTGATGAAATGTAGCTGACGCGATCTAGCAAGCGCTCACGCTCCTCGTGCTCCGTGGGTCTGAGCGCAAGATGCTGCGCCTCACGCCGCGTGCCGACTGGGGTGGGCGGGGACTGCTCGGGTGCCATATCCTGCCCATGTAACGTGCAGCGTTGGGCCTCAACCACAAACAAACCAACAGCATGATAAAAGACTCCTACACCATCGCTTTTTTCACCAGGGCTCGCTCCACCACGACGGCAGCTCACTCTAACACACTTGTACCTCTAAATCGCAGCGACATGCGTGCATATGCATGCTGGATAGTGATGTTATTGTTGATGTCAGTGTGAAGGGTTGTTGGCGTCTTCAGACGCCTTGTGGGTTTTGTTTTTGTTTTGCTATCCAATTCTATTACATCCCGGTTTCACCCAGTCTAGACGAGACGCTTGCCGCCAGTCTCGATGGGCTTGGCGACGACGTCCCGGGGCTTCTCTGGCTTGTCGGCGGCGGGCTTGGCGTCAGCGGCCACGGCGGCGGCGGCGGCAGGGGCGGCAGGGACAACGGGGGCGGCAGGGGCCTCGACGGCGACCTTGACGGGCTCAGCCTCGGGGATGGGGAGGACGGCGGCCTTGGTCTCAGCGACGGCCTCGACGGGGGCGACAACGACGGCGATGGGCTGGACCTCGACAATCTCAACGACGGGAGCGGCAGCAGGGGCAGCAGGGGCAGCAGGGGCGGCGGCGGCGGCGGCGGCAACCTTCTCCTTGGCGGCATCGGCAGCCTGGGCGACCTTGGCCTTAGCGACGTGGACGCGGTCCTGGCCGAGACGCACGGCCTCGGCGACCTTGAGGCCGGTGGCCTCCTCAACCGAGTGGACGGCCTGCGACGACCAGACGCGGGCCTCGTCCGACGCGCCGCGGAGTTTGTCGAGCGCGGCGTGCCAGTGCAGCTCGAGCGCCTGGTTGAAGCGGTCGTGCGAGGCGGCAAACTCGGGCATGTGCTTGTCCTCAACGTCTGAGACGTATTTGCGCAGGTTGTGCGCAGTCTTGGGGAGGAAGTAGGGCAGGGCGGCGAGGGAGAAGAGCGGGGGAGCAAGGAAGCGCACGGGGAACGAACGCGTGCGAGTGAGCACCGAGCCGGTGAGACCGGCAACGAGGACGTAGATCAGGCCGGGGGTGAGGGTCTCGTCCTTGGGGATGACCGACTTGACCTCGCCTGTGGGTTAGCGCAAGCTCAAAGTGGAGGCTCGGAGGAGAGATTCGGGGCCAAGGGTTCGGCGGAGGCGGGGCTGATCGTCATGGAACTGTACAAGGAGACGGCGCGGGGACGACTCATGATTCCGTTGCTGTGGTCTCCGCTAGCACACCCGGATTGCGCGAATCGGTACTACTGGCGGTTCGGCCTTGTACAGTGCTGCGCTCGATGGAAGATGCGCGAGCACAGAAAGGACATCTCAGGCCTAACCACCCGGGGTCCCCGACGACCGTCCAAACGCGACCGTAAACGTCCGCGCTTCATCTCCATCCCCATTCCATCACCCTTCTCATCCCCGACATCCCCATCCCCAGCCCCATCTCCTGCTCCTCCCTCGCCGGTTCCCCGCCCGCTCGTTCAAACTCACGCTCGACACTGCGCTCGAATCCAATCCAGCGCGACACGCCGTCCTCGACAACTCCCCGTGCGCTGCCGAGCGCCGACGTGGTCGCCTCGCGCGCGGTCGCAATGTACGGTGTAAGCGGGTTCGGGGTCGCAATGAGCGTGATGGGCGCCTCGTCATTGGGGGACGAGTAGATCGGGAGCTGGGGTCAGCGGGAGCGAACCAAGTGAGCTCCGTGAGCTCGGAGAACGCGAGCGCGAGATGTAGTCCCTGCGGCACAGATCGGCGGGGCAGCAGAGGCATAGATCAAGCCTCTACTCCGCCTCCGACAGCTTGAACGACTACCACGCGCTGTCGATCGGGACGTGATCTCACCTTCTCGCCGGTGGGGGCGCGGCCGGGGACGACTCCCTCCTCGGCAGCCGCGACGGAGATCGAGGCGCAGGCGACAGCCGAGGCCGCGACGGCGGGCGCGACAGAGGCCTTGAAGAGACGCTGGAAGGCCGCCATTTTTTGTAATCAAGACCGACGACGGGTTAGGTGTTATCTGCTCTCTAGGCGAGTAATGACATTTGGGGTTCATTGGCGAGCGAGCAGCAGCAGCGAGCGAGCGTGCAGCGGAGAGAGAGCACGGCGCACGGAGAGTGTGGCCCAGCCCACAGCCTAGCACGGCTAGCACCCATGCACCCAAGGACCCTGAGCACGCGAGAGAGAGAGAGAGACCCCGGAATCGACCGCGAGCGACCTCCACCGCACCGAGGGAGATGACTCGGCGATCACGGGATTATCGGTCGTGGCACTTGGGAATGTTCTCTGTGCCTCACCTCGCCCATGTCCGATGTCCGACACTGTATAGCTTCAGCAATGACTTCAACAGTCACGATCAATGACGTCTGTTCACATGCTCTCCGCCCTCCAGTCGCCGGGGCAGCGACCGCACTCACTGTTGACTTCATACCCATGGTCACGGTACTGGACCCTTGGCAACGCTCGGCATGCTCGGCACGGCCCAGGACCACCCGGAGTCGGGCGGGATGACATGGGCTTGCGCTGCATTTATGCGCCACGGGGCGTGTCCGCACACTGCACACGAAGGACAAGGACAAGAACAAAGACATTGCGGGTTCGGAGCGCGCGTACCTGGTGATCTAGTGTCTTTCCCGTACACGCGGTTACGTTGTGGTGGTGGGGTGGAGAGTTGGCGCTAGCGTGGTGGCTGGTGGCGGGCGGGGGCTCGGAGGGAGTGTTAAACAGCTTATTGTCTTGTTGCTTATTGTCCTAACCGCCGCGTTTATCACTGGAGCTCGGGAGCTCGGTCACGCTCGCATCCGCCTAGCTCCAGCTCCAGCTCCAGCTCCACCCAACTTACGTTGTACTCCCTGTTCACGGCTCACTGCTCGCTGTGCGTTGTCGCTGCCCAACACGACCCGCGCCCCATCGGAGGTTATCCCCAGCACTATTCCTCCGTTCGACACCATCGTGATGTGACGTATTTACTCGCCTCTATTCGCCTCTTGGTATCCTGACGTCGATATCCTCCCACTGACGTCCATCTCGGAAGTGCCTCCCGTGAACCATACCGCTGACCTCACCGTGGCAATGGACAGGGCGGCGCTAGCTCGGTGCTCAGCATCTCACACTAGCCGTAACTCATGCTCGGGATCGCGATCGTCCCGGCTCTCCAGACCTGATCTACGGTTGTGTGAGGCACTAGTGGACATTTTCATGGCCACAAACGCACTTCGTTGGAATGGCGTTTCTCCTTGAAGGGAATACTCTGGAACGCGATTACGATCCTCTGGTCGACGATCACTTGGTACACAAGAGCATGAAACACATCTATATTCATTGTCCATCTATTCAAGTTGAGCTTAGCAGCCAGCGAGGTGTGATCCTGCAAAGGTATTACGGGTCTACATCAAGCTACTCGGCGTTTTCGTTAAAAGGCTATATGATACAGAAGACAGTCGTCCTGTACTTGAATCAAGGATCCTACTGCTTTACACGCCGTCCGTTTGGTTGCCTAGTTGGCCGACGGCCTCTACTTCCTCTCCTTCTACTTTTTCTCATTTGTCTCCGTCCTCTCTCGTGCGCCCTCGGGGGCGCCGCCGTATACACAGTGCTTCGGTGCACTGCCACAGAGTTCCGTATCGCGCTTACGTCCGTCTTCCGTTTACGTCTCTCAGTTGGACTCGATCCGAAGTGATGACATGCCATCCAGTGTTTTTGAGCGCGTGCGGCGAGGAGCACTCTTGCGACGCGGAATGGTTTTGGTAGGGGAGGTCGGGGAGTTCGACGAGTCCGTTTTGGCGTTCACCGACCTGCTCTTGCGGCGGCGCTTGGGACGCGCTTCGTCGCTGTCCCCGGCGTCACCAGACGACGAAGTCGAGGTCTTGGGTGATGGGCTCCTAGTCGGGAACGGGTTGACACCTCCCTTCGTCATAAACGCAACGCCCAGACGCTGCAGCGGGTCTGCAGAATCAAACTTTGATGGAAGGAACACAATCGGAAGAGTCGAGCCGGGGAGGTGGAAGGCCTGCGGGTGGTTAGTTCTAGTGCACAGTTTAAAAGCCCTCTTGAGCTTAAAAATGACTCACGACTCCCTCGGCATGCAAGCCTTGGACCATAGACACGTATTGAGCGATATTTTCGTCGTTGCACAGCACCATTCCCATCGTTACCGGTAACAAGCCCTCGCGAGCCAGGGTGGATACAGGGATCATCGTAGCAGTCGCACTCTCAGTCATTACAGGTCCGGGAGGATAGGACAGTGAATCGCCCCAGAGGTGCGATTGCCTGCATGTCAGTTTGAGACCTTTTGTTTGACCCTCGTCATGCACAGACTCACCACAAGTTGTCCGAGCCCTCTTCTCCTACAATAAGAATGTTGAACGTGCCGCCGCCACGGCCGCGGACAGTGAGATCGCCCTTCCAAACGGCCACCTTGCCAGTTTGCAAGTCGCGGAAGCTGGGGGAGAAGAACATGCACATGGGTAGAGGGGGGATGAAGGGTGGGGCGGGGATGGTGAGCTGCATGCCCGGACCCTGGCGGTGTTGTAGGGGCTGGTCGGCAACATGCAGTGCCTGCTGCTGGTGCTGCTGTTGGTGCTGCTGGTGCTCGTGTTGCGGTTGGGTTGGGGCCGGAGCAGCCGTGGGGATCTTGGTGCTGGCCGATGTTGCCGAGAACAGGGATGTCGCAGAGACGAAGGGAGACGATGCTGCCGAGCCGAGCATGTTGTCCATCATGGTCGCTACGCTGCCTGATCGCGAGCTCGGTTCGCTGTTGTCCGAGTTGCTCTTGGCGGCGGCTTCATCAGATGTTGGATGCAATAACTCGGGCACAGGTTCCTCGCTCTCGGTCTCGCGCATGGCCTCGTTATCCTCCAGCTGTGCAAGGATCTCGTCGATGCCCTTGATGCCACCACCGCCCTCGGTGCGCGACTCTGGGCGGGACGGGTTCTCGGCAGTGTCCGTGTACTCGATGGGCGGGAGGCCAAGAGCAGGCGAGAACGGCCGTCCGGGGGTTAAGCCGGATCCCGAAGCAAGGGTGGTTGATAGTGATGGCCACTCGGACCCAGGTGTCAAGGTTGTCCATTGTGACAAGTCGACCTCCGCAGCAGGCTTGGTAGGGGTCCACGCGCCATACACCTGGTTCGAGTCTCCCCCATCCGCCCTCTCCGCATTCGACACCGACGACAGGAAACCAGAAAAGATGGTGACCTCGTTGGGACGGATCGCGACATTGTACAACGCTTGCAACGCCAGAGTGGCCT
>Ga0160505_100775_pt1 | contig 16501 bp, 6 predicted proteins | sample DIDeMG_FD_108225 | JGI IMG/M metagenome (GOLD analysis project Ga0160505, IMG submission 108225) | Enriched chicken feces microbial communities from UW Madison campus, WI, USA - DID2874_E49_Stillage MG | ecosystem: Host-associated > Birds > Digestive system > Large intestine > Fecal ... | reverse complement strand
TTTTTTTTTTTTTTTTTTTTTTTTTTTTTTTTTTTTTTTTTTTTTTTTTCTATTCCAGGACCAAACACTTCAGGACTCCACCATATAAACCAGTTTTTCCGTGGACTCAGCTAGCTATTCTTTTTTCAAAGAATTCATTATAGAAAATACGACAGTAGGGAAAACAGAAACATTTTCTCGCATTTGCCTTTTTCTTTTTATCTCATTGTCTTAACTATTCAAATCAGATCGATCCATTCGAGTATGTGCCTTTTTTTCAAATCCCAGGTGCTGTTTGTAAATCGTGTCAAAAACTACAGAAATCTATATTTATTCCATCATCACGGTGTCAGATCCTTCGTTACCAGCTTGATTTATGTCTTTATACCCTTTCGTTGATTGGCCGTTTTGATAATGATGGGTTTCTGTTCTTTTTTCTTGCAATTTTTTTTTTTTTCAGCACCATAAAAATTTTCTTTATTTGTTGGTTGTGCTCATGTTTCTAACTTTTTTTTTTTCTTGTCACAAAGACTCGTTGCCTAGTTAATAACAACCATCAGACCGTCCAATTGTCTAGCCATCACACATCAAGATGCAAAATTTTAATAACCCCAAACAGAACCAGAATCCTCAGGCTCCTGGATTTGTAAGTTCCAAATCAGATTCATATTGCGCCCCTTTTTTTTCTCATTCTAACACAATGTATCAGGTCTACCATCATCCGGACTACTACTCTCAGAATCCCATCTACCAATACGGTAACAGCATGTATTCTCCTAGCGCTGCCCCAATCCCCGTGGATAACAGAGGCGTCAAGTCCCCTTACGCGCCTTCCCCTCGCGTGGCCAAGGCTGGCGTCAAGATCACTAACCCCGAAACTAATGAGCCTGTGCTTCTGACAAAGTCCGTCACCAGCCCCACGACTAACCCGTCGGCGCTTTCATCACATTCTAGCCCTGCTCGCTCGCCTGCATCCATTTCCACTCCTGTCAAGGCCGGTGCCGTGACTGACTCTGCTGCGCAAGAGAAGAAACTTCAGTTCAAGGAAATGATTAAGAAGAGAGCCGCTGAGGCCGAGGCCGCTCAAAAGGCAGCTGAGGAGAAGGAGCGTCTCGAGAAGGAGGCTGCTATCAAGAAGGCCGAGGAGGAGGCCGCCGCTGCTCAAAAGGCCAAGGAAGAGGCCGAAGAAAAGGCTAGAAAGCAAGCTGAGGAGGAGGAGCTCGCTAGAAAGCAGGCTGAGGAAGCAGAAAAGAAGGCTGCTGCTGATGCTGTCGCTGCTGCCGCCGCCAAGGAGGAGGAAGAAAAGAAGGCTGCTGCTGAGGCTGCTGCTGCTGAGGCTGCCGCCGCCGAGGCTGCCGCCGCTGATGCTGCTGCTGCTGATGCCGCCGCTGCTGAGAAGGCTGCCGAGAAGCCCGCTCAAAAGGTCGACGAAGAGACCGTGCAGGCTGCTCTCACTTCCATTCACGGCAAGATCCAGGCCGCTCAACCCTCGCGCACGAGTCCTGTTGTTCTGCTGGAAAAGTCTGTCAAGGCAACCCACGAGGAGTTGCTCAAATTCCATTACCCTGAGGGCATCAACGCCCCAGCTGTCCACTCCACGCATTCCGACGTTTTCTTGTACGACACTCCTTTCCTGTTACAATTCCAAAGCGTTGTTACCTTCCCTCCTAAGGAGAGCTGGGACAATGTTCGCAGCATTATGAACTTTGAAAGAAGCTCTGGCTCTGGTAGACAATTCTCTAGCAGATCCAACTCTAGCAGAGGTTTCCCCCAGAACATGGGCAGCTTTGGATCCAGCTACAGAAACGAGAGATCCGGCTCTGGCCCCAGTGGCGGCTTTGGCATGAAGAACATGGGCCGCATGTCTTCCAACAACCTTAACGGTCTCGGTGGCCCCTCCAAGAGTGGTCGTCAAAATTCGTCTAGAAGAGGCAGAAACGATAGATCTGGATCCAACAGAGGTGACAGACAATCATACAACAACAATGGTCCTGACGGCGACTCTGATGCTCCCAAGGCTCCTGTTGCTCCTCTGGTTCGTTCTGCCAATGCATGGACTCCTCGCAAGAAGGCTGCTTCTACTCCCGCTGAGGACAACAGACTTTCACCCGAGGAGGTCCAAAGAAAGGTCAAGTCGCTGCTTAACAAGCTGTCGCTTGAGTTCTTTGAGCCTATCACTGACCAGCTCCTTGCTATCTGTGCTCAGTCCAAGGATGAGAAGGATGGTAGAACTCTCAGACAGGTTCTTGAGTTGACTTTTGCCAAGGCTGTTGATGAGGCCCACTGGTCCAAGATGTACGCCATGTTCTGTAAGAAGATGTTGACCAAGATTGATCCCGAAATTTACGACGAGAACATTAAGGACTCCAAGGGCGAATATGTCAGAGGTGGTGTTTTGTTTAGAAAGTACCTGCTCAGCAAGTGTCAGGAGGAGTTTGAAAGAGGTTGGAGCGATAAGCTCCCCACTAACGAGGATGGCTCTCCCTTGGATCCTGCTCTGATGTCTGACGAGTACTACGCTGCTGTTGCTGCTAAGAGAAGAGGTCTTGGTCTTATCAGATTTATTGGTGAGCTCTACTTCCTTGGTCTTATTGCTGAGAAGATTATGCATGCCTGCATTCAAATGCTGCTTTCCAACCCCGACCCCTCTGAGGAGACCATTGAGTCTATCTGCCAGCTCATGACCACCGTTGGTGGCAAGCTCGAGGAGAACCAGGCTACTGCCCCTCTGTTTGATAGCTACTTTGAGAGAATGGATGAACTCCAAAAGACTCCTGGCTTGCCCAGCAGATTGAGATTTATGCTCATGGACGTTGCTGATCTTAGAAGAGCCCACTGGGTTGATAAGAAGAAGGACAAGGGCCCCAAGACTCTTGCTGAAATCCACGAGGATGACGAGAGAGAGAAGGCGGCTGCTGCCGCTGCTTCCAGCAACAACAGCAGAAACAAGTTCACCCGTCCTAACCCCAGCAACAACAACCGTGTCTCTAAGGATGAGCTTAAGAGACTTTCGTCTTCATCTTCTATCAACAGAACCTCTTCCGGCACCTCGTTTGGCCCCTCTTCCATGTTCAACAGAGACAGCAGCAGCAGAGGTAGCCGCAGAAACAATGACCGTGGTGACAGAAGCGACAGAGGCAACGACAGAAGCGACAGAAACAACTCTTCTGCCGGCACTGCTCTTTCCAAGGAGCCTTCTCGTCAGCCCAGTCAGCGCGCTAATGCTTTTGCTGTTTTGGCCGACGATGGTGATAAGTCTGAGGACAAGTAAATCGTCTTTGACTTTTTTTAATTTTTTTTTGTCACAGGTTGACCTTATGGCGGCCACCTGCAAATTTTATGATACTAACATCTAGCTTTTAAAAAAGCAAATCTTGTCATTTCTTTTATTACTCTACGACTAATAGTAATATTGTTTATTCCAGTCCCCCTTTTTTATTATTATTATTATTCTTTGGTTTTTATTATTATTTTGTGTTTCTTTTTTTTTTTTTTTTTTGTTTTTTTTTTTTTTTTTTTTTTTTTTTTTTTTTTTTTTTTTTGAATATTTTTTAATATAGTTGTTTTTTTTTTATAAAAAGTTATAATTTTTGTTTAAAAAAATAAATAAAAAAAATTAAATAAAAAAAACTATTTTTAAAAATAAAAATAGAAATATATAAAAAAAAAAAAAAAAAAAAAAAAAAAAAAAAAAGCATCAAGCCATATAAGATATATATATTTTTTTCTACAGAAACATTCTAGAAAATGGTACATGCCTATACAGGTGTGTCTTGCGGAAGTTCCAAAAATGGAAGCTGACACTAGTAAAGAAATATGCGGTTAATCAAGCTTTTAAACAATATATTATAGAAACAAAAACAACCTGACAAAAATTAAAAAAATATGTGTATTTACAATGAATGGAAAAAGATGGAATTAATCAAAAATAATGTTATCGAGAAGACGAGTCACAGTGTTTTGCTTGTTGGGAACACGGACAGCGGCTGACAGAATAGCACCCTCACCTGGAGTTACGACATCCAGTTCTTGTAAACTCACCTTGTCGGCAATAGAGATGTACTCGACTTCCATATAGAAGCCGTCTGCATTGGGCTTGGCAAAAGATTCAAGGACAGCATTAATGCCCTCGAGGATATCGCTTCTCTGATGCACACCCGACTTGTAGAGCTTTTCGCCAGTGCTCAGTGCTTCAAACAAAACCTGTGAGCTGCTTCTATTCTCGGGGGTAAGGTAGGCGTTTCTAGAGCTCATGGCCAAATGGTTGTCCTCTCTGACAATGGGGACGACGCGAATCTCAACGGGCATAAGGAGATCCCTTACCATGCGCTTGACAACCAAAACCTGCTGAATATCCTTTTGACCGAAATAGGCATGATCAGGTCCAACAGCATTAAGCAGTTTGGTGACAACAGTAGCGACACCTCTGAAAAATTGAGGTCGGCTAGCACCTTCCAGCTGTTCACTAAGACCCTTGACTTCGACAAATGCGCCGACCTGTTTCGAAACGTCGAGGGTGATTCCTGAAGGATACATATCTGCCACAGAAGGCAGGAAGACAATGATGGGCGAGTGCGAGATGACCTGCGAAAGCTTTTGAATGTCATCGTCAAGAGTTCTCGGGTATGAGTCGAGATCCTCGTGGGGGGCAAACTGTGATGGGTTGACAAAAATTGAAACGACCGTGTTATCGTTTTCTCGGATCGAGTTTTCAACAAGGGTAATGTGTCCCTGGTGCAGCGCGCCCATGGTTGGGACAAAGCCTACCGTTTTATCATTCAGAACTTGTTCTTTTTTCCAAGCCCGGAGCTCCTTGATGGTTTTGATGATTTTCACTTCAGTCGATGCAGTCATATTTTGATGTAGTTAGAGAGAATGTGTAGTTTTTTAGTGGGGAATTTGATGTCAGATCAAAAAAAAAAAGAGAAAAAAAAAAAGGATGGATACTTGGTTTTAAACGGCGTTGATCTTTCGGAATAAAAAAAAAAAAATTTGGACTTGGCCTCTTTTGAGCTTTTTTTTAGGCTGACATTTGATATCTGACTAATATATGAGCCGCCATAAATGCCAAAATTGGAAGTAATTAAGCTAACCTTCTTTGACAGTTGAAAAATGCATAATTTAGTAAGAATGGGAATCAATTAACATGATTCTTTTGTTTTTATATTACTCTTGATAGCATCAGGAATACTGAGAGTATGCCGATATGGTAATAGTAGTGTATTGTTATGAATTAGTTTCAAGTCCAAACATGTTGAGAATAGTCAAACGACTTTAAAAGCAAAGGTAATGATAAAACCCTGACTGTATTGGATGTTTGAAGGAATAAACTAGCAAAAGAAATGAATAGTACTGGTATGATAATGGATGAGACAATCAAAACTATGAGATAAAAAGTATGTTCCTCGATATATTGCATAAGGCAATCAAATGATTGCTAATTAAGCTGAGTGCGTACATGTATTACTGTAACTGCCATTTAATGAAACTAGAATTGATGGGGTCAGCATAAAGAGGGCACAAATGTCTACAATGCAACTAAGAAGCTGGTAGAAGCTTCAATCCAGCTAGAAATATTCTGTTGAAAAACATGAGTCTAAGTATTACTATTGGAAATCAAGCGTTGAGTCTTTACTTCTGGACTCCTCAGAATCTTGCAACACTTGGCCATATCAACTACTCAGATTGTCAGTTTAAATAAAGCGCAACATTGCGCCCATCCTTTTTTTAGTGATGAAAGAGTAGTTGTGTTTTGGCGGTGTATCATGTAAACCTCGACTAAAATAAGCTTTGGAACATATTTTTATTTGCCATTGGGAAAAAAAATTTTTAAGCCTTTTTTTTTTTTGTTCCCTTCTATTACTTTATATCTATACGACTATATCCCCACGACCAGCATCATGGCCAACTCTACGACAGCCCCAGACTCCCTCGTGAAGTCTCCCGAGGTTCTTTCCTTGGTTTACACATACCTTTCTAACAACGGCTTCAGCAAAGCTGCCAAGCAATTCCAAAAGGAGGCCGCCATCAAGGATGCCGATAGCAAGACCGACAAGACTGTTCCTCTTGAGGCCATCTTCTACTTATACAAGAATGGCAAGCTGAATGGCACTGAGGCTGCTGAGTCTTCTGAAACTGCTCGCTCTGATTCCAGCAGCGATTCTTCCTCTTCCGACTCTTCCGACTCTTCTGACTCTTCCTCTTCCGACTCTTCTGATTCTTCCGACTCTGACGATTCTGATTCTGATTCTGATGACGATGAGGAGAAGAAGGAGTCCGAGAAGAAGACTGAATCTGAGAAGAAGAAGGAGTCTTCCTCTGAGTCTTCTTCTGATTCTTCTTCAGACTCTTCTTCAGACTCTTCTGATTCTGATTCTAGCGACTCTAGCGACTCTGATTCCAGCGATTCCGACTCTGATTCCGACTCTGAAGACGAGAAAGAAGAGAAGAAGGAAGACAAGAAAGAAAAGAAGGCCGAGTCTTCGTCTTCCAGCTCGTCTTCTTCCAGCTCATCTTCTTCCAGTTCTTCTTCTTCTTCTGACTCTAGCGACTCTAGTAGTTCAAGTGACTCTAGCGACTCTGATTCCGATTCTAGCTCTGACGAGAAGGAGGACAAGAAGGAGAAGGCTAAGGAGAGCTCCGATTCATCTTCTTCCGACTCTTCTTCTTCTTCCTCCTCTTCTGATTCTTCAGATTCCTCCGACTCTTCAGACTCTTCTGATTCTTCAGATTCCTCCGACTCTTCAGACTCTTCTGATTCTTCTGATTCTGACTCTTCTGATTCTGACTCGTCTGATGATGAAGAAGACAAGGATGACAAGAAGTCGACTTCATCATCTTCTAGCTCATCCTCTTCTTCATCCTCTTCTTCATCCTCTTCTTCCGACTCCTCTGAGTCTGAGAAGGAGAAGGAAGCTTCTCCTGTCAAGAGAAAGGCTGAGGACGAGGCTGCTCCCGCTGAAGATAACAAGCGTGCCAAGGTTGATGAGAACAGCGCTCTTTTGTCCGAGGCTCCTCAAAACAACAGAAAGGGCCCTAGAGAGTACTTTTCCCGTATTGACCGCAGCAAGATTTCTTTTGCCGACCCTACTCTAAGAGACAACACTTATCAAGGTGCTGCTGGTACCTGGGGTGAGAAGGCAAATGACAAGCTCAGCCGTGTGAGAGGAAAAGATTTCACCAAGAACAAGAATAAGATGAAGAAGGGTAGCTACCGTGGCGGTACCATCACTATGGGTAGTGGTAGTTTCAAGTTCACTGACTAAAGTATATGATAGTAGTGATAGACTAAGGTATTTAGGACCCGGATCAATGGTGGATATTAATTGTACAGTCAGATAGACGGACATTTCATAAATTATTATAGTAATCATTTTTGTTTTTTTTTTGGGTTTAAATTTATGGGCAACCATTATTTTTCAATATCAATCTTGTGTCATAGCAGTAACATCGAATTTTCATTTTTTTTTATTTATTTATTCACTTATTTAATTTTTCTTTAATCACTGGTAATCTGTATCATCAAGTACGTCATGGCCCCGTTATGCCAAGGTTGATAAAAACTCGCCTCGAGAGATTGATTCATGCGTGCCAATTTCAACGTCTTCCTGTTAGGGCCTTGCATAACTCTGAAAAATTTAACGCTTTGAATTTCATATCCTTTTTTTATTTTATTTTATTTCGTTTCTTACAGAAAGCTTACTGAGGATTTTGCCAATCTGTATCATAAAGTATACTGACTAGTATAGCTAGCATTAGCGGAGCTCACCTGGTGTTTCGTAATCTAAATCATTCATTCCTCACAATGAAAACTGGAACCATCAAGAACAGATTGGCAACAATACCATCTTACCTTATCGATTAGTCTCCTTGCGCCGGCCGCGTTGCTTTTAACAAAGTAAAAGCTGAGTCTATTGGCTTCCCATATCTATTCTGTCAAGAAAGTCTTCTATCTCCTTTCTTTTTTTTCGTCATCAACGACAATTCCACTGCCACATACAGTGTCCCTTGTGTCCCCCTATTTCCAACATGGATGCCGACACGGATTTGCTTTGTTATGTGCTAGGAGGTACATATGTCTGAAGATTTCAGATACTGACATGACTAGTTGGTTTAAATTTATTACAATCGGTATGCTCCTTTCGCCTACTTCGCCGCTATTAAGAATCACTTTTTGCAACAATGATTTAATTGACTTGGTGGTGCCAAATTGGTCAGCAAGCTCAATCTCACGCCAGGTTGCCATTAGATACAAATTGATCTACTGGATTAGTGTATGGGTCAACAATCCCGGGCATTAAGTGCTATCCTTGGTCAGGCTTCGGTCAGGTCCTGCACCTAGTTGTTACAGCTGCTCGTTGCTCTTAGCGGTTATAATCTTAATGATAATATTTTTATTGATCATACGCACACACACAAAAAAAAACACACACTTCCTTTGCACACATGTCCTCTGAAGTATTTTTTTCTGGCCAGACTAGTTGATCGATGATGCGTCCCACACCCTCAAATGGATTTTTTTCTAGCTCTTCTTGAAGTTGTTGTCGTAGCATACTTTCTTTATTGTTAACATTCAATATAAAAGTCACATACAGTTCTGCATTATGGACATTGTTCGTTTGTTAGAATTTAGCTGGAAACAACTATAATCTGGGAGTACGATACTTAAAAAAATATTTTACTGGCTGGAATGTAGCTAGAAAAAAATTTGCAGTTGTGAGGCCGGTATAAATAGATGATCAATGTATCGTACATCAAACAACTACAAACAAAATTATAAAACAAAATGGCATATATGAATATAAAAGCATCTGTCTCTAACCTAACATTTAATTATAATAATATATCAAAACATTCTATTTTTAAACTAACCTTCCACTGCTTGAGAGTAAATGATTTCAGTTGCTAAACAAAACTTTGGATTGTCATGATAACATACTGGTCTTTGCGGCTGAAAGTAAAAAAAAAAAAAAGGTTGCAAGTGGAAATGATGAGCAACCAGGGTCCCAGTTAACTTGTCCAAGTGGATGGTATTTTGAAATGAAAATTGAAGAAATCAGGTCAGTTTTATTTTAATTTAACAGCTAGATAGCATGAACAAAAAGAAAAAACAGAAGTATTATATTGATTCATAATTCTGGTGTAGGTCTTAGTTTAACTTTTCTCAAAGGGCGAGTTTTACTAAGACTGCCTGAGCTCGTTCAGGGATACAATAACCAAATTATAAAAAGAAACAGCTCTAAACCAAATAAAAAGCAAAATAATAATAATAAAAAGAATATATATATCCAAGCAGATTTTTAAAGCACCAAAGATAAATACCTGGTTATATCATCATTTCGTGCATTGGCAATTACTTCTATAAGTTTAAAGGATTGTGATATCAATATTTGACGTAAGAACAATAAGCTGATTATCTATCAATATGCATACTACTTGAAAATCAGGTTGGATTCTATGCTCAGATAAAGATTGATGAAAAATTCTAGGCTACTGATACTAACATCACTAAGAAGTTAATAGTCTTGGAATTCTTTTTCAAACTCATACATATTAGGGATTACAGAAAACTTGTGTAGTTACTCTGAATAATGTAGTCCATGATTATTTCTGTTGAATTTCTTATATAAATAAAATAACACCTAAGACCATACTACTGGTTAAACCTGGTACGGGGAATCTGTGGTTTGTAGGCTTCCAGCCTGATGGTATCGTCTTCAAAATCTGATCCTTCCGAGGTTGTGAACCCTGGCGTGGTGACATCATCTGACGAAATGATGGGGTTCCTGGAGGCCGCCGTTCGTTTAGTGCTCATATTGAATTTTTTAAAGTCGTCGTCACGCTTTCTGTCCAGCCGGCTTCGCATTAGCCGTGAATTTTTTGTTGATCGCGATCCATTTAGACTTGAGGTCTGGCAATTGACATAATTGTCGGTCTCCTCTTCATCTTCTTCTTCCTTATTGCTCTCTTCCCGCAAGCTGTAATTGTCCTTCCAGTTGTCATCATGGATATGATACTCTGGATTATTGGTGTTTCGGTTATTTTTGTTCTTTGGTAACGATCCCTGAACCCGCACTGGGAGCTGGTTGCGCTCAATTATATGCTTGACAACGATAAAAACTCCTGCGGCCGCAAGTCCTGCGACGCCACCGTACATTGCAGCATAAATGAACCCCATGATGATAAGGAGATATAGAGTAAAATACAGAGGTGGGTATTCAAAAGAAAAAAAAAAACTAGATACCACAATAGCACCCAATAATTAAAGAAGAAAAAGAAAGATATATTTAAAAGTGTGTATATGGTTGGCAAAGAGGGAAGAAATAAAATTGATAAAGGGGATTAGATCTTGCTCTACGGGCGCACACACATACACACAGCGATGTAATTACAGTTGGGAGCAAAATGGGAAAATCCCACTGTCAACCCCAGACATAAGGGTTGCTTTTGAATGAGCCGCACTTATGGCCAAGAAAAGAAATAAATTTTTAAATCACATGATATGTAGTATAACTTTTAGTTATTAAGTAATAATACTTCTGACATCTACTTTATGCCATTAGAGCGTGATTTTCAGAAATGAGGACCCACCAAGTACTATTAAATCACGTGATTATATAGCCTTCTTATTTGACGTTTGACAAGCCATTGTATACTTTGTTTGAATTTCTCTTTTTTTCGGACTTCAGCTGTCTCTTTTATTGCTTCTTCTCACCATCCTGATTATTTTCTACTTTTCTTCTTTCTCTTTTGTTTCTCTTTTTATTCCTACTGATACTTTTTTTTAACAGCTTTTTACGTGTTACAAAGGACCTAATTCATATCACTCAATTGTCAAACATCTCTCTGTTTACTTGAAACCCGTTAACAAAAAGGATAGGATGAGTGTTTCCACTGGTATGGCTCATCTAAGTTGCTCAAGCACCCACGCCTCCCCTCAATTAACACCACATTTGATATTTAGGTACTCCAAGCATCCGCCTTACCGAGGAAGAGAAATCCTACTATGGTCAGCTATTTAGACAAGCTGACCCCCAGTCTACCCAGAGTGTCTCCGGAACTGTTGCCAGCACACTTTTCATGAAGTCTGGCCTTTCTCCATTTGTTCTCAGTGAAATTTGGCAGATAGCTGACCCCAAAAACCAAGGTTTTCTTGACCAGCAAGGCTTTTCTGTGGCACTGAGACTTATTGGTCATGTTCAGAATGGTCAGGCCTTGGCCCCCAATCTCGGTGACATACGTATGTTAGAAACTCACCACTGGTCAGAAATATGTAGCAACTAACTGAACTGTTTTTTTTTCCCCTTCTCTAGCCGGACCTCTCCCCAAGTTTGAAGGCATTCAGATACAGCCCCAAGCTCAGGCATCGTCGCATCCTCAGTCTCCTGTGGCTTCTCCTCAGTCTCCTCCCCCTTCTAATCAAATTCCACCCATCTCGTTACAAGAGAAAGCAAACTACGCACAGCTGTTCAAGAGAAGCGCTCCAAATGGTATTCTCGAAGGCGGTGCTGCCCGTGATATTTTTTTCAAGCTTGGCCTGCCTAATGAGACGCTTATTCAGATTTGGAATCTTGTCGATACCCAACACCGAGGCAAGCTAGAGCTCAAAGAGTTTGTTTTGGCGCTTCACTTAATTCGCTCAATTACGAAAGGAACGCTTAAACAGCTGCCGTCCAGTATCCCACCTGCTCTGCTTGAATCTTTTAATGAACTTACTCGCTCATCGAGCGTTTCCTCAAATGGTTCTTCTCGATACAGTCAACAGCCCGCTCCCCGTCAACAAGTTGTGTCCCCCATTGCCCAAGTTGCTTCCAAGCCAGTCGATTGGGAGATTCCCCCTTTAGATAGAGCTAAGTTTGACTCATACTTTGATAATTTGGATAAGTCCAAGGCTGGTGTTATCGGCGGTTCTGAAGTTGTCCCATTTCTGATGACTTCTGGTCTATCCGAAGAGGTATTAGCCCAAGTTTGGGATCTTGCTGATACTCACCACTCTGGAAAGTTTACGAAAGCAGAATTTGCCATTGCAATGTTTTTGGTTCAGCAAAAGCTCCAAGGCAGAGAATTGCCCGCCACCTTGCCAGCCTCATTACTATCGTCAGCTTTTGCTCCACCTATCCAGCAAGAGTCACAACATCAGCGGGCTGGATCGATAAACAGTAAGCCTGCACCTCAATCTTCTCTGAACGACCTACTTTCTCTTGGTAATGCTTTAGCTTCTCCTACCCAGACACCTATTAACAACTTACCTGAGGCGCCCGCAGCTGGTGTCCGACCGTTTGTTCCCACCTCCCATTTTGGCCAGATCATTTCCAAAGAAAATGCTGAAGCTTCACCCGAGTCTCCTACTACCACATCTGTTCCCCCACCTGTAGCCGCTCGTGTGGCATCTCCGCCTGCTCACAGACTTTCGACCCCTCCTGTGGCTACCAATGCACCAGCACCTGTTAATGCAGCTGCTACTCTTCCTCCTGTTCCGGCTCACTCCTTTGGTACTGCCTCAAGCTATGCCGCTCCTGCTGCTGCTCCTGCTGCTCCAACATCCCGTGCTATTTCGGGCGCACCTGTTGCTGCAGTTGGTGCCGCAGCCGGCTTGGCTGGTGCTGCTATAGCCGGTGCCATTTCTTCTTTTGGTTCCAACAGTCAGCAGACACCCTCGAATTCAAGAGAAATCGATAATCAAGTCAAGGAAGTCAATGGTCAGGTTGCCTCTATCTCAAACGACAACAGTCAGTTGAATGGTCAGGTTGAGGCCATTTCTGCTCAGATGGCTCAGAGCAATGAAAAGCTCCAGTACGCCCAATCTGAGCTGAAGCGAGTCAGTGCCTTGAAGGAAACTCTCCAGGCCAAGCTTGTTTCTATCAAAGCTGAATCTGAAACCGACTCTAAGAAGCTTGCGGAACTTCAGGAGACACTTCAACAGACTCAAGGCGAATTTGATTCTTTGTCTGCCACTTATACGGAGCTGCAAGCTTCTCATGAGTCCCTTAAGGGCCAGATAGTTGACGCTGCCACCAAGCTTGAGCAGGAAAAACAACAAAATGCTGAGCTAGATGAGCAAATTGAAGATATTCAAACTGAGATTGAAACCCTCGAGGAACAATTTGATTCTTTGGATAAGGATTCCAGACAGCAGACTGGCCTTCTTGCTATCAACAAGAAAAAGTACACTGGCCTTGAGACTCAAAAGGAGGAGCTTACTACAAAGATTGCTGAGCTTCAAACTGAGTTAGAGACCACCAAGACTCAACTAGTAGGTGTTGAGGAAACTCATACAGCTGTCAAGAATGAAGCTCAAGAACTCACTTCCAAGGTCGAAACTGCCACGGCTGAAATTGATCAGATCAAGAGCCAGATCACAGCTACCAACCAGGAGGTCGAAAGCTTGAAGGGTGAGATTGAAGCTGCCCAAACTAAATTCACAGGCTTGGAAAACGAAAAGACTCTTCTCCAAGAAGAGCTTACAAAATTACATGCTGATGAAGAAGAGTCGACTAAGGAGCTTGCGGGTCTCAAAGAAAAGACCGAGCTTCTTACTACTGAACTTGCCAAGCTTCAGGAAGAGCGTGAAGTTACCAAGAAAACGCTTATTGCCAACGAAACTGCCAAGGCAGAAGAAAAGGCCAAGCTTGAGAAACTTGAAGCCGAAAAGGTTTTGGCCAATGCTCCTATTATTTTAAGTAAGGATGAGGTTGCTTCTATCAATTCTGCTACTCAATCTCCCGAATCTGAGTCAGCTACTATTTCAAAGTCTATTGACACAGGCGCAGCTGCTGCAACTCCTGATAATGTTGGCAATGCTTCTATTGAGAAGTCCATTTCTAAGTCTTTTGATTCTGATGCTGATAAAACTGTTGCTAAGTCGGCGGATGTTGAAACTAAGGAACCTACTTCTAAGTCTATTGATCTGACTTCTGGAGCAGCTATTGGTTCTGCCGCTGTGGCTGCTGCTGCAACCGCCGCTGTTGGTTCTACTCTTTTGGGCAAGCCTGATACCGAGGACGAAGCTGACGAGGTTGAGTCTATTACCACCATTCCTGCTGTTGAGAAGACTGTTTCTCCAGCTGTTGTAATCCCCGATCAGGAAGTTATCAATGGTGATACTCCTGTTGACACAAAGTCGGTTGAGCCTCCTGCTGATAAGGGATCTTTTTCTTTTGAAGCTGATAATGAGTCAGCTGGCGCTCTCGACTCATATAGCAACATTCTTCCTTCTGAAAGCGCTTCTGAAGTTTCTATTGTACCTACTCCAAACGACGGTGATGAACCTCCTGCCCCTGATGCTAGCACCAGAAGCTTGATTGCTGAGCCTATTGATATACCTAGTAGAGGTGACTCAGCCACTGACGTCACGATCGGTGCAAGCAAGGATGGCGAGAATGATGTCGATATTTCGTCTGATTCCTCTATATACAGCAATGACAATGATGAGGCAGCTGAACCTAAATCATCTGACGTCAACCCTGACGCCTCGGATAAACCTGCAGAAGATTTGTCTACTTCTTTTGTAAGCGCACACTCTGCTGACTCTTACGATATTGTTGACAAAAATGAGGCTCCTCCTGCCTCCAAGATTTCTGATTCAGTAATTAATGGTGAATCTAAGCCTCCTGCCGAGGACTCAGAGTCTTTCACTATTCCGGGCTCTTTACCTGAACCTGATAATTCTGCTGAAAGTAACACTGCTTCTACTGTTAACGTTGTTTCTAAAACGGTGTCTGAGGATGAAGATGCTGAATCACAGTACTCTGATGCTATTGAGCCTGCTGATGAGGATGCTGCTAAACAGGAAGAACAAGACTCAAAAGTTTCTGCTGTTGAAGGCGGCGTAGTCACTGCTGGCGCTTTGGCTGCCACTTATCCAGCAGTTTCATCTACTGATTCTGATTCTGTTCAGCCTTCTCCTAGTGAGGTTACTCAAAGGTCAGTTGTTGAGCCAGCGCCTGCTACTGAGACTTCTGAAGTTACTCAAAAGTCAGTTGTTGAACCAGCTCTTGCCACTGAGGCTTCTGAAGTTACCACTTTGCCTTCTGACATCAAAGAAAATCCTGTTACCTCTATTTCCGGTGAGACTACTACCACACTTGCTCCCACAACTGAACCCGTTTCTTTGGATATTGGTGAGTTTAGTCCCGTTCCTCCCCACTCTGCTTCAACTGTATCACTTCAGGGGTCCAAGGCCAACGTTTCTGATCTTGACTCTTTCAATCCTGAATCTGTTCCGGTGACTGATTCTGGTAATCAAGACGAGGCAACAGCTCCCCCTAATGATACCGTTCCTTCCTCCAATACTGGTGTTTCGCCTGCTCGTGACGATTTTGATGAGGCTTTCAAGTCATTGAACAATGACAATTCAAACGCTTGGCCCGCTGCTTCAAACGGTGCCAGAGGCTTTGATGTTTTTGAATCTGCTTTTGCTGATGAATCTACGTTTTCTCGTGCGGAGTATGAGGATGATACTGAACGTGATCTCGCTGTTTCAACTACCCTTCCGGATCAGACTGCCTCGTTTGATCAGACTTTCCCTGCTACAGAAGACCACCCTGGCTCTGAGTTGTCTTACACCAATACTCCGGTCTTTGAACAGGCTCCAGGTGGACAATTCCCTGTCAGCAAGTCGGAAACTGAGCCTTCTCAGGTCTCTTCCCAGGATGCCAATAGTCCGTTTGCATCGGCCCAACCAGCCGAAGCTGGCTCTAGTCATCCTTTCTTTTCCCAGAGAAACTTTGACGATGAGTCTCTCCCTGAGTTTTTGAGAAAGAAGAAAGACATTGATCCTTTTGATGCTGCTTTTGACGGCTTGATGGCTGCGGATGAGGAGAAAGATGAAGAGTTTGGTGATGCCGGCTCTGTGCATCCTTTTAGTGGTAGCGCTAGCGCTTTTGCTCCGGCTTCTTCTACATTTGATTCCTTCCCTCCTAATAGTACCGATCAGCATGCTGGAGCCCAGGTGCCAGCTGTCTCTAACTCGGAGTGGGATTCTATCTTTGCTGGCTTTGGAGAGGCAAAGACCACGACTGAGACTGTTGATGCAGATGCCGCGTTCACTCCTGCTGTCCCCTCCGTTGATAAGCCATTTGGCGGCGTACTGAAGGACCTTGAAGAAGATTATAAACACCTTGACAAGAATACCTTGCAGCAATTAGAGTACTTGACATCCATGGGCTTTGATAAGGCTCGTGCCCTGGAAGCACTCGAGAAGAACGATTTCAACATTGAGAATGCCAGTAACTTTTTGTTGGACCAGTAAACTGATTTTGAATCAGTTCAAAAAGAGCCAGACTTTTATTCCAACGGTTTAAAATCTGATTCCATAACTGCCTTTTAACTGGTCTCAATTCTTTTGTGATGACAAGTCACAGGGTTAGCTGGGCATGTGCATTTATACTGTTTTGTAACTTTGTAACCTAACCTTAGTTTGTAGTAATAATAATAATAATAATAATAATAATAATAATAATAATAATAATAATAATAATAATAATAATAATAATAATAATAATAATAATAATAATAATAATAA
>Ga0160505_100774_pt1 | contig 16513 bp, 27 predicted proteins | sample DIDeMG_FD_108225 | JGI IMG/M metagenome (GOLD analysis project Ga0160505, IMG submission 108225) | Enriched chicken feces microbial communities from UW Madison campus, WI, USA - DID2874_E49_Stillage MG | ecosystem: Host-associated > Birds > Digestive system > Large intestine > Fecal ... | reverse complement strand
GTTGGCGTCACGGGGCTGGAGGACCGAGGGACGCTCCACGTCGTGAGAGAAGGAATGAGGCATGGCGAACACTCGAGGGAGAGGCGGAGGGACAGTCGAGGATAGCGAGCGCAACAGTGATGTCTAGTTGCCTTGGAATAGAATGGGTCGAAGATGTTGGGAAAGATGGATGGATGACGGCGTGTTTATATAGTCCTTACATGGTGGTGGGCCTGCTACGGTGTGTCGCATGTTGCTGGCCGTGATGGTGAACGTTTGCTTTTGGTGCGTGTTTGGTGCGGATGGTATGTTGGATGAAGGATGTGGGATTGTAGACAGCCAGCAACGTCGTGGACTGTGGGTTTGTGTCGCCGCACACCACCCTCGCACCACCTGCGAGCGAGATGATCCTCCATGTCCGCCCAGGCCGCGTTTAAGCCTCGAGGCTTGAAACAAAACACGCGGTCCTCCATTCTTCATTGTTCATATTTCCGACCACCATGCACACCACAACCGTGCTTTTCTACCCTCCACTGACGGCCGGCGGCTGTGATGCGCTATGCATCCGTCGTCGAGTCGCCCTGCGCCCGTCGGCATCATTCACTCACTCCAACTAAGGGATTGACAGTAAGACAGCGTGTTTCTTCGGCCCTGTCGGCCGTGTGGTGCTGCCGGACGCCATGCTGTAGCCTCATGTTGTACGCCCAATTAACTCGTCGAAGCCAAACTCCCTTGGCACATGAGCTTGACCGCACGAGGAGAGAGTTGAAACGGTATGTGCATGGCATTCATCCCGCACAGTGCGAAGCTGACTCCAAAGCGATCGCCATGCGTCCTAGTAACCTCATCATCCCCCTGCACTCATTAGCTCGGCTCGGCACACACGCTGAGGAGGACGTCGGTGATGGCCCGTCTGTCAGATTTCGCACCTGAGCTCGCACTCGTTCACACCTCCACCGTTCTGAGACTGCGCTTGGTCTCGACACCGTCCGTGACACAGCGCGGCAGGAGTATGCGACGCTCCAAGTGGTTGGCTGCTGTTCATGCGTACATAGGCAGCGATGTATTGCCTCCGGACATGTGAATGGGCGGCTCGCGAGGGAGGTAAGTCACCGCAGTTATTCGACATGTCATCTAATCAGCTCGGTAACCCCTGACCCTTATCATTCCGTTGGGCCGAGGGAGTTCGGCTAAAGCCTGGAGTTTGTTCCCAGTGACGTATGACCGTCCGCAGAAGTGGAGAAGGAAGATAAGATAGCTCCTCGATCGCAGAGCGACAGTGCATCCATAGGAACGCACTAAAACGCCAAAGTTTTACGTACTGGCGCCAACCCCTCCTCCAAGTTCCGAAAGCGATTCCGCTCAACGCATTTCGTCTTCCGGTACGCTGCTATCCATGTGAATCACTATCGCCTTGCGCGTGCGGCTCGAGGTCTATCTACTACGGCTAATGGGTATGGATGATCTGGTTGAGCCGTCTGGTGGTAATAGGTGGAAAGGTCGGTATGAAGCTTGAGATGCACGTAGGACGTGTTCGCGGCTGGGTGGACGCGGCGTGGTTGTTCGAGGGTATGGTTCATGCCAGGCGCTTAACATTCGTAGCTCTTCTCAGCCCCTGTGGTCGGGTTCGGCAGCAACCAGAATCCAAGGCTTGGGGGCTGAACGGAGTGAACGATGAAGCAGCACGGCTCCCTTCTCTCCGACGTCTCCCTTCTCTCCGACCGAGCCAGCTTCAGATCCAGCGCTACGCTGAGTGTCGTTGCTACTGGCTCAGTCCTTCCCAGCACATTATTGATGACTCACGGGTCCAGCTCATCGTCGGTATCGAATGACAGCGATTCGCTGTCAGAGTTCTGTGTCTGAAAAGCGGCCGCGAGTTCGTTCGTGTGCGTCGACCTCCTGCTCGAAGCGCTGCTGGAGCGTCTGCGCCGAGTCTTTCAGGGCCTCGTAGTCGTCCGTGATCTTGGCAAGGCTGGTTTGAAGCTCCCCCTGCTTTGGGCAGCAACGCTCGTGCTGCTGGACGCTCTCCAACAGCGACTGGAGCAAAGTTCCGTCGTCCGTGATATTGAGTCGACGCGCAAGGAGAGCGGTCAATTCATTGACGGATCCAACGTCCACGCTGGCACCTGCGAATTGGGTGAGTGTGCTTCTCCCCAGTGGAAGGACGGAGGCAGGGTCTGGGAAAACTGCCGAGGGAAGGCAGTTGGTACGCTTGGTACTAAGGGATCGTTGGACTCACGCATATAACGAAAATCCAGGTTCCCGCGCTTGAGGTGCTCGATGTCGTCCTTGAGACCGTCGACCTCGATCCCGATCTCGAGTCGCGTCCTCGCCTCGCGTTCCTGGTTACGCTCGTCCCTCAGCCGGCAACAGTGGTGGTACGCGTCATTCAGCATGCGCTGGAGTTCCTCTCGTGACGTCGACGTGTTGGTGGTTTTGGCGGGCTGTGAGGTGTTGCGGTTTGCGGTCTAGTTCTTGTTAGAGCACTCAATCTGTCTTTGGGGACAAGGAGCTCACGTTGCTTGGTCTGGTTTGGGCGAGGAAAGCGGCGCCAACGCCAACGCCAGCGTCGAGTGCCGAGGTCCCGAGCGTTGGCATTCCACGTGAAGGAGATGGTGGCGACGTTCACAAGACATTAAAGGAATGGCAACTTGTGAGTAGAGAATGTTATCAATAAAGAGAGAGAGAATGAGAGAAATCCAGGAACGAGACGAAGGAGAGCACCGAACTTGGAATGTAGGACGGGGGGACAGACACTCCGCCACATACTCCCACTTGGAGACGAACGCTTAATCGAAATTATAATAACACTTGATTAGTGTTATTAGTAATTCTACGTGTGGATGCAAATGTTACAATCACGTCGTGCCAAGGGGACAATTCCACATGCTGCAATACTGTGCTGCGGGGCTGCGGCAGCGGAATGCGAGTCTACCAGTATGGTGGTGCAGATTACATGGCAGTCGTGTCCAGGATGCTCAATAACGCTCACAGAGGTTGCATGGGTATCGCGATGGAAAGTGTAGGTCGCATGCCGGCGAATCAGCTCCAGTTCTGGTCGCTCTAATTTACATGCTCCCAATCGTCCCTACAATCACATAGCAAACCCGTGCCGTAGCCGGTCATTGTCCTGCCGGCTGTCAGCAGGCCGGCGACGCTTCAACATACGTTTAGAGCTCATCCAATAAGATGTCACTCCCCTTCGGCCTCCATCCGTCTTTAATGGCTATGGTCAGCACCAGCGAGATTTCAGAAACCTACCAGCACGAGTGATGAGGCGGACGAGCGCATGAGCGAGCAGGGGCTTCTGGGTAAAGACCGAGTAGTCGCCCGGCTGGAAGACATCGACGCCGAGGATAACGAGCTCAGTCCTGTCATGGTCGCCGGTCGTGATCTTCAGGACGCCGCGGAGGAGGTCAAACGTAGCGACATGACGGTCGGCGAGGGCCAGCCCCAGTTTAGGCTTGAACTCGGAGAGAGCAATTCTGGTCGAGCCGTTGTAGTGGCGCTCGAGGGCAGTGAGGAGCGCAGCGGGCTGGCGATTGTAGTGGATCGTCATCTTCAGACGCTGGAGAGTAAGGACGGTGTTGTTATTGACTGCGGGCCGAGCGTCGCCGCCGCGTTGGTCGGTGTTCGCGTTCTTGTGGTTGGTCTCCGTGCGTTGGGCGAGGGGGATCTTTGGCTTGGTGGTGTCGGTCCTTTCGGTGCGGATGGGAGGCATCGTGAACGAGGTTGAAGTAATGAGCAAGTGGGTAGAGAGAAGAATGGAAAGTGGAGGAGAAGAGTGTGTGATCATCATCGGCTGTGTCTGTTGTTCTGGTGGTGGCGCACCTCCGCTGGGAAGCAAATAGCCTCCGTGCTCCCACGCGGCCGTCCATCAAGGTTGACGATACACGATACACGCCCCTCCGTTTGGCGGTCCAATATTCACTCCATTCCACAGGGCGTCGAGGGACTATATGGTGCTGCACACGAGGTTGTCGGATGAGTGCACACGGCAAGCACCGAGGCTCGGATACTCGCAGTGCCTGCACACCGTTTGTCATGTCTCTTTCGGTGCCATCCATCACCCAGTCATTTTTACGCCCGCGTTTTTAGCACACGACTCTATCCTGACCGTTCCCACACTATTATTTGCCGCACAGCACGACAGATAGGGTATGGGCCGCAAGCATACTGGTACCGGCTGAAAACAAATACTGTAGGCACTGCTTGTCCCAGACTACCCATGTCACCCGGTTGTCGTTCCAGCAGAGGGCAAGTCTGCGTTAGCGAAGGGCCGTGGTCTCTGCACTTTGGGTAACAAAACTATCCGGAAACGACTGGCAATGTCTGGAAAAGCGAGCTCAGAAGCATAGTGCCACAATCAGTGTGGCGCGTCATCGATGATTTGACCGCCACAGCCTGTCGCAATCATAAGTCCAATCTAACCCTCGTCTGTTGGTCTCCACTATCCATGTGGTATCACGAGTCAAGGGCGAGGTCTGACTTGTCCGGTGCTATCAATACGTGCGTAAGCATCTGATTTTAGGCGACCACGATCAGGATCAACGTTTGGATCGCCGGATCAGCGTCCGCCACAACGCAATTGTGGCTCTCAATAGCTCAGTTGGTAGAGCGTCGGACTGTAATCTGTTTCCTCCTTCATCCGCAGGTCCCCTGTTCAAATCAGGGTTGGGAGAGCGTCCAAGAATGTGGATCTGTTCTTACGACGATTCATTTTTGTCGGTAGGTAATGAAGGAGGACTGTATGGGCAACCATGACCCATTTCGGCAATCACCGCCTTGTTTCGGTTCAACGGCACCAAAGGGGCACAGCTGCGGTTGAATGCCAAGCCGATGTCCCGATCAGATGGTTGGACCTCCCTCGTAAGTGCTCCAGCCGCCAGCGTTTTAGCCGCCTCATACCGGCGGCGTAAAATACCCCCCTCTGTGCCGGACGTTGTGGGCTATAAGACAGCGCCAGCACCACGATACACGTGTTCGAATCCTTGACAGTCATTTCCACCAGCACTTGCCCGTTGGGCCGAAGCTCATCAATATAGGATCCAAACCTAACCGTATGGTTCTGTCGCATCGTTGCCTCGGCTCTGCAAGCACGGGAAGCTCTAGAAAACGTATTGTGCCCTCCGGTGAGCCAGAAGCCGAAAACGAACCCTAGATTCTGTGCCCCATGAGCCCATACATAGGCGGCAGCATGGCGTCGTTGAAGGAACGTGCATCGTACTTAAAACCAACTGTCTATTACATGACCGAGCTCGTCGTCCTGCAAAGCTCTCCATGGCCGCTCAACGACATATTCTTGTTGCTTGCGATCAGCGTTCGGCTCCCACCGTGGCACCTTGGCGCTCTGTGTGCCGTGTTTTTGTATGTTCGCCGAGCGTCGCAATGCGACACTGCTATATGTTTATGAAGTCAGGGGGCTGAAAGCAGTATGTCGGAGAGGTGTCAGTGGCGCGAGGGCGGACCGCTCGCACGGACGCCTCCCGGCTATGCTCATGTGCCCTGACGGGCGATCGCACGCTTCTTGGACCCCACCGTACAGACAGGATGGCAGCTTGGCATGCCCGTTCGGCGTGGAATGCAGCGAGGCAGAGCTCCTGACCGTGTCCGGGGCATTGGTATTGTGATACACGAACATCTGTTGAGCCATTCTACATGCTCGCTGCGGCGATAATTGTGGCGTTGACGCAGCCAGATCTTACACAACGCCTGTCCAGGATCGAATGCCCTGTCAGGCTCGGTGCGCAAACCGCGGTTCCTAATCATCGCCTCTGAGGATCAGATCAGGAATGCTGCGTAGTAACGATCGTGATTCGGTGATTGCGCAAAACCTGGATAACCTATGGTGAGGCTGTACAATCCGGGGAATTTCTTACAGCTCATCTTACGCGCACGGTGAGCTCTTTACACAGCACAAGTTGTTGGGGACAGCGTAGCGACACTGAGCGCACTAGCATGACACTGTTTGGACGAACAGGATGCCCGTTGAGCACCAGTGAGGCTCTGGCCGTCACCAGGCTTGGCAGTGTGTCAGATGTCTTCTGGTTCTCATGGTCCAGGGTTGTCCACTGCCTTACCTTCCGGAGGACCTCCGTGTGTCAGTGCAGTGGTCTGGAGACATTCAGTCATCGCACAGCCCTTGCAGTACCGAATAAAGTGCATATATTGCGTGGACTCGGCGAGATTTTCCTCCATCCAGCGTGCACGACGATCCACAGCTAGCATGCTATTCCGTGTCGCCATCACCCTCGCCACACTCGTGATACTCGTTTCGACACTCCCTTCCCCGTGGAGGTGGGAATACGCCAGCAACGGCCGCGTCTGCAAGGACCAGTTTGCCCCCGATGGGTCGTACACGGACCAGGGCTGCGGGACCATCATCCACCCCGGAAACAGCAGTGTCTGCATTCAGACGGACTGGAAGACGACGATGGTATCGAAGGTATACATGTAGGTCGACCACAGCAGAGGCAGCAACTGGCACTGACACCTGACAGCAAAAAGTGCGAGTCCGGCACTCAATATGGTGGCCGGTGGGACATGTCGCTCGGTCGGACCATGATCGAAAACAAGCAGGCCAACGTGAACGGAATGTGCCTCACCGCGTCCATTCCCAGGTTCACCACGGTCGAGATGAACTATTGCTTCGGCACCGCCTCTCAGTACTGGTTTACGGACGGAGTGACCATCAAGCTCGACTACCGTGACCTCTGCCTCGCATGGTCGGGGTACCTCGGCGGCCAGCTGCCCGGGGCATTGGTCAATGCCTCTCTTTTGCTGGAGCCATGCGTCCCCGGCAAGCCGAGCCAGCAGTTCAAGATCCCAGGAGCGGATGGCAATGGACTCAAGGCTGCCCCTCGCGTCACGGTCACGATCCCTGGTTAAGGTCGTTGCGATCCGTGAATCGGCCATGTATGCGCGAGTCTGCGCTTCTCCAGAGTCCTCGCGTGGCATGCTTGAAGGTCGGGCCCCGGAGGGTTTCGGGAGGCGATAGTATAATGTGGACGCTTTAGGCGCGGTGCATGCATCTCTTCGTATCTGTCAACATGGAGGTGATCTTGACGCCGTGGAATCATCCTCCGTTTACACATATTGCATCTTAGGACCCGAGATTCATGCTTTCGGTGTTGACGTCTGCCAGATATTGGTTATCGACATGGCGGGATGTTCAAAGCGACAAAACGTCAGGAGTCAGTTCAACCTTGGCATGGGTCTGTGTCATATCGATGAACGGGGGCGCTGCCCAAGAATGATTACGCGAGTACACTGTCCGCTTGTTCCCCAGGATGCGTCAGGACGGATTCCATCGAGGCAGGGCAGGTTCCGTCAGGCGGTTAATCCCAGCGGAGATCTTGATGCTACGCCGAGCGGCCATTACCGTCTGGACCCAAATGCGGGTCTCACTGACTTGAACAAACGAAATTAAGCATTTTACCCAATCGTCGCGTAACGCTTACCTGTCAGAGAGCGCTTCAGGTTGAGTACGCGGACGACGAGGAGATCACCAACGCCCGCCTGCCATCTCGCTCGCCATTCACGTACGACGGTGGAGTGTCCACAAATTGCAAAAACGAAGGGTCTTGCCCGTGACGCTTCCCGTGTGTTCAAACCGGCCAGAAGAACAGTCGTCGCTGGATTTTGCCACGATTCTGTCGGCTGATTTCGGCACGTGTGTATCAGGATATGTCCAGTAGGCGGACAGATCCTGCACTGTGTCTCGTCGGATACAGTGATGTGCGCGCACAGAACATACAGTGCCGTGGCTGAGCGCTATCGTGGAGAAAGCTATCCTTTTTGCCAAAGGACCGCACGGATTGGGACGTGCATCACGAACCTGATAGCCACGACGACAGAAGTAAAGTACAATGGTCAATGTGGCGGCGTGACAGATGAGTTGCTGCGTGGTTATTTCACAATCGGTGCGGCGTTTCCGTCTAACGCTGAACAAAGTGAAGGTCTTGGCGTCCAAAGAGTGAATAGTGTTTCCTACACAGCATCCACGGCCCAAGGTCAATCATGGTTACATACTCGCTCGCGCGCTGACCGAACCGGTTGATTTCGATATATAGTTGGACTTCTCGACAATCTCCCCAACGTGGTGGGTTATTCTACATGGTTCGACGCTATATCAACTGCCGCACCTTGGCTAGAGCTGTGGTACGTCCTCTCATTCCCAGGTGCTGTAGCTCATCTCATCATCGCTGTTGTCGGAGAGGACAGTAGGGTTGGCCATCGAGTATCCGTGGGCTGGACGTCTCGGAGCGCGCGGATTGACCGCGGTGGACGGCGGACGACCCCCACTGGTCTTACGAGCGGTGCTACGAGCGGTGCGAACGCTGGAAGGCTGAGATACCGGCTCCACGGGAGTGACATCAGAGCGGCTATCGACTCCAGCAGGCGGTCCCCGCTCAGGAGCAGTAGCGTGTGCGAGAGTGGTTGCGCCGCGCAGAGTCGCCTGTTCCAACGGCGAGGGAGTCGGACGCCCAAGTGTTGAGGACGCACGTGACTGATGTTCCATCGATACCGTTGGTTCCTCTAGACGTGCCCTAAAAGCAGTGGAGAGAGAGGGCGCCGTGGCTGTGCCCCAGGTGTTATCGTTAACTGGTGCACCAGAGAATGCTGACCGGGGCTGCGTGGTTTCCGGTAGGCGTGTTGAGGAAGGTGGATGAGCAGACGGTCCCGGTGCGGCCATATCAGATGATACGGCGGGAGTGGTGAACGAGCCTCGCACATTTGGTGGAGAAAACGGGAACGCAGTCAATGCACCGACTTTAGGCTCGTGGATGTGACTTGTAGATGAAGCGGGCGACAGTGTTGACGGGGCATTTGCATCCACAACACTTGACGTTGATGGTCGGGAGCGGAGGGACCAGACGTACTGACGACGCGATGGACCTGGAATGGATGGCACAGAGACATACGGGCGTCCGATACCGGTGCGGTGGGAGCCTGTTTCGCCCACAGACTCTAACCTGCGCTTCTTGGTGTGTTCTTGGACACTTCCAGATTGGGTGGACAGGGACGCTGTGAGCTGTTCAAGAGCGTCAAGCGTGTTTCTTCGAATGTCATCAATGGTTTGTTGCAGACGTTCGTTGTCCAGTTTGAGGGCTGTCGCCTCCTTTTGAACGGACAGCAATCGGCTATTCTCCTTTCGAAGGGCATCGTTATCGCTCTGAAGACGTTCCATGCGGTCCAGGATAGGGTCAATCACCTCGCTGGCAGGTCAGCAACGTTCGGTAAGCGGACACTCACTGGTCCTCCATGCCAGTAAGGAACAAAGGATGAAGTGGTACGGCCTTCTTCCTGCAGTCTGGACATGTGCTGTTGGACTTGTGCTTGAACCACGAGTCTAAGCATTGACGGTGGTAAGGGTGACCTGCACACTCGGTCAGCGAATAACACCATGTAAGGATTTGCTTCTCACCACAAGCCGCCACACACGTCCCGCGAGCGCTGACACCACCCTCTCCCAGCGCTTCTTGGCAGACTGGGCACAAGGGAATCATGGACTGTTACGTCGGCTGTGGTCTAGTGTTGTTAGGTCAAGTCTGTGCGGACGCGGACCTACAGGATCGCGAGATCTGGCTCCCCAGCCTCTGGGAGCTTAAACGTTTTGTTTGAGTTTTGGCAAGACAAAAGTGTTTCGCAGGGAAGATGTGGTGGAGGGAGCGCTAGAATGACAAGAAGTCGTGTGGCGAGGATATGTGTAGAGTGATGATGCGAATACGGAGTTGGAACAAAGGCCGAGTGTCAGTATGATTGCCGATAGTCCAGCAGCTGGCCTTCACTTCGTGACCTTGTCACTACTCACGGTTGGACAGAAACAACACGTCATTACACTTGGGATGAGCAGTAGTCGAGAAACGATATCGGTGGCCGACTTACCTCCGGCCCAGCAATTGTCCACACCGCTGACTACAGTGCATTCCGACTGTTTTCTCAAACAGGACAGTGATGCTGGAGCTCATTGCTTGTGACTGCCTCCGCTCCTCTGAGTAGTCATGTTAACTCGAAACATCTTTGCACTCTTTCCGATGTCATAGCATGTTTCATGTCTAAGGATGCCACGTACGTCATTCGGAACGTTTGATGGAGGTCCTAGTCGGTTCAGATCCTCGAAGGGCCACTCCGCCCCGAGCTGGGCCGCTCAGGTTTGACGATTGTGCTTAGCAATCTCACTCTGACGCCCCGACATCACTAACGCGCTGTGTCGATAGTCAAGATGGAACTTCTGGGTCAAGTGTTAGGTGAAGTCATTGGCGTCCTCCCCTCTCACCAGTCCACAGTGATCATTTACTACCCACAAACGAGTAGCGTCCGCCTCAGTTTGATTATCCAGAATCTGTGAATAGTTCATAGTGTCGTCTCTCAGGAGAACGCATTCGACGTCTGTTTGAGCTGGAGCTGTCCTCCAGTCACGACTTCCACAATCGGTACATGCATCGCCACAAGAGCGCCATAGTGTTATCTTAAGAATGCAGTTGCGAGACAGGGCTCGACGGTGCTCGAGAGTATGGGTTGTCAACGTGCCTCGGCGTTCTGAGGATAGGAGCTCATGAGCTTTGCTGGTATAGGGGACCAACCACGACACTACCCTAGCGTCCACCGCCACGGCATCCTCGGCTTGTTTCGTCATTGGGATCAAGTCTGTAGCTTTTGAGACTGCCACAGCACCGTGTCAAGCTTCATTGTAACACCACTTCAGTTGGCATCTGGGAGGGAGCGTTAACGTGTCGGGTGAGGTTTACTGGACTATCACTCAGCTGTTGCGCTGGAGATACAAGTGGTGAAAGTACCGCGCCACAATGTAAGTAGGACCCTCAGACCGGGTGCAGTGAGCTGAGGTACCTCTGACCCGCGTTGTTGATGTGGATATGCGGGGACACTGCCGGAATCTCTGCCCTCTCAGACTCTGCAACTCCATGGCCCGCTGATTGCACGAGATATACTTGCTCGCGCAATCCTGTTGAAGAGCTTTCTGGCCGCCAATGAGGACGCTGCAGTTAGCACAAGCTTGCGATTGAATAAGTGTCTATTCCACGGCCCACAGAAGTTTCACGTACTCACCGTCCTTCCATCACATCTAGGGTTGGAATGGAACGGGGAGTGTTCACATATCGCACTCACCCTGCGTTCACAGACATGCCGCCTACCGTTCGCGTTTCGTCCCGACTGACAGATGGGAGGTCCTTCCTTGCATTCTGGCGTCAGTGTGCCCCATCACCGACAGCGCGGCGTTGCCTCCACACTGCACATCACATAATGTGCGTCGAGGACGCGGAACGTGGTTGTTGGGGAGTATGAATATCGCTACGACACGGCCGCGAGGGGTCTTGTCAAGCATATCATGACGCATACAACGCCTCCCGTACCCGTGGTGTGGAGGAGAGAGCCGCCGAATGCCGAGGGGGAGACTCAGAGAGAGGAGTGTAGCAGTAGACGGAACCAAAAGTGGGCTCGTGCCCTTGCTTCGATCGCGATTGACTCAGAATCGCGTCGTGAAATCTTGACATTTCACTTCTCATCTCCCCCTCTGTTGAACTCTCCCACCCGTTTCCTCATTCCTCAGGTATTGGCACTACAGTGTCATTGGTTCTTTCCGTTTCATTGCCAAAGCTCTATATACGCACAAGGGGGCGTGAGACACGCCGCCGCCCGGCCCCATCAAGACCAAAGCAGGGAGCCTAGAGACATGAGTGCGACCGCCACATATCTGATCGTCGACACCACGCTGACCAGCTGCTAGTACATTGTGCAGGACATCATTGGGGAGCGCACCGTCACCGCCAACGGCACGACCGCGACGGAATACCACATTGTTTGGGAAGCTTACCCCCTCCGAGGGTAACTGTAAGCCTGAGGGCCATTTCGACCACCCCCGTATCCTCGCAGCGTGGAAGGCCAAGACCGCGAAAGTGCAACGACAGTGGAGGCAAGAACACACACCTTCGCCAGTTTCTTGACACGGTTAAGAACGACCTCCCCGCGGTGCCACGCGATGGCCAACGTGGCACTTGAACGCGACGACGATTCCGACACGTCGCCTCGCCGCAGGACATGAACGCTGGCGTTGGATCTGCCAACAGCTCTCTCGCTCGTGCATTAACAGCGCCGCTCATGACTCCCGATATCTCTTCCATTCGTTCATGTAAGCTCAAGAAGGACAGGCACGAAAAGGTCAAGGGCGGCCACGACAACGAAGAGAATGATAACGCTGGTCCGAAAGAGAGCAAGGGGTCAGAGATGCACGATCTCCGGAGGATCTCCAAACCCTTCCCAGACGGGTGCTTGGGCCTTTGTCCCCGACCAGAAGCCCACCTAAATAGGGACTCACAGTACGTAGCCACATCCTTGACTGGGCCGTTGGTGGGGCAGTGATCAACGACTCTTTCAGCTCGAATGGTTGCTGTGAGACACTTGACCACTGCGACCACCATTGTCTCTCACCTTTCGCTCCTAGATTCGCGCTTCGCCATACCGACCTCTTATCGCTTCATTCTCAAGACCGATACTCCACGACTTTGTCCTGCTGTTCAGAAGGGGCAGCCCTTGTTGGGTCAGTCAAATATCGTTGTACTGACTGACTGGCAGTATCCTAACAGCCAACGCGACACTTTTAATGCCACCTCCCGTCCTCCCCAGTCCGCACGCTTCCCTCTGGCCCAACGTAACCATTTTTTTACGACCACCTTTGCCAGAGAGGAACCATTCGCCCACCAGCGCTGTCCAATTATGTTATTCGTATGTATGGAACCGTAAATTGTTTCGGTGTAGTGTGGATGAAGCTATATACATCCCCACTTACCAACGCCACTACCTTACGACCGCTTTCTAACGAGCTCTCATCCATTCTGAGACGACAGCGTTGAAAAAAAACAACAAGGCACCATAATTGGTAGCTCGGCCGCAACGGGCAGGGTGCAAGTAGAAGTGCGGAATCCCCGCTCGTCAGTGGTCTGCACAATCAGCTGCGTGTACTTTGAACTGACCCCCAATCACTGGCCTGTGAAACTGGGAATAGTGTTCTTACTATTAGAACGGATCTCTCCGTTCTATGTACGCGGTGTGACAACCTCCAAACTTGACAAACCACCCCGCGTTTCTGACTGGGACGCCGAGCGGGGTCTCGATAGAACTTGGCGAGTGATGTCAAGGACATAAGTGACCACTGAGACGTACGCGTTGTGCGCCAAATGCCTTCCGGATTGTAGACTCCTCGGCGCGCAGATGTGATGGCTGACCGCTAACATTGTGCGCCACCGACTGCAGCGGAAGATGCCCCATGTCGTTTCGGATCCCACCCCATTTGCCCCGCGCCATTTGCCTGGCTAGTCGCTCCATTATGTTGCTCGCAAGCACATCGCCAGCGTCCTGAGTTTTATAGCGACAAGTAATTTCTCATATCACTACGTTCTACATTTGGTGAACGAGCCAGTCAATCACGCTGTGGCGGTGTGTTGACGTTGTCTAGTACTGAAACACGTCTGGGAAGAGACGCTCTATACGGTTGTACATGTACACGCCCAGCTGGTGCTGACGGTGGATCTGGTAGTCGCGCAAGTCACCAGACGGCGGGACCGAGTTGCTTGTAACGTCCACAAAGTAAAAGTGGGGCTTGGTGCGGACATCAGCAGCACCAGCGGTGGTAGGAAGTCCGTGGGGTCCGTTGGCTTCAACGTTGTTGTTGATGATGGCCTTCATGGACCACCCCGTGTAGCGAAAAGCCACCCCCTTCAGGAAAACGTCATCGTCAAACGCGCGGGCGCTGAGGTCCACGATAGAGTTAGGACGCATGTCGAGCGGAAGCGACCCGGCGTACCCTCCGGCAGTGGTGATGTCGCGTCGCACCACCTCCGTAGCCTCAAAGACAGTAAACGCCCCATGCCACAGCGTTTCTGCGTTTGCAGTGGTGCCGTCACGCAAACGGTGGTGAAGACGCGTCAACGTGTGGCCGGCCTGCAAGAACTCTTCGGGGCTGGACCAGAACGCGGCAGGGATGCTGAAGGGGCTGGAGAAGTCAGCCAAGAAATCTGGAATGCTCACAAAGTCGACCCGGTAACACCAAGAAGGACTTGGACCTTGCACCTGTCTTCGAGTGGATACTCGTCGAGAGACAGGCTGTTGGCCACGGCCGCGAGTGCCCAAAGGACAGTCGTGACAAGGTAGGCATTGTTGACGCTGGGGTCCCGCCAACCGAGTGGCGCGTAGCCCAAGGGACCGATGACCGCGCAAGCGCGCAGGAGGTCCGAAATGCACAACTTGAGAATTTTTGCGGCAGCATGGGCGTCCATGTTTGCCCAGAAGTGGAGCGGGAAATTGAGGGTGCGGAGAATGTGGGCCGGGTATAAGGAGTCCATTGGCCCATCAAAGAGGTCGGTGCTGGGTACCATGTCTGCGGCAGTGGACGACATGTTACAAGTGGAGTGGTGGGGGGTAGCCGTCGGGTTGATCTTTGGCGCTCCTCGAAGTCCGCGGATGTTGGGCCGACGGCGGGCACAGTGGGTGCGGACGATGTTGTGAGAGTTGCTGAGAACCAAAGCATGCTCACGGTGTACATTAAATATTATCTTAGGTCCCAACGCTGCTCACGAACAGAACACGCTTGATGGACGCGTCGCGGTACCCATAAATGATAAATGAAGTGGCGGTGGGGGCGAGGAATAATGAACGCGCAAGAGGCACACAACTTTCGTTCTCCCAACAATGCAAATAATGCAAGGAACAGGTTAGTCTTCCTCGCGTTTTGATGTGCACACAGCTGGGAATCGATCAAGGTGAGACATCCGGCTGTCCGTCATGGAACGTTCACTCGCATCTTTTGTTCAGACCTTTCGTCGCCGCGCACACCTTGCATCGCGTATATTTCATCGCACCCTGAAACACACATGTGCAGGAATCAAACAATAGCCGTCACGTAACTTTTGAGACATTCAGGTTGTGTGTTCACGTGTAGTCGGTGGCACACCACGCAACTCGTCACTTCAGTCATTAGAATGTTTCAACCTTTCAACAAAGCGTGGTACCCCACACAGTGACGATGATAGTTCCAAACGCGTGTTTGTGTGGTTGGCACCCCGCGCTGGACAAATGAGAAATGGAGACAAGGACGAGAGACCCTAACACGCCACGGCAAGTGGAGAACAGCGTGATACCAAATGCATCCAGGATTGGAACTGAGGCCAGACCTCAACGACATCCCGAATATGCGACACTGGTTACAAAGTGAGTGCGTCGACAGTCAATCGCATCTCTTGAACGAAATTTGAGACCTATGAGTGACGCCTGCTTCATGCCTCTTCGCAGTAAGAGTTAGTGACTCGGCGCTGTGTCCTTGGAACGATCTGTTCCGAGAACACACCATCAGAGGAGATTTGTTGACTACGTGACAGCGAAAGGTGCTTGACATGAATTATCCTTATCAGGTGCGCCCACTAGTTCGCCCATACCTTGAAGTCGGTGTGCCGTATGTTGGATGTCTCAGCAAGGCCAGATAGTAGGTATTGGTTCCAGAGATTATTTGCACTCTGTGGTGATTGAATTCGATAATTGTCGCGCCCGTGGAATTAGGTTCAGATCAGTTCCATCCTCCAGGTGTAGTTGGGTTATCTTCACCAGCGCATGGGTTCGCTGCGGTGCGCAGCTCGGATCCAAAATGGACGGGCCAGTAGGTCCTTTGTGGCAAATAATACGGATGTTCTACTGAACGTACTCGCGGCCCTTCTCCGTACAGAAGCCCACGTGTGATCCCGAGGACGCTTGTGAGTAACAATCCAAGCCAGTGAACAGACCTTGGCGACCGGCATTTCCTTGCGGCGTGGACTCACGGCGTGATCCCAGAAGATCTGGAGCAGCTTTCCTGCCGTCAGGAAAGGGTACAAAGCTCAACCGGCCGCGTGTCCCTCCGCACCATCAGTGCCGGCCCCTCGCGTCGTGTTCCCCCACGTTCCACGAGGTGGATGAGAGAAACGGACATTGATGTATAACAGTAATTGAGGCCCCCACAGTGACATGCACATGTCATTGCTCGTTAGCGTTTTCGCTGAGCTCTGCGCGCCGCTGTGGGTAACGAACCGCCGATGGCTTTCTTCGCTGACCTCCAACTTGATTCCACTCGAGCACATCGCTCACGGTCTACGGGCACCACCTGAGTCCCCATGTTTCATATTTGTACCAAACGTGATCCAGCAGTGAAGGCGCTTTGTATCCTCGCGCGCCTGCCTGACGTGGAACACACATGTGGCACTAACAACCACGGATCACCCTCCAATATCAAACGAACGGGCTGTGACGCGTCGTGGGGTCTTATCAGTCACGACCGCGCATCTGAGCTGATTGCAGTGACCACGCAAAGTTGACGTCAACGGGAAGTGCGCCTCCGGGGCCAAAATGTGTTATGGCTTCAGATGTCAGCGGTCACGGATAGCACTGGTTTATGACGTGCCAATGAGTATATGAGTACTTTGAGTCCGGATTCAACGACGATTCGGAACAAGGGCGCTGACGTGTCATATGATGATTTACTGTGAAGACT
>Ga0160505_100773_pt1 | contig 16521 bp, 10 predicted proteins | sample DIDeMG_FD_108225 | JGI IMG/M metagenome (GOLD analysis project Ga0160505, IMG submission 108225) | Enriched chicken feces microbial communities from UW Madison campus, WI, USA - DID2874_E49_Stillage MG | ecosystem: Host-associated > Birds > Digestive system > Large intestine > Fecal ... | reverse complement strand
CTTCTTTGTTTTTTTTTTTTAGTATTTTTTTTTTGGGTATTGTTTTTTTTTTTTTTTTTTATTTTTTATTTTTTTTTTTTTTTTTTTTTTTTTTTTTTTTTTTCGGTCTTACCAAGTTCAGATCCGCTTCTGATGTTTTGGCGCAACAAATCTCCAGATGAAATTGCCGAAATCTGAGAAAAATCCTTGAGGAGCCTGCCGGTCTGTGTGCCCTTTCCGGACCCAGGCGCGCCCAGTAACAACAATCTCACTGGTCTTAAAACTTTTGACATTGTTCTAGAAAAGGAGGTTTAGTATGGACTTGAAATGGTATACTAGAGAGATGAAGAAAAGTGGTGGTAGTAAAACCTAAGAATAAAAAAAAAAAAAATAAAAAATATTTGGCAACCGAGTGGAGAAGAACTTGGTCAGAATCCTGCTGGCTTCGCTTTTCCACCTACTGTTGTTTAGTCATTTATCATGTGCAGGGTGGTGACTGCCACTGGTTGGACTCCATTCAATCGCCTAAAAGACTCAAAACAGGCAGGCAGACCGCGTTAAAAAATCTCAAGGGCAGGGGTTGTTGTTGTTGTTGTTCATGGTGCAACTTCGGAGGAGTTCATATTGCCAGTTTTAAGGTTATGCTGTATTACTTGACAAGAACCCATTTGGAGTTCCTATTTGGAGTTCCTATTTGGAGTTCCTATTTGGAGTTCCTATTTGGAGCGTCCATTCGGAGCGTCCATTCGGAGTGTCCATTCGGAATTCCTACTGGTTTGCGCAAGGGATCCAGCTCCACTCTCAAAGTAACCAGTCTATGGGGTTTCCTTCGAGACACTGAAAAAGCACCATTGTCTGAATTGGTAAATAGAATTCTGCCAGAGAAACCACTAACGCAATTTTCCCGAGGATCAGAGCCCTAAGCTCTTGGATAACTTGAAACTAATGACCCCCCACTGTCCCTCTCATCCCACCTCTCTCCCCTTTTGCATTTCAAGGCTATCCCCCCAGGTTCTTTATTTTCTTCGAGGAGCGGCTTGTCATCATAATTACCCCGACTTGCTTACATTGGTCCTTGTTTCTGTTGTCTGTTATATGGTTGTGCTATTACTTTCCCCCAACTCGACGCTACTGTGTGGCTGTTGGGTAAAATAACCCATACCTTTCTTGAAATACTTTTTTAAAATCATCCAAAAACCCCAGAGTTATGTGGGGGAACTGGCTTGTAAACTAGTGGGGGTTATATTTCAACCAACAAAAAAAAAAGTATAAAAGATTTGAGCCGTCCTCTTCTTTCACTAATACGATCAACAATCTTCTTCATTCTCTGCCGCTCTATACTCCTACTTTATAATCTTTACAATGGTAACAATCACTTCTTTTGAAACCAAAGACATCCGCTTTCCTACCCATCTGGACCGAACTGGTTCTGATGCCATGAACAAGATGTGTGACTACTCCGCCGCATATGTTGTTCTACATACTGATTCTGGTATCCATGGCCACGGTATGACATTCACAATTGGCCGCGGCAACGACGTTGTCTGTGAGGCTATCAAGTACTTTGGCCAAAAGCTTGTTGGTAAAACTCTGGAAGAGCTCACCAAGAGTATTGGCGAGACTTGGAAGTGGCTGGTTTCTGATGAGCAATTGCGCTGGATCGGCCCTGAAAAGGGTGTCGTCCATCTTGCTCTTGGTGCTGCCATCAATGCCGTTTGGGATCTATGGGCCAAAGATGAGAAGAAGCCTGTTTGGCAATTGGTTGCTGAGTTCACGCCAGAGCAGTTTGTCGACGCAATTGACTTCCGTTACCTGACTGACGCCATAACCCCCGAGGAGGCCATTGAACTGTTGAGAAAGAGTGAACCTGGTAAACAGGAACGCATTGAACTGGCTAAGAAAAACCAAGCTGTCCCTGTCTACACCACCTCCGCCGGCTGGCTGGGATACAGCGATGATAAAATCAAGCGTCTGTTACAAGAGTCTATTGACAGTGGATATACCACTTTCAAGTTTAAGGTGGGTGGAAACCTTGAAGATGACAAGCGTCGCTTGGAGATGGCGCGTGAGATCATTGGCTATGATGACAAGTACGTGATTATGATTGACGCAAACCAGGTTTGGTCTGTTCCTGAGGCCATTGACTACGTTAAGGCTCTTGCTCAGTACAAGCCCTGGTTCATTGAGGAGCCCACCAGTCCTGACGATATTCTGGGCCATCTTGCCATTAAGAATGCTCTTAAAGCGGATGGTATCAAGGTCGCCACTGGTGAAATGTGCCAAAACCGCATCATGTTCAAGCAATTTATCACTTCTGGTGCCATTGACATTGTGCAAGTTGATTCTTGCCGTCTTGGTGGTCTGAACGAGGTTCTAGCTGTATTGCTACTTGCAAAAAAGTACGGCCTCCCCGTTGTTCCCCACTCCGGTGGTGTTGGCTTGCCCGAGTACACCCAGCATATTTCTACAATTGATTTCATCAACGTTGCCGCAGAGAAGTCACTACTTGAATATGTCAGTCATTTGCACGAGAATTTCATTGAGCCCGCAGAAGTCGAGGATGGATACGTTATCACTCCCAAGTTGCCCGGCTATTCGATTGAGATGAAGCCCGAGGCCTGGACCAAGTACCAGTACCCCACAGGCCAGTTTTGGTCAGAATATATTGCCAAGGGTGGTGAGGCGAGTGACCCCCAACCTGAGTGAACAGCTTGAGAAAGAAGGAAAAACAAAATGGGGGGAAAAAGTAAATGAATAAAATTTAAAATAAAGATAATGATACCTTACATATTCAGTTGCTTTTAATCTTTTAAAATGTACAGTACCATTTATTTTGGAGATGATGGGGAGATAGTTCTTAGTGAGTCCCCTGCCTGAAATAAACCATTATCAAGATAGCAGATTTAAAAGTTAAATCTTATGGTATAAAGTATAAAGCTCATAGAGTGGCCTTGGAAAGCTAAATTGAACAACCCTCTGTGTTCCTAAACCTCAACTCTTTCATGTAGCAAACACTATGATAATATCGGATTATGTAACACATGAGCAATATGATAGTTATTTAAAAGCCCTAATCCTAACAAAACTACAAATATCAGTCTAGCACTTATTCTGCTTCTATTTTCTATATCAACTGTTGGTAATGGTACAGAATCTCCCTTAGGAAACATTAGTTCCTATCAAAATACCGTATCTACTTATATAACTACCACCTCAAGCTATAGCAAGCATTCTTTGAGAGACCTTTTGGCATTTAGATAGACATCTTTTGCAGCATTTAACCGGTAATATTGTACAGCGAGAAAGTCGAGATAGTTAGGTGAAGTAATCTTCAAATTATATTTGTATAAGCTTTTGAATCATGTTGGATACAAAGGGCTAAGCACTGACGGTTTGTAAGAGCAGTTTATTAGCCAATTGATATAGATCTTGCAACAGCGGTGAATACAATCAATGAAAATCTTGTACATTTTAGCATTTTAATACCTCTTGCATGAGACAAAAAAATGATTATGCGAGTTACGAGGGTTTGTGAAAATACTGTACGTAAGTCTGAATCAGACCCTGACTTGATTTCCATAATGCCAGGAATATGCTATATAAAGGTTCCTTATAGCCAGAGCTGTAGCACATACCATGAACGTAGCTTTCTTTTATGCCTCTTTAGCGTGAATGCGGCTGACAGTCAATCCTCATTCGACTTCTGGGATTCACAGTAATACTGGGAACTATATATTACAAGACTATATGGGTAGTAATATATATATTATATACGACACATTTCTTCTTCTTCTTCTTTAGTAGCGCAGCTTGCTTTTTTGAACGGCCATGCATTTGGAATTAAATATTTAATTGTTTTTTACAAAATTCCATCTTTTCCCTTTGCCAGCTACAAACCACTTTGGTATCATCAAGTTCAACTTTTTTTATTTCGGCTGCTCTTGTAAGAATAAAAATTTCATATCTTATACACTTATTCCAACCCACAACCTCTTATCATAATGTGTCTTGGTATTGCTGTTATCTTAGGTGCCATTGCAGTTCTAATATGCACACGCACCAAAATCATAAATATCGTTAAGCGCAATTGCCAGTGCTCGGCACGGACCCAGGGCTCGCCTTCAAACAGCAGAAATTCCGAGTGCGACTCTCATGATGAAGACAAAAAGAGCACCCACAATTTACTATATGAAAGCGACGGGAACGACGAGAAAAATAGGACGAGCAATGACCACGCTAAGGACCAGGGATCAGATTCAAGCAAGTTGGAACCAGCAAGCAATGTCTGGAGGTCACAGACTCGCGACGAAGACTTTAAAAAATTTAACATGAATCCCACACTTAAAAGGGCTGCTGGGAACCCGCCTATTTATTCAGATGATGTTACTACGCCAGGGGTTACCTCCGATGAATCGACTTTTGAAAATGATAACGTTAGTTCTACATGAATCCAACTACAAACACATTGCCGTAGCATCAGAATTATGATCTAAGTCTTTTATTTCAATACTTTATTATTACTTTATTATTACTTTTTTTTTTATCTATTTCAAAATATTTCTATTTAACATATTTTGATTCATTTCTTCAATTTACATAAGAAATCTACCAGAAATAATTAATAACAGTGTTGGAATTTGTTTTGATTTCAGTGAAATACGCAAGATTGCCACAAGCACTTCGATGTGTAAAACTTGAATAACATATCATTAACATGAGTTTGTAGTGTTACAAAAAGCTCAGTCACTCATTAATATATATCTGTTAAATCTTGAAACAGGTTGTTTGATAGCTTCTAAAAAACTTCTAATGGAAACGCATCACAAGGGCTTACGAATAGAAGATATCTTGAAAACTTTTCTGATAATTGAGCAAGGCTTAGCAAAGAACCGTAAACGTTGGGGCTAAACGCTGTAATTTAAATGCAACCGATGCTATATGAAATAAGATATATACAGAGATTTTAAGTCACAACCTTTAAAACTTCTTCATTCACATACAAGTGTTGTTTCAAGTATCTTATTGGAGTGTCACAAAAAAAACAAAAACAAAAAAAAAAACAACAACAACGATTATTTGTAGCTATTTCAGGTCATTCAAAAGTATTTCTCGTAAAAACATTAGTAGATAACAATAAAAAAGTAATGATTGGACAACAGTTTTACCTGAGTGTCTATTTTCAGGTACTTTTTTCTTTTAGTCGAAGCACCAGATCTGACATAGGTGGATCGATGCAAGGCAGGGGCGTCAAAAGAAAAAAAAAGGGATCCCCACAACGGTAAAATCAATATTCTGAGTAAAAAGTAGAAAACATAGCGCCAAGTATGAAGAAATAATAGATATCAAAGATACTAAAGAAAACAGTCGTGGAATCGGGCTAAATAACGTTATCACCATGAGGTACAGCCCAAATAACTAGGTAGAGCGTCAACAATAGAGTAAAACCTGAAATCTAAATTATACCAGCTTTAACCAACTCCGTTTCAACAGTGCTACATCTAACATACTGCCGGAACTGAACAGCTTTTAAAAGAAACCCAAAGGAAGTAAAAGTAAAGTATCCCCACTTGTAGGTTGATTGGGTTAGAGAACCAACCAACAAACCGCGAACTGTCACCCACTGGGTAGCAATGATAAAGGGAATGTTGGGCCCGTAGAAGCGAAAACATAGTAGTGTCGTTGACGATAACCAATGGGAAAGCCGGGAACTAACCAATAAATCTTAAGTACAAGATTTTCCTGAAACCAGGCTCACTAGTTTAATTTCTCACAGAGATATATATGTTTAAACTCAGCATAGATCGTGATTCAACAAAGACTGGAAGTAGTGATGAGGTAAGAAACAGACATAACTAGCAGTGCAACACTATTAATATTGTAAAAGAGACGCTTGGCTCTGAGATTTGTGTAGGAGAGAGTAATAGACAGAGCAAGTATAAAAAAACTGCCCATATTCAGTCCTAACTATACTTAGTAGCACCGTAAGATTTATTAATAATTACAGCGTCATTACCACGAATAAAGACCGATAATTTGACGATTTAATACCTGCTGTTAAGATGAGGTTTCAGAAAACACTAGAAATTCATGATTAGAGGATAATGCTTTAAAAAAGATGTACTAGTTAAGAGGACCAGTTGGTTGATGATTAAAATTAAAAAAAAACAAACAAACAATATTAGTTGTGATGAAATTATTGCGTGAAAAAAAGGTACAAAATTCGCGCATCGATTATATCCACGAGACTTGTGAGGCTACGGGGTATGAAAATAAAGATAAAATGAAGCTGTGATGCTACATAAACTTGAGGACAGAATTGCAGTTAACAAGGCAAGTTCACCAAGAAAATAAAATGACCACCATAAAGCATTGGCTTGTTCCCAGATGAAAACAATGAAAAACAAGCAAATCTGCAAATGCCATTTTTTTAGTGTGACATCAAGTGGTGATTTAGCGAGCGCGGAAGCCAAGAATATGCTTTTCTCCACTAACTGCTGACCATTTGTTCTGGACTGTTTGCTGAGCTATATTATGAGATTCCACTAAATGCCATGAGAGTGGTAGAGCGAGAAAACACTCAGGGCTCATAATCACCAAAATTGTTGCAATAGCAGTTTAGAGGGAAGAAAAAACAAAACCAATAAAGACATTCATGCATGAGACCTGCTGGTAGAAAGCGCGGCTGACCCTTTAATGGCAAATGATTAGAAATGTCATAAGCCTTGAACGCACGCAGAATGTAAAGCGGCAAGAAATTCCGTAAGAAAAAAAAAAAAACGCATGGGCCCAAACCTGTCAAGGAAGCACTGACTTGGGTTAAGCTCGTGACTTAGATAAGATGCGACTGCAAGTAATTTGCACTAGATACTTGAATATTTGGTTCACAAATTCAATTTGTTTTTACAACCTTGTGATATGGTTAACATTTTTCTGATTCAAGTCCTTGTAACTTGCGATGCTTATATGATTATTCGTTTGTACACTTGTGAAGTTTCTTGTTCAGTATATGAGTCTAGAATATTTCTATACCAGTATTTAAGCTGTTGTGAATAAAGAAAATATATAAATAAAAATGCAAATTAATTAATGGAAATGGATTAGAAAACATTAACAATCAAACTTGGTAAATTGCTAATGACAAAAGTGGGTTTACGGGGTCTATTTCAGTAAAAACATCAACTAAGATATAATTTAAATCAATTGAATAAAATATACAAAGTAGAATTAAAAGTTATTGGTTATTGAAATTAAGTAGTGGAAAGAAAATAAAAGTAGTATTTTGTTTGTGTAGTCATTTCGGGGCATTCAACGGCATTTGCCAAAAAGGAATTGTTTTTTGAAAGTGATGAAAACTTAGGCAGTTTCACCAGAATGTCTTTCAAGAACAGCCTCTTTACTAGCGGGAACGCTGGCTGGGTTGATGTAAGAGGAGCGATGTAAAACTGGGGCACCGAGGGTAGCAATACCATGAGCCGAAAAGTCGATACCGTTGGTGAAATAGAGGAAGATGGCACCAAGGATAACAAAATAGGAAAGATCCAAAACACCAAAGAAAACCGCTTCAGAGTCGGGCTGAATGACATTTCCACCGTAGGAAAGAGCCCAAGCAACGGGGTAGAGCATTAACAAAAGAGTAGCTAAAAAGGTAACAGTAGTACCAGCTTTTGAGAAATCAGACTTGATAGCGCTGCGTCTGAAAAACCATAACAGCTGAATTGCTTCCAAAATGAAACCAACACAAGCGAAGGTAAAGTAACCCCATTTGTAGCTAGATCTAACAACAGAACCAATAAGAAGACCAAGAACAGTCATCCACTGAGTCGCAATTGTAAAGTAAAGGTTGGACCAATCAAGCGAAAATAGAGTAGAGTAGCTGATCAGAGTCAAAGGGAAAGCCAGGAACCAACCAATAAATCTCACGTAAAAAACTTGTCTAAATCCAGGGTCAGTGGCTTGATCCGCCACAGTGACGTGATCAAACTCAGCTTGGACTGGGGCCCAACCAAGATTAGAAGCACAAGTAAAGTAGGTGACAGACATGATCAAAAGTGAGACAGAAGTGATGTTGTAAAAAAGACGCTCGGCCCTGGGCTTGGTATACGAAAGAATAGTGGAAACAATAGCACAACAGGCAAACACAGAGAAGGCTGCCCATAACCAGTCAGAACCATGATCGGTAATATGGAAATCAGCGCCGGCAGAATCGTTGATGATAACAGCATCGTTACCGCGAGAAAATAAAGCAGGCATGATAGTTGTTTTTGTTATTTGCTAAGAAAAAAAAGGGTGGGTTTTAAGTGATTAAAGAGATTGATTTGCTTGAGAGTTGGAACAAGTTTAAATTATTTGTTTATAATCTGAACAAGTCCAAAGAAACCGTCGCATATTTATATAAAGTCTTGATTTCATAATTTCATTGTATAGAGCACTCGATATTTGGTACAATTCTGTAAAAAGAGATTGTGTGATACAGTTCAACCCTTTGCCGGATTGTCGAGAAGCTGAGTCAAGCATCTAGAGACTCTAAGAATGCAAGGATATGAACCCATGAACTCGTAGCCAGCAAATAATCAAGAAGTAAAATAAATAAAAATAAAGTCATGAGATTTTACAAATTCACTCAATAATAGGTCAAGCTCGTTCAATTCCAACTGTCTAATGTTAACCTGAGTTCACAATAATTCTCGACTCTCGGAAGACTACGAAAATATGGATGAAGATCGTCACAAAAAGGAAATGTTGGGATAAGGCCATTCCCCGAAGATCATAATATTTTAGAGCACCACTATGTTAGGGTACCTTTATGAGTTTCACTTGAAGGAGTCTCGACTCTGGGTTTGTCTCTTGAGAAGCTCAAGTATACTATTTGAAATGAAAATTTTTTTTTTAAAAAAAAAAAATCATGTGTTGTAACAGTCAGTGACAGATGACCAGGAAACTTGGGCCAGACTCTCGCCCATTAAAATGTGGTTCTTAAGTGGAATGAAAACAAAACCATGGGTTTAAAAGTCTGGACAACCAAAAAAATATCACAAACAGAAAAAAAAGAATCAATTGAGGGTTCGCGGGCTTTTAAGAAAGAAATATGATATAAAATCCATACAATTATTTTGCTGCAAAAATGAGCCAAAGGCTTGTAATGCCATGTCGTAAAACTGTGCTTATGTAGTTGGAGATTTAATGTAATGTCATTTGATAGTTAACAAAAACCAAAAAAAAATAAAAACGTTGGTAAAGTCGCCGGACTGGCACGGCTGGATCTCGGAAAACGGCTTAATATGCCGGTGGTTAAAATTACTAATTTAGTAAAGCTGAGCCAAAAAAAGTGGTTACAAGTTTAACCATGTCCTCCTATGATATGTTACATTTTTTCTCTCATTGAATTACAAGGTTAGTGATCAAGTAGTAGTGTTGTTAAACCTTTTTCTCGATTTTTAATCATATATTTCTGGTATCACTCTACTACTTTAAATAATGATTATTTGGTTACTATCCCATCAGCCAGGAAGTTTGTCACAACTAGTGTAGCAGACAGTTGCCAGAACATTGTACTTTGCAGTTATATGTTATAGTAGATGACTTTGAACCGGATACAAAGAAATTTCAGAATAAATATAGTTTGTTTTACACAGAGCCTTTACCATTGTCAACAGAATTAGCAGCACTGGACTATCGGAATGGATATTGAGAAGTCTTGAGAGAAACAGCAGTTCTTTAAAAAAATCCATAAAACATTTTTTAAAAAAAAATCATTTATTGTGGTGCCATTTCAATAGCGAGCGCGGTTTTACCAATAACATCATGTGCATACTCAACCGTCTGCCACGTTAGCTGTGTCCGGGGGTTAACCAAGGGGCCACTAACTTAAAATTAAAACAGTAGGGTCTCGATGATATTAATTCTTTAAAGTTGAACAGACAACTATTTTCGTACCCGAGTTTTCACGAATAGATAAAAGTTTCAAATGAAGTTATCGTGGTCCTAGCAGCTTTCTAGTTTTGTCAGAATTTTGCTTACAGCTTTTCAAATGAAGTATACCCTTTTGAATTGTTTAGTTTATGATAATTTTTGAATCACGATAAACACCTAAAGTGTGGAGCCATTTCAAAATTTAGTAGTTATCTATTACCATGAATACAAGTTGTGGCAATTCCAGGTAACAGCTCGTACCTACAAATGTAATAAATTATTATAAATAAGTGTTCAATTAAACCTATTAACAAATTTAAATACAAAAAAGATTAAAGAGTCACTCCTTTTGATTTTGAGAAACCAAAAAAAAGATAAAATTATTTAATTAAGGAAAGTTCGTTAGTTGGGTCGTATTTTGTCGGTAGTCATTTAAGAGGATTTGTCGTATTTAAAAGGAAAAATAATTAAAAAGAGAAATCAAAAAGGAGGTTAGTTTAACGGACTCTTTTTAAACAGCTTGGTTGGGATCAGCAGCGGTTTCGCCGGAGTGTCTGTTATTGTTATTGTTGTTAAGTGCAGCTTCCTTAGCAGCAGGTGAACTGACGGTGGCAGCACCAGGTCTCATGTAGTTAGTGCGGTGCAAGACTGGACGACCTAGAGTAGCAATACCATAAGAGGTGTAGTCAACTCCGCTAGCAAAGAAAAGGAAGATGGCACCAAGAATGACAAAGAAGCAGACATCAAGAACACCAAAGAAGACGGCCTCAGAATCAGGCTGGATGACATTACCACCGTAGGACAAACCCCAGGCAACAGGGTACAACATCAAAAGGAGCGTTGACAAAGAAGTAAGAACGATACCAGCCTTGGCAAAATCGGCTTCATTGGCGCTACGTCTAAAGTACCACATGAGCTCGACAGCTTCTAGAATGAATCCAAAAGCGCCAAAAGTAAAGTAACCCCACTTGTAGGTTGACTTGATAAGAGAACCAATCAGCAAACCAATAACTGTCATCCACTGAGTAGCAACAGTGAAGACAAGATTGGACCAGTCAAGTGAAAACAGAGTAGCGTAGTTGACAATAACCAATGGGAAGGCCAGGAACCAACCAACGAATCTCGCGTAGAAAATTTGTCTAAAACCAGGCTCAACAGTTTGATCCGATACCTGGACGTGATTAAACTCAGCCTGGATCGAGGTCCAACCAAGATTAGAAGCGGTGGTGAAATAAGTAACAGACATAACTAGCAAAGCAATAGAGTTGATATTGTAGAAGAGACGTTCGGATCTGGGCTTAGAGTAGGACAAGCCCACAGACACCAAAGTGGACAGGGCAAAGAGAGAGAAAGCCGCCCATAACCAATCGGAACCATGTTCCGTGAGATGAAAGTCTGTGCCATCAGCAGGGTTGATAGCAACAGCGTCGTTACCACGAACAAATAAATCTGGCATTGCAGTAATTGTAATAAATGTGGATTAAAATTAAGGCTTGAGTTGAGAACGTTGAATCAGAATTAGAAGTTAATTGCAATTGATATTTGAATTGTTGTTATTGATGGGAAATGAATTAAAAAAAGAATCAACCGCAGGAAAAAAGCGTCATATTTATATCTGACCTGACAGGACTCATCGCGACGTTACAATTGACGGCCCACCTCATCACCTTTCAAAGGTTGAGTATTAGAATGTTAGCTGTGTCATAGAGGATTTCTAGAGAAAAGCCAACCATGTGATTTCCTACTTGAAATTCACGCACAACCCTCATCAGTCCTAAGATCAAAAGTATTTTTCCAGAATAGAGTAAGCTTGACAGAAAGGTCAAAAACTTTAACAAAATGTTTAATTTTGACAGCCGGAATTATCTGGAATCACCAGGTTCTTTTTTTTTCTTTTAACTTTGGCAAGTGAATACCACTAAATAAGGTATCGAACCAAGTAGAAAAAAAAAAAGAAAAGCAACTCAAAAGCACAAAACTGTGTACCTGGTCGCGTATGAAGCACGGCTATTCAAATAGTAGGGTTGCTACGTAAGGCTGGAGCCCAGATCCCGCAGGTTCCCAACATCAACTGGGTATTGCTACTTCATTTGTACAGACTGGGAAGTACGAGAATGGTAGTCAGACGTTGGAGCAATGTTTGTAAAAGGAAATAGATGCAAATAATTGGATTATTGCCATGATCTTTCAACTCGGGAGAAGGTATGAAAACAGTCTTGCTATTGACAAGAAAGGGCTAGAATATTTTCTACGCTCAAGACTCATAGTAACCAAAATCAGATGAAAAAAAAAAACTCAATGTGATTTTTATTAGACTGTGCGTGACCCTACATTTTCAGCTTAATAAAAATTGCTTCTTGATTGCTGAATTTAGTCATCAGCTGCACTAGGCAGACTCATTTTACAATTGAAACATTTCGACACGGATTTTTTTGGAGTATAGATGACAGTTGACTAACCATAATACATTACTAGTTAATATAATATGTATTTTATACTGTTCATTCAATAGTACCATGTGTATTTTGTAAAAATCATTAAAAACTTGGGTTTCAAAACTTCTTTTCAAATACAGCGTCTCTCATTGCTGCTATTCATGCTTTGCCTTTAAAGCACAAATTAAAACTGAAAGAAAGTAAGAGTACACCTTAAGAGCACGATTATGATCCAGTTGTCTTCTTGACTCTTCAAAATGTACATGAACATTCATACTAGACATATAAACTGCGGTTTTTTTTCTTAATAGGGTGTACGATGATACCATCCCAAGGTATTTGGTTGTTGGTGGTGGGACCTCAGCTTACTTTATTTTATTTCATTATGTCGAATTTGTAATCATTTGATAGTCTGTAAAGTTATAACAACTGGATATTGGCTTAACTACATTAAAACACCAGGAACGCAGCTTTTGGAGCATGAAAACTAGTAAAATTACAACACTAATAAATACAGAAAAGCCAGTTATCATACAAATGAAGTCGGCAAGTGTTTGAATAGTAGTTATCCAGTGAAACCACTTCATGATGACAATAACTAGAGCCAAATAAATGAATTGAAAGATTCTTGAATACTTGAATATGTCAAAGCAATAGCAGTGGCTCTTAGACTTTATTGTGTTCTGTTTAACATGGGATTCAATAATTCAAGGTTTTAAATAATTACCACTTATTGCTTATTTTTAAAAGCAGACTTGATTCTGTTAGTAAGAACGTTTTAAAAAGCTCAAATTCTAACATTATATTTGAGAAATAAATGTAGTCATGGCATAGTTCAAACCTTTAACAACACAATTAAGAATTCGTGTTTGAGAACTAAACTGAGAAGAATAGTTATCCCACCAGGATCCAAACATAATGACAGCAAGTAGGTTGTTTGGATCAGTTGACTTCCAACTGAATTCGTTCTTAACGAAATGGTGAGTAATGAGCCTTTACTAAGTATTGAGTAGTTTGGAAAGTGGAACTACTAAGAGTGCCATATATGTAACAGGGTTGAGCAATATATGGGGTTGTTTTAGAGTCTCTCATGACTGAAAGACACCAAACTTCTTTTATTAAATGGTACAATAGCTCTTTGGTTAAGACGGACCGCTGGTGTACCTATTCATGACCAAAGGTGGAATAGTGGCAAATGTTGAAGTACTGTGAGAGATAAAAAAGTATTAGAATCATGAAATCGCAAAAGTGGACTGTGATAGCTATGATGCAGCCACGACTTTCTCGTCAGTCAGATTTGATCACCATCACCAAAACCACTTAGACTACGAGATATTTTTCTGTCTTATCGGAAGTAATGATTTGAATTTCTTTTTTTCCTATCGAATGAGCCATAATCCAAGTTTATAGACGTGTTTTGCTATCGCGCTTTTTTGCAGAAATTCCCATAAACTTGTACAACTATCAGCTCTTTTTTTTATGTTGCTATCCTGTAACTCAAGTTTTCTTTCCAAATGGGTGCAAGCTATGGGACTGTAGGATATGAGTATCAGACTTCATTACAACTATCCAGACTTCAGTTAGCAGAATCGCACAAACACCCTATATTGGCAATCAAAATTGAAAAGCAATAGACCCAGTATAACAATAAGGTTATAAAAATAATGCTGTCATGAGAACTAGAGAAAAACCGGACGGGTGATGGATTTTTTGGGAAGAAAAAAAAAACCAAAAAAAAAAGCACTCGAATTTTCTTGTAAACATGATGTTTAATATTTTTGCTCTCTCTCCAAATTTCCATCTTAACAAAGACAAATGAAGGTCTGTTTGTTGACCTAATATCTAGGAGTTACAGATATAGAAACGCCGTTCATTATTCTAATTTTTAGAAGATACATAAGAAACTGCCATACAAAAACACATGATTTTTGAAAGCAAAACTTAGACAAACTTCGTTAATCAAGCAAAGCATCAACAAAGAAGTTGCAGTAATAAGTCTGAGCACTTGACTATCTCTTCAAGATCCTTCTTGGTATTAAGCAGAATTTGAAGATAGATAAACAACAAGTTGATTGTTCTTACCCCAAATAGTTATCATAGGTAGATTATCAGTTTATTGTCCTTACATCAAATAGGTAAAAAATAAATACAAAAAAATGCTATACAAAAATACATGATTTTCAAAATGGTTGTCTCTATGGGACTGGCACGGTGGCAATGTCAGCTCATATTATAAGCTTAGATGTTCGATGGCACCGAATTTTCCATGAATAATTTAATGTGTTAAGGGAAACTTACGATACATAACAGCTATTAGATAGATACTAGAGATGGATACTAGAAATTGACACCCAGCAACACCTCAACAAGCTGCTCTAATCAAACGAAACATCAGCAAAGAAGATGCGGTAATAAATCTACGAACTTTTGATTACTGCTCCAAGGCTATTCTTGGTGTCACGAAAAGTCTTGAGATCAGACTCCGGGGAAACTTTTCTCAACAAATGTTCTTTGCATCCCACAGAGCGACACTTCTTGAAAACGTATTTAATTGTTTCCAACAGACGACATTCGCAATAATGATTTTGCTCGCTGATGCACCTCATTTGGAAATACTTACTCAGAACGCCATGACTTGTACAAAGCCGAAATAGGTTACTAACGGTGTGACTAGGCACGGTACTCATGAAAGATTTTAATGGATTCGGGTACTTTACTCTATACAGCTCGCTTTGGTTGGTGGGGTAGTATTGGCGGAACTCTCCAGGTATTTCATAGTCTAACTGGCATTCATTGCGCAAAGCAATATGCACAGTGCCTTTCAACTTTGGCAAGGCTCCGTGAGATTTCTTATTGCGATCTTACTTTGACTGCTACCATGATGGGCGCTTGCTTCAAAATTGTCCATCTTCAATACAATTCATTTGTTTGACTAGCACAAGGCCTTTCAAGCCCATCCTCTGTTGGCTTGCTGCGGCTAGTTTCCGCACAGGGTTCCTCGGACCCGCGGCTCGAATAGCTTGGATGACAAATTGGTCACGGATTTCTCCCACTAGTATTTTTCCCAAGAGTATTTCAGCATCACGCTGTGTTACCTTAACTGATACACACCTGAGTGTTCTTAAAATCTTGCGAAAACCGGTGGTCTGAACTTTCTGAACTTTATTCTTTTACCAGCTTATGGTACCAAGCTGGGCTAGCACATTCAAGTATTAGCCGCACACACGAGATGTAAAGTTGCTTCATAGTTTGGCAAGAGATACTCTTGTATATACCACCGAGATTTTCTATAATTTCCATAAATTTCCTGGATTTAGAAGTAACAAATTTTGCGTGGTCATGGAATTTTAGCCCACAATCAAGTGCCACTCCCGGTCACGTCAAAACTTTTCTGAGGTTGTCGTTTGCCTAAGCCGGCAGTCGGTATCGTGAGTTCTAGGATGTTTTTTCTTTCTCGACCGACCATGTTTGAATTTGGAAACAGGCAGAAATTCTGGCTTATGACCATAGTTAAACTTGGTGTAGCACTCTTGGGACCATTCGTGGCAAATCTTTAGCATCTTGCCCAGCGTTGAAATGCCCTTCCCAATGTCCCTGGATAGCTGGATAATTAATTCATTGTCCTTACATCAAATGGTTACATAGAAAATCACAAAACAAAACGATAAACAAAGAAGACATAGAATTTCAAAAACATTTGGATTAGATAGATAGATAATCAGTTTATTGTCCTTACATCAAATGGTTACATAAAAAATTACAAAACAAAACGATATACAAAGAAGACATGAGATTTCAAGATATTTGTCTCTATGAGACTAGCAAAGTAGCGATGTCAGCGCGCGTAATAAGTTCAGACGTTCGATGACGCCGAGTTTTCCATGAAAGTATCCATGTGCTAAGGGAAACCTGAGATACATAACACCCAGTAGCTCAATACCAGAGATTGACACCCAGTAAAACCTTAACAAGTCTCTCTCTGCAGGGTGCAGAGGACACTCCTTGAGGACGTGTTCAACTGTTTCCAGCTGACCACACTCGCAATTATGATTTCGCTCATCTATGCCTCTAGTCTGGAAATACTTTCCCAGGACGCCATGGCCTGTGCGAAGTTGGAACAACTTGCTAAAGGTATGACGAGACACGCTACTCATGAAAGATTTCAGCGGATTAGGGTACTTTCCTCCATACAACTCTT
>Ga0160505_100772_pt1 | contig 16559 bp, 7 predicted proteins | sample DIDeMG_FD_108225 | JGI IMG/M metagenome (GOLD analysis project Ga0160505, IMG submission 108225) | Enriched chicken feces microbial communities from UW Madison campus, WI, USA - DID2874_E49_Stillage MG | ecosystem: Host-associated > Birds > Digestive system > Large intestine > Fecal ... | reverse complement strand
CCTGGTGCTCTCTTCAGGAACTTCGAGATTCTCCAAGAAAAAGCGCAATCAATTCGCTGTTGAATGGGTTAGCTCCAATAAGGAAAATGTTAACAGAGATCTATTTGAAGTCGCACAAGTAAGAGGTCTAAAATGTGATCTGGCTGGTGATGTTTCAGGGTTTTTTGCCAGTGCAGATCTTGGAAATACTGCGAAGCAGCGACAAAAAATGATCATGTTGGACAATCGGAAGGCCATGATCAGCTTCGATTGGAGAACGTAGTTCATGGAAAATGATATTTCAATACATATGAAAGTAATAATTACTGCAACGATAACAAAGATGAAGCACTCCCACGACTGATGGATGCCAGTAGACTTTCGTATACATGTACATTAATATAGATAAATTGAACCGAAATGAGAACCCCATCGGATTCGAAATGGAAACTCACCTTTGTATGATCTTGATCAAAACAATTTTTGCTACAACAAATACAATAGATAAGATACAGATAACCAGAACAAATACATGGCCGCGTTTTAGGTTGAGACACTTCGTATTCATTGGTTCTTCACACACAATAGGACGCCATGCATCATAAATAGTTTGACATGCTGCAAGAATTATAGAGGCGATAGCCCCTTCAAAGTTGAGCAAATTGTCGGTTCCTTATCGCTTCGCGACCCTCAGAGTGTGTATGAATTTTTGATATTGGACATGGGATTTTTTCGTAACGAATATCAAACTTTGAGTAGATTTTGTAGGTGGATTACCTCTAGACCTTGATAGTTGGATAGATGAGGTAGCAAACCTTAGACCATCTTGGCATTGATGGGTGAAATTGAAAGTCCAAACGTGAAATTAGAATTTTGCGCCTGTGAATCTAGGGAGTTGGTTGTGCGAATTCCAGATTGACTATTTACCAACTTGGGATTGTAGTGTGCGAAATCTACCTTTTAACAGAATTGTGGGGTGCGCTGTGCGATTTCAGCATTCAATAGAGCGAATTTAGTATTCAAATGTTGAAATAGTAGAGGCGAAAATGTTGCTTTCGTTTTCGTACACATCAGTGCAAGTATTGGAAACTAGTGGTGTGAATATCTCTGAGAAATATTGGAACTGGAATCCGTATTTCCGTTTTTTGTTGCGAAATCTGGCGGCGTCATTCTTAAGTAGGTGTTGATTGGAGGTCTCAAGTTGAAAGAAAGTTAAATTGAAGGAATTAAGTTAAGAGATTGAGGGAAAAACAGCGCTTCAAGATGCCAAGAAAGAAATTTTAATGGTGAAGTATTGTAGGTACTCGCACTGTCCCAATAAATGGACTTGTAATGCAATTAAGGTGGTCATAGAACTGTGAAAAAGAGAGAACAACAACAGAATATTGAACTTCTCAGAAGATTGATCAAGTAAATGAATTGAAATAAAAGATTCGAGAAGAGAAAGAGCAAAGGGATTATGCTTGGGAGAAGTTGAATCAAGCAGTTTGAGCCACTTGCAAGATGAATCATCTTACAAATACTTCTGTTAGTGTTGGACGATTTCACAAATTTCCCAATCGTCAACAATGTCAAAGTCAAGAATGTCAGGAAGGGGAATGTGAATGCCAGAGAGCTATGTTTTAACTGTCCCCAATATCTCAGCGTGCTGTGAATATCTGGTTCCCTAGCTCCATCATTTTTTTTGTCAATTTTTCACAGCTTTGGACCTCTCAGAGAAGTTCTATATTTTGACAGGGCAATATTTCTTTACCATGGCCACTTCGCCTGAAATTTCATGGGGTGAAAAGCTGTAGGCTTACATGGATGGACCAGAAGAGACCGCGAAATGTGAACTGTTGCATGCATAAATTCTGCCTTAGTCACATCTACCTAATTGTACATAAACCCAGTCCATGAAATGCATTCAATTTGTCAAAGGAATCCGGTCGCCTCTTATGATCTTTATCTTTACATTAAGAAAATCTTCAAAATACCAACCCTAGATTTTCCGGTTGAAAGATTTCAACTACATGGGCGAGATGCGAAAACAGCTTTGTACCAGGTGGATTTGCTAGACTAAACCAACTAAAACAGCTAAAGAGACTAAAAAGATTAAAACGACTAAAAGAGAAACAATGAAATAGAAAGACTTAAATAGGGTAAAATGATCCAAATCTATCAAGTATCAAAAATAAAAGTATGGCAGAGAAAATACCAACAATTAATAGCAAAACAATTATTAATAAAACACAACCTACTCTGCTCGTTCGAATACTCACAAGACCAAGCCATTCTTCATTATCCCATTAACGCCATTTACGAGCATATTCTCATGACGATAATTCAATCTTCACTTCTTAAGAATCTTTCAAATCTTTATTATATCTTTTAGTTCTTTACAATTCTCTACAATTCTCTACAATTCCCCAAACTTCAAAATCTCGTCGTCTCTGGATTGTCTGGTGCGACCTTGAAGTAGAACAATTGTTAGACAAAAACAATCAAAAAAACTCAAATATATAATTTCTAATGAATGGATAAGAAGTGAAGGTCCCAGAAGTAAAGAGTTAATAACATTACCCCCATGGCCCCAATAAAAATTATCTGTCTTTCTGACAGTATGTGCACTCCGCCTCACCGCGTTTGTTTACTCCCCCTACCAACACACGCCTGCACCGCGAAAATAAACAACTACTACTATCCATCTGGATATCCATTCTAAAGCTTCAGCGTGCCACCTGCCGAGCTCTGCTATTCTGACTCCGGTGCTGCGTCCATGAACCGTTTCCCCGGGGCCTCTGAGCCGCCCGTGTCGCCCCACGACAGGAATGGACGAAAACCTCCAGCCAATGCTGCATTGCCGCCCAAACAACGGTCAGAAATCGATTATTTTGCCAATGGCCACTTTTCCCGGTCGTTCAACTCGTTGATATTAGACGACGTGGATGATACCAAGCTGGACAAAGACAAATTGGATAAACATGACAAATATGACAAGAATGACAAGGTAGACAAGAATGATAAAGGAGACAAACATGACAAACATGACAAACATGACAAACACGACAAACATGACAAACATGACAAACATGAAAAACATGACAAGCATCAAAATATCAACAGAATCTCTAAACCAAAGCACCAGAGCATCAATAAGAGTCCTCCGTTCAATGTCAAACATGACATGACTCTGGACACTATTGTTGACGCAATTGATGACTCAGTCGAAGTGGACTTTGACATCTCCGAATACTTGGGAACCGATGGACTTGGCATTATCACCGACAGCGACAGAGACTTTGAGAATATCGATGACAGTTATGGAGATGACGGAGATGATGCTCAGTCCAACACCAACTCCAACGACGAAACTAATGCCACGCGTTTCAGCCACCTGACAATTACCCCATTCTGCCCAGGCACTGGCAAAAAGCCTGAGTTGAAGCGTTCGTCAAAGTTCTTCAACCTTTCAATTGACTCCAACTTCGACCCGGATGCTAGTCCGCTCAATCTGAAGATAACCTCACCTTTGGTGGAGAACTCCACTCCTTACAACAAGTTCAAGCGTCCGCACAAGCTCGTAAGTCAGTCGCCATCGCCCAGCTCCAATTCTCGCTTCAAACCGGCTTCCGGCGCTAACACGCCGTTGCGATTTGACCCCAAGAAAATGTTCAAGAACGTTAGTGCCTATCGCGTGAAGTCGCCAATGAAATTGGCCACTCTGTCGTCGGCTTCCTCGCCAGCATCACACTTTAAGAAGTTCTTCAAAAGTCCGAACCCAAAATTTAAGGAGTCTTCCTCTCCGTTGAGTGGTTATAACTTCGATCCGTACAACTCGGCCGATTGTGACGATTCTCCGCTGCGGCACAAAAAGCTGTCAGTGTCTTCCAGCTCGAACTTCTCTATCTACAAGGAAGATGAGAACGATGCCACCAACACCAAAAAACCCAGAGCTAGCTCTACGTTTGTACCCAAGAGGCCTTCCAAGCACGACGAAAACAAAGAGAATATCTTACAGGGTGGGTCCAAGATAAACTCGATCCCAAAGAGCTCCTACAAATTTGTAAGACCTCTTCAGACCGCATTCGAGTCTTCCGGTTTGCAGAAGAAAAGTTCCATTAGTCTAGCTTCCAATAAGCCACCTCCAGAGACGCCGATGAAGAGAAATCCTTTGCTATTTCTCAACAAGGACAAGAATAAACCTGTGGAATTCGAAGAATCATTTTTGAGTACTGACAACTCTATCGAGGTGGGGAGGAATGCAAGCTACACACATTCTAACGAGTCGAATTCATCGTTTTTCAAGATCCCTTCTTCATCGAAAATTCAGAATCCAATTGAATTGGACTTGGATTCTCACTCAGATATTGATTTTGATGAAATGATACCAGAAACTCCAACTAAACTGTCGAGCAGAGGAAAACAATTGAATCTTCTTTTACACAAGGAACCACAACCACATCTTCCACAGGTCTCGAAAGAGATCAATGAAAACGAACCGTGTACTCCTATTCTGAATATGCCTCCAACTTCGATTGCATCATCTCAGGTTACAATTATTCTTCCAAGTGCCGCAAGAGAAAATTCGAACAACGATCACACTCTAACTCTCAGTCGTCATCGCGAAGACAATGATCCGTCGTATTCCAAATTCTCTGTACCAGAAAAGGAAAGGATAGATGAGCACTTGGCAGAGAAATTTGGAGCTCAGAATATCCAGTATATTGGATGTGGTCAATTCTCAGTGGCATATGAATGTGCATTCGAAAATGAGAAGTTTGCCATTAAAAGAACGAGAAAGCCAATCATAGGCAATGTGGAGAAGAAATCGATCCTTCGTGAAATCGAGGCTTTGCGAGTCTTGACTTCGATTGGCGATGATGAAGAAGTGGAGGAAGGCAAAGAGAATCTCGTATTTTTCGTCGAAGCCTGGAGCTTCAACAATCATTACTACATTATGACAGAATATTGTGAAGGCGGAACCTTATATGCTTTCTTAGAAGAGCATAAGAACTATAAAATCGATGAATTTAGAGTTTGGAAGATTCTTATTGAGATTCTTTGTGGCCTCAAATTCATTCACCTGAAAAACTACTTGCATCTTGATTTGAAGCCCGCAAACATTTTCATTACATTTGAAGGATGTTTGAAGATTGGTGATTTTGGATTGTCCACAAAGCTTCCAATTCTTGAAAAAGATTTCGACATTGAAGGAGACAGAAATTATATTGCTCCCGAATTGATCAACGACAAAATTTATACTCCATTTGCAGATATCTTCAGTGTTGGGTTGATTATCTTGGAGATTGCAACCAATATCGTTTTACCTGGCAATGGTACGCCATGGAGAAAATTGAGAAGTGGAGACTTGAGTGACGCTGGTAAGTTGTCAAGCGACAACATCAGTGATTTCTTGAATCACAACAATTTCTCGTCTCTCACATCGTACAACTCGTCATTGAGCTCAATTAACATGCAGCCGCTCAGTCTGCATCACTTGAGTTCTGTGGGACTTCATAACTCCTCATCCAACCCACTTCAGCCTCCAGCATATTCAAAGCCAGGAAGCTTTTCCGTCACTGGTCAAGGCAATTCGCGGTTCATCAACAACATCAGAGAACTTATACCAAGAGGCGCACCAGACTTTTTGGTTGCCAATTCGCACAACCTCGATAAATTGGTGACCCGAATGATGAAGCCCAATCCGTTTGAGCGACCAACTGCTAGCCAGATATTGGAGATGCATGAATGTATCGAAATCGAAAATAGACGCAGGGCGGGGGCCACCATTTTCGAGGGAGAGTTTGGCCCCAATGACGACGAATAAATAGCATTACCCACAGGGTGGGACATTAGAGCATAATAACATAAGCATAGATAACGAAACTGTACCATTAAATACAAGAGCACTTCTATTTTCTTTCACTGACTGTCAGTGAAAGGAACGAGGCAAAAAATACGTAGCTGTACCCAATCCGAATGACAGCATCTTACACGATGTACTGAAAGTTGTTTATTGTGATTACACATCACTAAAACAAACTCTTGCGAGAGAGCTGATGCTAATATAAATGATTTTGAATATCTCTGAGAAATAAACTGAACCCAGGTCGTTTACTGGATTTGAGAGTAACCAGTGAATGGGTTGGCGTTCTTGGACTTCAAGTACTCGTCGGTCTTCTCTTGCCATTCTCTCTCCAAAGTTTCTGGTGGAGCAGGAGCGAACGAACGGATAACAGCGAACAATCCAACACCGGCAACCAAACCAGCCACGGTACCCCAGAAGATCTTGGACTTGTCACCAGGAGCGTACAATGGCTTTCTTGGGCCCCACTCACCGAAAGAAATGTAGTAAGCAGCCTTCTTCTCGGCGGCGGTCAACTCCTGCCATGGCAACTCCATTCTAGCCTTCAATTCGTCTATCAAGGCGGTCTGATCTTCCTTTGGCAACTTCTCCCATCTGGTCTCCAATTTGTTGACGTATGCGTTGGACAATGGCTTTGGGGCAGCCTTGGCCACGGTAGAGTTGAAACGGACAGCTCTGGCGAATGATTGGCGAAGCATTGTAAAAAAAAGTGGTGGGTGGTTCAGCTGTGAGTTGTAGGCTTTTCCTAAGATCTTCCCTTATATTTTTTTTTCTCCAGTGCGTTTGTATGGGGCCACTTCCAGAGGGTTAAAAAAAATGCCGCGCTCTCATTGGAGGGTCCATTTTTGGGCTCAGCCACGACCTCTAATTGCGCAACAACCTATATATGACTCCATTGGTTCTCAGTTGGTGCCAAATTGGCCCATAGCATTGATTGGACCATTTTTGCAGCCATTGTAGATTATGAGACCCGTTCTCAATTATCTTGTCGAACGCGTAATTTCAAACATCCGACGAATTTCTGAAGGCGTAGCATACATATGAGCATCGCGGTCATTAGCCTTGACGATACCATCAAACCTCTGGAAAATGCTAACAAACTCGGCCCCCAAATCAGCCCATAATCTCTTAACCAAATCAATTTCTTCCATACTGTTAGTCACAATGAAATGCTTCTCCAATTTGTGGTTAAGTTCCACAATCTTGGGCTGTATTTCTTTGGACGTATGCGTAGAGGCTAACGAGAGGACAAGAATCTTATCGTCTTTCTTGCGTTTGGAACTTTCCGCCCCAGAATAGCCTTTGACAAAATCGAACATCTTGCCCACATAGCGATGGAACAAGTACTCGAAATACTCGTTCTCAACCTTCTTAAATACGTCTGTCATTTCCTTCTGCACTGGTGCTGTGGTGGCAGAGTTCAACTCTTTCAACTCCTGACAAATGGCAAAAACATTCTGCAAAATAGCAACGTTCCGATGAGCACGCTCCTTCTCATCGTGTGAATTGGATTTGAGTAACGGATCGTCTCTGCTGAAAAGATCCACGGCTGCTTTGGTGAGACTCGAGTAGGAATCCTTGATCAACTGGTCAACATCAGACTGTGCACCTTCTTGATCTCTACGAATAGATTCCAGAAGCGAAGTTTCCGTGGTCAAAAGGATTTGGTTTAAGTTGCGGACAACAGGCAAGACACCTGACTTCGGCCTAATATCAGATTTGTTCAACAAATCCACCTGACTGGCAATAAACTTGTTCCAAATTCCTTTGTACCTGTCAACAACCTTGAACATGAAACTGAAAGTCATGAAATCTTGGTTTCTTCTGGTTGCATCGTCGATTAATCTGTACAACTCTTGCAAGAGCTGAGGAGTGATCAACTCTGATGGAGTGAGCTCTTTGATGAACCTGTTGACGTAGTTACCGAAAATCGCTGTCATACTCTTTAAGAGGTCATTGGAATTGGATTTGTAATTAATAACATCCAAATTCGGGTCCTTCAACTCTTGCATACGCTCGTAAAATGGATATGCCTTCACAAAGTCTGAATACTCTATGATCGAAGTCGAATGGAAGAAACTACCAGAGAAATATTGGACAACGGTGATAAGCTCGTTTGTCTCGTGAACCATTCTAAGGATAATCTTCGGATCAGAAATCTCATCGCTGTTTCTTGCAACAATTGGTCCACTAATGGACAATCTTTGCACACGGCGTTCTTCAGATGAAGATGCAAATTTGTTGATGAGTCTTGTGGAGCCAAATCTTGATTTGCTCTTACGGAGCAGATCGAAATTCTGTGACAAACGTGAGGACTTCCCGTTCTCGGCAGAGCCAGCAATGGCACCGAGTCGAGATTTGAGCAAGCTTTCAAGGAATTGGGAAAGATAACTGTTGAGGTTATCACTGAGAACTCTCAAGTCTCTTTCAGATACCCACTTCACAAAATTAGAGAGACCACTGTAAGCCAAGAAGTTGCTCATGTGGGCGAGCAAGTTTCTTGGATACAAAGTGTCGACCTCTTTGTCAAGCTCCTGGCAAGTGATTCTAAATTCCTCCAGCATGAACTCGACGAAATGTCTTATGAAAGCCGACGACGTAGCTGCATAAGTGTCTTGGAACTGTCTCAAAGCCTTCATGTTACTCAAGTCTTCATCGGTAGTGCTACCAATGGTCCCCAAGGCATCGAAGAGGATGACCAAGTCTTGTTCAAGGGATTCCACGGTCTCCACATCAAGGAATGAGTTATAATGAGCAATATTGTCCAAAGCTTTTGGGCTTACCCTAACTTTGTTCAAGATTTCACTCAAGTCATTGAACAAAATCTTCCTGTTGACCGCGCGGACTTGCAAGCCCTTAGAGTTACTCTCAATGTCGTCAATCTTGGGTCCAATCAAATTCAAAGAGACTTCCATTTTCTTGAACACTTCCACCAAGTTATCGACTTCATTGGAAGCAACTGCAACTTCGTTTGCGAGAGTATCCTTTCCGAAATCGAGGAATCTGAGCTCATGGATGTTTCTGCGTTTGATTTCATTTAACTCTCTTGAAAGTTTCTTGACGAACGCGTCACTGGAGTCTGTCGTGCTCCATTCTATTTCATCAAACATCTCCTCCACCTCGGCATCCTTTTCGAACTTGGGCATGGTTCGAATCTCTGGCTCAGTAGCGGGGGTCTCAGCACGAGCATTCAACTGAAGAGAATTTCTGTTCAGTCTATCGTCATAAGATAAATTACTTCTTGAATCTTCGAACGCATCTGGCTTCAGAGACGCCTGTGACAATCTAGTGCTGGGACCGAATTGAGTGTCCATGAAGTTTTCAATGTCTCGGATTGAATTATCGATGGCATTATTGGGGTCAATCTGGGTAGATTCCTCAATAATTTCCGACGAAACATCGTAATGCGAAGTCTCCGGAAGTATGCTCTTTGATTGAGGAACAATATTTTGATGGCTCTCAGAAACATCGTAATGCGAAGTCTCCGGAAGTAAACTTGTTGATTGAGGAACAATATTTTGATGGCTTTCGTCTTCGGAGAGAATGCCTTCCTCAATGCCAAAGTCTGCTTCGTGGCTAATGGTGGGAGGTGCAGCAACAGGGGCAACGGCAACAGGAACAGGAACAGAATCAGAATCAGAAACAGTATCAGATACGGGATTAGCAAGGGGAGCAGCGATAGGAACCTCAACGTGGAAGTTGAGAGACTCATTTGTCTGATTTGCATCCATTCGAGCAACTAAGTCGTTGTCGAAAGAGCCAGGCACCACTGGTTCAGGCTCCTCCTCTCTGACTTCAGGCTTGTATTTACGCAAGGGCAGCGTTCTACCAGTCGCTTGAGCATACTCAGATATAGTCGGCATCAGCTTCTGTGCCTGTTCCGAGACGTCTGGGCTGAAGACAAAGCTCTGTTGTGAATCATTCTGGGAGTCGTAATAGTTTTCCAGCGACGCTAAAGAAATCTGCGAATATGGGTGTGGTTTGTGAGATGCTGGGGCCGCTGCAAGGGGCTCCTTTTGAGTGTTCAGAGGAGGACCCGGACGGTCCACATCCATGACCATCATGGGTTTCAGTGGAAGCTTCCCGTTGGCTGTGAAATCCATGTTTCCGTAGTACAGGGCCAATTCTGGAGGGGGAGCCGGAGGCCCCGAAGGCTTCTTTGGAGGCGCCTCACGCTTAGCGTTCGAAGCCAATGGTGCATTGGGGGCAATTTCCTTTAATGGAGGAAGCATCAATTCCTCTGGATTGAAGCCATTGATTTGAGGATACTTTCCAGTGAATTTGGCAAAGATTACTGCCAAATGGTGAATGAACTTGAGGAAGCGGTCCGTGCCCTCTCCAGATTTCCAATAATAGTCCTTGTTCAACAGCATGATTACCGCATCAGCACCTACACGAGTGATTGCCAGTAGCTCATCCAAGTCCCAGGTTCGTCCAATCTGGAACACATGTTTTGTGTCGTTGTATTTGCCTTTTTGCAAAAAGACTCTTCCCGAGTGCTTGGTGCACACGGTCAAGATTCTGTTCTTGACCGAGCCAATCTGGCTCGGTGGAATGTCAGTGGGTGGAGGTTGCTGAGGGTATTGAGAATACTCTCGAATTCCCAAGTGGGTATTGTATTTGATTTCCGCCACGGTTTGGCCGTCCCTAATGGTGGTCTTGGAATAGCAATCACGGATGATTTGGTCCACCACAATCCTTCGAGGATCTACCGGCTGGGTTCCTGGATTCTGCTTGCGAGGTTGTTGGCCAGGCATTGGCTGTGGAGGCTGCGCCATGGGCCTCTGTTGAGGGTTGGGCGGTTTCTGTTGCTGCAGCCTACCTGGCATATGCAACGGGTTCTGGAAACGTTTCGCACTCATGAAGCAGTGAAGAGAGTGGACAAGTTAGAGTTGTTGATGGTTGGAGGAGTGTACAGGACGTGGAGTTGTTGATGGTGGAGATCAAGAAGGAAAGTGTAGGAAAGAAGGAATCGGTATGGAGTACAAATGTTGGATACTAATTAAAGTTTGACTGAAAAGCAAAGAAAAAAACAATTTAACTTCATAATATTACTACTTCATGTTTGACTACCTGATCTCTTTTCTTGATGTTTATAGACTAGGACTTCATCCAGAAGCCTTGAATATCCAACAGTGTAGAAGGCAGACATGCGTTGTGTCTTCAATGTTGACTCTGACTCTTGTCTTTGTCATAATTTCAGCTTTTTCCTGACTTCTCAGGCTTTTCCACTTATTGCCCCAAGTTCTCTGAAATCTCACCTTCTCTTATTTCTCCAGCTTCTCAACATAATAGTTCCACAACTCCGACAAACTCTCCGAACGATCATCCATGCTATGAAGACGTCTTCTCAACGCCTCATTATAACAAATCTCCTGTGCCACAGGGAAAAACGTGGCAGGCCATTCCTTGTTGAACAGCTGGCATTCCTCCACGATCTCCTTCAACTCTAACTGCTGCACCTTATTCTGGAATTCAAACTGCTTGAATACATCATCTCCAATGAGTCCATCCTGGTACAATTTGTTGAACACAGGCTCGTTTTCCTTCAACTTCAACGATCTACGGATGGCTTCCACGGCTCTTCTCAACAACGCAGCCTTCACCACCTTTTCTGGAGGACGACCCTCCTTGGGTTGTTCCTTATCATAATATCTGTCTTTGACAGCAGCATACAACTCCAACGAGTAATTGCGCCCAAAGAATGGCTCGACATCGATCAACTTGTTGAGTCTATGACGTCTGTAGTAGATGGAAAACACCACGAACGCAGTACTCACCACAGCAACATAGATGAGTGGTGTGTAGATTGAGATTCTGACGAACTGTTGCTCAGCTTCTGCCTCGGCCATTGTTGTGGTGTTGTAGAATGTTTTTAGATGTTGAAGTTTTGTAGGTTGGCAAAAACTCCACGTATGAGATGCACGGGTGTATGCAAGTCGGTGGACGTGGCTGCGAAAGATGGAGCTACCATGTTGTAAGAATGGAAGATTCTATAATTCAAAAATTTAAATGTTCATATTGTATTTTCAACAAATTTATTAATGACTATGAAGCTGTGAAAGTGAATGCAGTATGAAGGATACTCGTTAGTAAGTTGGGGTTTCTAGTGTTGAGGAAAGCTTAATTATGATTGCAATTGGTTAGCAATCACCCAATAATATGTCTGAGAAGCAATAAGAAAATGTAATAGAAAAATAAGAAGCATAACATCATTCCAACCAGTTACTGGCCAATCATTTAGATGACCTTCCACACTCAATTCAATTACAAATACAATCCAATTACAAATACAATTCAAAATCATAGATCAAATCAAACAATGCGAGTTGTTATACAAAATACAAACTAAAAGAAGGAGCCAGGCATCTTGCCGGTTTCTTCTGCATCTCCAGAGGAGCGGGTAGGATCAACAGAAAAATCTCCGGTAACACCAGTGTCAGCAAAGCCACCTTGGCTTCTAGGCTCGCCACTGCCTAGTCCAGTCTGGTAATTTTGTTTGCCGGAACTACCGAGGCCAGACGAATAAGCATCCGTGGCAGAAGGTTGGGTGGCAGAAGTAGACTTGGAAGCCGAGCCAAGACCACCAGTGGCAGTAGAGCCACTTGTCACGCCAGATTCAAGACCAGATCCACGAGTAGTTTGGTCTTGATGAAGGAAAGAAGATCCATCACCTGAAGTTCCAGTAACTCCATCACCTGAAGTTCCAGTAACTCCGGGATTGCTTGATGTTCCATAAGTTTTAGATGTTCCACCTGGAGCACCAACATTCAGGCTGAGACTTGGAGATTCTCCATATGCTGGCACATCTCTGTGTTCAGCAGCAATCGATCCGCTAACGCCAGAGCTTCCAGGATTAACGATTCCTCCTTGAGCATGAGTACTCTCATGCTTTGGCAATCCTGTCAACTGAGTTAAGAATTTTCCGTTTTCATCAGTGACAGCACCTGTGTTGGCATCGACCTTCAACTCTTTGGCTGACATCAACACATCGGAGCGACCCTCCAACTGAGCCACGGCAGCATTAGCCAATTGCTTAGCCTGTTCAGTGTCACTCACCCCCAGCACAGAGACTGAAGTGTAATCTTGGTGACTTGAAGAATGGGTAGTTCCCGATCCACCAAGTCCGGAGCCAGATTGACCAGAGGGGTCAGAAGGCTGAGAGGATGCAGACACACCTCTCTGATTGTGGTGATCCAAGGCAGAGGCACCAGTAGCACCAGCAAGTCCACCTGCTGCAGCACCAGTAGTTGCGTTGGTATTCAATCCACCGGAAGTGCCAGAAGAACCTAAACCACTAGCATGTTGTGATTGGGTGGATTCACCCGGAATGTTGGCAAGTTCTCCCTCTTCAGCAGCATATTCAAGTTCACGCTTGGCTTCCTCGTGTTGCTTGTGGTACTTTCTTGGGTCCACTTCCTTTACTGGCTCGTTGAAAGATGCATCAACATGTTCGGGATGTCCAGTTTGTCCAGAAACCCCTTTTTGATCAGAATAGCCAGTTTGGCCATAATGTTCAGATTTTTCAGAATGGTGGCCTGCCTTAGACAATCCTAAAGCAGCAGCAGCAGTTCCGAGAATACCAGCTCCGTAACCTGCCTTATTGGAGCCAGTAGTGTGTTCTCCTGCTGTTCCGGATGGACCAGATCCAGCGGAGAATTCACTGCCAGATGGACCGGAGCCGGTGGAGTAATTAGTAGTTTGTCCACTTGCACCAGTTGCCCCGGTGGAATAGCCAGTCAGTCCACTACCTGTTCCCGAGTGCTGACCTGGAATGTTGGCCAACTGGCCTTCATCTGCAGCTTGCTCAAGCTCCTGCTTGGCCTTCTCGTGTTCAGAGTGGTACTTGCGTGGGTCAACATCCTTTACTGGCTCGTTAAACCCAGCATCAATTTTTTCTGGGTATTCAGAATGGCTATCACGGCCGGAATGTTTGGACAAACCGGCAGCAGCAGCAGCCCCTCCAAGAGCACCAGCAGCAGCACCAGTGGCAGTAGAACCATGAGGATGGCCATGGTCGTGACCGGTAGTACCATGGCTGGAAGATTTGTTTGAGCTAGTGAAGGCACTGCTTGGGGTGTCTAACTGATCCTCGGGAACATGGAATACCTCATTGGTTTTAGCATTGATAACAATCTTGCCTTGAGTAATGTCTTCACCCTGCGACACCAAGTCTTTGGTAGTTTTCTGTGCCAATTTGGCAGCCTCGTCACGGTCAGAAATACCAATCACTTCCACAATCGGTCTTGGAGTGTCCTTGTAGGAACTTCCCGACGATTTGGAAGATGGAGAGGTTGGAACGTTAGATCTGCTGCTTCCTTCGTACTTGGAGCCTTTCGATGCACTAGCTGCACCAGCACCTAAACCAGCTCCAAGGGCAGCACCTTCGGCTGCTTTGTTATGTCCATGAGGTCCAGAAGTGCTTCTAGAATCATGAGCACCGCGTTCTGCGCCAGTGTCGTAGGCACCTTGCTTGACACCGGAGTCGTAAGCACCTTGCTTTACACCAGTATCGTAAGCACCTTGCTTAACACCAGCACTGTAAGCGGAATCAACAGTTCCACGTTCCTGAGTGCTGGCATGAGCAGATGAGTGCTTGTCGTTGTGGCCATGAGTAAGTCCAGAACCTACAGCAGCACCAGCAGCAGCACCAGCAGCAGCACCAGTGGCACCGGATCCGTGGTGATGGTCATGGTCATGCTTGTCAGAGTAAGAAGTGTCATTGACATTCGAACCTGAACCCTTGTGGCCTCCAGTAATGCCAGCCATAGCACCCAAGCTTCCTGGAGAAGCATTGGTTGCTTTGGATGAACCCAATCTAGATTCATCAGTCTCAACAGATCTGTCCACACCAGAAGCTCCAGAAGCTCCAGTGGTTCCGACATTAGATGATTTGTTAGAGTATTGAGAGCTAGTTGATGTGTCGGTCTTGGAAAGCGGACCACTCGATTTCTTGTCTGAAGAGTGACTTCCAATAGCAGCACCAGCAGCACCAGCAACACCAGCAGCCCCAACACCCTTACCTACTCCAGTTTGATTATTGGGGCGTGCGATGCCTCGCCGAGTCATCATTACTAGCTTGAACTTCGTTAGTATTGCTCAATCCAGCATTATGGGTCAATTTCTTGATGCTAGGATCGACATCTTCGGCGATCTCGATCAAAGAACGACCATCCGTGTGTCCGTGCTTTTTGTTGTGTGCCTCCACTTCAGCCTCCAACTTATGGAAGTTGGCATCTGAGGTGGTTGAGCCCTTGTTGGTAGAGACGTCACCCTCAAGGGTATGCGACTTGAGACCAGGAACTTCCTGAACACCCAGGGAAGTTGATTTGGTTGGATCAGAAGTACCTGGGAGACCACTAGTAGTGGAGTGGCTTCCGCCAACACCAGTACCTGCGACGCCAGCACCAGTTGTAGTACCTGCACCGGTAGTAGAGGTGTGCCTGTGGCTATTGTCGGATTCCACCAAGGAATCGGTCTTCTGTTGATTTGGCAGGCTGGAAAGACCAACTGCGGCAGCAGCGGAACCCAAAACTCCACCAATAATACCACCCTTAGCGGCGTTCAGACCAGTTGAGGAATGAGGCTCGGTAGTACCAGTAGTAGCATCAGTTGTAGTACCATGAGTTCCAGTACCAGTAGTACCAGTAGTACCAATAGCACCAGTAGCACCAGTAGTACCAGTAGCACCAGTAGTACCATGAGTGCCGGTAATACCATGAGTACCGGTGGTACCGGTGGTACCAGTTGTTCCAGTAGCAACATCGGTATCAGAGGTGGAAGTGGTGTCTCCGCCTCCAATGAGTCTGCTCAAGAATCCACCCTTCTTGGAAGTGCTAGTTGAACTAGTTGAGGAAGAGTCAGTGTCAGTGCGGTTTCTACCAGTAGTTCCAGCAGCAGTAGCACCAGTACCAACGCCAGCTCCAGCTCCAGCTCCGAGAGCAGCATCTGGAACACCAGTGGTCTTACCGGACGTTGGAACCTCCTTCGCAAGTGGAGCATCGACACCCTCAGTTGCTCTTGCAACTGCTGGGTCCTTCAAATCAGAATGTTGAGCAACAGGTCCGCCTGCAGCAGTAGTACCGGAATGATGGTTATGGTTTGAACCGACAGTGTCATTTTCTGCATCAGGCTTGTAGTACTGGTTGTAACCCTCGTAACCAAAGGCACCGGCAGCTGCAGCACCGGCAGAGGCAATGGCAATCTTAGCAGAGTCCAAGTAACCATGTTGCTCGCGAGCTGGGTCATTAGTGTTATGAGAACCAGTAGTACCAGTGTGGTGAGTGCCAGTAGTACCAGTAGTCAAGGTTGGGTCATGATGTCCAGTGTTGGTTGATCTGGAAGTACCTGATGGAAGGTCGCTTCCAGTAGTGCTGGAGTAACCAGTGCCATGTGAACCAGTAAGTCCGGTGCCTGAAGTGGAATGCTTACCGGTTTCTGGGTCAAGGGTTCTTGCCTCAGACCTGTCATGGTCGTGGTGATGGTGGTCATGGTCGTGGTGGTGTTTACCAGCAAGTGCTCCAGCACCCAAGCCAGCAGCACCCAATCCGGCAGCCTCTCTAGAGTGAGAGTGCCTGTTGTCGGTGGAATCGTAATCAGAGGTTCTTCCAGTAGCTGGTTGTGATGAGGAAATGGTGTCCGAGTCTCTAGTCAAACTGTTAGTACCACCTGGAACACCCACACCGTCGGTCAGAACATCCGATCTGTTCACGTTTCTGGCTGTCAGTGATGT
>Ga0160505_100771_pt1 | contig 16591 bp, 10 predicted proteins | sample DIDeMG_FD_108225 | JGI IMG/M metagenome (GOLD analysis project Ga0160505, IMG submission 108225) | Enriched chicken feces microbial communities from UW Madison campus, WI, USA - DID2874_E49_Stillage MG | ecosystem: Host-associated > Birds > Digestive system > Large intestine > Fecal ... | reverse complement strand
GAGGCTCCCACTTTCACTGAGGCTGCCTCTATCGCTGATGAGATCATCTCTCTTGGCAGAGAGTACGATTCCATCGAGGTCTTCTACAACAAGTTCACCTCTGGTGTCTCCTTCGAGCCTTCTACTTTGCCCGCCTACACCCCTGCTGCCATTGAGGCCTCTCCTAAGATTGGCTCCTACGAGCTTGAGGACAATGTTATTGGCAACCTGTCTGAGTTCTCTCTTGCCAACTTCATTCTCTGGGGTCTTGCTGAGGGCCATGCCGCTGAGATTTCTGCTCGTCGTAACGCCATGGATAACGCCTCTAAGAACGCCTCTGACATGATTGGCAAGTACTCCATTCTTTACAACCGTACTCGTCAAGCCGTCATTACCAACGAGCTCGTCGATATCATTACTGGTGCCTCCTCCCTGGAGTAAGCGTCAAACCCTTCGACTCGTGGGTAGTAGTAGTAGTTGTTGCTGTTGTGTAATAGTAGCAGCGCTACGCGCAACTGAGAATAATATAGCAAAAAAACATGAAATTTTATTATTATTGTTATTATCAATGTAGCCCTGTAGCCCCGTACCTAGAAATGAGAAAAGAAAAAAAAAGGTAAAAGCTTTTCTCTCTGCGTATAGAAACATAAAAGATGAAAACAAGCACAATAATTGAAAAAAAAAGAAAGAAAAAAAGAGGGCCTTCACGAACTGCAATAACAGTGACTGGCCACATCAATTCATGAAACCGCTCTGGCAAAAACACAAGAGCACGCATGCAGTGCGTGTGCAGACCAGCCCCGGTGTGGGGAGAGAAGGGAATACAGTCTAATGGCACTAAAGTGTTTCAAGAAGGGATGGTGCTTTTTTTTTTTTCCCTCTCGAACAGCGGTATGGCCAGTGCACCCTTACAAAAGCTTCGTGGTCGGGTCAAGTTTCAAACAAACCCATCAGTGGTGTGCCCAATAAGTAATAATATTAACAATAATAATGATAATAATAATAATAAATAAAAAATTAGACGAATAGAAAGAATAGAAAAAATAAAATAAAAATAAAAATAAGAATCCAATTTCCGTGTGTATACGTGTGTATACATGTATCTAAAAAAGGGTTTTGTTTTATACAAGTTCAAGTCATTAATTTCCATAAACAAAAGAAAAAAAACAAAAGAAACCCAAAATGCTGTTTAAAAAAAAAAAATCCAATATATAAATAGAGAAATGAGATGGCGGCAAGCGTAGTTAATAACCCGCGTTACTTGGAAGCGGCAATGGAAGTAGTGGCCCGGGTGGTAGTAGCGGTTTTAGCGGTGGCTTCTACGACGGTGCCGACCCAGGAGCTTGCAAGCGCCTGACTATGGCTGATAGCAGCGCCCAAGGCCCGTACCCACATATCACGCTGTGCAGGGGTATCAGCCATAAACTGGATTATCTCTTTCTCGTCGCCGTCACTTTTCGCTAGTGTATCTTTGGTGGTGACGACGCCCAGACGAAAGAGCTTATCTTTGTTGAATAGGTACTCGTCATAATCATCATCCTGGGTCAGCGATCCTGCCAGCAGGGTCGAAGTAGTCAAATCGATTATCGTGCGCACCTTTTTGGTATCATCAGTATGGCCTACCAGGGTGGTGCCATGGAGCTCAAACCAGCGGCGCCGCCAGTACCGGCAGCTACCACCTTCCTGAGTCAGGTATCCGGAAATTTTCTTGCCGTTAATTAAACCACTGCTCTGGGCCTGCTCCATGTGACCAGTGTACTGTGTAACTGCGTCTGCAATTGAATCAGGATAATACTGATCAGAGACGTTCTCATTGCCGGGTACAAACATAAGCGTGACCTGCAGACGTCCCATTGCAAACGCCTCAACTGGCATCCGGGTTTGCACTGTAGGGTAGGGGTCGTTGTATGCCCACTCGTTCATAAGTGGCAGCACAACGCTGGCGGGCCGCCCAAATGCTTCGTGCAATGGGTTCTGGAAGGAGGCAGCATCGTAGGTTATGACAGTTTGCGCAAATTCACCCGAGGGACCCGTTAGGCCGTCCCAGAGTTTGCGGATGCGTGGGGGGTTATTAGGAATCACAGTAATAGGAGTGGTTGCCGGGTCGACCTTTCGCTTGTGAGAAGAATGGTGCGATTTGGAGCTGGTACTCGGGGTGCGCTTAGGGCTGTGAGGTGAACCCGTTGAACTGTTAAGGCTCGCCATGCTTGTGCTTTTGAACATTGTCCGCAGGCGCGATTGTTTTTTTGGTGACGATTGTCCCACGGGTAGTGCAGGACTGAGTGTTGTTGATGGTGCCCTTGCGTGTTGCTTATATGTGTCAAGAGCATTCGTGGTTGGGTCAGCTACTGCTGTAGCTTTTGGAATTGGCGCATCACGCATTTCAGCCCGAAACTCTAGGGTGATGTCAAAGTCTTGCTTGCCAACTACGAGCTCAAATTCCTGGCCAATGGCAATATCCGTTGACTTTATTGGAATTGGGTCAATTGAAACGCTTTGCTTGCAATTGTTGAGGCTCATTATGATCCGCGGTGATTGGCTATTGCTTGGAATGGGGAGCGTAAGGCCGCTAATGCTTTCGACACGGATAAAAAGTCGGCCCTGTTCGAAATCTTCCTCTTCGTTCAGTTCGTCAGAGGCCTCATTTTGGAGCTTGGAATGCTCAGGCTGAGAATAAAGGGTATGAGCCGGGCTTTCCATGACGTCAGCGGAAAAGATCGAGTCCATGTCGCTGAATCCGACATCTTCGTCTTCAGAAGACACAATAACGGCACTCCGCGGTGAGAAACAAATAGCATTGAGAATTGGCAATGGTATGCTGTCCAGGTGGTTATTAGAGTCGAATGAACGCAAGGATATCACGGGAGACTTTTTCCTGTAGTCGGCATTATCGTTATTAGACATGATTTCTTTTACTGTCTGGTTAAAAGCAAGCGCTGTTGACTCAGCCTCTATTTTTGCTTGCTCAAGACGTTTGATCTCCTCAGCACGTGCCTGTAATTGCTTTTCATCTGGTAACAAAATTGGCGATGACGAAATTGCGATTTGGGGAAGTAATCCTGGGCTGGAGAAAATGGACTGCTCAGTGTATTCCGGTACAGGACTCGATTCTGTAGTTGAAGTAGCCGATGGCACGAGAATGGTTGGAGGGGGCAGGATAACTCTATTAGCGCTACTGCTGGTGTTGGAATCCAGGCACCACCCCGCATTTACACAGCCAACTACTGGCACTGGCGAGTCGTGATCTACAGATGCTGGTTGCAGTAGCGGAGATTCAGAAAAGTCTGGTAGTGAGAAGTCGCCAGTGCCGAACTCAAGGTCAAGTTTGTAGAGTGCCTCATTGGAATCAGCGCTGCTACAAAAACAATGCTTGTTGAGTGTTTCAATGGATGATGAGAAACTGGCACGCTCACTTTTTGTTTTGCCAATGTTGTCAATGCTGCTAAAGGAAGACGACATGAGGCTTTGTTTGGTCGTAGTGGAGGTAGTGTCTAAGGTTTTTGATGAGAAGTTGTTTGTCAAAAAATTATTTTGATGAAAATAATCGCTACTTGTAGATGAATTGGTTGTATAATTTGGACTAGTACCAGTTGTTTGAAATTCAGCCATCTGGGCTAGTAGATCAATTTTAGACAAAAAGAGCGGCGGACTAGAAGATAATGTGCCACTGAGTGCCGATCGGGAAACACTAGAATTACTAGGGCTAGTAGTAGGAAAAGATGGAGCCTTGCTGTTAAGTTTTGTGTTGGGAAACATCATAGGAAAACAGAAGGACGGGGATGGCAGGTTTGAGTGCTTAAATATATCACGGGCACAAATAATAATTTCAATAAAAAAATAATTTCCAAAAAAAAAGTGTCTAAAAGTAAATGCCGAAATATTATTTTGTATGGCTGCTCTGGCACGGGATGATATCTGACGACAATGAGTTAATTATTGCTGAACAGCTTTAACGATGCTATTACTGGCGAGGATCCGGTCGAAAACTGAGGTGAGGATGCCGAAATGGATTGAAGAAAAGAACGACGGGGCAGGATGGTATATATAAGGCCATCGATGCTAGGGATAATTGTCTATTTATATCAGTATAGCTGTCAACTAGTACATTTTAAGATACAAAAAATATCATAAATAACCATGATTGAGATTACAATGACACTGCGTTGCAAATTTCGTAGAATTGTTGACATCGTTATGGTGAGACCCGTAGTTGGTCTCTTCTTTTCATTTGTTCAGCGATCGGAAAATTAAACGGCTGGTTGCGTTGACTGCTTTTGTTATTGTTGTTGTTTATAGATGTTTTGCCGTTTTGAGTAACAGATGAAAACCCAAAACGGAGACCTTCCGATGATCTACAACTGTCAAGAAAGAGGCTAGACACCTTCAGACCATGGAGTTGACCATCTTTGGCAATGAATCTTCCAGGAAGATAATCTCGGCTAGAATCAAAACGTCAGAGTACACGATAGATTTTATCACTACGTAAAATTTCAGGAGCGGTGGTGTTTACGCATTGTTGAGTTCTAAATCACTACTGCTTTTGCAGTTCAGCCCCATGTTGGTCATGGTTTACGTCTGACGGCACTGCACAAGCCAAGTAGCCTCACAAAGAATTATTTATGAAAAAAATATATTTATGATTTTTTAATATATTGATATAGACAACTATTAAATTATAATTGAATTATACAAAAGAACTTACAGAAACTTACCCACAAGAAACAAAAAAAAAAAGCTGAAATCTTGATCGAACTACCATCAAAGACATCGACTATAGCTCGTTTGTTTGGTATTAGTGTGCCAATTCTTTGGACTAAAAAAAAAGCTATTTACAAATTTGGCATTATATTGTTCGTTTTAAACACTACATACAGATCCTTCTTTTTCTCAGAAGCGTTAATGTTACCACCGTCTTGTTGACAACAAAAAATAGTTAATGTTTTAACCTTCTACAGTACTTTCTGTACTTGCTTCATCCTAGTCTACCGTATTTGCTAAAATGTAAATCTACATGATACATTGTTACGATGATCAAACAAATGAATCTTCACAGTGTGGACTCTGTGGAAACTGGATATCCTGAACTTCAAAATGCCAAAAATAAATCTCCATCCTCTACTTTCCTTCCCGCAAAGGAACATGCAGTGCTATTGAGTGTAGCCAAGGAGTGGCTACGTTGGAATAATGCAAGGAACCACCAGAACACATGCTCTGGTTACATGAAGCAGTTTCAAGTTATTTATTTCTCTCTTAATTCGAGTTTGCCTAGTTTTGATATAGATAATGCGCATATGGAGCGTTAAAATTAATTATCGTTTACCGCACTTTGTTGAAAAGTAACGAGAGTATCAGGGTTACGGGTTGTTTATTTATGGAACTACAAGTCAGGGGCCATTGATAGGGATGATATTAGTATCCCAGCCAAGTTATTACACGCAGCTTAAAAAAAGTCTACTTTAATTTATAAATTTCAATATTAGAAGTAGCTATCTGAACACTTGTCTCGGCTACCATGAATGTCTCTACTCACCCGGTTTTATTCATTAGATTTAACTATGTTTTGAGAGTTGCAGTTGACAAATAATATTGATTCTGTTGAGATCAGAATATCGACCAACCTGTATTCTTTAATTTGGCTTTGTTTTGGGAAAGTCGTCCAGCCGACTCTGGCAAGACAAAGAGAGCCCAGAAAAGGCTCTTACCGACCACAGAGCTTCTACCAGCCAGCCCAGCATTTCGGCGCTATTCCTGCCAACCACATAAAATCGGCCCTGATAGAGCCCAGAAAGTCTGTTTGGAGTTACAAGTCTTAAAAAAGGAGTTTACTAGTGAACCCGCCACCTTTTTTTTTTTTTGTACGTGGCCGGGTACAAAATCAGAAACAAAACTAATAGTGCGTGACCCACAGAAAACACCCAAACACCCAAATTTGAATACGCTAACAGGAGAACAAAAGGCGGTATAGATACCAGGCACGAGGATACTTTAATTTCAGGTTGCCAACACTGCGACTATGTATGTATATACGTGTGGCACGCTCAAGCCCAACCATGGCTTCCCACCCAGCCTTCACTTTTATATGGCTGGCCCTGATGTGCGCGTACTAGCTACTTAGGACATTTCCGCGCAATCACTTGAATTCTAGCTACCACTAGCCTGATCGTGATGATTTCTATATATAGGATTCAATTCCCGTTGGTCCTTTGATTTTTCTGCAATATATTTTTAAACTTAACACTCTTGTTGAAGTTAACTTGAGAGAATTATAAGACATACACAACGTCACAACAACAACAACAATAGTAGCAGTAATATAAACCAGCCAAAATGAGTGTTGGTGACGGAACAAATACCCTCGGCACCTTCATTGTTGTTTTCAACAAAGCTGTAAGTGACAACTCACAACTCTGTATGGCAGAGTCCTATTGCTCAAGTTAGTTCCGTAACTCACACGTCGGCACTGTCCGTATTTTGGTTTATTAGAGAAATTTACCCAACAAGCGCAAGCTCGGCAAGCAAAATCCATTCTGTATTGCCCGCGTCGGACATGACGCCAAACACTCCAAAACTGACATTCGCGGTGGTCAGACACCTGTATGGGATTCAGAGGTTCGCTTCACACTGACACCGGGCCCGCAAAACAAGGAACTTAAGCTTAGTGTGCTCGACGAAACCGACGGAAAGCCTGAACTTATTGGCGACGCACTTATTCCACTTAAAGAAGCCCTCGAGAGTAATCCCGTTGATGGATACGACGACTGGCATCAACTCACATACAAGGGCAAATATGCAGGCGAAGTTTACCTAGAGATGACGTTCTACCCAACAACTCCACCCATCAAAAAGAAGCGCTCCAAGAACCCAAATAAGGAAAGTGTTCGTAGCGATGCTATGCAGCAATCACAGTCACTTGGGAACTCGGCGTTCGCGATGAGCAGTTCAGCGTCGCTAAACATGACGGCAACCACCACCCGACCTCTTCCTGAGCAGCCCGGCGCAGCAACAGCAGCACCTACTACTGCACCGGCCCCAGAGCCTGTTCCAGTTAGCAATGTTCTGCCCCATCACATGCAGCAAACCAACATTTCATCGCATCTCCAATACCGCCAAAACACGCTTCCGCTCGCACCGCATCACCCAAACAATCCTTATATGAATTACAATGGTGCCAACTGCATGGATATGTCGGCCATGTCCCGCACACTACCCAATCCTTTTGATTACCAGGAGTTTGGTGAGCTGTCAGCTATCCCCCCGGAGCACCATCAAAATAGCTACTACGGCAACAACCCCGAAATCAATAACGGCGGTTACCACCACAGCAACGGTAGCAACGTAAGTGGCTTTGGTTATATCCCCGAAGAGGAGGAGGACCCAATGGCTATTTTTTCGGCCCCATTGCCTCCTGGTCCTAACGATGCTCCTGCTGCAAATACATATGAGACTGAGGAGAGCAGTAATCACTATCAGCCCTACTCCCACAACAACAGTATGAATAACAGTGCTGCTGAGGAGGACCAGTGCCACCGTTCGCGCAGCACTCACAGATACGCCCCTACTCGTTCATCGCCGTTGTCACAATCTACAGGCAGCGATCTTTCTGACCCCGAGACGCCGCCACCTGCCATGTCCGGCAGTAGCGCCAGCCAGCTCTACTACCAAGAGTTTAGCCATCATCATAACCAGCAGCCGCAGGATCCTTACTACTCTCAGCACCCGGCGGATGACTACTACTATCACAGTCAGGACCAGCAGCAGCACTACGGCAATGACTTACCACAAGTCCCACCAGCCCCACCTGCACACAACTCATATGTTGCACCAGTAGCGACCGCGGCTCCCAAGCGTCCTGCCATTCGACGCAAGCCCATCACTCGTCGTACTCCTGGCAGCGGCAATAGTACTGGCGGCGAGCTCCCCTTCTCCGCGGAAAGTTATAACTCCCCTATTCCCACTATTAGCGTGAGTCCCAGCGGGGCTGAAGACGAGGCCGAGGAAGAGGAGGAGGAGACCGGTAATCGCCGACACTCTGCACCCGTCCGTAACCATCGCATGGGCCGCGATGATGGTGAACACGATGCCTTGAACGCGTCTTCCACTGCCCCCGGTGGTGCCAAGCCGCTCCCCCAGGCCCCCGCCTGCGAGCCATACGTGGGTGATGGTCAGTGGGATCTTTCTGACGAACTAAACGCGGGCTATTCTGACGATGTTTATGGCGGATTCATGCAACAAATGCCAGTGCTCCGGGAGAGGGCTTCTTCGGCCGTGGACTTGACCAGCTTTAGCAAGTCCCAGCACCACCAGGATTCCCAACAACAGTTTCGTCGCAGTCGACATGGTGACTACGCTGATGAGTACCATGGCATGGAGATGGAAGACGGTATCAGATACGTCCACTAAATGGCTGATGGGGAGGGCGATAAGTCCAAATAAAGAATAACTTATTGACAAATCCGCACAATTAGTGACTTGTTAAACATGTTAACTAATTGGGTGAGAACCACACACACACAACACACACAAGCATTGCATCAACTTAGGCATTATATATAAATATTTAAATAGAGGCCCTGGAGAGCAACCCCGATGCTATTTTAGGGGTACTCTGGGCTCGCAAGTAAAATAGAGAATTATAAGGAATATAACTATTAAAAAAAAAGGACCTGTTGTCTTTTCATTATACATGATATACGATCATTACCGACCTCAGTAGTAGCAAAAGCTAAGCAATTAGCAACAACATTTATTTAATAGTATGATACTTTCGATATGGATCACAGAAAGAGAGAAAAGAAATTGGTTTTTTTTTTTGAAAAGAAAAGATAAATATATTTGTCCACGTTGTGAAATTAAAAGAACAATCCCCTTCCACACGCAAAGAGCGGAAAGGTAGTAACTAGAGCAAGCCAAAAGGGAAACACTCTAGTATGCAGCTTCATCATTCCCGTCGTCGTCGTCTCCGCCCTCGCCGTCATCGAAGTACTTTTCTGCATTATAATCGTCGTCATCATCCTCATCAAACTCGTCTTCCATATCATCTCCCATATCACTTTCACTTTTGTTTTCTTCTTCGTCTTCCTTGAGATCGGCATCCTTGACACCAGTAGCGCCGTCCTTCTGGGCGGCTTTGATACTCTCAATGGCGCGCGCACGTGCGTCGGCATCCAGAACACCATTGCTGTCGGCCTCTAATTGTAGCAGCTCCTCAATACTCGTTGGCATCTCGGTCTTGCGCAGATTCTCCGTGAATTTGGCAACATCAAACCGCTTCGCGACAAACTTGCGCTTGCGGCCCTCACTGTCAGCGGCCTCCTTGATGCCCATGGCGGGGTAAAGCTCCTTGGGGAAAAAGTCAACAACGTAGGGGTGCTCATCAACCGAGCGGCCCACCTTGCGTTTCTTGTGGTACCGGTCTGTGTAGCGCTTGATGCCGTCATTGAGGCCCTCAAATCCGACCTCCATGACAATCACCTGCTTCTTGTTGTTCTGATTGCCCTGTCTTGATGAGCTGCTATCGGTAGCGCCCGAGCGATTGTTAACGCCAAGGTTTCCCGTGAAGAGCGGGCCCTCGCGCACCTCGGTGCGGAAAGCAAGGTAGTGGCTTGCTGCCAGCCGCTCGGCCCGCGCCGGCTTGGCGGCGAGGGGGACATTGACTTTAGGATATGTGTCGGTTGGGAATGAGTAGTGGGTTGCGTTACGCTCCTCTTCGGTCATGGGTCCCGCGCGACCACCGAGTCCGCCGCCACGACGACCGCCTCTTCCGCCTCTAAATGACATGCTGAAAATCTAAAGTGATGCTAAAAACGAAAAAAAAAAAATAATAATTATGGAAAAAAAAAAATCCCCACACAAAAAACAAAAAAAGATGGTGGCGCGCTTAATAGTAGAGAGGGGGAGTGGGTGGGCTAGGCTAGCTAGTCGGGATGCTGTTGGTTCTGATCTGGTGAAATAGGGGAGGTCGGTGCTGACGATCCTGCAATACGTGGGATGTTGAAAAAAAAAAATTTTTTTTGTATGTGTGTGTTTGTGTGTATGTTTGGCTAGTAGTAGTCCGAGGTTGAATCCTTGCTGGGAGGTTAGCAACAGCCTCACTATTGGACATGGGAAAAGGGCTAGGGCAGGACTGCGTACGTAAGCAGATTCAGCCTTGTTACCACCAACCTCTGGAATCACAAACAAGCCCACGCGTTAGTAAGGGCTGTGCTATTTTGGAGTGGGCAATTAAGGTTTTCGCGTAGAAGTTGGGGTTTTGCGGATGTGACTTTGCATATGCTACTACTGCACGCATGTACACACATGCGCAGAGTGGTTCACGAGACTCTTTTGTTAAAATTTTTTTTAATTTTTTTTAATTTATTTTAAAATCTTTTTTTATTTTATTAATTGATTAATTAGCTAAAATTACTTTACAGATAATAATCAATGGTATCAGCCAATCCGTGGAAGTTCTGACAACAACCTGCAATCAGAAAATTTAAACATCAAAAAGACTCAATCCCGTGAAAACTTCCATATTGAAAAATTCAAGATCTACGCCTCAATGGCAGGTAAAAATAATAGTAAAAAATCTCTCCATAAAAACAACGGCGTCTGGCGCCATTTATATTCAGTTTACATATCCCAAGTAGTTTTTTTTTTTCCCTTTTTTTTTTTTTTTTTTTTTTTTCTTTTTTTAGTTTTTTTTATTTTTTTTTTTTTTAATTCATCATGTTCTTCGTTTAGTTGTTATCGTTCTGAGGTGTCTCGTTTCGTCGTAAATAGCCTATTTCTTTCTACCAAAAAAGCCTCTCTTCTTCTTTTTAGGCGCAGGGACAGGCGGTGGTGTTTGAAGGTTGTTATTGCTGCTATTAACGCCCGAGTTTTGGTTACTATTGCTATTTCCACCGTAGCCTCCAGTGTTACCATAAGGCGCTTGACCAAACGTATTGTATTTAGAAGCCGTGGGTGGTGACGACGGTGCATAAGGGTTGGTGTCAAACTGTGGCATCATGGATGTAAAGTTTGTGCGAGTTGTCCAGCCCAGCCGCGGGGTCTCCATATCGTCTCTTAGCCGTTCATCGCCGGTACAGGCGTACTCAAATGTTCTAATCGTGTCAAGTGGGCGCTCGTTTGTTGGCCGCGTGGGGTTAGAACGGTCGGGATTCACAATAACATTACCAAAGATGTCGCGAACACGCATTTCAGGTGAAATGCCAACGCGACCTTCAGAGTAGGCTGACTGTTGAAATGGCTCCTCGTCACGGATAGCAGTGAGAATGGGATCATGAACATCGTAGGTGGAAAGCTTTCTGGCATGTCCAACGTCCGTGTCCTTTTTAGATCTACTGAAGAATCCCATGTTTATAAGAAAGGATGTTATCTATATTCGATGTGCAAAACGAATGAAAGTTGTAAGGTTGAAAAGTGAGAGTAGAGATGTACTATAGTAGAGAGAGATACAATAAGAATAAATAAAAAAAAGAAGGAAATTGGTTAAAAGAAGAGAAAAGGCTATTCTTATAGATGTTCTTTTTATAAGTTATAACTTTTATGCTGACTCCATTGACTAATCAACTTCTGTTATAATAAAAAGCATGCCAATGCTACCATGAGTCCGCCGTATGCGTAAACACGAAAATAATTTTTTTAGAAAAATAAAAACAAGAACAACGGGTATTCGATATAAGAACATGTATATGGATATACAAACGTATAATAGGTCTACAAAGACCCTTTACTAAACAGTCGATTTAAAACGTTAGTCAACAAGAACAGAACAGAAAAAAAAAAGAAAATCCACCGAGCTCAGCCATTCGACAAAACATTAATTCAAAAAAAGGTTCAAGTATTCATTTGATACAACCCGAAAAGAGAAATTTAAGAGATTCCAGGGAGGGATTTGCTTTTCTGATGGTCATTCACGGGAGGCTATTGGATTATTTATTTGAATATAATCATAAATGTGTGATTACCAGTTGAAATTAACTGCTGTTACCCTCAAACCTCTTGCCATGGGTGGCTAGTTATAGCTCCAGCGTATTTCATGTCCTTATTTATCGCCCCTTCATAGTCTTGGTAGCTAAATGACTCAAGCCTTTCAACAGCAATACCGCACGATCTGAAATCTTTAGGCGCATCGGAACGACTGTCAATGTACCTATAAATGGAAAACTATGGTGGTTGGCATACGTAATTCTCAGTGGTGCCAAACTACCGGCACAACAAGACATGTTTCTTATTTGGTTTTATTATTTTTAGTGACAGCTAATGTTATCATACTCCAAAGGACAGAATTAAATTGGTTGTTGTTCTTATTGAATACTCTCCATTGACCGCTGTTGCAGTATTATCGCAGAAATAGCCAGAAAGAGTAAAAACAAGAACATCAAATACAAATTTACTTGATGATCAACAACTACGATGTTCAAACCTTGTTTTTTATCGAAAAAAAAAAAAAATACTAGCCATTTACCGTCAATCACCTACGTATATCCATGACAAAGCCTTACATAGAGGTAGTAGTAGAACACCAGTATGGATACAATCTCTGTAGAGCATTTGAACTACCCAAGGCTGCTTACTTGCTTTAACCGAGGACCCTGGAAACGTTACAGTGATGTCTCATAAGAATTATACTAAAAATCATTGTTTCCCCCTTGGTTTCAACAAGTTCCTGAAAGGAGTTTAAAAGGCCATTAAATACGCTCATGATATGTAATCATGTGTGGCTGTCAAGTGAACAATCATTAATATTTTCTGGATCAGATTAGAGCTGGCTCTGCTGTCACAGAAACTTTGTTCATTGCTTCAATGTTTAACTTCCTCGGACTTTGCTCTTTACGTTTTTCTGTTTTCTGGTGGGGTTGGAGCTGATCTTTGAAAAATAGTATATACTTACGACATGTAAACGCAATCAAGCAATAGGCACTGCCCACTTCAAACTCAACCTGGGTACTCCAACATCTCTCATAAATTTTAACTTTTGAATATTGCTCACCTGCCACCAGAAATCATCGCATTGCAAGCAACGAAATGACTTACAATCAACAAAGGGGTTGCAACAAGGCCAAAAAGTATATTATCAAGTCACACCAACGAATCAAATGCAATCTCTTTTACTGTCTTTGTCTCAAACGTCAATTTTGTGGAGGAAAAAAAAAGTTTGGTACGATAATGCGGCAAAAATAGATCTGTCTACTTTGGGACTTTTGTAACCAAAAGCATTGAATAATGTTGTCATCAGTCTCACGGCATGAATACATGTCAATTATTGGTTTTAAAACCTAAGTATTACGTATTAAGACTTACACCCAATGGTGCTTTGTTTATTAGTATTGTGACAATAACTCTAAACCCCATTAGTGTTTAGCTAGCCTTCTTTCAACACCTTGTTTTTATTTTGAGACTTTGATTCTTTCTATTGTCCATTTGCTTTCTCTTCCTCCTCTCTCTTTCTTTCTTTCTCTCTATCAACTGCATCCATTTTTTTCATCGCTTTTATTTTGATCTTTCTCGTTTTAACTTCTGGTCTATCATGTTCAGACGCCAGCCGGAGGCTGAGTTCACCATACTCAAACGTACCCCAACGGGTACAATCACCGAAAACAATCAAATTGTTACCACTGGTGACGAAACTCGCCCACCCCAGGCATTCAACAAGCTGAAAGAAAAAATAACTAAAATCAGACCGCTCTCTTACCTTCCAACTTCGAGCTCTCGGTCATCATCTCCGGTACCGTCAAATCATTTGTATCATCATAAAAAATCTTTTTCAACATCATCGGTAAACTCAAACCACAACACAGCTTCGAATAATTTGCTAGAGCCAAGCCAGGAAATTCTAGATATTCTTGCCATGGTTGATCCAACAAACGAAAAGCTCACTGGTGTGTCGCGCCTGTCACAATACTTTACATCCACTGACACACAACAGCCATCTGATACTAATCATGATTTTCAATTTCCAAGCACCACTAACTTCTATGACAGTAGCGGCCACCGATTTCATCAATTGCAGCAAAACAGGCAGACGCAGTCAGACTCACATATTTTCAGTCCTCAGTCACGTGATATCAATAGCATTCCCACTCAGTTTCCATTGAACTCTTCGGCAGCCTATCCCCTTTCCCCTTCATCACTGTCAAAATCTCCACCCCTAAATATTCCCTCTGATCACGAGCCAAGGAAGTCAGTACTTGCTTCAAGCATCATGTCAAGTTTTGGCCAACCTTCTGCCTTACAGCAGCAGCAGCAGCGGCAGCAGCCACTGCCTCAAACAAATAACGCCAACGTATTAAATCACAATACCCGTTTTGAGAATCCTAGTTTTTCTACAACGGACTCACAGAAACCAGTAAATGACAACTATAACGGTAATCAGATTCAGATTAACTTAAACGAAAACGCGATTGATGACGAAGAGGAGTATGACTCTGACGATTCATTTACAGTTGGCGATGAGAGGCGTCTTTCGGTTCTTTCCTCTGACATGAGCCCAGAGGAGCGCCGTCAAATGATTTTTTCGCATGGTACTACAAACAACTCAGTATTATCGCCTCTTTCGCCTACCTTTTCCACTCATTCTTTTCAGCCCTCTCTTAATCAGTCGCCATCTCAGTTCGATTACAACGAAAATTCGACCAATAGTTACCGTCGACAGAGCGCAGACCATGAGGCAGACCTTCTTGAGCGGATATCAAGCTACGAAAGCCAAGTTGTGCCATTATCAGTGTCCAAAAACAATAGTAGAGCCAACAGCCAAAATCATTCTAGGGCCAGCTCTTTTAGCAAGCCAACAAGTGAAGCTAATTTTAATTTACATGATGTTGAAGCAGCAGTTGACTCGCTTCTGTCAGAGAATCAACGGTTGCCTAAACTGTCTCAATATCCTCAGTATTCTCAGACTCAGCCTCAACCTCAATCTCAACCTCAGCCTCAAGCTGCGCCTACTTTAATTCTTCCAAGTGATCACAGGCATTCTTTTTACTCAGATGATTTGATTCGACAGTATGACCGCGAACTGGACCAGCAAAGAAATCAACGACCAGTAATTCCCTCGTTGGAAATCTCTTCTGTAGATGACGAGACCTCCTATGGTGACCCATACGCTGATCTCAAGGAGGATTATTCATACAATCCTGGCACTTATAATCCACACCCTCTTCCAAAAGATGATTATAATAACACTAAATTTTCTGTTCCTGGTCAGCCGCAGCATGATCGACAGTCATTTGACCAACAGTTTGCGGTACCCATTGAACCGCAGGAATCGTTTGTTAAACAACACCGGCCACAGAAATCTATTGAGGAACAATTTGTAGAGTCTCAGGGTGTATACAAGCCTATCTTTTCACCTCAGTCAGAGTCTTTTTCTGAGCAAAGAACTTCTCAATATTCAAACTCTCCCTCTTATCAACCGATTTCTTCATATCAACCTCAACCGCTAATTAATGTGACTCCTGAACAGAAATTATATCAACAACCTCATTCTCAAAGGTCATCGTTTGAATTTCAACGCCCTCAGTCTAAAGTTCAAGAAACTCCTCGACCTGTTTCCCCTCACCGGCCTACTGCCCGCGAAGTTGAAGAGCCAGCTCCTTCTCAAAAGCTTTCATTGACTAGAACCCAAGCGGAGCTTAACCAATGGGAAAAGGAAGCCGAAACATTAGCCTTACACATCCCATCTGAGACTTCTCTTGCAGCCTCATCACCGACGACTCATAAGCGCATTTCTAGATTTAATATTTTTGGAAATCGGCACCGTTCTCATAGTGATGCTGATAGTATCAACAGCCCTACTTCTAATGAGCCCAGGAGTCCTGTACCGCCGTCTCCTGCCCTTTCTACCTCTAGTTTTGGCCAGTCTGGTAATTCATATTTTAACAAACAGCCCGACGAAGTGGCACGTAACATGGCGGTTACCTTCTCCAAATCCACCGATGAACAAGTGCAACATGCTATTGATTTGCATGAAGCCGGAAAACTTGAAGAATCAGCAGAACTCTTTGAAACTCTCGGAGATCCTAATGGTATTAACCACCCACTGGCTCAGGTTCTGCTAGGTTTGTCATACAGACATGGATGGGGCGTTCCTGTTAACGAGGAGATGGCATTCAAATACTTGCGTATTGCGGCTAGCAACAGTGCATTGGTAGATAAGATTGCTGCTACGGGTCAAGCCACCAATATTAAAGCCTCAGCCAGCAACAAGTCACGAAAAGGTATTGCCAAGGGCGAACTTGTACTTTCCATTTATGAGCTAGGAAACTGCTTTCGTTATGGCTGGGGCACGGAAAAGGACCCCGAGTCCGCTCTCAAGTACTATGAGACTGCTGCGCGTCTGGGCGACGTTGATGCCATGTCCGATGCTGCGTGGTGCTACATGAACGGGTTTGGCATCAAGAAGAAGAACAAGTACATGGCGGCCAAGTACTACAGAATGGCCGAGAAAGCCGGCAAGGTTGAAGTTGGCAACTCTTGGGTATGGAAGGAAAAATATGACGACGAAAAGCAAAAGAAGTAAAAAAAAAAAAAAAGAACAAAGCCATCTAAAACGAAGAATTTGCACAAACCTAATACTTAATACGAATACACGAGAAATTGAACAGAAATATACCCTATGAAATATATGAAT
>Ga0160505_100770_pt1 | contig 16623 bp, 8 predicted proteins | sample DIDeMG_FD_108225 | JGI IMG/M metagenome (GOLD analysis project Ga0160505, IMG submission 108225) | Enriched chicken feces microbial communities from UW Madison campus, WI, USA - DID2874_E49_Stillage MG | ecosystem: Host-associated > Birds > Digestive system > Large intestine > Fecal ... | reverse complement strand
TAATAATAATAATAATAATAATAATAATAATAATAATAATACACGTATGGTTCTGGTAGCCCGACCAAGTTCAGAATTACGAAAAGATGGTAGCCAAGGCTTTGTTCCAAACGGAGGTATCCGATTCCATCCGTGACCCATCATCCAATCTTTAATGACAGGAGTCCTTTGGTAAATAAATTTAGGTAAACAAAAAAAAAAGCTATTTTGTGTATTATGATCATGTAACACAATCAAAAAGCTAAAAGTTAAAAGGGTAACCAAACCCTCGGTTGTGTTATTTTAAATAATTTTTGTGATTAGTATAAAAGCATGTTTATAAGATATGAAAAGTTAGCCCCTTTGATTTTGCCAATTGTTGATGAGAACAAAGCATGTTCATGAGAAAGTGTTTATGTTAGATGCCCCCAGTTCTTACTAAAAAAGAAAAGAAAAAGAAAACCAAGGCAAGATTGCAGGGAAATCCATTACTCAATCTTTAACCTTAGCCAAGTGTATCATGCTGATTCACGGTTATCTTTATCAAATCTGCCCAAACAGTCTGGCGTCAAATAAAAAGACAAAGCAACAGCAAAGGCATCAAAAGATTTTGTATCATGCTCTTACAGCATTAATGGAAAATATTTCTTTCTTGCAATTAATTTGATAGTGTAGCCAAATGGCCATGGGCTTGAGGACTGGAAATTAGCTATTAATGAGTAGCGTGTAAAACATTGGAACTAGATAAAATAATGTTTTTGACATACTCAGCACATATTTCAGTTGCCTTGTTTTTTTGAAAAAAAAGAGTTGAAAGTATTGTACTGTGTCAATATTTAGCAAAATACCACCACGCCAGCACTTGGAAATTGCTGAAACAGTATATTCACTAAGTGAAAGAAAAATATAAATGCTAATCAAAAATGCCTAAGGATTGTAACTAACAAGGATGATTGTCCACAAAACCAAAAAAAAATATAGTCAATGGTTTTTGTGGTTTGCTTGGGACTCATGAAATTAAGAACATAAAGCATGACTTCATGAAAACACTTCTGAGCACTCCTCAATTTATCTCTTGGTGATTGCCTCGCTTTTAGAGGGCTTCTTATATTTTTTTAGTACATACTAACAGCTTATTTCAAAGTCATCATAGTTGCTTAGGGGAATCATTAATAGCTAGCTGGGGCATTACTCGCTGCACCTGATGATTAACAATATTATTGATTTTACCGAAAAGAACTTTTTCATCCATAATAGGTATTTCATCTAGCATGGGAATGGGTAGTTGTAAACCAATGAGTCTGTATAATGGAGAGTCAGTCATTGAGCGCGCGTAATCTACATTGTAGTAAGCAATAATAGGTAATAATAGGCCCAAACTGACAACTATTAAAATAAATGAAACTAATAGTCGGTTTCTCCAGTAGTTCTGACGGGGCCTGGAGGTCATATAACTAAGCTCAAAGTCAATGATGGGGTCCCTAACAATGAAAATCTTTTCTTTGGTATTAGCAAAGTTATCATAAGCCATTTTATTTATTGTGATTTTGATTTTGGTTCTGTATGAGTAGATGTTTTATGGTTAAAAAGGAGTATTAGTTGTAAAAACCTAGTTTTTTAAGCCAAGGAATCAAAAAAAAAAAAACAGAATTGTAAGACGGGTCATTTCTTATATATTCCTGTTTCTTTTATTTTCATTTAATATATGAGAACCTATCTACTACAATCTTAGAAGACTTCTTGCTATGCATATATATGTGTGCACTTTTGCCTCTTGGGAAATTAAAATCAGAAAAAAAGACAGTTTTGTTGATTTCTTTGCTTCATTTTTCATTCTTTGGCTTTTGATTTGTATGTATACTGTCAAAAAAGGGATTACAAGTTTTGTGTTTTTTTCGCACCCATGCTCTCAGACTTTAATTCTCTCAAAGACTGCAAGTCATAACGACATCATTAATGTTAAATGGATTTACTTAACTAAAGACTTCCTTGCAAAAAGCACATTAAACCCTTTTGGACAAAAAGGAAAAGCTGGTATAAAGACATGGCAAAACAGAGAAGGAGAGTTAGAGTTAGATTGTCAGTATATATATGAAAAGGCATTGTTTAATTGAAGTGTCATTTAGTTTCCATTTAACCTAAGGCTTTCTGGCAACATGATCAAGGTTTAGTAACATAGGGAACCTGAGACTACATTTGTAAGTAGACTAACAGTTAAATTCTTTTAATGATTAAAGAAAACTCTGAAAAGACATTGTTAGAAAGGGAAATCATTAGAAGAGTCTCTCTTCTACTAACTTGTTTTAAACCAAGTCACATGGACCATACCATAAATGTAGGGCACATAGATCTCTGGAAAGTATATTGAATTTATAAAATCCAAGCGACTAACAAAATCACAATTGAAGCCAAAACTCCAGCGGGTTGACCTGCCTCTAGACAAAGTAATTGGGATCCATTAACACGCTTGGAATCCTTCTCAACAATAAGAAAGCGATATTAATGATCAGTGAATGAAGAATAACTACCCATAAGGATTAAAAAATAGAGCGATTACTAAGACAAATAATGTTTTAGATGATACTAAAGATAGTTACAGGTTTTTTTCTTTTAAAAATTATCTTATATTTTCTTGGATAGACAGCTAGCCAAATCATAACTATCAAGAAAAAATAGTTTAGTTGAACAATCTAAAATTATGAGAACTTGTTTTTGCTCTATAAAATTCTTATCTAAGTGATTGCTTTGTTTGTTTCAAATGCTACTAAGAGGATTAAAAAAATAAAAAAAATACTGGCTTAGGATTTTGTCTTTGATGACTTCTCGCTAAATTTATGGATACAGGTGGAATTTTAATATCGACTTCATTTCAGCCTGGTGCATCTTTGTAGATCACTGTTAAAGAGAATACCTAGAAAGTAATCTTATATTACAACTACAAAATTTACCAAGTATGCCAAGAGATATTGAATCCAATATTAATGAAATAAAATACGAGGATCTATTTTCTAAACTACAATAGATAGACAGTCTATGAAAGTCAATGTCCAAAGAGGGATTTGAATCTAAAAACCATCACAGGTTAAAAAGATATGAACATATTCTATTCAGAAGAGGTGACAGCTGAGTTTAGCTTTTATATAATAGGCCATATATAATTTTTGATATAATATTGCATTAAAGAGTTCAGGTAAACCTAACTAATAATCGTGAAAGAAAAAATTAAACAAGTCACAAGATCCACGGTTTTATTATTGTTTGCAACCAACTCCATTGCCTAGCAGCAATTTTTATTTGAATATTTCAAAAATGATACCCAGTGAGACCCTAGCTGGCCGTGTCTCAACTTTATAAAGACTAATCATAAAAATTGTTCATGAGAAAAAGCTACAGCACACGTCATACTGTCATCTTCAATGCGATACGAGTGCATAGACAAGCAACCCAAATAAATATATGAAAAATCTCTGAAGTATTTTCTCAAAATATTGCTTTTCTTGAAATACTCTTGAAATAAAAATTACTTTTCTTAGCTGAATACATTTAGTGTAGCGATTTCTTTTTGTTGATGAGTCGTACTTGGAGATATCTTCCATACGCGCCATGATTTAAATGAAATTGAAACCACTTGTCAAAAGGATAAAGCTCTCTTTCTGTAAAGGACTTAAGTACTTGACTATGTTTTATTATACAACCTTGATTCAAAAGAGTTTATACAAGTATAAAACTGCTACGATACTTACAAAAATGTTGATATCGTTTTAGAAGTATCAAACATCTTAGCCACGGCCACCATTAGTTAGTAAAAACTTGAAGCTCAAGGTTGAAGAGATTGAACGTTTAAACTTAAAATACGCGCTGACACCGCCACATTTCTCGTGTCATAAATAGAAAAGCTTTGAAATCCATGTCTTCATTATATGCCATTGTGTTTTGTGATTTTGTTTGTAGCTATTTAATGTATGCACAATAAACTGACTAAGAATCTATGAATCACAACTTGATCCCAAATTCAAAGCCAGTGGAAGTTCCAAAGCTCCCAAAGGTATTACCCTACCGTTCTGATATTTAGCGCAGACGGAAATATACTTAACCAACTCTTACTACCAGCCAAAAAATCACATGATGAAGTTTGGTATAAATATCTTTTCTTCCAGCCATATCTTTTCTTCCTTCTTTATGTAACAAATGTTGTCCAAATTGCTGTCAGTTTTGCTATGAAACCTTCACCAAGCTCGGTCTTTTGGGGCCCAAACTTTTCGAAATGGGTGGTTGGCGGCTCCAGCTCATCGGAACATTGATTCGCTTCTCATTAACAAGGCGATAGACGGGCTACGGGACACTGGAGACATTATCTCGCAAACATCTTACCGATTGCTGGCGGTGCAACGAATTTGAACGGTTCTCAGCTCTTAGTTTCTAAGCTTTGGTTTTGAATTTGAGTGCACTTGAGTGTTCCCACTTTTGAAAGTGCATGAGTAGTAGGACAGAGCTCTGCTTTGTTCATCTGTCGTTAACCTGATGCATGGTCAAGATGCATCATTATTGTCTTTAGTTTTTTTTGTTCCGAATTACCAGTCGGTACACTTGTCTCTTCGACTCGCTCGACCTTTCTCGCAGACTAATATTTTTAGACTCAAATTTTATTTTGCACTCTGCATAGTTTGGAAGTGGTGCAATGTTTTGGATACTTGAGTTCACTACCCGATGAATATAACTCCCCGTGTCTCTATCGGACCGGTCTATCGACATCGGGCTAAGTTTTTGAGGAGTGTCTTGTCATGTTCGAATCAATGTTGTTGGTGTGTCGTTTGGGATTTAGGGAGCCGGCCTCCGATTCTCGCTTTTAGTTGACACTGTCGGGACTTGACTATTTACCGACGAATTTATTGGCTGTCCCGTCTTTTCAAAATTTTTTCTTACAGGCCCTAGTAGTGCATTGCAATTTCTTTTTCTCTTGCTTTGTCTAGGTGAGTATGACTCTCTTGTTTTTTCGTGTTTTGCTCGACAGAGTTGAGTTTGTGTTGCGCCGTGGTGTTGCCAGGTAGCTACTGCTCTTTTTCTATAGTTAATCTATATGTTGTTGCTGCTACATTGCCGCTGCTGTTGTGATAATGGCATGCGTTATGATGCTGCTGCTGTTGGTGTTGTTGTTTGTAAAAATTGCTGGTTGTCTCTGTTGCTCTTTTTGCCTTGTAATTTGCTGGCATCTCCTTGTGGTGCCGCCGCCGTCGTTTTCCCCTTTACCCTGTAAACTTTTTGTTGAAAATTTTTTTTTTTCGGGCCACCACTTTTTGTTCTTATTTTTTCCTTTGACCAAAACCCCCAAATTCGTTTTTGAACTTTTTGACGCGACCTTTTTTTTTCCACTTCCTTTTTAATTTATATCATTTTTTTTATCACTTTCGTCATCTATTCTTTATTTTTTAACAGTTACAGTAAGTTATCTAGACTTCATACACTTCCTATCATATCTATATTTATGAATGGGTGATATCGTTACCGTTGCCCTCTTTTCCGGTTGTAAACAGCGGATTGGTCACAGAACTCAAACTTTCCCATTTATATGTTATTTCCATAGATACTGCTATTTGCGTGTGTTCTTTCGTCCATTCAAGATGAGTGTCTATAATGATGCTGACGTCCATTGCGATAGAGCTGGCGCTGTTGGCTATCACCCTTCACTCTGATTGGCCTTCTCGTCTTTTGTCATGACTAACGCGACTTTTAGCCAACGTCATTCATTCATTAAGCTATCTTTTATAGTCATTATATGGCTTTCTAGATCTACCAGACTTGATTTTTCATAATCACCCCTCTCAGCAAAGCAGAAAGAAACATCACTGATACTTCATCCCCTTTTTAATACTTCATAGCTATGACCACCAGGACAAGTTCCGAGTACTACGAAAATCCATCTCTTTATGGTCTTCGTCGGAGTACAAGAGCCCACAACCCTCCCGAGCGGTTTGTGGTCGAAGAGGCAAGTCGCTCTAAGTATGCGGACTACTCATCGGACTCTGACTCTACCTCTACCCAAAAGACCAAGAAGAAGCCCAAGACAAGGAAACCCAAGATCAAGGACGACGACTTTTATGAGGACTACAACGACAACGTCAAGTCTGCTTCTGAAGTTGAAGAAGAAGACGAGGAAGACGATGACGAGGCTTATGCTTCATCCAAACGTGCAAGACTAAAGGAATTGGCCAAGTCTAAAAAGAGAAGAAAGCTAGGGTCGAATTCCGAGGAGGAATCTTCTGGCGTCTACACTCCTCCCACGAGATTTTCCACCAGAAACAACAAGGTTATCAACTATAACATTGACCATCAGGATGACGATGCTGATCTCATGGAGACTGATGACGAGAATGGAGTTGATTACAATATCCAATATGAGTCTGAGCAACCTGCAGGTGCGTATTCACTTTTTATTTTTTTGTTTTCATCTACTAACTTTTTTTTTAGACTCTATTGATCTTGTCGTCGACCATAGGCAGATTGAAGGGTTGCTTGGCCGAGATCCAAAAAATGACATTGAATACTTAGTATGTTTTTTGATTATTAATTTTGACTGAGACTCGCACTAACATATGTTTAACAGATCAAGTGGCAATCCTCTTCGCATCTTCACAAAACTTGGGAACTTTACGAAAACATTAAATATCGCAAAGGTATTAAGAAAGTTGACAACTATATCAGAAACTTTGTGAATCCCGAGAATTTATATCTGAGTGACCCTGCCAAATACCAGGAAGAATATGAGGCTTTTAGCATTGAATTAGACAAGAGAAGAGAGGAGTACCGCGTATTCACCGTCGTTGAGCGCATCATTGCTCAAAAGCGGGTTTCTGCTGATGATGGCTCCACTCATATGGAATACTATGTTAAATGGAAAGGTCTTACATACCACCTTTGTACGTGGGAAGATGCTGAGCTCATTGCAAAGCAGGCTCCCGCTCAGGTTGATCACTTCCAAAATCGACTTAGCTCACAGATTGCTCCCTATCAAAGCACAAACTATGGATCAAACCGTCCTAAGTTTGAGAAGCTAACAAGCCAGCCTAGCTTCATTAAAGGTGGTGAACTCCGTGATTTCCAACTTACAGGTTTGAACTGGATGGCCTTCTTGTGGTCTCGTAACGAGAACGGCATTCTAGCTGATGAAATGGGTCTGGGTAAAACCGTTCAGACTGTTGCATTCTTATCCTGGCTGGTATATGCCCGCAAGCAAAATGGCCCCTTTTTAGTTGTGGTTCCCCTGTCGACCATTTCTGCTTGGCAGGAAACATTGGAACTTTGGGCCCCTGACTTGAACTGTATTGTCTACAATGGCAATGACGAGTCTCGTAAGATCATCCGCCAGTTTGAATTTTACGCCAACAATAACACTAAAAGACCCAAATTCAACGTTCTTTTAACTACTTACGAGTACGCCATTCGTGATAAAACTGAACTAGGATCTCTTAAATGGCAGTTTTTGGCTGTTGATGAGGCCCATCGTCTCAAGAATCCTGAGTCTTCTCTCACCATTTCGCTTGGTGAATTCCGCATTACAAATAGACTCTTGATCACTGGTACCCCTTTACAGAACAATATCAAAGAGCTAATAACCCTCATCAAGTTCTTAAAGGGTGGCCAGGTCAATCCCGCTCTTCAGGCATTTGAGGAGATTGATCTTGACAACCAACAAGATTCAAGAAACCAAGAAGAACTTATCAGACAATTGCATAAAAGTTTACAACCCTTCATTCTTCGTCGTCTGAAAAAAGATGTGGAAAAATCTTTGCCATCTAAGTCCGAGAGAATCCTACGTGTTGAGATGTCTGATATGCAGACGGAATACTATAGAAACATCATTTCCAGGAATTACGAAGCTCTCAATGCCGGCAGTTCTGGATCTTCCCAAATGAGCTTGCTTAACATCATGGTTGAACTGAAAAAAGTCAGTAATCACCCTTATCTCTTCCCTACTGCCGAAGAGCGTTACATCGAGAGCAACGGTAATAACCGGGCGCGTGACGTTATCCTTAAGGGTATGATTATGAACAGTGGTAAGATGGTGCTGTTGGATAAGCTTCTCACTAGACTGAAAAGAGATGGCCATAGAGTGCTCATCTTTAGTCAAATGGTCAGAATGTTAGACATTTTAGCTGATTATATGGCGATCAAGGGTTACCAGTATCAACGTCTTGATGGTACTGTGGCTTCTTACACTAGAAAAACTTTGATTGACCACTACAATGCTCCTGGCAGTCAAGATTTTGTCTTTCTTCTGAGTACCCGTGCTGGTGGCTTGGGTATTAACCTGATGACTGCTGACACCGTTATTCTTTTTGACTCCGATTGGAACCCTCAGGCTGATTTGCAGGCTATGGCTCGTGCTCATCGTATTGGTCAGAAAAATCACGTTATGGTCTACAGATTCGTTTCTAAGGATACCGTTGAAGAAGAGATTCTTGAGCGTGCAAAGCGTAAGATGGTTCTTGAGTATGCAGTCATTTCCATGGGTATTACCAATAAAAAGGTCACCAATGATCTTGAGAAGGATGCCTCGTCGGCTGAGCTTAGCGCCATTTTGAAGTTTGGTGCTGGTAATATGTTTAAGAAAAACAACAACCAGAAGAAACTTGAAGAAATGAACCTGGATGATGTCTTGAACCATGCGGAGGATCACGTCAGTGCTGAAGACACGCTTGCACAATCACATTTAGGTGGTGACGAGTTTGTCAAGCAATTTGAGGTCACTGATTTCAAGGCTGACGTAGAGTGGGATGACATTATTCCCGCTGAGGAGCTAGAGAAGATCAAGGCCGAAGATCAAAAGCGCAAAGATGAAGAATTCTTGCAAGAGCAATTACATCTTTATGGAAAGCGCAAGGCTGCTTTGAAGGCTAGTGGACAACCAGTCAGCGACGATGAATCAGGAAATGATGATGATCAGCCCAAGTCTCGTTCTCGTCCTAAACCTAGACGTAAAGACGATGCGCTTGATTCTACCACGCTTTCTGAAAGGGAGGTTCGCCAGCTGTATAAAGCAATTTTGAGATACGGTGATCTTAGCAAAATGTGGGATAAGCTCTTCCAAGACGGCTCGCTCACTAACCGCAACCGTGAGCTTGTGCAGAAGACTTACAATGATTTGATTGCCACGGCTAGAAGCGAGGTTGATGCTGAGATGCAGCGCCGTGCTTCTACTGCCAAGGTAAGCGACGGCACTCCTGTTCCCAGAAGAAAGGAAAAGAAAGCCATCTTGTTTGAGTTTGGAGGTGTCAAGAGCATCAATGCTGAGCAGCTGCTGCAGCGTCCCGTTGACATGGAGGTTCTCAGAAAAACGGTGCCGAGCGAAAACCAATCAGCATTTAGAATCAATCGTAACGTTAAACCAGTGCATGGCTGGACTTGTGAATGGGGCACCAAGGAGGACTCAATGCTGCTTGTTGGTGTCAAGAAGTATGGCTACGGCGCATGGACAAACATTAGAGACGATCCTATTCTCGGCATGGGCGACAAAATGTTTTTAGAGGAGCACAGAGTTGAGAAAAAGCAACAGCGCGAGGAGGGCGACAAGGCTGCTGGTCCTAAGATGCCCGGTTCTGTTCACCTCTGTCGTCGTGTTGATTATCTTGTTTCCATTCTTCAGGAAGAAGACGTTGAGCCCACCAAACGCTCCAGAAACAGAAGGAAAGAAACCTCTAGACCTGATTCCGCAAACGATCGGACTCAGAGCCCACTTCCAACATCTAGCAGTCCTTCTTCGACTCAAACTCCTAATCATAGAGCCAACAGCATTGGGCCCAAGACTGCAAAGCGGTCGCCTAGTGCTGTGGGTAACTCTGCCAACAGTGGTATAACTCCTTCTAAGAGCACCAACCACAACAAAGAGGAATCACAGGATCCTGAGGAAGAGGCTGTTGAATATGAAAGCATGGACGAGCGCGAATGCAAAGCTCAACTTCATCCTGTCCGCCACAGCCTGCGCACACTAAAGAAGGGTAACAAGGGTCTGGATAGAGACAAATTCCTGTCTATTCTGAAACGTGAGCTCATCACCGTTGGCACTTTTATCGACGAGCAAGTCCAGGAGGCCAAAGACGGTGTGGACAAGGAGAAATTGAGAAAGCATTTATGGTCATTTGCCGGCTACTTTTGGCCCCGACGCGTGCCATCCAAAAAAATCATGGCAATGTACAAGAAGATGAAGGGCTCAGCATCTGCATGAGAAGGGGAAAAAATAAAAGAGAAACTTGTAATAAACGATTAAGTATGTATTTTGAAAAGAGTTTAAGAAATATTAAGAAATTTATCAGATAAACATTTTGTGGTTTTTTATTATTAAAATCTAGATAAACTGTACTGGTCGCCTAGAAAACAAGCAGGTAGTTTTAAACAGAAGTGTTTTTCGGTACTAAGCATCTATTCCAAATGGAACTCGGTATCATGCCCAATGTTTCAGTTCACCTTGAAGATGACAGCATCCTGTTTTAAAAGAGTGTTAAAAGAAATTTGTATATACTTTATTGTTATCGGTTCAATATCCTGTCTATAGCTTTAAGTTTACATATTTTTTTCTTTCTTTCTTTCTAATTACAATGAAATGAATTGATTAGTTATTGACCGTTTTTATTTAATTTTTTTTTATAAATACAAGGATGGGGTTGATACAACGTCTCTATTGACCATTTCCAGGGCTTTTGCCATCTTGGCCTCGAGGTCTGTATTGCCCATGACGCGGGCCGCGTTCTGCACCTCTCTGAGCAGCTCGCCCAGGCGTCTCAGGACCATGACGATGTTGCCTTCAAAGATGTCGGTCATTTTACAAATACGCGTGAACGTTGCCCCCTTGCACCACTGCAGGACTGCCAGAATCAGGTTTACTTTGAACTTGTCCAGGTACGCGGCGGCGTCAATCTCGAGCTTGCAGGCCTTGGTGACCTTGACAACGGCCTTGGCCGCGGCCAGCACGGCGTCATGGCCACGCTTGAGGTTGAGGGGGAGCACGGGGATTTCTTTGCTGCGGCCGTCAAAGACAAATGTGCTGAGCAGGGCCGCGCACTCCTCGGGCTCAAAGTCGTTGAACTCACCGGCGAAAAGCAGTTCAGTCAAAACAAGCTCGTTGCCACTTGAAATCTCGCATGCCACCCGGCCCTTGAGCTCGACGACATCGTCAATTGTTGTGTAGTTTAGCTGGCGTAGCACTCGCTTCATTGAGCGGAGCTCCTCAAGCTGGACGGCTGACTGCACACCCATCAGGCGCTTGCGCAGGTATGCTTTCTCGCGCTCGAGTGAGTCCTTTTCCACATACAAGTTGTAGAGTCTTGGTAGGTCTGAATTGCCATGTAGGGGGTTGGCGTACAGTAGGGTCTCGAGAACCTCGACCTTGCGCAGGATTGTGAAAAACTCATTGTCATCCTCAGTCTTGCCAACAATCTTCATGTTTTCAATGGGGTCAAGAAGGGGCAGCCCGTCGGGGAACCGTTGTTTGATCTCGTCTATGCTCTTTTTCACGCTGTTTCTCTGGGGTCGCGAGGTAAGCTCCTTTGGCACAAACACGCACAAACTGCAAATTTCGTATAATGACTCAAGTGTGATTGTCAAAGTCTCCATGGTGGCTTTGGTGCTGTTGGCAGGCGCAGGCTTAATGGAGGGGTGGAGAATGGTACTGCCCTTCTTTTGTTTGTCGATTTCAGATGATTCAGAGATGCACAGCAGCACGTCGATGATAACGTCTTGCTGAGGTGGTCGCGGGCCTTTAGCTGCCTGTGACAGTTTCAGGGCCTCGACCGCCGGGCGCTTGTAGGTCCGTAAAACAACGCCCCAGCCAAAGTCAGTGCCATTAATATTGACGTGAATAATACGACCAAGATTTAAGAAACTAAGGACATTTTCAGGAAGGGTGATGATATTTCTGATTTTTTCGGCAAATTCAACTTGCTGTTGACGCATGGTGTAGTATTGTGACACATGCTCTTCGTCTTCGATTTTGTATTCAGAAATCCGTTTTTCAAGCTCTTCAATCTTGTCTTCAAACACGGGGATGCTCTCTTGGTTTTGAAACTGATGGAAACTTTGCTCAAGAATGAACTCCGGAGTGATGCCCTCGACCCTCAGCAGGTTAAGAATCATGGTGTAAGACAGGTAAAAGGCAGAGTTCAATTTATCAGACTCTCCCTTTACCATTCCCATGGCGACACTTGGCTCCATTTCCTCGTCAACCATCATAATAACAATTCCTCGGTCATCGAGACCTCTTCTACCGGCCCGGCCACTCATTTGGATGTACTCACCACCAGAAATCCAGCGGTTGTTGGTACCATCAAACTTCCGCACACTGGTAAAAACTACTGTTCTTGCCGGCATGTTTAAGCCAATTGAGAATGTTTCCGTTGCAAACAACACTTTAAGTAGTTCTTCTTGGAACAGTAATTCTATCACTTCTCTGAGAATTGGCAGCAGGCCAGAATGATGGATGCCAATACCATTCCGCAAAAACGGTAAAATATGTTGGATCTGAGGCAGCTGCCGGTCCGATTCACTGAGATTGGCAATGGCATTGTTGAAAATGTTACTTACATTCTCTGCCTCTTCTTTAGTGTTAAAGTTCATGCTGGAAACTTCATTGGCATACTCCTCACATTCTCGTCGGTTGAAACTAAATATGATTACTGGGTGGTAGTTCTTGCTAACCACCATTTTAACAATGTTGTAAATATCGGATTTTTCTGGAGTAAAAAAAAAAAAGAAGTTAATAAGTCGTTAGAATAAAAAAACATTGTGGAAAATAACGTACCTTTCTTCTTCTTCTGTGATTTGCCTAATTTGTTATCGTCATCGTCTGTGGAGGCCTTGAGGTACTGCATGGCTTTGTTGAAATTGGCCTCTCTGAAGTGGCGCTTCTCGTCGACCACCAAGTAGATTCCATCACCGCCCTTTGGAAATAAGTAATGTTGTAGCGGAGTTGGTCTAAAGTTTGTGTATACAACATGGCAGGGCTGGTTATGCGTCTTGCAAACCCACTCGGCAAATTGCATTGCGTTCGGGATCGTGGCCGATAAAAACACAAAACGAACCGTGTCGGGCAGTAAAATGATTGACTCTTCCCAGACCACGCCACGCTCCTTGTCGCGCATGTAGTGAATTTCGTCAAAGATAACCCAACCCACTTCGCGGACAACTTCAGATCCTCTATAAAGCATTGATCGCAAAATCTCTGTCGTCATCACCAGACATGATGCATCCGGGTTGATCGACACATCGCCCGTCATGAGCCCCACGTCCTCGAACTCGGCCTGTAGATCGCGAAACTTTTGATTGCTCAGAGCCTTGATTGGCGAGGTATAAATAACGCGCTGTTTGTTGCGCAGGCACTGGGCAATTGCGTACTCCGCCACAACTGTCTTGCCAGCCGATGTATGCGCTGACACCAGCACTGACTCGTTCCGCTCGATCGACCGAATTGACACGTCCTGAAACGGATCCAGTTCGAACGGGTATGTGCGTGCGGGGTCCTTTGACCGCGGCTGCTGCGAAATCGGCACATAATCATAGTCCAGTGGCAGTGCGACTTGGTGCCGGACCTGGTGCGACAGTACTAATTGCTGCTCAGCGCCATTGGCAGTTTTGGTTGTCTTGTCAGAGCCCTTGTCGTTATCTTCATCATCGGTAGGACTAGCAAGAGTTTCGCCGGCATTAGAGACCTTGCGCACAGCCTCAGTTTCAAAAGAATCAGTGACAATGGCGCGAATTTGGTTGAGTTTACGCTTCTTCGTGCTTGGAACGTCAGGCTCTGCTACCGGCACTTGCTCTTGTGCAACTGGGGTTTCGTCAACAAGTTCCGGGGTAGGCTCATTAGAAACTTTTGACGCCGATTCCGTCAAGGACACACCAGAATTAGCTGACGGAGAAGATATAATTTCTGGCTCATCACTAGCTGCCGGGTCCTCGTTAAATACTCCAAATAAGTCCATTGTATGTTTGTTAAATGTTTTTTTTTGCCGTTTGGACTTGCATGGCAGTTGACTAAAATGCTTTCAAGACTAGCCATGTATTGGGACGAATTTTTTTTTTCTTACCGGATTTTGACATATGTGCTTATGTAAGCACAATCCCAAGTATTTGGCCACGCTATTGTCAAACGCATAAAGCTGCTTAAATACGGCTGATCAAACTGAAATATTTAGATCAGTAAATTATATCCGTTATTTCAATTATGTCAGTTATTATAATATCAATGGTTCTGACATTTTAGCTGTTTTGATTGTTAAACTTTGAGTACTAAACCAAGTATGAAGACAAATTTTTAATAAAGCGTGTCCCAGTGGCCGAGTGGTTAAGGCGATGCCCTGCTATTACGTAAGCTTAGGCATTGGGTTTTACCTGCGCAGGTTCGAATCCTGTCTGTGACGCTTCTTTTTTTGATTTAATTTATTTGTGATTTACTTTTTTTTTTTTTTTTTTTATGTATGGTGTTTTTTATTTATTTTGTGTTTAGTTTATTTGTTATTTTTTTTTTTTTTTTTTTTCTAAAGCAACGGAGACTTGTCTCAAATGATGGATAAAAACGTCTTTGATTCATTATCGCCACTTCTTTGTTGATGGGTTATTTAGTCAGAGTAACATTTTGTGGTTTTTGTTGCTTGTAAATGTATGATATCGGTATACTAGATGCTATATATCGCAGGGTTCCTTCAGCATACATGTCCTTTTTTTGTTTGTAACTATTTGGTGGAAGAACAATGATTATCTATCAAGTGATAAAGTCATGAAAATAAGGAACTCTTACAAAATGACCGTTGGAAATGTTTAAAAAAAAAACAAAAAACATGACTGCTGGAACCATAGCATTTATGCTTAAATATATACATCTATATAAATCATTTTTTATTCTTCTTTTTGCGGTTTTTGCTGCTCGTTTTTGTTTCTGAGCCGGTAACTTTTCCTTCCGGCACAATTTCCTCAATTCTGGTGGCGCTGAGCTTGGTACCCATGTTACCAGAGTCACTGGAACCAGCTTCGTCGCTGCCTTTTTTCGCTTTGGTTGCCTTGGCCGTCATCTCTTCGCGCTTTCTGGCAACAGCCGACCGGGTCTCAACTGCCTTGATCATCTTCTCTGTTAAATCAAACGCCTCCTTTTGGAGGGCCTCGTCGTGCAGCTCAGAGCGCGGTGGAGGCGAACGGATCTTACATTGCGACGTATATTGAACCTCGAGGGTCTCCTCAAAATCCGGGCCCATGGCTGCGAAAAGATGCGTTTGCGCGCCGTTAAAGGGGGACTTGAGAACAAGCCACCAAATAGGCCACATCACAAGATAGAGGAGCAGTCCAATGATGGTACCAAAGGAAGCAAAGCGGCGAAACGAGGCCGTGCGCGTAAGACCCGGATCAACAATAATAACGCGGACATTGTTTTGGGCGTTGTCAGGCCGCTTGTACTCATTGAGCCGGCGCTGGAACTCGTAGGCAAACATGGAGAGCAGCAGCTTGGACGCACCAAAGACCAGCCAGGGCCGGCGCGCGGGATAGCCGCGGGTCTTGAACTCAAGATCGTTGAGGTTCATGTCGCCCATGACAGATGCCACACAAGTCGTGAGCACAACACGTACGTCACGATCCGGCGGCTGCACACGTAGCGCGGGCGATAGGAGCGTGAGCAGATGGTAGTGCGCAAGATAGTTGATTTGCAGCTGCGATTCGACGCCGTCAACGGCGGTGGCGGAGCGCGCTGCACCTGGCGGCAGCGCCTCCCCGGCGCAGCAGATAATCATATCCAGCCGGCGGGGCGGCTTGTTGTCGAGCCACTTGGTCGCGAACTGGCGCACCGAATGGAGCGATCCCAGGTCCATGGGCTCAACGTGGATCAGCATGTTGCCTGTGCGGTCGCGCATATCCTCGACAAACTCGACGGCCCAGCTCCACGAAGAGGGTCTCACTAGCAGAATGAGTTGCGCACCCTTGCGTGCCAGCTCATCTGCCACCTGGGCGCCAATGCCAGATGTGCCGCCCGTCATGATGATGACTTTGCCATGAAGGTTTCGCTCCCAGGTGTTGACAGTGCCAGTAAAAAACCACTTGACGGCACCAATGCCGCCGACAACGGGCAAAACTTTTTTGATAGTGTCGACATAGGGGATTCCCTGCGTGCCGTTCATGAGAACGCTGCCAATAATGTTGAGTGGCATGGTTGGCAATTGATGATAAATAAAGAGTTGACAAGTGTAGGAGAATCAAAATGGGACCCCCTCGGTTGATCCAGTCTTTGTGTCTTTTATCACACAGTAAACAGAGGGTATACTCTGCGTATCCTGGGTTATGGGATGTTAGGGTTAGATGCCCCCAAAACAACAACAGCACAATGGGAGTAAAGGGCAGCAGCTACGTAAAGGATAGTTGGCGATGCATTGGACAATAGTGATATCCCAGAACAACAACAAAGTAAATGCATGCTTTATAACGGCCACTTGTTCTAATCTCTAGACCAGATCGTTTTGTTCATTTTTTTCCCATGTTTTATTTACTATTTCAAACAAAAAAAAAAAAAAAAAAAAACTCTAACCGTCTAAAAGCGTTATCTTGAGAAAAAAAAAAAAACCACCATCATCAGAGGGGAAAAAAAAAATTAATCTTATTGGTTTTGCATTAATCATTTAT
>Ga0160505_100769_pt1 | contig 16636 bp, 11 predicted proteins | sample DIDeMG_FD_108225 | JGI IMG/M metagenome (GOLD analysis project Ga0160505, IMG submission 108225) | Enriched chicken feces microbial communities from UW Madison campus, WI, USA - DID2874_E49_Stillage MG | ecosystem: Host-associated > Birds > Digestive system > Large intestine > Fecal ... | reverse complement strand
TCTTCCATTCCAACACCCCCCCCAGCTCCCCTAGGACCCAAAAAAAATTAAAAAAGTGGAAAAGGCACAAAAAAAAAAAAAAAAAAAATTTTTTTTTTTAAGAATAATTTTGGTCAAAAAAAAAAAAAAAAAAAAAAAAAGTTGTGTTACATGTAGAATAATATTATTATACAAAGATCATGATGATGAATTCAAAATATACTGAAATTTTTGTTTAAAGATTAATGCTTGTTATTTATAACTGTTACAAAATATCACCCTTGTAGATTAATAGTGGCTATCGCACTTGAAAATGCCAATGTGCGCGTCAAATTTATTATTGACGGCCAGGAGCATCCGATGAGGATGAAAGGAAAGATCACTCACATGCGACGTGCGGGTGGGACCAAGCATGTAACTGCCCGACGTTTTAATGGACGAGACGCTGGTGCCAAGGGTTGACCACAAGTTGACATTACTCGCGCCCGTGGCAATGATGGGCGCATGCTCGTGAACGTCAACGGCCGACATGCCGTTGACATGCGCCTGGTAATGGTCGATAGGCTTGTCAAGCCGGATATCCCACAGGCAGACGGTGCCGTCTACGCTGCCCGTCACGAGCTCGCGCGCGCCACCGCGCTGCATGCGCGCATTGAGCACCCAACTCTGGTGCGTTTTCCATGACTTGACCATTGATGAGTACTGGTTGAGCCGGCGGTCGTATACGCGCACAGCACCATCGCCAAACCCGGCAATGATAATGTTGCCCGCAACCTGATCCGACGTTAGTGACGTCACGGGCGAGCCTGACCGCGCAGGGATATCGTTCACACAGAGCTCGCGCGGTGCGTCCCACACGCGGATCACCCGCACGTCACCACCCACCAACAAGTTTCCGCGGCTCTGTTGCCAGTCAGCGATAAGTCCACTGTTTTTCTGCGCCGGAAGCAGGTCGGTTAGTGCGCGCCACGCACATGTCAACTCAATCGACTCGTTAGACTCGTAACGTTTGTAAATACGCACAATACCCTCGCTAGAGCCAGTCAATAGTAGAGGTGTGTCATCCTCATTTAGAAACTTGGCCTCGGTAATTTTGGTATTCACGGGATTCGAATTGCAGAACCGGTTGAGTTTCTTATTTTTGGACCAATCCCATACTGTAACGCCATCCCGATCATCAACAACAGCCAAATGTGGCTCAAATTGAGCAAATATAAGTCTTGTTGGCTGGGTCACATTGTTGAAACCTCTAAAAAGACTATGCCAAGAGCCTTGTAGAGATAAATCCTTTTGCAACTGCGTTTCACCCATTATCTTCTCATTCCGGTTTTTGCGCCAGAGTCGTTCAATGTAACGCTCACTGCCAGGCTCATCAATATCAGAATGTCTCATTTGGGGTTCTTGAAAGTACTCCGTTGCCCAATCAAAAAATCCACTGGCCAAGGGAAGCTTTCTATCTTCTTCTTTCTTGGACTTGTATCTCGCGGTAGGAGGCTTCTTGTCTGTACCATAAGGAATTGATGATACTGAGTTTTGCGTGTAACTAGTGTAGGGGTACTGGGTAGTGGTGGAATTATCACCCCAGGCGTATTGACGCAAAGATGCGGCAAACGAAACAGAACGCTTGATAGTTGTCGCAAACCGGGATTCCGCGGCAGGAGATGATGTCAAAGTTCTGCTCAGTTGGGACCTGTCGTCCGAACGGTGAGCCGGAGTCACTTGGGGTTGGCTTGAGGAATTAGTGTTTTCAATGACGGATTGTTCAATTGTCTCAACATATGTTTTGAGAACAGTTTCGTGAAGAGATTCAAGAACGTAGTCAACCACAATCTGAGCGTATTCAGCAACTTCAGGGAAGGGATCTGCAGACAGCGATACTAAAAGCTTCCAAGAATTGCTAAAAACGGTTCCTTCCGCAGGAGATTTACCGTGAATGGCAGGGGACACTCTAACATCTAAGGATTCGGCTTCCTCTTGAAGATTAATGTAGGCACTCACAAGAAAGCAGTTCAAATACTGTTTGACAAATCTAGAAAAGAATACCACTACCTCGCGTCGGACCAATGAAGACACATCAGTCGATAATGCCAGCATGTTAACCGCCAGTTTAATTTCCTGTTCTCTCAACTCCTCCGGTACTTCCTTTGAGTCGCCTACACCAAGGAAAGTGGTTAATGCAATAATGCAAGACGTTCTCACCTCTGGAATTGGGTCTTGAAGAAGTTCGCACAATTCATCAAATACGTTGCCCTTGACTGCGTGCCATTTTCCATCAACGTTGAGATCCCATAGCTGGGATAAGCAGAGACAAGACCACTGACGAAGGAGAGGGTTTTCGGGGTCGATCATATTGGTTAAGCAAGCATTAATAATGTCGCTAGACATGCATTTCTGTTGGCCCAATTTGAAACCACGGCAAAAGAGAGCAATGATAAAGGCACACATAGCTCTATGTTCAGACATGTTGATAGTGCCGATACCAATCTCATCTGGGGTGTTGGGGATCAAGATGTGAATGAAGTAAGCAAATGAGTTATCTCTAATTAGCTCCTGTCGCACGTTGGCGGCATCAACAGACATGATCCGTGCCCAGATAAATACCAATACTGGTTTCAGTTCCTGAGCAGGTGACTGAAGAAGTTTGAGAACGTAGGGAAAGATACCAATTGAGAGAGCCAAATTAACAGCGCGGGGACCAAGATCGAGATATCTACTCAGCAGGACTAGAGCTCGCACACGGTGAACATGAGATAGTAGAACCTGTAAAACTACTGGTAGCTGCTCAGGAGGTTTGTCCAAATCAGTTGATCTGAATTCTAGCCAGCTCTCAAAGGCAGACAACTGCTCCTCGAAAAACGTGGAATGTTTGTACTCGTAAGGAGCAGCGCCCGGCTGTACCGGTGCATTCAGCTCAGGTAACTGTGTCAGGCACTGGTCGACAGCCAAATCCCACGCATCCCACATTGGATGATTATGAGTGGCAGGAAGAGAAGGATAAGAAATCGGATGGCAGTTATGAACTCTCATAATTCGTTCTGCCAACAGGAAATTTCTAAACAGAGCGGCAACTACCAGGTCCTGTCTAAACAGGCGTTTGAAAAGAGGCCGTGGAAATAAGGTCCATGCAATTGTATCAGTGATTGAAGTAAAAATCCAGTTAAGCTCGCCCAAAGGAGTGCGGCGTTCGCTGATGCGCCCGGGGATATGCAGATCGGGATAATACTTCTTGGACAGTGGCGATTGTAGCACAAACCAACGAATGGCAATGTCAATAGGCGATGTCAAACAGCAGGTGAACAAATCAGCTGGAAGATCGGGAAGCATTGGTAAAGTTTCGTCTGACGCACATGCCGCCAAATGAATACAGTCTTCAAAGGCTTTCGCCGGTGGCACGCCAGGCTCCTTGATGCCGTTTGCCTCATCAATTTTGCGCTTTTCGACAAACCTCAGAAAATTTGAAACAATGAACCCAGCGGCATGGCAATCATACACAAAAATACAAGGCGCGCCAAGCCATGTTTGTAAATCATACAACGAAACCGGGATGTACTGGGTAAACCCTCTGTTAAAAACCCAAATCTCACCGCTAGCAGTCGGACGCGGTACGCCGTGTCCATTGTAATGGAATAAGATTCGTTCTTCTTTGGCGCTCCTTCGCAAGCTAATGCAAAATCGTTTGATATCATCTACATTGGGGTCCAAGCTCTGCTTGTATCGAGTTCTAGTGCTGAGTACTTCGTACTGGGCCTGCAGTTGCTTACCAATTTGCTCTAGAGCCTTCTTTGGATCTGGGAAAGCCGTGGGATCCGTCCAAGCTTCCAGTTTAGCGCAAGGTTGTGTCTTGATGACATCGGGGGGATCGACTCCAATGTTTAAGCAGAGAACAAGTGCAGCAGATACAGTACGCTGGCGATCTTTCATTTTCCAATCTGGCGGCGCTACTTCCTTATCGACCTTGGGATTGCCTGCTGTTTCATGGCGTTTATCCTCAAAATAAATGTAAAATATCTATATCAACGTTATTGTGTTAGTGGGTCAACAAGCACATGGGTATTTTTTTTTTTTTTAATTCCATACTTCTGCGAGCAGTTTCATGTATTGCTCTGACTCAAACTCAATATCAAATCCATGTCGTATCCGGGTGTTGTAAACAGGATGTGGGACGATCGTGCCATTAGATTGAGTAGCAGTCTGAAGCTGGTCTTTTTGTTGGCTCTTGAGCTTTTTCAACTCCTGCTGCTGTTCTTCGTAAAGAGTGTCTTGGTTTTCAGGTGTGATTGAACCGTCGAACTTGGAGTCTTCGCGCGAGTGAGCCCGTGCGTGGATTGGCGGGATTGAGCCGTTTGTGAAAGTCGAGCCATTTGTATAAATTGAGCCATGGCTGTTGTGGGGGTATATGGTGGAGCCGATACCAGAGCCGTTGCCCATGGTAAGTGCGCCGGCTGTGTTCAATTGGGGTAACTGTACAACGTTTTCGGTCATTTAATTCGTCAAATAGTAGGTCAAGTATTACAAAAGAGCGTTGGAAACTTGGAAAATCATGAAAAACAAATAATATATATAAGTATATATATAAAAAGTTGGCGATAGTTTGCAAAGATAAAGTCGGGCGTCTAAAAGCGGTTCATATCCAGTTTAAAATAAGTTTGAAAATCAAAAATAAAAATAACAAAGATTAATGATTTTCACCAGCCAAAGAAAAGTTGAATATGAAGAAACAGGGCTGAATATGGAGGTGTTTATAACGTTGTTGGATATTTTAGTTTTAGAGAAGGTGAGGGTTATCGAAGAGAATCAAAATTGATGAGGGAAAGGATATCGACAAAGGCCAAACGAGATAGAAAAAAACATGGTGGTTAGAAAAACAACCAAATGGATGATCACGTGAATAAAACTTTGATTAATCAGTGATTATTACTACATGTGTCATCATTACAGTATTATGTACTAATCATAAACTTTAATAGAAATCTCAGTTGTCCCTCTGCATCGCGCAGAGTCCGCCGTTGACTCAGGTTCTCAGATTCCCAACCAACCCCATGAAAAAAAAAAAGAAAAAAATTTAAAAAGAAAAGCCCGCCCGGAACCGATGCGTTTTTCAAAGTTCGAGAGATTTATTACAAGATCCAATGATTTCATTTCACTAAAAAAAAATAATAAAAAATAAAAACAAAAGCCAGTAGAATTTTGATTTGCCTTCGTCTTTTTTCCCATTTCCTCCCTTCTTTTTTTTTTTGCCTTCTCCGAGCTCACATCAAGTTCACATTCAAACCCTTTTGTTTATTCTCGTTCAGTTATTACTGCTTTTATCGGCCACCCGTGCTGCTGAATTCCGCTTTTTACATATATATACTCCTGCTTGGGCTTCGACAGTACATTCCACATAATGACCTCGGCCTCAAGTAACCTTGATTCGGCTCCCGCCGCTCCTCCAGTTAGCACACTCGCATACCAGAACCGCCATTACGAGATTTCAATGCCACAGAAAATGATTGCTGCCTGCTCAGGGTCGCTGTTAACATCAGTAGTGGTTACGCCATTTGACGTTGTTAGAGTCAGATTACAGCAACAGAGTGCTTTTCCCATAGAGACCGCCACGTCCCTGGCGACTAAACGCCATGGATCCACAATACCCGTTGGCGTTGGAGTTACTTCATGCTGCCGGAACGTGTTTTGGTTCCCCAGTACCATTGACTACTGCGTTGCATCAGAGCTCGACTGCTGTGCCGCGGAGGAGGCCAAGAAAAAACGATTCACCGGCACTTTTGAGGGTTTACGTAAAATTGGGCAATACGAGGGTGTCAGTGGACTTTGGCGTGGATTAGGGCTTACGCTAATCATGTCAATTCCATCAAATGTGGTGTATTTTATCGGCTACGAGCACCTGCGCGATAACATGCCCTTCCAGTCTCAGATCCTTACGCCATTAATCTCGGGCTCCCTCGCCAGAACGATATCTGCCACTGTCGTGTCACCACTCGAACTTATCAAGACTCGACTACAATCAGTTTCTTCTACATCTCGGCACAAGGCGCTCAACGATGTCATCAAGGGCATGCGTGACATGGTCAAGTCGCAGGGTATTTTATCGCTATGGAGGGGCCTCGTCCTGACGCTGTGGAGAGATGTGCCATTTTCGGGAATCTACTGGATGTCAGTCGAGGCGATCAAATCACGGCTGTCCAAAGCTGAATACTTTCAGTACCACCCTGAGCACCGTTTTCTCGAGACTCTCATTGCCGGTTCGGTCGGAGGTACTATTGCATCCATCCTGACGGCTCCGTTTGATGTGGGTAAGACAAGACGACAGGTCGGACACCATTCATCTACGTCAAACAACATGGGAATGTTTAAATTACTTGCAAGCATTGCTAAAAATGAAGGCTTTGGTGCCCTTTACGTTGGCGCCCTTCCGCGTATCCTCAAAGTCGCACCTGCCTGCGCTATCATGATCACATCTTATGAAACCGGTAAAAAAGTATTTAGTCGGCTCAATGGTACCGACAATTAATGTCTCTCGCATAGATCTTTATGAGAGCGCTTCCGAATCTCCCTTTTTGCATTTTTTGTTAATACTTTTCTTTTTATTCCTTGTTGTTTTTTTTTCGTTTAGAATTGAAATATACTAGCATCCAATCATTGGCATATACTACTACTACTACTACTACTACTACTACTTTTTATTTTATTTTTTTATTTTTGGAATTTCCCTTGGGTTAACATGACCTTGATGCATGCATATATCTAGCCTATAGCACCCCCCAGCGCCACGTAGGGTGCAAACTAAGTAATAGCAAATGGATTCATGCTCGCATTAGAATACGGGCGGCTAATGGGCGAGCTGGGTGGCTCGTAGCGCTTATCAGTAAACTCAAAGTTGGCATAGTGCGTGGCTATTTCATCGCTCCAGGTGGGTTTGGCTGTAGTAGTGGAGGCACCAAGTAAATGCCCGCGAAAACGAGGACTAGCCGCAGTTGTTGCGTGGTTCTTATTCTCATCACTTTGCTCTACCTGGTCTGACGACGCGGAATTGCTAAGCCCAAACTCAGTTGATAACCGACGCGACAGCCGTGCCAACCGCGCTGCACCAGGACTCAATTTCACTCGTAGTGCACTCATGCTGGTTGCATTACTACTAGTTGAAGTTTCAAAGCTCTGCTTGATCTTATCCTTATTTTCTGGCCTTTGTTCCTCCTCTGCTACCTGCATTTGTGCTTTCAGATGCTTCTGCTGTGGCTGCTTTTCCTCTTGTTGGTGACTAGCAGCATGGGTGCGCTCGCAGCACTTTTCCGAGCTACTAGTCTCCACGGTAGGTGACTTTTTAATGTTGTTCGACTCCGACTGATCTAGTTGACAATTACTAGTGTCATGCTGACATTGCTGCTGTTGTTGCTTTTGCACATGGTAATCACTAATATCCGTGGGACCGACTAACGACGTGTAATATGGCAGAGGTTGATAGATTGAAGACTGAACAACATGGCGTGGTTCCGCATCAAATGATTCAAGTAGTCGGTATCCAAGGTCTACACATCTTTGCTCACTGTTTGCACGATCAGCCATGCTTGCGAACAGCATATGCATAGCCTGTTTCAATAATATGACCAATTTATTGCGGTAGCGCAATGTAGTCTCATCAAAGTCATTGCGCATCATATCATAGGATATTTGATACGATTGGAGCTGATATGATGGATATCCCTTGTAACTAGCACGGTGGTACAACTTTTGCGTGTTCTGGAGCTCAATTTCCAGTTGTGTGCGCTGCTCCTCCAGCCGGCACAGCTCTTCAAATTGCATACTTATTAGCCGAAGTTTTGCCTGCATGTCCTTACTAAAGCTTAGAGGTTCTAATGAAGATTAACATCATGGAAGAAAAAAAAAGTTGCACCGCATTCTAGTTAGCCTTCTTGAACAATAATAATACCAATCACCTTTTTTTCCACATAATGATGTGAGAGAAAATAGAAATCATTCATTCATTTTAACTTACCAGTAAGGATATTAGAGATATTGGCCACAAGATCACGCGAGGCCGAGTCCGGCAGGCCCAACCCCCACTCTCGCAGTATGTCCATCATTTTCATCTCCTGCTTTACGGTTTTTGCCGTTAGCTTATCCAGTTTGTTCAGGGCCTGTTTGAAGTCACCGGTTGTCGGCTTTTTCTTGCGCTTGCCAACCCATAATGCCAAAAACATATTGCTTAAGCGTGATGATGATGACCCAAAAGACTGCGAGTTTGGTGTTGCTGCTGTTGTCGTTGCAGTTGTGGCAGCTGAAGTTTTGCATACTGGTGCCGTATGAGGAAGCGCTGACACTGGGGATTGGGAAAGATATTTGCCTGCGATAGGCAAGTTTACAGTATGGGCACCTCCGTGTTGATGACGATGAGGCTGGTCTTGTCCACTCACATTTGGAAAATTGCTAGAAGAGCCTGTTGAAAGCGAAGAAGAGCTAGTAGATGAAATATAATCTTCCAGATTTTGCTGTTGGTTCATTGATATATCTCTGTTTAGTTATTTCTTAGATTGAACAAAATGGAAATGAAGAAAAAGGATTCCTTTTAAAAAAAATTTTAAAAAGAACTTCTCTATTAATGTGATATCATTGGTATGACATTTGGTTTGTATGTCTAGCATCATATTTATCTAGTGGGATATCTCGCTAGTTTTGTCAACTGTCAAACTTATCACCCATTCACAACTTTCCTGTTCTGGCCATTACCATAATAAGTGCAAAAAAATTTTAAAAAAAAATTTCAGTTGTTTAAAGCAAGTATCTTGTTTACACTTAGAAAATGGTTCTGTACTAAACAGCATTCCAGGACTTCAGCAGTGGCGCAGTTATTATTATAAATGGTTTTTCAAGGGTCTAGGTTTTAGGTCGCAACAGAGGCAGTTTTTGCAGTTCAGTGATGTGTAAGCCCTGATCGGATTTCTTGAGAGTGCTTTTCCGGGGGAAAAAAGGCTTCTGAAGTGGCAAATACTTTCATCGATCCATACAAGGTTAATACACAAATAAGTAACTAATTTCATCTTATTCTTTCTAATCGACAATAAATACATATGCTATTCTATTCTTTCTAATCCTAAATCTCTGAACTTATAGTAAGCGGTGACATCGCCATCTTCCCAGTCTTACAGAGAAAAATGTCTTGAAATTCACTTGGTATAAAAACAATAAACTGATCATCTATCTATATCAGCTGTAGAGACCCCGTTGCTTTCTTCAAAATGCTGTTTGGTATAGTATCAGTTGACAATGATGCAGGTCTTCTTTGGTTGTTCACCAATGTCTGTCAGGTAAAATGAACAAGAAAAAACTCAATTCAAAAACAAAAAAGCAAAAGCTAAGTGCCTCCTACCGGAGTTGAACCGGTGACCTTTGCATGTCGGAATACGAGTGCAACGCTCTACCACTAAGCTAAAGAGGCTCCAATTGTTGCAAAAACTTTTTTATATGTGATTAGACACCAAATATTGATTTGTTAAACGCATCTCATCACGTGACTAGTCTTTTTTAAATTAATTATCAAGTTCTATGTATTATTTAAAGTTTTAAATCATAAGTTTTATACCATTTCTTACTAACTCCTCGTTCCCGATATTAGCAAAATATGATGGAAATGATAAAAGAAATAAAATCGGTAATAAATAAAATATGTAAGTAACGTATATAAAATTATGACTTGGAAATATTCATCATTCAGTAATATCTACAAGACCTATATTAACCTGTTAATGTTTGATTTTGTGCCTTCTAGATGTTAGAACAATACACAAACCTTCTCATTAAAACTAGCGTGTGCGTTTGTCCCTGTAATTAAGTACAGTGTGATAAAGGGTTAGGGCATTCTGTCGCCTAATTTGAAAGCATTTAAATCCGAGGTTCTTTTTGCTCTTAATTCTCCAGCACGAAACCCGCACGCCAAATAAATCTCAGGCAATTTTTTATCAACATTTTCAAACTCCACACTCTTCCTTCTTCCTAACACTTTATATATTCATTTCATTACTTATTTCAAGTGGTTTCATATTTATTATACCTATTGCATCTCTTTTTTCAATTTTATTCATACCAAAATGTCGGCATTCGGTGATAGCTCGTGTGGACCCTCAAATCCGCTTCAAAACTTGAACAAGATTGGCGGCGTTGATCGCAGCCATCAACACGAAAGATTTAATGTAATTATTCTCCTTTCCTAGCTTTATACATTAGGGTATTTGATTCTAACTTTTTATTTTTTGATTTATAGAGCAACGTTGGTGGTAGCAGTTCTTTCAAGACGTCGAATGATAATCAGCAGCTGAGAAATGATTTTGACAGTTTCCTGGAAGGCAAAAAGGCGGGGCAAAATCAGATGAACTTCAACCAAGCCCCAGCTTTTTTTCAGCAACAACAACAGCAGCAGCAACAGCAGCAGCAATCTGGAAATGCAGGTTTTCGAAACGTTGTGGGTTGGGCTAGTGACTTCTCCAATTTGCATATTTCGCAACAGCAGCCCCATGGTCAGGTTGTCAATGGAGGCGGCTGGCACGAGCAATTCCTCCAGCAGCAAAATGCGGCTCCGGGTCTGGCGCCCGCTACTTCCATGGCCTCATACTCTCAGGTCTCCATGTACAACACTAGCTCGATGCAGCAGCCCATGCAACTCCAGCAACAACAGCAACAACAAACCGTTCTCTCAAAGCAACAGGAAGATAAACTATTTGAAGATGCATTCTCAAATATTGAAAAAGAATTTCAACAGCCCGTTGCCGAGGTCGTTCAGATTGCAGATCCTATTGTAGAGGAACAGCAAGTGCAGTCACAAGAGCCAGAGAAGGTTGACGAAAACGTTGAGCTTTCGAGAATCGCCAACCATATCGTCAACAACATTGATCCTTCGAACGAAAAGCTCAAATCGAGCAACTTCATGATGCTTATGCAACAGCTGAGCCAGCAGCAGGTGCGGCTCGACGGTGACAAGTTTGTAGATAACAACGGTGTTGACATTCGAGACATGCCTGCATCAGCAGCGACGATAAACGAGAAACCGGCAGCCGAGTCTTCTATCCCAGCTGCACGTGTTCTCAACTCTGAAACCTCGATTAATGAATCGTTCGGCAAGCCACCACACGAGCAGGATACCACTATGTCAAGTTTACCTGATCCTCTGGAGTTCCTGGAGGCCCAGGCGCGTGACAGCGGCGAAACAAATCCAGAGAAGATTTACTCACCACTTGAGTTTGCAAAGCTTTTGGCGCCTCAGGGCGTCCCACACCCGTCAAGCTGGGAAGAGAAATACCATGACTACTTTTAGTTTATGGAATTATATGGCGAGAGTTATTAGTTAAAGACAGTATCGACTATAATTAATGAATGTCTTCTTTTTTTTTCTTTTTTCTGTAGGACCTGTTAAAGAATCATTTGAAAACGGTACTGTAGTAACTGGTTTTAGAAGACAAGCTTAATAATGTGTTACAAGGGCTTAAGTTTTCGTTCAAAAGATTGAATCAAAATCTAGATTAGATCTCAAAATAAAACGGGCTGAATTCTGAAATTTGGGGCAGCGTTAAACGTACGGTTAACTTGTGGCTAATCTCAGTTTTCGTGAATAAAAGCCGGATCTTTTATTTTTTTTTTTTTTCTTCTTCATTGGTTATTTTATGAGTCTCTCTCACATAAACCAATACAAATCAAAAAAAAAAAAATTTAGTCCCAACTTATTTTGCCGGCTTTAATTATTTCAGTCTTGCTGCTTTCTAATAACGTCCTCCTCATGGGTGTTTGTCTTGTTTATTCTCATGTGGGTAGTAACTTGATCGTTTTGCGTGTCAGCTCATGCTGCGCCGCCCAAGATGCTCCATCAAGACTGATACCCCCATTGTAGGTATAGCTTGTCGCGATCGTATGCTATGTGATGTTTTGGGCTTGGAGCCCTCGACTTGTATTATGCAGGGTTTTGGTTGCCCTTCTTGATGGTGTCTATCCTTATGGCAAATACTCCTTTATTGCCTGGGGTTTCTTTAAGGTGTTTAACAGTTGGGCTGAGCCCAGTTCTGATGGCACCATTAAGAGTGCCTTTCTCTTCAATGGCAATATGTTGTATAGGCTCAAACTCGCTACAGTTGTAATCGTTTTTTTAGAGAATCTTTCTGAAAGTATTCACCAATATCTCCATTGCCAATTTTCAATTGTGCTATCCAGCTCAGTATCTCTCGGGAATAAGCCTTGAATGCTTTAGTAGTAACTAGTTTCTTCCTGTTACTAGTTGGGCCTGCGACGCCTTGTTTGGTGATTTCTTTGTGCCATCCCGCGGCTCCGTTTGCCATAAACACTTGATATCTGCCTTGCCATTTGCTCTTTGAGACTCTTTGGTTTTCTCGTAGTCTGGCTTTTAACATCCTGCCAGTATGCTATGGCCTCTCTGCTATCTCCATCAGGGCTGCCCTCGGCCCACAGGCCCACGGGCTTTGTTTCCCACCTCCCCCTTTTTTTAAGCGGTAAATAGAATGGCCTAAAACGGGTACATCAGGTGACAGTATTTAGCCCAAAGGGGGACCACCCTCCATTCAGGTGGTGGATCACAGCCAATAAAAAGTCTCAAAAAAGTAATCAAATTTTTGGTTGTTGATGTTTATTATTATTATTATTATTATTATCGACCCATTCTTAATATTATTTTTGGTAGGTTGAAAAATGTACTCAAAAGACAAAAATTTTTCATAAATTTCCTCGTTGGTTCGGAAGAAGACCTCGACGCTGGCATTCTACGGCCTCGGGGATCCACAGTGACTTGTAACCTGACTGAAAAAAAAAAAAAAAATGACGACAACAATAATCGATAGTAGACTCAATTCACAATAAACGTTGTTTAAAAATGAAAACCCTGTAATTGGAGGGATCTTTTAGATGTAGCTGTCATAGAACCAAAATGAAAGGAGTGGCTTGTACTTATGATGTAAATGATCTCTTTGAAAGTAATTTACGGTTATTTGTAGTTTTGTTTTTTCATTTGTTTCTACTGTTGCTAGGCATTAAGAACTGAAAATCTAGATTGGTTTGGATGCTTGTTCTCCAGGTACACTTGACTGCTGCGCACTTTAATTATATCCATCTGATGTAGACGGCCTTTGTTAACGGGCAAACAAAACGAACTTTGGTCACGACCACAGGCGTTCTCGAAAACGTTAATCAGTGTCCTCTTGAAGATTTGACCAATCAAAGGTCCCACTTTGCTGATGACCACAGTCCCAACCCCGAAACTTCCCGTTGCCCATCAATCTTGCCCTTTGGTATTGTGCAAAAATATTTCTGACACATATAAATATTTCACTTTCCCTTCTATTTTTTTTCCTCCTTTTCTTCTTTTTTTTTCTTCTTTTTTTTTTTCTGCATACAGAAACTTATCGTTTGTTTTTATATCTTCCTCACATTTTATATATATACTTTAACAATGGGCTACGAACCTGGTAAGTGCCTACTCTCATACGTTGCTGCAGTCTGCTTGTGGTTCACTCGAGTTACTCCGGTGGCCGTCCCGTACACGACGCTCGCACGCTTTTTCTATATCATTGCTTGAAATACGTTTGCTAACATTATTTTCTCTCCAGGTAACGCTAAGAAGGGTGCTAACCTTTTCAAGACTAGATGTCTTCAGTGCCACACCACCGAGGCTGGTGGTGCCAACAAGGTCGGTCCTAACCTCAACGGTGTCTTTGGCAGAGTTTCTGGCCAGGCCCCCGGCTACTCCTACACTGAGGCCAACAAGAAGAAGGGTGTCATGTGGGACGAGAACACCATGTACGACTACCTTGAGAACCCCAAGAAGTACATTCCCGGCACCAAGATGGCCTTCGGTGGTCTTAAGAAGGCTAAGGACAGAAACGACATTGTCACTTACCTCAAGGAGGCCTGTGCTTAAACACAGAACTGACGACTGTAACCTTCTAAGGTCCTAATTTATATATTGTCTTTGTTTATGTTATTTTCCTTTTGTGTGTATATAGATGATTGAATAAATCTTTGAAGAAAAAAATAGCAAACTAATGATGATCCATATTAAAATTAGTAGAGAGCCACGTTGTGTACAAAAACTCATGAGTCGTGATTCTGGAAAATTTGTCAGTCTGGAAAATACGGTGGGTTTGGTGCCAATGCTAAAATCCCTGGCCATTGGAAGATAAATTAAAAGTAGAGAGAAACCAACAGATACCCGGAGAGATTTGGGTCCCCCAATATAGGGGCTAAATTAGGAACGTAGACACCAACCGCTTTATGTAAAACTTGATTATTGTAAAGTATAGACAGGCTCTGGAACATTTCTTTTGAAGGGAGACCAGGACTTGATGGATAGATAATCAGTTTCTTGTCCTTTACATCCAAATGGCTACAAACAGAATTATAAAACAAAATGGCATACAAACATGAAATTTAAGAAAACAGTGGTCTCTGGGAGACTGGCAAGATAGTGGTGTCAGCGCATATTATAAGCTCAGGCGATCAATGACGCTGAGTTTCTCCATGGATAATTTTTTAATTTGTTACGGAAAACCCGCGATGCATAAACACCGAGTAGATCGATACCAGCAATTGAGATTCACTAGGAACTTTAACAAACTGCTCTGGGTGGTGGAGTAGTATTGGCGGAGATCACCTGGTGTTTCATAGTTTAATTGCCGTTCATTGCGCGAAGCAACAAAGTGCCATTTCAGCTTTCCGCAAGGCTTCATAAGATTTCTTATTGCGATCATACTTTAGCGGCTTCCATGGTGGACGCTTGCTCCAATATTTGTCATTATCAATACCATTAATTTGCTTGACTCTATCGAAAAGCCTTTCAAGGTCATTCCAACTGACTTGCTGCGGTTGGCGAGTCTTCACATGGGATTCTTCGGACTCACAGCTCGAATAACTCAGATAGAAAATCGGTCAGGGATTTCTTCCATTCGTATATTCACTAACAGGATTTTAGCGTCACGCTGCATTGCCTTAATTGGCGCAGATCTGACCGTTCTTGGAATTGCCTAAGCCAATGTTCTAAACCTTCCGAATCTCATCCTTCCACTGGCTGGTAAGTTTGTGGTACCAAACTGGGCTAGCATATTCTCAACTATTTGGTCACACACACACAAAATGCAGAGTTGCTTCATAGTTTGACAAGAGATAACCTTGTCTACTCCACCGAACTTTACTATAATTCTCATGACTACCTTAGCCTTGGAAATGACATTGGTTTTGCGTGGTTTTGTAAGTTGAGCCCACACCCAAGCGTCACGCCCAGCAACTTCAAACTCTTCAGAGCCTGTAGCTTGCCTAAGCTGGCAGCCGGTTAGTAGAAGTATCGTATTGTAACTTTCACAGGACCATTTTGGTAACCACTGCGCGTTTTTTTAAGTTAGCGCCGCATAGATCAGAGGTTTGGAGACAAGTAATTGCTATGACTATTGAATCGCTTCCATCCTCTTTTGTCATGGAAATCCAAAGGGTTTAATACTTTGACTTTCCTGACTCCATGAATAAGAGCAGAGGTATCACCATTCCCAGGGCCCCCTTTCAATCAGTAACAATTTCTCGTGAGCATTAGAAGATTGCATTAGAGCGACAACGGAACCATCCTTGTTAAAGTAAGGGACCCGAGATAGCATGATTATGTTACGACACATGAAGAAAAAAAAGGATTACGTCACACGGCTGAAACATCCAAATGTACCAAAATGCCATAAAAACCAAGTTTCATATTACAAGTGTTGTATCTAAATCTCAGGTCAAATCTTTTAAATTATTTTTTGTTTAGCCCTTTATAATATATTATGTCTCACATTTGTATCAGAATTAAAAAGATGACAGGGGAATGTGCTCTATAAGACTTGGGTTGATCGGTCCTTTTAATTTGCAATCACAATTCATAGTCTCGTAGTTGTTGTAAATTTCGTTGCAGTATGAGACCGCAGTAGAAAAAAAAAATTACTTGTTTTAAGTGGATTATCCAATATTTATAGACCTGGAATCTACGAGGCCTGGGCAATACCTGTGTAATACAGTTATTGGATCCTTTTGCATTTGTAGACACAGAAATAGCTGTTGGTTCACTGCTGGTTCTCAGTTGTATTTTGTTTTGCCTCTGTCTAGTCAACTTGCAGCAGATAACTACAGATGCACTTGGTCTCTGTGATAGATCTCGGTGTTTGGATTAATGAGCAAGTAGCATATCTGACTTGTTAGCCACCCGAGATGCATCAATGCTCATTATTAAAAAAAAAAACATTTCATCTATGGCATTAAGATTGTAGCAGTCGTAGATCTATTTCTGTACAACAATATTGAAAAGGAGTCTGTGAGCTCAATGCAGGTAGAGCAAAATCCAAATTAGTATAATGAGACGAGGTAGGGGACTACAACATATGCATAGTAGTCTGAGGGAAGATAAGACACCCCCTTCAGGACAAAATGAAACTAAAACAACAGCACAGAACATGAGGTAGACTGACCTAGATTATAATAGACCAATGGCTATGTAGTCTCTTATGAAATAACAATGCATCAGCGACAATGGCCGTCACAGTGGACCAAAAATAATATTTCTTTTTTTTTTTTTTTTTCTCAAAGTTGTTTGATTTACCCCTTCTTTGTCTTTTATTGTATTCAAAAAAATATCCTTGTTTGAGTTTGGAAT
>Ga0160505_100768_pt1 | contig 16646 bp, 12 predicted proteins | sample DIDeMG_FD_108225 | JGI IMG/M metagenome (GOLD analysis project Ga0160505, IMG submission 108225) | Enriched chicken feces microbial communities from UW Madison campus, WI, USA - DID2874_E49_Stillage MG | ecosystem: Host-associated > Birds > Digestive system > Large intestine > Fecal ... | reverse complement strand
GAGGGTAAGTTCTGAGGGCATGGTAAGGGATAGGAGCAGAGGTTATTCTAAAAACAGCTGAGTAAAAAAAAAAAAAAACAAAAAAAAAAAAAAAAAAAAACCAAAAAAAAAAAAGGTAAAATTTTCTTGAATACGAAAAAAAAAAAAAAAAAAAAAAAAAAAAAAAAAAAAAAAAAAGTAGATGCAGGTATATGAAGCATTCGTCTTCGGTTCGTGTTTTTCGGGTTGCTCCTGCATGTAACAAAGCCTAACAGATGTTTAATCATATTCGTCAACGAGTACAAGCCGTTTTTGGGCAAAATGTGGCAAGCAACCTTGTTGGCCAACATAAACGAACACAAAAAGACTTTGTAGCAAGCTGACCCCATGAACCTGTACATAACAGAAGGCTTTATTCGCAACTCTGCAAACGGTGCGCGGTTTTTTCCCCTCTTGGGTTCAGTCAAAGAGACAGTGCCATCTGCAAAGGCAACCCGTGAAATTAAAATAAATTAAAATAAATAAAATAAATAAAATAAAAAATTAAAATAAAAAATTAAAATAAAAAAAAAAGCAAGCGTGAACAGAGTTACGAAAAGGAAACATGTAGAAATGTACAAAAGTCTCCTCTTTTGCCTTCTTTGTATCTTGTCCTAGCTCCATCTAGTAGAGCATTATAGTTATCATACAGTAGAATCTCCAGGTTCCTAGGCCTTGTCAGGCGACATATAAATACTCTTCTTGGGTCTTGAAATAATTCTTTTTTCTTCATCTTGTCCTTATTTTCTCGACCAGTTTTATTTCATTCCATCCATAGCATTAATCTCGAGCACAACTACACATTATCACGTTATCAACAATGAGCAAGCCCATTGATATCAAGTGGTCCGACAGCCTACCGCGTCGCCACTCGGTCTATGAAGACTACGCAATGCAACACAACAATCAGCAGCACCAGAGTTCCCCGTACTCGGCGTCCTACTACGCCAGCATCCCTCCCGGATCGCCGCCTCGCGGTAACCCAGGAGTTTTCCCACACGTATTCAAAACACCTTCGGGCCACTCTCCCGGCACCCCCACAACCGAAGGTGGCCGCAAACCGAACGAGATGATAAGTCCTGAATGTAGTCCTGATCCCATCACCCGTCTTAAAACTGCATTTTCCAAGCATGAGCACCATCACGCTTCCATGCACTCTCCTTATTTGGCCGTCTCGCCTCCACTTTCGCCCTCACTCCAGTCATCTTTCCCCGCCTCCTCAGCCACATTCCGTCGTCATAGCATTTCCAGCGACTCGCCCGCTTCGCGCCCAAGCAAACAGGCGCTGCGGCCCCAGCCAATGAACCATCCCACCCAGGGCGGCATTGTCTCACCCACATCCCCCACAAGCAATCGCGAATACTTTTTTCGTGAGAGACATCACATTCGCCGGCCCAGCGTGGCCATAAACTTTTCTGACGCTGCTACTGATGCCGATGAGGAGGTTGTCGACCTCAAGTCTGGCATCCGGGAACGTCGTGACTCGTTCATGAAGCGTTCGCCCAGCCCGTTAGCAGAGTGCATACTAAAAGGAGATTTTTCATTTGACTGATTTTGCTTTATCGCAGGGTTGCAAAAAAAAGAAAAACAAAGAAGCCTATCTGGCTTTGGATCTGCTCTACAGGGGAATCAATAATACCAATAACAGCATTTCAGTCCGCTTTGCCCTGCCAAATCCCGCTCTGCGGGCGCGATACCCATGGCATGGGGTTACAATGCGGATACTAGTTTTCGCCTGCACCTGGGGGGAAAGTTACTACAGTGGCCAAATCCGGGGCCAGTATCAGGCTGTTTTTTTTCAATTTTTTTGTTTTTTTATTTAATTTTTTTGGCTCTTGCAGCTGACCAAGTCTATGCTTTGTTGTATCTCTTTTTTGGGTGTTTTCTCTGGATTGTTTGTAAATTAATGGCATTTGGTTTTTTTAAGTTTATGTATTTTTATTTCAACTTATGATATAATCTTTTTTGATTTTTGTTCAAGCACGTGAATGACATCATTCGAACGCAACTGTAACTTTTCTCCCCAGGTCCATAATAACCAAATAAAGTGTGTGTGTATGCCCAACAATGTTACGTTACTGTATCCTTCGGCCTTGGGGTCGCAAGTCGACCTTATCAAAAGAATTCAGTCAATTTTTTCACTGTTGATACTGTAGAGCAAATCTGGGAAAATTCTTCATATTACCCTGACCTTTTACACAAGACTGATTCTCGTTCCTATGGCTCTACACGTATTTTTCGTATTTCTTATATATTTCCATCTGGGAATGCCTCTAGCCCGTCTCAAGTAATTGGCCGGGACTCTTAACTAAGAAGAAGAAAGGAAGATTACAGAATATATATACAATGAAGATACAAAAGACTACATACGCACAGTATCCAAGTACCATAAGTTAGCTGTGTAGACTCCAAGGTCAAGGGGGTTCTTGGTCATCCACTTAATCAAATATGGTTACAAGAATTCTCCCCCAGGAAGCCTGGTATGTATTTTATTTAATAACTGGGAGGAGACAAGGGATCACAGCCGAGGTCGGGTTAGGGCCCATTGCCCGCTGAAGATAAATAAGAAATCTGAAATAGAAACCTATACAGAGAAACTCAATGGATTAAAGTCAAGTCTTGTCCCGAGGGCTAGGAGGTCATGGATGATATAAACTAGTCGTATGCTTACCCTTCTATGACGACCCCACAGCAAACCTCGAATATAATATAGGATCTTAGGTTGAAAAAAGAAAACAAGACATAGAATGTCGCTGATTGTAAAGAATGGGTGTCCAAAGCACCAAGAAATATAATTAGCGCCCACGGCAGCTGGGTGTGTAACTCTTAGCTAAATTACACCCATAAATAAGTAAACGACACAAACCAGACAATAGTTCTTGCTCTAACATTTGATATCGAAAACACTGCATCATCAAATGCCAAAGTCTCTTTTTTGTGTTGAGAAAAACAAATGATCCATATCGCTCAGTAATATGATACTATGTCAACAGGAATGGAGATAAAATTTAGTACAAACAAACAGTGTTCTTTATTTATCTATATCCCCAGCTACCAAAAGCTCTTTCAGTTTTATGGTAATCACTTTTATCTAGTGACTTTTTATTGTTTTGACAAGGTGGTATTAACATGTACTTTCAAATTATTACTAAAATGGACTACCGTTTCTGTAAACCCCAAAACATAATCACCAATATCAGCTATTTATTATCAATGTATATATCGTTTTTACATTTTATTTTTGGTATCTTCCGCACAATACTACATATGACCATCATTTAGCTTTCAGTCAACTGCACATGTGTTTAATTAATTCAGTGTGATTTCAGAGCCTGGGTAGCTGCAATGCTCGAAACTTAAGTGATAAACAATTAGGAGAATAATTTTGGTGCATTAAGAAAAAAATTAAACAGTCAAATGAATTTCATTTTTTTAATAAACCCGTTATCAGCTTTTGCATTTGTTTTAATCATGCATGTACCAGTTCACTTCTTGATAGAAAGAAGGGCACTAAAGCGGTTGTCAAGTTTCTCGACTGGCTACTACCCCTACTCGAGTAATAATTACCTTAACACCATAGGTTGTCAAGGTTTTATCCACTTCCCTCCTATTAAATCGTCTGATTATAGTAGTAATCTAGCACATTTCCCTTGGCATCTTGGATGAGTCTGTGGAGAACTTGTGTCGTTGAACATCGAAATTCCAAATATCTGTTGGGACAACTACTTGATCAGCCTCGCGAAGCCAAGTGTCCCAGGACTCAACTTCTTTGTTTAAAATTCTTATTATTTTATTTAATTCTCTTTTATTTTGTGATGTTTAGATAGTAGGATAATGAACTGATTTATTATCATTGTTATCAGAAAATAATTTAACAATTTGCAATTCATAGAACTGAACTTGTACCAAGATCTAGATCATCAATACTTGAGCACTGCGGCCGCTACTCAAAGTCCTACCAATGTTGAACTGCTAAAACCTAGCAATTGATGCTTGTTTAGTTTATAAATTTCTTCAAGCGATTTTGTTTGCAAACCCGTTTGCCTTGCTCGTTTTTGTAATTTCAGTCCGAGCAAACCAAATATTGCCCAAAGTGGTAGGACTGTCCCTAACGGATAGCCTCTCCTAATTGGTACATTTAATCCTCGCAACAAAATACCACGCAGTGGTTGGCGGAAATTCAAAAAAAAACCAACTTAGCCTGGCTTGCTTCAAACCAACAAAAGTTTAATTAGCCCAACTGGTTTGATTTATTTTTGGTTTTTTCATATTGCTCCTATGCTTTATCGATAAGCATTTTTTGTTCCCTTCCGTATGACTCGAGGAGTATTAGCCACCGGGTTATGCCACAAACTTTCCGAAAGCTATGCCAATGCCACTCCCCGCAATTAAGAGCCACATTGAGCAACTTCATACCACCTCGAGTTGTTCTACAAGCAGTTGAAAATGGGAAACTGACACTTTTTTAGGATATTTTTATTTTCAAACACGTTCACATGGTAGTAAACTTTAAACTACAAAACATGTTTATGAAATCAACGAAAATCCTAGTAATCATTATGTTAGAATATTTCAAACCGTGACGCTCGGGAGGCTATCTCTCGAGAAGCTTGATGGTTTATCGTGTAACAACCTTTGCTTTCTTGTTCAATGCCAATATAAATATTTATAAAATCCACCCTCAATTCCATTTTTTTACCTTCTTTATCATTATCAATCATCACACACAAACGCTTATAATACAATATGAGCGACGGACTACTTATTTCACAGATAGTGCTTGCTATCGTGGGTTTCATCTATGCTGTTTTCAACCGACAAGCCATCATCAAATCATGCAAACAGATTTTTGCCAAAAAGACTCTCGCCGACCCTGAAAAGATAGTCGAAAAGGAGCCCGAAATGCAAAAGCTCAAGCCACTCACAACATTGACCCCCGATAAGGTCAAAGATTATGATGACCGGCCTTGGAGACCCTTTAGATGGCCGTACCACCAGACAATGAGTATTTTTAAACTTGACCTTAATCATTGGCTCGACATGGATAAGTGGTACGTCAGATATATTGAGGAGAAGAAAAAGATCTTTGACCAGTACGGAAAAGAGTACTGTGATTGGCTCCCCGAAGGTGAAGACGCCTGTGAGGAGCTGCTGGAAATCATTGTTGACCACATGCTCACTCGTTACCCCAACCTTTTTAAGAAAACTGAAACCGGCATTCACAATCTCATTACTGAAGAGCATATCGATCTAACCAAACCCTACAAGCTTCACCCTTTGCATTACATTGGCAAGATGGCCAAGGAAGATTTTTATGTTGTCAAGAAGCGCCCTGACGGCCGACATTATCTTGTTGCTGCCGCAGTTCCATTCCCTGGTGGTTACTTTACTGTTCAAGATAAGCTTGGAAAGCATCTCGATATCATTCACAAGGACGTTCCTTATTACACTGAAAAGCTCAAGGTTTCTATGGAACGCTGGTTTGCCAGAATGAAGCCTACTGATCCCGTCGAGCGTGCTTCTTGGTACATTACCTGGGACCACGAGTTGCTTTGCTCCAATGTCTACACCATCAAGGATGGTAAGCAAATGCCCGATATTCCATTTGAAAAATTCACAATTAGAGTTGAGCGCCAGACCCTTCGACGATTGCCCAAATCCCAAGCCATTATCTTCACCAACCATCCTGTGTTCTACACCATTGATGAAATGAAGGATGAGCCCATGGTGCCCTCAATTCTCAAGAAGGTTGTCCTTGGGGCTCCCGAAAAGATTATCCAATACAAGAACTTTAAGGCCATTGAGAAGCATATCATCCCTTACCTAGACAAGCTTATTAAAAGACAAATAGACCTTGGAATTATCACTGAAGATCAGCCGGTCAAAACGCTTAAGACCTACCCTTTTGCTGAATGGGCTGATGTTTCCGAAGATACCGGTGAGGGCTGGACTAACCCTATGGCTGGCTGCCCCGTTGCTCACTGAGAAAATCTACCACTATCGTTCTTTATTATTATTTTTTTTATGGTTACTACATGTTTTATTAGTAAATAGGTTAAATGAAGTTGTTTTTGTATTTTATATGTTGTTGTTTTAGAAATCTCAAGTATTTGAAATCTTTCTAAACCATGATATCAGACTGGAATCACTGATTAACAGTTTTAACCGTTATGAGCAGTTTGCGTTATCGTAATGAAATGTTGTCTTAGTGCTTGTTTCCAAAGATAAGCTCAAAAAAGACAAAAAAAGAACGTATACTGGTAATAAACTGATAAGAAGTACGGTACCAAAAATAATTGACATACGATATATAACATATGCTATATGCTTTTGTACTTGAGCGTTTAAAACAATGTACTATCTCACGTGACTTTGTTGTTTGTTATTAATAATAGCTCTAGCCAATCACAGACAGTTTAAAAATCTGCACAATCAAAACCAATTTTAGTGGTGACTTTTTTACACTCTCATAAATGCAGTTTATTTCTCACTCCTCCTTCTCTTTTTCCCCCCAAAAAATTCTTCAAGAATAAAAAAAAATTGTCTTCCCTTCTCCCATAACTTTTTTTTTTCTTTTTTGAAACCTCTAGTGGCATACCCATCTGAGAACCTATCATTGAAAATCACCACATCGCATAAGAAGACCGGGATTTTCTCTCAATTTTTCACTTACCCAAACACTCAACGCATATTTATTCACTTGAAGTAACGGCCATTTTCCAATAGGTAAGCCTGTTTTCGTTCATGTCAAGTTAGCCAATTGGAATCCGTGAAATTCCAGCTGAATTGGCTAACAACCCCATATTTTTGCTTCTATCACTCCAAATTATCGAACTAACCGCTCATGCCAGTTCAATTAGACGCTATTTGAAGTTTTTCGGTCATCAACTTTATTTTTTCTTTTTCATTTCTTCGACCTCATTTTTCATATACACGACACACAATGTTATCTCGGTCTCGCCTATTAAATTCCAGTCTACGACACATCTCTAGAGCTACCACACCTGCCCGGCACTTTTCTCGGTCAGCGGTTCGTCGCGCTGAGGTGGAACTTACTATTGACGGTAAGAAGGTTTCTATCGAGGCTGGCTCAGCTCTTATCCAGGCCTGTGAAAAGGCTGGTGTCACCGTTCCTAGATACTGTTACCACGAAAAGCTTGCTATTGCTGGTAACTGTAGAATGTGCTTGGTTGATGTCGAGAGAGCCCCCAAGCCTGTTGCCTCATGCGCTTTCCCTGTTGGTCCCGGTATGGTTGTCAGAACCGACACTGAGAGAGTTAAAAAGGCCCGTGAAGGTGTCATGGAGATGATGCTTTCCAACCATCCCTTGGACTGTCCCGTCTGTGATCAGGGTGGTGAGTGCGATCTTCAGGACCAGTCTATGAGATACGGCAGAGACAGAAGTCGTTTCCACGAAATTTCTGGTAAGCGTGCTACAGAGAACAAGGAGATTGGTCCTTTAATCAAGACCTCTATGAACAGATGTATTCACTGTACTCGTTGTGTTCGTTTTGCCAATGATGTTGCAGGTGCTCCCGAGCTCGGTACTTCTGGCCGTGGTAACGACATGCAGATCGGTACTTATCTCGAGCAAAATCTTAAATCTGAGCTTTCTGGTAACGTTATTGACTTGTGTCCCGTCGGTGCCCTTACCTCTAAGCCTTATGCTTTCCATGCCAGACCCTGGGAACTCAAGAAGGTGGAGTCCATCGATGTTCTTGATGGTCTAGGATCCAACATTCGTGTCGATTCTCGTGGTGTTGAGGTTATGAGAGTTCTTCCCAGACTTCACGACGACGTTAACGAGGAATGGATTTCCGACAAGACTAGATTTGCTGTCGATGGTCTTAAGACCCAGCGTCTCACTACTCCTTTGATTAAGGTTGGTGACAAGTTCGAGACCGCTACCTGGAACGATGCCCTCCAGTCTATTGCTGATGCCCACAAGCGTCTCAATGTCTCTGGTGATGAGTTCAAGGGTATTGCTGGTGACCTCGTTGAGGTTGAGTCTCTTGTTGCTCTTAAGGATCTTGCCAACACTCTTGGCTCTGAGAACTTGACTCTTGACTCCATCAGAGCTCCCCCTGCTCACGGTGTCGATATCCGTTCCAACTACCTTTTCAACTCCTCTATCGTTGGTATTGAGGATGCTGATGTCATTCTCCTTGTTGGTACTAACCCCCGTCATGAGGCCGCTGTTTTGAACGCTAGAATCAGAAAGCAATTCCTCCGCTCTGACCTTGAGATTGGTCTTGTCGGTGAGAAGTTTGACTCTACTTTCTGGGTTGAGCACCTTGGTAGCAATGCTTCTGCCCTTACTGGCGCCCTCAAGGGTGAGTTTGGTAAAAAGCTTGCCAACGCCAAGAAGCCTTTCATTATTGTCGGTAGCGGCATCACTGAGCACGCTGACGCCCAGGCTATCTACAAGACCGTTGGTGACTTTGTCTTGAAGAACGCCAACTTCATCACTCCTGAGTGGAACGGTTACAACGTTTTGCAGAGAGCTGCTTCACACAGTGGTGCCTTTGATGTTGGTTTTGTTCCTCCTTCCGCTGAGGTTGCTGCCACCGAGCCCAAGCTCCTGTGGCTTCTCGGTGCTGATGAGATCAAGCCCGCTGATATTCCTAAGAATGCATTCGTTGTCTACCAGGGTCATCATGGTGATCTTGGTGCTCAATATGCTGACGTTATTCTGCCCGGTGCCGCCTACACTGAGAAGACCGGTACTTACGTCAACACTGAGGGTAGAGCCCAGATCACACGTGCTTCTGTGGGTCCCCCCGGTGTTGCCCGTGAGGACTGGAAGATCATCAGAGCTGCCTCGGAATACCTTGGCGCCACTCTGCCTTACGAAGACATTTATGAGATTAGATCCAGACTGGGTGAAATTGCTCCTCATTTGCTTAGACATGATGTTATTGAGCCTACCACTCTGTCAGAGGTTGGTTTCAAGACTCAGCTGGTTGCTGCCAACAAGGGTCAAGCTGCTACTGATGCCGAGATCACCAAGGTTATTGAGAACTTTTTCTTTACAGATGCTATTTCAAGAAGCTCACCGACAATGGCGAAGTGCTCTAATGCATTCACCGCTCAGCCTGCTGAGGAGGAACCCCAAGTTGCATTTGGTTAAGGATATATATGTTATTTGATATGATTTTTGTGTAATAAATTTTTTTTTAATAAAGTATAGTTTGTCATTCAAATCCTGTAGTCTACCTGGAAAATAATATTAATATTTGGCTACTTTAATTGGTACAAATTAATCCTTACATTTTATTTTTGGTTACTTAATTAAAACTATGTCCCAAGTCCCACTTGCTCTATGAAACGGTCTAGGTTTGAAACGGCATTTTTCCAATTGCCTACACCATTATCACAATACCAGACCACATCACTTTCGCGTTCTTTCGCGCCACGATAAAGCTGTCGCAATCATTTTTAATGCATTAAAATGGCGAAGAAAAGCTACGTTGAACAAGATCTTCAATTGGCAATATCTGACGTTCATAATGGGCTTTCCATGCGGAAAGCCGCAAAGCTGCATGGCGTCCCGACTTCAACCATAGCGCACCGCCTTTCCGGTACGCAAAACCGCCAAACAAGCCACCAGCACCTGCAGAAACTCTCACCGGCTCAGGAGAAGTCTCTCTGTAGTTGGGTTGTAATCCAAAATAGCATAGGCTGCCCTCCCACGCATGCACAGATCAAAGAGTTTGCTGGTCATATTGCCAAACAGAACGGCTACAAGAATTACATCGGGACTCATTGGATGGCCGCGTTCTTACGCCGTAATCCCGATGTAAAGAATCTAAAGGGCCGGAATCTTGAAACATCGCGATACAATGGAGCCACTGCTGAGAGTATCAAACATTTTTTTACTACCAAGATTGAGGACCCGGCCATTAAGGCAGTCAAACCGGAGAATCGTTACAACATGGACGAAATCGGGATAGTGGAAGGGCTAGGAAGTAATTGTCTTGTAGTTGGTAGCTCGAACAAGAAAATTACAATACCCAAAAACTCGAGCTCGCGGTCCTGGATGACAATACTCGAATGTATCTCTGCAACTGGCAGACCATTGAGCCCCCTAGCTACCTTTGAAGGAAAGACGGTTCAACAGCAACGGTTTCCCGTGGATATAGACTTCCTAGATACCTGGTACTTGACAGCATCTGAGAAAGTCTGGACTAATGATAATTTCGTCCTTGTGTGGTTAAAGAATATTTTTATCCCCCAGACAAAGCCGGCGAAAGAGGAAGAAAAGAGAATCCTTATTGTTGACGGCCAGAAATGCCATCAGACAACTGAATTTATGTTTGAATGCTACTCTAATAATATTCATATCATCTTCTTAATTCCTAACAGTTCTCATGTTCTTCAGCCTCTCGACCTTGCTTTCTTTGGCCGTGTTAAGAATGCATATCGCAAAGAGCTTAACAAATTAACCGTAATCGACGATTCCACGCAATTCAGTAAGGCCCTGTTGATAGAATGCTATTACAAGGCAAGGAAGGCTAGTCTAGCTTCCAAAAATATTATAGCAGGCTGGAAAGCCTCAGGATTATGGCCGGTATCGATGGCAAAGCCCCTTAAAAATACCATGACGAGCAAATTAGAACAACTCCAAGTAACGCCGCCCGAGGCCATAGCAACAATGTCAGAAGCAACACAGAGTCCTATACAAACACTTGAATCACCACCTCACCTCAGGCCTGTATTAAAAAGTCATTCTTCATCGATTAAAACCAGTCGTAATTTTCAACTTTCTGCGACCAAAACTGGGAGCCCCCTTGACAAGCAACCTATGGCTATAGCGGGCCTAGACGGGGGAAATTCTAATTTTGGGTGTGAGAATGAAGATTTACAGCCCAGAAAGAAAAGAAAGGTGTCATTTGAGCCAATTGAGACCGCCATAATGTGTCCCGAAATCACAAAGGCTCGTCGTGAGATGTTCAAGAAGTTGGATCCACCGGGGACTTCGGCAAGGGTTAAAAATACAAAATTTAAAGATATGTGTATTAACTGGCAACTGAATATTCCAGAAATGCCAGATCTAATATTTAAATAATGTTGTGTGGTTGTAAAATTAAAGATTGTTTGTGATGCACTCACTCATCGAGGTTGTGAAAAATGAGCATTTCAAATCTCGACTATTTTATAAGTGGGACACCGGAGGAGTTAGCTTCTGATTCATCCAGTCGGCGATTTTGGCATAATTTTTCGTGAGAGCGAAATACGCAGCACGCTTTTCAGCACTCTTTTTGGAGCTTCCTTGTGATTCGGCCACTTTGGTACCATCCAACTTGAGTTTACACTTGAAAACTTTGGTATTTGTAGCATCATCGGTTTGTTCCTTAATGTTGTAAGAAAGTTGGGGAGCAAGCTTGGGTCCCAATAAGTTTTGCAGGTATGCCTTGGGCTTAGCCGCAAATTTGGATTCATTTTCTTCAATAAACTCCTGTTGCAGCTTCTTAGGATCAGTAGTAGTGGAAGGCTTGTACTCAGAGTCCCCTAACGTGCTTGCTAGTTCCTTGGAAACCGATTCAGAAATGATAACCGGGTCTGCTTTGCGCTTAAGACTGTACTTTTCAATGACATTCTTTTTGCTGAGAGCGGCCATGGCGGCTCTCAGACCGGCCTCCTTGGCGGTGCCAGCTTTACCAACACCAATGATTTGATCACCCATGCGACACTCGACAATAGTGTATCCTGGACCAGTCTGGACAGTATCATACACAGGACTCAGTTTATTGCTACCAATTTTAGTGTATAGTGCAACCTTCGCCTCGTAATTGAGTGGGACCTTGCCAACTTGTGATCGCTCAATGGATAAAAGAATAGGGCTAGCTAAATCCTCTATCCAACCCTTAATTAAATCGAACGCCTCAGAGGATTCACCATAGTCAACCCAGAGTCCTCCGACATAGGCTTCAAAAGCGTCGGCGACATACTTGGGAGTTTTAGCCGCACTTCCCGTGCCGCCAACCACCAGCTTTTTGAGATTGGATTCCGGGTCATGGATTCGCAAGGTTTTGTCCATGTTATAAATCTTGGCCCATTCTGAAAGCGTCAAGTTGGTAATAAGAGTTGTTCTGATGTTGGAAAGGTCACCTTCATGCATGTAGGGAAATCGGTTGTAGATAATGACAGCAGAAACGGTATGAATAATTGAATCACCGAGAAACTCGAGTCGTTCATTGTGAATGTCCATGAGCTCAACGTCGGTAAGATAGTAATGCAAGGAAGCAGCAGATTTGCTCGTGAAAACTTGTCGTAACAACTTGTCGTTTTTAATCGGAGGAAGAGGTGGCGGCCAGTTAACAGCCTTGCCTGACTTATTGTTAAGCTCGCCCTTGGACCTTGCAATGGCAGCTCTCTTGATGTTAGCAGCGTCTGACTTTGAAATATCGTTGGAACTGAAAAATAACGATGGGAGAGGATCTTTAAAGTCCTTATTCACCAAAAGTTGGTTATCTGCCAGATGGTTATTAATAAGGTGCTCGACTTTGCCAAGGATACCAATGTTACTGATGGAGCAGAGATTCTGGGCCACCTTGATGCTTGGGTCGTCCAGAATCTTCTGAATATCTTTGTTGTCACTGTAAGTTTGATCTGGAGTCAGGTCCAAGATTGTGCGTATTGACTTTCCCAGAGTAACGACCGCTTCTTGCACTTTAACTAAATCTGCCAACTTGATTTCTTTCTTGGGTGCTGGTGTACGGTTAAAAAAATCAGTAACAATGCTATCGATAAAATCTGCAGGCCTCTTGTTTTGCGGTTGTGAATTGTTGCCAGCCATCATCGAAAACTTGCGCTTGCCGCCAGATGACATGATCCTATCTGTTTGTGATTTATTCTTCAAGCTTCTCTGTACTTGTTTTAACTGAGGGGGTCAAACAGTTATATTTGCCGTTAGAAGGTGTTTTTGATCTGTATTGCTAGAAAGTAACAAAAAAAATGGGAAAAAAATTCATGCTCAAAGAAGGTTGGAATTGGGACAAGAGATATCTGGGTTTAAATAAGTATAGATAGTAGCATACCACAATAGAAACTCTCATGATCAACTTTTAATGATCAGACTGGAGCAGTGTTCAAATCGTCCAAAATACTCAATTGAAGCTGCCTGTACTGATAAGAAGTAGAGGAATGTGTGTCTATAAAATCACCAACTTTACCTCAACAAAATCATGTGATATTGTCGTTCGTGATTTTTCACTAATATATGTCATATGTGCAAAGTCTTATATTTGAAGCTGTTCAAATACTCCCCTAAACCTGGTCTCCACTGCCGGGTAAGAATTTCGCCAGCCAGCCAACGAGGTGTCGGAAATTTTTTTCTTTTGAATTTTCAACCTCTTGAACGTCGAATTATCAGCCCTCGAAATCAACTCTCATCAATCACTAAACAATGTCGCAATTTATCGGACGAGTATGTTGCTATCAGAATTATCTTTATATGGAGATTTTATTTTTTAGCCACTAACACACGATTTTTTTTTTTATCATAGACTGGTATTTCGCATGCCCGCGTGTGGCACCATGTTGATATGGCGAAGGAGACCCGCACTCTTGGTAGAGTCGCGTCCGCCATTGCCATGACTCTTATGGGCAAGCATAAGCCTATCTACAACCCCGCTGTCGACAGTGGTGATTACGTCGTTGTTTCGAACTGCCATTTCCTAAACGTCACCGGCAAGAAGATGGATCAGAAGCTATACAGACGGCACTCGGGCAGACCCGGTAACTTGCACGAGGTTCTGATGAAGGATTTGCTGGCCAACAAGGGTGGATCTGCTATCTTGAGACAGGCTGTGTCGAAAATGTTGCCTAAGAACAGATTACGGAAGTTCCGCATGGAACGGTTAAAGGTGTTTGAAGATTCGACGAACCCTTATGGCGACAACGTCATTGCCTACCACGACGAGACTCCCCAGGTCAGCAAGATTCTCACTGAGGTCGCAAAGTTAGAGAACTCCGCTAAGAGCTAGATTTTCTAATTTTTCAGAATGCTTCACACCTGTCTACATGTTTTTATTTTGCCGTTTGTTTCCATCACTTTTATTGCCTTGTTAGTTGTTGATTTCAGATTTCCTCGTCTCCTTTTATTCCAGCCGGCTGTTAGAATACTTGTTAAATGATGGCCCTTTGTATATAATATATATAAAAAGAGAATGAGCGAGTTGTATCTATGATATCGATAGTGATCTGTAGAAGCGTAAATCCTATTTGAAGAGTCTTTGGTTTTAGACACGAGTAGTTTATTTCTCATGTTTTAACTTTTTGTTTTTAATAAACCCAAACCCTTTACAATCTTGTCTTTGCAATTTTGTTTGCCACATCAAGACCAAAGCCCCAGGTCCTTTCAACTCTTTCTTCGTCATAGATCACCACCACCATCCTTTATCAATCACCAAATTATCACTCTGATCAGACATTGTTATTTCTGATTTTTTTCATTTTGACTATTCATATTTAATAACTTTATAATCATGGTTTTAGAAGCAACAATCATTGTGTACGTACGGTACACCTCTTGCAACTGTCTGTTCTGAAAACTAACATCTTCCTAGGGTGGACAACTCTGAGTTTACAAGAAACGGTGACTACACTCCGACTAGATTTGATGCTCAAAGAGACGCAGTTGCCTTAATTTTCAATGCGAAAACTCAATCGAACCCAGAAAACACCGTCGGTTTGATGAGCATGGGAGGAAATGGGTATGTGTGATACATTTTTACCAAACAACAACTTGCAACAGTGCTAACTCACTTTTGCTCTATAGCCCCGCTGTGCTTGCTACTCTTTCTTCAGATTTTGGAAAAGTTCTGTCTGGTCTCCATAATATTAAGATTGAGGGTCAATCTCATGTGGCGACTGGTATTCAAGTTGCTGCTGTAAGTTAACAGAATGAGCTCAATTCATTTTCCACCAATTGTTAACTAAACGTCTAAATACTAACAATAATATCTTACACAGCTTGCTTTAAAACACAGACAGAACAAGGTTCAGCGTCAAAGAGTGATTGTATTTGTTGGAAGTATTATCAAGGAAGACACCAAGGAGCTAGTCAAGCTGGCCAAGAAGATGAAGAAGAATAACGTTGCTGTCGACTTTATTAACTTTGGCGAGGAGGCCGAGAACACCGAAAAACTTGAAAAGTTCATCGAGGGTGTTAACAGTAGTGACAACAGTCATCTCGTCACAATCCCACCGGGCCCCCATTTACTCTCAGACGTGCTCCTTACCTCACCTATCATCAACGAGAACGGTGGTCTGGGCGGCGAAGACGTGGGTGGCGATGCAAACGACTTATTTGAGTTTGGTGTGGACCCCAGTGCCGATCCTGAGCTTGTGCTGGCACTGAGAATGTCTATGGAGGAAGAAAAGGCTAGACAAGAGAAGGAGAAGAAGGAGAAAGAGAGTGCATCATCCAGTAAACCCGACACCATTCCGGAGGAGTCTGCCGGTTCATCCTCAAAGAAGGATGATGATCGCATGGAGCTGTAGCCAGCCTAATTTTTTGCCAGCAGCAAGTCATACAGGTGGAAACCTGTTTTTTATTTTCTACAAAGGTTTTATTAACAGACGTACTATTACAGCTTAACATGGAATGTTAATACTTTGATGAACTTTGAAGTATATCTATGAGTTTAAAAGATATTTTGAGGTTCAAATTTTCTAAGTCAAAATAAAGCCGTTGCTGGTTAAAATCGTTAACTTTCCATGTATTAGTTATTTTATGATTTCGAATAATCGAGTTCCACTGATCATTGTTGAATTAGAGTAGAAAAAGTACTTTTGATTCTGTAGGCAATATGGTTTGCCGAAGTTGGTGACAGTAGTTAACTTTTGATCGCAGTACCGATAGTGGGGTAGTTAAATTGATTCCATGTGGTGGGTGAATGATAATTTAATTCTTAACCTCACACTAGAGTTTTTTTTCAACTTGGAAATTCCAAACCCCAGGTCGCAAATTTCCGCTCTTCATGATAAAACCACAAAAGTGAACCTAAACAAAATAATGAATCATTTTAATAGACATTATATTTAATTTTGAGTACACGAGTGTAAATTGTGAGCGTTTTAGACAATTCTGTTTGTAATACTCGAGTTTTCATTCTCTCACAAATTCACACCGACTATATTAGTAAAATGTAACAATCATGTAGTTCATGCTCACAAGCTATGGCAACCAAAAATTTGTGTATAAGTATAACGAACGGATAACAACCTGCATTATTAATACTTAGCAAAATCCTGGTAAACAAAATTTACTTTAAATGCCATAGATATCGGAGGACCACAGTTTGCATCCACTGTTTGATACAAGTTATTTAAGACAAAAAATGGCTGCATAACCCCTTGGGTGGTTGAGGTTATTAGTTAAAACTCTTGGTTGCTCAATATCCATAAACAACACAAAGTTGTTAGCTACAAATAAGTATTCGAGCACTCTTCAGCTACTGTAGATTGAATAAAAGAAAAATATTTTGTATAGAAGGTTGAAAAGTATAAATAAATAATGCAAGAATCTCTCACCTTTTTTTTTTTTTTTTTTTTTTATTTTTTTTTTATTTTTTTTTTTTTTTTTTTTTATGATTTTTTTAAATAAAAGTTTAAAATATTTT
>Ga0160505_100767_pt1 | contig 16676 bp, 9 predicted proteins | sample DIDeMG_FD_108225 | JGI IMG/M metagenome (GOLD analysis project Ga0160505, IMG submission 108225) | Enriched chicken feces microbial communities from UW Madison campus, WI, USA - DID2874_E49_Stillage MG | ecosystem: Host-associated > Birds > Digestive system > Large intestine > Fecal ... | reverse complement strand
TATTATTATTATTATTATTATTATTATTATTATTATTATTATTATTATTATTATTATTATTATTATTATTATTATTATTATTATTATTATTATTATTATTATTATTATTATTATTATTATAATCATTCTCATTGGTATTGTTTAACGCATTCAATTCTTAGAGTAGTCCATAATGGTAGTTATAGCTTTTTTTTAGCGAGTGACTAGGTTTTTTTGGAAGCCACCTCATATCAAGGATTCCAAGTATAGAGTAATTGTAGATTTGTCTTAGCACCAAAAAGTGACTTGGCGGAAACCAAAGATCTGCAAAGTTTTTTATTGACATGATATATACGGAAGACGTTAGCACTATCTGGGTCTGGTATCACTTTTGGAGATGGTGCCCGTAGGATTGGTTGATTTCATATATAATAATAAAATGAAAATAAATAAATAAATAAATAAAATAAAAAAGATTCAAGACACGTATTTAGGCTTAGATTCAATGAAGCCCAAACTGTCGCGTCAATTTGGAAAAGCCTTCCTAAAACCATGGATCTTAGTGTCATCATTTCTTCTATAAACTTTGACTGAAGGTAATACATATATGTGGGAAAGCGACAAACGAGAGGAAGAGACGGTTTAAGCAAGTTTATTTTTGACTCGAGGTGAACTTTCTTCTGAATGAGATTCTTGACTTGACTCAAGATGTAGTTTTGCCGTCTCGTTAGCCAGTTCTGATGTCAAATTTGAAGTCACAGGCACAGGCACAATATCAGCTTTGGAGTGAGACAAGTCGGAGTTGTCGCTCTCTAAAATGCTTTTGGATTGATATAAGGCTTCAAGCTCCTGCGACAGGGCAACTATTAGTAAGCTCCAATCGTTGGATTTGGACAGCTCGAGTGATTCCTCTAAATGGTTTATAGCCTTTGTCAATGCAGTCTCGATTTCAGTTGATATTTTATCTTTTGTAAGGGTGTTGGAAGTAGCGAGTATCCGCTTAATTGAGCTTTCCAAGCTTTTCAGTGTGTCGCAACTAGATCTCCAGACCGAATGTCCGTCTTCAAGGGCTTTTCGCTCCCGTTGGGCCTTGAGGCACTCCTCCTTGTAGGCGTCAATCTCGCGTATTAGCACTTCGGTTTGAACTTCACCAGTGTCTGTTACTTTGCTTGTATCTTGTCGCCTGTTACCATTCTGATTAAGAATCTTGTTTTTACTGGCTGCGCATTCTTCCAATTCCATCAGATATGACGATTTTATGCTAGAAACGACGCTCTCTAACTCTCTCTTTTCCGTTCTAGTCTGGTCAAGCTTTTTCTCTACCTCCCTTAGTTGTTTTTCCAACTGTGCCTTTTCCCTTTCGAGATCGGTCTCCTGCACGCATACCGCAGCAAGCTTCTTAACGCTCTCGTCGTTCGCCTCAATCTCCTCCAGTCGTGTCTTAATCTTGGCCTCGTGGTCGCAAATCTCGCGAATCTGGGCCAGTTGGTCTTCGCGATCCTTCGATTCGCGCGTATAAATATTAGCAAGCTCCTCATTGATAATGGCAAGACTCTGCATTGTACGCCATAGCTGCCGGCGGACACGGGGGAGCGTGACCGTGGGATCGGCTGATCGCGACCCCGACAAGAGCGTTCCCTGTGTGTCAATGATAGATTGCAGCTTTCTGACTAGTAGCGAAGACTCAATGTTCAATTCCTTGATGAGGTTATTGTTGGTCATGGTGTGAAAGAGATATACGTGTAAAAATTAATTGACTATGATCTGATAATGAGAAAGGAACGTAAAGTTTGGTATCAAGAAGAAATGAGAAGTTCAACACTCAAAGCAGTTTAGTGATTTCCAAAGCATGACTCGGATAAGGTTAGTACCCTGGTAGGAAAATGCCCCCACCCCAATTGTTACTCCAGAAAATTTGAGAAAAAAAAAAAAGACAACACTTTGAAGTACAAGCCACCCATTGCCTACTATTTCTTCTCAATGCGTGTCGGTCAAAACGGTATAGACATAATTTTGCACTAGAAAGTCTTACCTTTAGCTGCAGGTAAAGTATTTGAAAAATACAAAAAAAATGCCGTTGCCCAGAATCGAACTGAGGTTTCTTCGGCCACAACGAAGTGTACTAACCACTATACTACAACGGCTTGTTGTTATTTCTATAAAAGCTTATTATTAGTTGTTGTTATCCGTGTAAATCTTAATGTTTTACACTTACTTAATCGGGTATACCCTTACCCTAATTATTGTTAACACCACCTCCCTAGTTGACGTTTTGTAAAGGTTCTTGGATTAATCATTTTAGAAGGCCAAGCAGAATTGATGAGAAGTTGAGATTATACAAGTGTATAAAATCATCATTGCGAGTGTAGTCAACTAAAAACAGTTGGGCATGTTCTCAACGAGTGTCCTAGAGAAGCTTGTTAAGGTTTTACTGGGTGTCAATCTCTAACATCGATTCACCGAATGCTGTGTATCGCAGGTATCCTTTAACACGGAATTATTCATGGAGAATTCAGCGCAATAAAATGCTCAAACTCATAATACGTGCCGATACCGCTACCTTGCTAATCTCCCAGAGAAGTTTGTTTGTAAATGCATGTCTTCTTTGTAAATATTTGATGTAATGACAATAAACTGGTAAACTATTTTGTTTTTATTATTATCATTATTAGAAAGTCTGTTACTGGTTAATGTTTTGAGATGAGAATAATCTGTCAAAATAGGTAGTGGCGAGGTGCTATGGCAATGAATGCGAAAGTAGGTTAGAAGGAATTACCGCAGAGCGTCAATCTTTATGGTGATTTAAACTATCTTTTACTATTCATGATAGTGATTTATTTTATCAAATAGCTTTTACTATGGCTAACCGACTGAGCAAACGCATATGTATATCTTTACATCATAGACGTCCCGATTAATAGGAAGAAGCTCCAGAATACTATACTGCTCAAAATACCCAAAACGTTCAAGTACTTGTTAAGTCGATATGGGAAAGACAATGACGTCATACTGTACAGTTCCCATTGGCCATTGCTCATTTAGAAACTATTCCAAAAAGAGGTTCATCACCAAAAGAAGCCTACATGGCCGCTTTGAAACAGGTTAACAAAAATTTAAGTGCTTGAACTCCACACAACCAGCAGAGCCCAACTGCTTGAGAAAAGTTTCCCCAGAATTTTCATTTCTAGGTACTTTTTCATAAATACAAGGGTCTTGGTGTGGTGGTCAAATATTTAGAATTTTACCGCACCTTTTCTGGTGCTTTCCTTGATTAGATCAGCCTGTCGAAATCTCTTACACGCGCTGCTGGTGACACTTTCAGCGCCTACAAAAAGTTCATATTTATATTTACGCTCAATCTCCTTTTGAATAATATGTCAATTTTAATAGTTTCATTTGACTTTCATGTATGGCAGCAATCAGATGTTAAGTTAACTTAGTTATATATAAATATCTATTCACTTTTCTCAGCAGTTGCAATGAATCTTTAAAATGTGGAGACACTCTTTTTTTCTTTTTTTTTTCTTTTTTTGTTATTTTACATATTATACATTTTTCCTCCTTCATTTATTAAGAAAAAAATTTACATTAAACACATACTTTTGGTGTGCTTTAAAAAATGATTATTTACTTTTATCGGGTCAAGTATTTCTGTATAAGTGGCATTTCTATGTTTTTTGTTTTTTTTTTTCTTTTCTTTTTTGTTACATAACTTCTGCGGATAAATAGAAAACTAAAACGCCTATTGGCTCCTCAAAAATGGGTGTTGATTTATTTTATAACTTAAATCAAATTTAGATTTTTCTCATTTTTTAGTCTAGTTGTACTGCTTTAACCCCCAGCTTTTTTTTTTTATCACTATCAGTCGGTGTATTTTAAGTCAAAGTAAGAAACGAAAAAAAGTTGAGTGGAATAAAAATTTAAGGTCATATTTTAATATTGGGCATGAATATATCATGCAAGTCATTATATAAATTTCAAACAAAGAAGTATCATAAAAGCAATCAAACTCTCTTTTCCTCATCAGAAAAAGGAACAACCTCCTGGTGCTCGCTCTTTTCGTGGTCGTTCTTTTCATCAAACACAACCTGGCGAGAAGCAGGAGTTTCGGGCTCCCAAGTGGAAGTTCTCCAGGCAGGAACCTTAGCCTCCCACATCATGGAGATTTCTTCGAGGGTCTTGCCCTTGGTCTCAGGGAAGAGAATGTAAACGTGAATGGTCATGGCAACGCAGAAGACAGCAAAAACAATGTAAGTCTTCCAGGTAATGTTCTTAAACGCACTAGGCACAAACATGGCAAGAGCGAAGTTAAAGATCCAGTTGGCGGATGCACAAAGACCGTTTGCAAGACCACGCTGGGATGTGGGGAAGAGCTCAGAGCAGTAGACCCAAGTAGTGGGACCCCAGGTAGGAGCAAAACTGGCAACAAACAGATAGGACATGGAAATGATAGCCTTTGATGCCTTGGAGTTCTTGACAGTGATTGTGATAAGCTCATTGGGATCGGGGTTAGGCAAGGGACTACTGTAAATACCAAGAAGAACAGAGGTGATAACAAGCCAGAGGCACATGAGACAGGAACCAGTCATAAGAGTCTTACGTCTGCCCCATCTATCAAGCCAAAGAAGTGCAGGAACGGTCATAACAACGTTAATAACGTACTGAATTGAAGACGAGACAAGAACAGTGTCACCGGTAAATCCGGCCATTCTGAACATGTAAACAATGTAGTACATCATAACGTTCATACCAGTAAGCTGCTGCCAGATCTGACTCCAAAGACCAACCATAGTACGGTTGATGTTTTCCTTGTTGAAGAGATCCAAGACAGTGAGATTGGCATTATCCTTCTCGACTTCAATAGATTCTCTAATTTCCTCAATTTCGAGAGCAACATCAGGATGGTTAGGGTCACCTTTGGACTGAACGTTGGCAATAATCTCAATTGCTTCATCCCATCTTCCTTGCTTAGCGAGCCATCTGGGAGATTCGGCAAGAACAAGAGTACCAAGCATGAGCAAAAATCCAGGGACAATCATGATACCCCAGCCAGTTCTAAAAGACGCATTGCCTTTAATGAATGAACATCCATAGCCAATGTAAAACATGATCATAATACCCCAGGTAATAGCCCACTGGAAAACGGCACCAAGACGGCCACGAATTCTCTTGGGTGAAAGCTCGGAAATGTAAATAGGAACAGATGAAGAAGCAAAACCAATACCAATACCAGCAATAACACGGCCAGCAATCAGCATTCCAATGTTTTGTGAAGCAGTTTGAATAGCACAACCAATCATCCAAACAATAGAAGCGAGTTGAATAACAGGACGACGACCAAACTTATCAGTGAGCATACCAGTCAGCACACTTCCAAGGAAGGATCCACCGGCCATAGATGCAGTAATACCACCCTGTGTCAGTGAGTCAGGATGATTAAAGTACTCTTTGTAGTGCTCCTGATCAACAAATGATGAAACAGAAGAAATATCGAAACCAAAGAGCATACCACCGGTGGTGGCAATGAGCGTTAGCAGGTATGGGTTGTAAACTTTGTATCCCATTATTAATGTAATGAACTGTTGATGAAATAAAATAGATTGATATGGAAAAAAAAATCTAGAAGAGGAGGAAAATCCGGGGGATTAAATACTCCAGATTTTATGGATTAAAAACTGGAGTAATTTTAATGACTACAAAAATTAGACAGCGGTCTAAGGCCATTTCTCCGCGTTTTTCAGACATATCTACTGGGGATATGCTGCATACTCCAGATTCCGGGTTATTATTTAGTTACAACGATTGGTTACCCAAGTATTAAAAGACATAAAAAAAAAGTTTTGTACCATTTCCCCATAAGATTTCTTTTTTTCTAAAAATATTATTTTTCCGCCAAACATATCAGTTTGGGGAAAATACCTAAACTTGTAACTGCCTTATGGTTTCCATTCACTTTTTTCTAATGTCTTTGTTTTGTTTTGTTTTTGTTTGCTTTGAGAAACTAGGTGGTTTAGCTGTTTTCATACGCTACTTGTCACTGGCCAGTATTATTTTTACGTCATTACACTTTGATGACCCCAATTTTTATTTATACGGAGTTTACATTTATATGGAAAACCCCTCTCTCTCTCTCTTTAATTTTTTTGTGACACTTTGAAGTAAACATCGTCTATGTTTGATAGGCAGGAAAAAAAATTTTATTCAAGTAGTCATTTGAGTTTTCATGATTAAAAAATTTTTAAATTACGTCTGCCCAGGCTACCTAAAACCTGAAATAGAGTTTGCGGACGGAAAAAAAAAAGAGCTGGCTCTGCCACTACGGAACAATCCCCTTTTTGGATCAAAATTTTCCGACTATCTCCGAAAGGAAAAAACAGGCATGGCAGAAAGAATGTAGTTAATAATAAGTTATCGTATGATGCTAAGCCAGTGACAAGCTGTCGGTGTGATCACAGAACCTTTCTGCCCAGAAAGGTTGGGTGTCGGTTGGTTCGACAAGTAACGCCCTCCTCAACAAATGGATGCCTGCTTCATGAGCAAGACTTTGCTCTATCAAACTACTGCAATCTTTTAGCCATGAGGAGATATGTGGTTGCATAGAAGCCAGTAATTGAAAGAGGGGTTACAAAATACCTAAATGTTTTTCCCCCATCTGGCCAACTAAAATTCCGGTGCTAAAAATATATGGTTGGTAGATTCAGCTTCAAGTTTTACTCGGAATTAGTTGCTTATTTTTCAAACATGTTTAAACTTAATATTATAACTACTCCTCATAGTGAGTAGAGTGTATTAGTATCTAAAAAAAAAAAAAACGGGGTTTTACAAATTTTACAAATTACAATTATAACATTTTTAACTTTTGCCAATACCCAAGTTTTGAGTTTTAGTTTCACTATATACACCTTGAAGGAGTCTTATCTTGATGGTTTTTTTTTAAATATTTTTGGTTTGGGTCTTGGAACCATATATGGCTTAGTTAAGAGTTGTATATATCCATAAATACAGTTAGTGATGAAATTTTTTCTTATTGTCTTTTTTGTTTTTGGTTTTTTTTTTAACTGTTGGAAATACCTCCTAAAAATACTTTATTCTTTTTTTTTAATGTTGAGACCAATGACAGTCTACTTAATAGTGATAGCAAATTTTTGACATATCTCACCCTTAGTTTTGACGTTGAGATTAGAACCAAGAGATGCGCCTAAAATCTGATTTATAGAAATGTTGGTTGTCAGGAATGCCATCAATTTTGGCAGTTTCAAAGAAATCAGTTGGAAACTTTGGATAATACATATTCAAGACCCATTCTAGATTAAAGCATGTGTTTGGTTTCATAATGGTTAGCAAATTTTTCTTGGTTTAAAGAGCTGCTGCAGTTGAACGCCTGGAACAATTTCACTCCTCAACCAATTTCATATGTGTGCTGTTAAGTTGGTGGCGCAAGGTACCCATATGGGACGCAGGAAGAAACAATTATTTTTCCAGTATAACAATGTTTCAATCAAACCAACAATATTCTAAACATACAGATTTCTTTTTGCAAAGTTGTTCTAATAACTCCACAAGGGAAAAGAAAAAAGTAAACAGTGCGGACTAGGCGGTCAGCTATCATGTAACTTGTGGGGCTAATGTTCTTTTGCATAACAAAAGTTGGGGATATCAGAGCTAGAGCTGTACTATTTACACAAATGGCATAAATCCTGGAGGCTTCGTTTTTTTACTAGCTTTCTTCTGTCGCCTGTCACGTTGTTTTGTGCAAATCGCTCAATGTAGATCATCATTAATATTGCGTTGACTGATCCTAATCAACTGAGATAAAGAAGGGATTATTCCTGGTTGAACCCCAACGTTTTCAGTGAATTGGTTTGCCTCCCCCAGTTTCTCCAACAGGTTGTGCTGAAAATGCGGAGATCATGCTTATCAGGGCCCTTAACTCATTGTCAACTAGTCAATTTGCTCTCTTTCAATATATATACTTTAACAAACCAGGTGGTTTTTTAATGAAGGATCGCCATGTCAAATCCATAGCCAGGATACATATTTTTTCACTGCTTAAAAGCATACTGAGCTGTTCAATCTTTGGATTGGAGAAAGAGACCCTACTTTTCAGTCGCATGGCGGGTTAAGTCTTTCGGTGTTTCGGCGTTTTAGAGTTGGTTTTATCCGAACAGAGTTGGGTGTCGGAACAATAAGTGGTGGGTGGCCACTGGAGATGAGCATTTGGCTGCCAAAAAATAAATGCAAGTTATTACAGTATGATCTCCGTGCTCGCACGACTCCGCTTGTTAAATGGTTTAGACCAATTACCCAGAGAACAACGTTAAATATTTTGTTTGTTTTCTGGTCGTGAAAGGTTTCAAATCTCAGGAGTCCCCCTGCTGTAAACCCTAGGTTTTGTAGTAAGATCCTTTCATTCCAAAGCTTTCATATTTTTTTAAAGCTGCGGTCAATCGTGTATACGTTGAAAAGCAGAAAAATAAGGTATCCGATATCTTGTATTCTCTCGGATTTACGTACAAAGTCGTAACGACTACGTTAATACCACAAATTCACAAACTGAGTAGCTACAGAGTAACTCCGGAATATGAAATTAAATTAGACAAGCGGTTCATTTGCCTGGGTTTTTCCATATGTTGGATTATATCTAAAACAATACAATAGCTACCATAAAATTAGAATTTGCACAAAGGATGAATATCGCCAACTAAAAATTTTCCACTATTTGTGTTCACTATAAGAAACGTGTGTGGGAGGAGAGAAAACCCTTGCTAGTAACGAATACCGGATTAAGGAATTTTGTATGTAAATATATCTCAGACCCAGGTTTCCATTCCTTCAATTGGGTTTTTCCTATTACGGATTTTCTCAATACAGAGTTTCTTTTCGTTAAAGGTTATTCCAGCAGTTTGTGAATTGAGTCATATTAAGTACAGAGGAGTTGCAAACATTAAGAAACTGATTTTCCGATGTCCCCTAAGTAACCCTTAGGTGTTTGAAGTTGCAAACATCTTGCTTACCGAGATTCCAAAGTGATTGTTTTTAGTGTTCACGTACATTTCGAATATGGCAAAGGTTTTAAACTTCATCTCCTTTGAAACTCTGCTAAATTACAATGTTTTGTCGTTTATATCGTTTAGTATCGCTTTTTTTTAATGTAAATTCTTGTAAAAAAGCTTAACATCAAGACCCCTCAACTTGGAAAAAAAGTTTTTTTGTTGATTTATGTAAGGTTGTTGAGTTTGGATTATAAGTTAAGGCGATGTGGATGGCTTTACTTTTTTTTGTAAGCAAACCATGGTCTGGAACAGTTCTGGTGTTGAGCCTTCGAAAAGAAAAAAGATCGGCATATGTCTCGTGATTCTTGGGTGTTAGATACTGTGCATTGCTGGAACGCTGATCAATTGGCACCATGGCAGATATAACCGCCTAAATTAGTTGACGTTGGTATCGTCAATATTTTAATCATGTCTACACTGTCTCTGATCAAAAGAATTACAGCAAAATCTTTTTGGTTTCTAGTTATATCAAAAGCTATTGAGTGTTAATTAGCACCCTTATACAATAGATACACGTTGTACCCAGTCGCAAAGGTTATCTAGGATCCAATTCTTAATAGTAGACCCCTCTTCAGATCTATGTTAGACCTACATAAATGACCCAAACTGACAAGCGTTTGGATGGACAACAGGGGGAGTTCTATTTCATCCAATGTGTTTTGGAATACAGTTTCCTATCGGAGCCCACCCCTTTTGGTGAAACAACTTACTCGCCTTTGCGTCGGATGTTTCCCCCGATTTTTTATTTAATAGATAAACTCTAATTCTACATGTATCTTTAATTCAAAAGTAAAGAGAAACGGGATAGTTACGTATAAACTAATTGTGGCTACTTTTTTTTCAATATCTCCTTATGGATTCATACTCCAGCCGGTTTTGAAATCATCCGGAAATTTTTGCGCAAGGTTTTTAACACTTTTTTTAGGGCTATAATAAGTTCTTTATAAATCAACGGTAGATTTCCCTTTAAAAAAAGAAATATAGATATATAACCTTTTTTTATAAATGATATCTGGTTTTATATCAGTTGATTGGGTTTTGTTGGAAAGTGACTTGAGTTGACTCTTTTTTGCTAGGCAGTGTGACTTATCCACTATCTCTGTATTCTGTTTATTTCACGTTAGTGAGGTAAAATATCCTGAACTTTGTGTTTGAATAAGAGTAGCTTATTTTGATGGCACTGAAAGCAAAGCTCAAAGTCAGGATCCTCTGTCTGTCTGGGTTTATATGGAACCTATTTGGCATTAATAATCTTCAATTGTCTGTTAAAACTGTGGCTTTGACCAAGAGGCCAATAGTTCACAGTATGATTCCTTTTGGGCTTTGCAGTGAATTCCAAGGTTAATGGTTTAAATACTTCCACAGGCAGTTTTCTGTTTCTTTGAATATCAATGAATAGTGTACACACGACTGTAAACCTTCTTGTATAAAAAGAGATCTGGCCTACTTAGTGAGCGCAGGTTGACAATCCTTCTGGTTTTGATATCGTAATGGTTGAAAGCTACGTCAACAAGTGGAAAAGTAATGTCTCTTGCATTCCATCTTCGACTTTCTAATGGCTACAAGCTAGAATCAGAATTCTTGTATATTTGCAAGTTAAAACTTTCTAGAGACGACTGTGTTTTAAATCTCGAGGAAACGATTGTTTCAAATGATTATACACTGGGCTTTGCAGAAACTTTTTAAATAATAGATATATCATTCAAATTTGGCAAATACTATTGTAATTGTCTTGCTGTATCTCAACTACTAAGTCACTAGTTGTGAGAAAATACAGCATCATAAATGTTAGCAACAACCAAAATAAGGAGTCCGGGGAATTTTAATATAACTGGATCTCTACAATTTCTTTAAGTTATCAACTACAACGTGGTTTATAGCTGTTGAATGATAGATTGGCTAAAAGTTTTTCATGATTTCTTTTTTTTTTGTGAATCTGATAACTGCCGCATTGTAAACAATGAAAAGAGGCCTATTTCTATCTTCCAGATGTGATAAATACAAAAGTTTACATGCTTGTATCTGCGAACCCCGGATTCAGGACTTGATGTAGGTCCGAAAATACTTGTTTTTTTTTTTTCCCCCACAGGCTGAGCACCATTACGTAACATAAGACGCCCACCCTTGCGAGTGAGTGTTTTTTCCCCATAAAGCCGCAATTCTCGGAGATTCAGCCAGAACCATTGAATTGGAAAATACACCTAGAACTACTCCAAAGCCCTGGCATTTTTAACCGACTAGAAAGATTGAAATAAAGCATACTTGTATTGAAAGTATCACAAACTGTGCCAACATCTACTGTAAAATTAGCAGTATGGCTGCGAACAGCCACCATAATCGTGACTACATTTGAAACGCTGGTACCATATTTGACACGTCTATAGCTACCTCTTTACTTATGTGCGAAAAATAATACTGGTAATTTTTTGGCAGACATTACTGGTATACCCCACAGTAATGCCATTTGTGCGCTGCATTAAGCCAAAACAAAGACAACTCGAGCTGTCGTTGTTGTTTTGTTTTCAGGTTTCCTTTTCTCTGTTATTACTTGTTGCTGACCATTTAATAATAAAGCAGCCATAAAATCTGAATCAGCCGCAGCCACCTTGGGCAGCAGCATGTGCCATTCTCTCCTTTTGAAAAATTGGAGCCTAGAAGCAGATTCATATTCTGCAAGCACTGGAGCTGTATTGTTTTTGGGTCTACTGGTTTAGAATCGCAACGGTTACATAAGCGCGCAAACCCTTCAGCCGGATAATAAAATACGATTGGCAGTTTCTATATTTATGTATCGCAAATTTGGATTGCTTGCAGCAAAGTGTAGAGATTTCAAAGCACAGCCCAGTGTTTATTTTTTTTTTTTTTGTATGACGAACGCAAGATGTAAAGCAAGCAGTGGTTGACTGTCAGCGCATGGAATAACCTGCAAGACAGGGACAGCAACCCTGCACACACAGGCTACGTGATATATTGTAAATTTTGGCGGCTCTTAGTTCTTAGAAGGGGGGACCCCTACGAATCGGTAAATGTAAGATGTAAATTATTTTTTTTGTCTATTTTTTAGTAAAAAAAAAAAATTAATAAAAAAAAATAAGACAGCAATCATCACTGTAGTGGCGCCCGACTACAAATGCTAATCGGATAAGAGATGTAGGTACAACATCATCAAGTATCTTTTTTTCGGCTGCTGTTATGGGGCCTGCGACACGCCCGTTCTTTTCCCAAAGGTGGTTTAATCTTCTATTAAACCAGTCGTCCCCACACCAAGCATTGTAATGTCAATGACCGCTCGAGTGACCACTACTTGAAACCAAACTCTTATCAGCTAATGTGATCTCTTTTCAATATTTAGAGTAAGTGGGGTACGTCAGTAGGCAAATCTGCTAATTGTAAACCCCAGTTTGTCTAGTTACGGTATTATTCAAAGACGAGTTGGATTATAATGGGGGGGGTTTTTTTTTCTGATCGGGGGATGCGTAATGGCCACCACTTACCGCTGGTCGCTGTCAAAATAAGTTTCGACTTTACACTTTTTAAGTTGGCACAAGTCTCATATCAAAGAAGATTGGTGCAAATATAAAAACTTGCACAATGTAGTGTTTACTGGCTCTTCTCATGTACTTCTTTTTTCTTTTTAATAGATATACTTTTTCATTAACCAGATTACTGACATAAAATTATAAAAAAAATAAACAAACAAAATGCATCATAAACTTCACTCTAACCATAAACAATTTTTTTTTTTCTTGCGCAAAAGGCTTACTCGCTCTTGAGCTCGGGACCATCGCAAGCACAGAAGAGGTTGAGGTCACCATAAGTGTCATCAAGGCGCGTGACGCTGGGCCAGAACTTGCGCTCGCGCAGGTAGGGCAGCGGGTAAGCGGCCTGGTCTCTGGTGTAAGGACGGTTCCACTCACCAGTATTCTCGAGCAAGTCGCGAGCACTGTGGGGAGCGTTCTTGAGCACGTTAACGTCACGAAGCTCCGGGTTGGCCTCAACTTCGCGGATCTCATTACGGATAGAGATCATGGCATCACAGAAGCGATCGAGCTCAGCAAGAGACTCAGACTCGGTAGGCTCAATCATGAGGGTGTTGGCAACAGGCCATGACATGGTGGGCGCATGGAAACCATAATCCTGCAGACGCTTGGCAATGTCAATAGCCTCAATGCCGCTGGTGGCCTTGAAGGGACGAATGTCAATAATAAACTCATGCGCACAACGGCCGTTGGCGTTTTCGTAAAGCAACGGGTAGTGGTCCTCGAGGCGGGAACGCATGTAGTTGGCATTGAGCAAAGCCGTCTTAGTAGCCTGTGTCAGACCAGTGCCGCCCATGAGCTTAATGTAGGCCCAGGGAATGGGCAGAATGGAGGCTGAGCCCCAGGGAGCAGACGAGACAGACTTGATAGAAAACTCAGTCTGGGTGCTCATCTCAACGAGAGGATGCTTGGGCAAGAACGGCTGCAAATGCTCCTTGACACAGATGGGACCAACACCGGGACCACCACCACCGTGGGGGATGCAAAAGGTTTTGTGCAGGTTCAGGTGGCACACGTCAGCACCAATTTCACCGGGAGATGTGAGGCCAATCTGAGCATTCATGTTGGCACCATCCATGTAGACCTGACCACCATAGCCATGGACAATATCAATGGCACGCTTGACACCAGGCTCGAAGACACCAAAAGTGGAAGGGTAGGTAATCATAATGGCGGCAAGGTTGTCCTTGTGCTTGGCAGCCTTGACCTCAAGATCCTTGAGATCAAGCTCACCGTTGGCAAGACACTTGACGGGCACAACCTTAAGGTTGGCCATCGCCGCGGAGGCAGGGTTGGTACCGTGGGCGGAAACAGGAATGAGACAAATGTTACGCTTGCCCTGGCCAATGCTTTCAAGGTAGGCATTGATAACACGGAGACCAGTGTACTCACCCTGGGCACCGGAATTGGGCTGCAGCGACGAAGCGTCAAAGCCAGTAATGTTAGCCAGATCTTCCTCAAGCTCAGTGATCAGCTCAGCGTAACCAGTGGCCTGGTCCTTAGGAGCAAAGGGGTGGATCTTGCTAAACTCAGGCCAGGTAATGGGAACCATCTGGGTGGTGGCATTAAGCTTCATGGTACAAGAGCCAAGAGGGATCATGGAGTTAGCCAGAGACAAATCCTTGGACTGGAGATGGTGAATGTAACGCAGCATCTCGGTTTCAGTGTGGTACTTGTTGAAGACATCAAACTCAAGGATAGGAGTAGTGCGCGCAAACTCGGAGGAGATGGGAACGTACTTGCCATCAAGTTTGAGAGACGCGAGGATCTCAGATGCAGATGACTTGGCAGAGAAAAGGGCCAGCAGATCATTAAGATCCTTCTCAGAGACAGTTTCGTCCAGAGAGATAGAGATAGAGGACTCGCCGGCCTTGAACAAGTTGATTTCGTACTTTTCTCTCGCCTCAGCCAGGAAAGCGTCGGCAGAAGTACCCGAGAGCTCGACAGTGAGAGTATCAAAATAGGTCTTGTTCTTGAGAGTGTGGCCAGCAGACTCAATACCAGTAGCAAGAACAGTGGTCAAGGTGTGGACACGGTTGGCAATGTCCTTGAGACCCTTGGGACCGTGGTAGACAGCGTACATGGCAGACATGTTGGCAAGCAAAGCCTGGGCAGTGCAAATGTTGGAGGTAGCCTTTTCACGGCGAATGTGCTGTTCACGAGTCTGAAGAGCAAGACGGTAGGCAGGGTTACCAAGACGGTCCTTAGACTTACCCACAAGACGACCGGGCATCTTGCGCTTCTCAGAGTCAGCGACGGCAAAGAAAGCAGCATGGGGACCACCGTAGCCGAAGGGGACACCAAAGCGCTGGGAGTTACCAAAGGCAATATCGGCGCCAAAAGTACCAGGAGCCTCAAGCACAGTCAGAGCAAGCAGATCAGTGGCCACTGACAAGAGAGCACCAGAGGCGTGGAGGTTGTCAGCAAGGGCCTTCCAGTGGGATACCGAACCATCAGCAGCAGGGTACTGGACCATGGCACCAATAATATCCTTGTAATCCTCCTTGGGGTTCTCGGTTTTGGGCGGCAGACCAACAACAATCTCAATGCCAAGAGGGCCAGCACGGGACTTGACCACCTCGACAGTCTGGGGGAAGATGTTGGGATCAACGTAAAAGACCTTACGCTTGCCCCTGAGCGCATGGAAACTCATGGTGACAGCCTCGGCGGCAGCAGTACCTTCGTCAAGTAGCGACGCGTTAGCAACGGACATGCCAGTGAGATCAGAGACAACAGTCTGAAAGTTAACCAAGGACTCAAGACGACCCTGGGAAATCTCGGGCTGGTAGGGGGTGTATGAGGTGTACCACTCAGGGCACTCAAGAATGTTGCGCTGAATCACGGGAGGCACGTTAGTGCCAAAGTAGCCCTGGCCAATGTAAGAGCGGAAGACCTTGTTCTTCTTGGCAATCTCTTGCAGGCGAGCCGTCAGCTGAGTCTCGGAAAGGCCAGTGTTACTGGGGCCAATCGTAAGGCTGCGGGTGGTGAGGATGTCTTCGGGCACGACTTTGGAGACAAACTCGTCAATAGAATTGTAGCCAACAGTCGCGAGCATCTTGTCGAGATCGGCACCAACGGAGCCATTGTGTCTGCGAAGATAAGTGTCGAGCGGATCGAGGGCAGAAGAGGCGCGAAGAGCCGAGGAGGTGAAATTTCTCGAGACTCTAGCAACAGAGAGCGCGGGTCTGGAGATCAGCCGGGCTGTCTTGGGCAGAGCAAAAGCTGCTCTGCTGGAGAGAGATCTAGAGGCAGAGAGAAGGGCTCTAGAAGACATGGCAGATAGCAAAAAGAAAGGATGGGGATAGTTAGTGAAATGGAGAGACAAAAGAGAATGAATAGAGGAAGAGGGCAAGTATTTATAAGAATTTTTTTCTGGTGTGACTGATTGTTGGTGGAATGTGGAAATCCCATTAAAAGAAGGATGGTTGGTGTGTTGATGGTTTTGGTGCTACTGGTGTGTGGAGGTTTTTTCAGTGAGAATTCACCGAGTTGCCTGGCCGAGTATCGCGGGCAGGGACCTCGAGAAGGTTTTTGTTTGGCAAGTTTTGGATAAGCACTGAGTAGCCCATGGTGGTCACTAAACCTGGGCACGGCTGGCACAGTGTAGCAGCTGGTTGCTTTTGGGTATTGTGGATGTACTTGGCTGTTTGCTTGATGGTTTGTCGACTGTTGTCGGTTCTGGTGAGCCTCCTGGGGCTGGTCTGGCTGATGGTCCCTGGACGTGGTTCCCAGCAGGGCTGAGATTGTGGTGATAACTCGATAGGCATGTGGTAAAAAGGGTGCACTGTGTGTGGTCAGTATGACGTTTTTCATACATTGAGTTGTAGTAGACACTGTGAGTAGCGCACTCCGGCGGGCCTAGGGAACCAGTTAAGCTTTTGTGATAACAAAAAAAGAAAAACCAAACATGGGACTGGGTCCAGACAGGGGTATTCAGTGAATACTTACCCGTGTCAATTCTACTTTAAAGTTTCCCATGTTCACTGTATCAGAAGCAACCTATGTCTAACCGCCAGCAGATCTGACCAATTGGCATACTGCCTTTTCATTGGCCTAACCGAGGTCTTCGCTACGACAAACTCACAAAAAAAAAAAAAAAAAAAAG
>Ga0160505_100765_pt1 | contig 16706 bp, 8 predicted proteins | sample DIDeMG_FD_108225 | JGI IMG/M metagenome (GOLD analysis project Ga0160505, IMG submission 108225) | Enriched chicken feces microbial communities from UW Madison campus, WI, USA - DID2874_E49_Stillage MG | ecosystem: Host-associated > Birds > Digestive system > Large intestine > Fecal ... | reverse complement strand
TTTATTTTGGTTTTTTTTTTTTTTTTTGGTTTTTTTTAAAGAAACCCCTCAACCACTCAGCTCTCTTTCCTCTAAAAAAAAAAAAAAAAAGGAACGTAAACCCATTACTTTGAAAATAGCGCGCACATTGATTTTTTTTTTCTGATGCACTGTAAAGCTGGACACTAGCGGTTCTGGTTGTTTAAACTAGTACCATCAGATATATTGCGGGTGCTGGCTTTTTTTTTTTTCTTGCAGACCACGGCACATTCAATTGGTATTGGACAACTTGTTACAACCATAAGAATCACCTTTCTCATCTCAGTTTCCATCATTATATAATCAATATTTATGGATTGTGAAAGCCCTTGTACCAACTAAAAAAGAAAATGATGTCTCATCTATTAAACCAGCTTGTTAAGGTTTTTCTAAGTGTCAATTTCTAGTATCGATCTGCTTGGTGGGGTGTTGTGTTTGGCAGATTTTCCTTAACACATTCATGTAGAATTCGGCACGATCGAATATCTGAACTTATAACGTGCATTGACACAACTGCCTTGTCTGTATCATAGATGCAATTGTTTTTGAAATTCATGTCTTCTCTGTATGTCTTTTTTTTATTGTAATTTGTTTGTAACGATTTGATCTAAGAACAATAAACTGATTATCTATCTATAATCCAAATCGTGTAGACACAAAATAAAATGAAAATTAATGTATATTATATTAAATAGAATAAAATGCATATCAAGTCAGTCTCAAATTTCCTACAATTTCTTTTTCTTATCCCAACTCTTGGGCACTCTAATCAGCCAGTAAAGACAACAAGCCGCCGCAATGTTGAAAATGATATAAATCCAAATAAACCCAAAGTTTCTCCAAGTATCTTTGAGGAACGAATGAATGGTTGTAAGGTAAGTGTCAGTGTTCCTCATTGCGCAGTAGCCACAGAGCGATGGGCTAGAAGTTAGATTGGTCACATAACCGCCGGCAACTCTAGCAAATGGCTCAAGATATTCACTGCAGGTCATGTTGGGCGGCGGGTACATTTGGAGAACCTCCACGGCTGAGCATATAACTGGTGAATCAGCTGTGCCCGCTGCCATCAGTCCGCTAACAATATACGTCAACGGTGAAATACGATACATAAAGATCCAAAATCCAGGTAGCTGCTCAGGAGTGGCCAAAACACCACAGAAACCCAAGCAAATGGTAAACAAAATAGTTGCCATGGTACCAGCAGTATGTTCGTTCTCAATTCCAGCAACAACCATATGCGAGAAAGTACTAGTAAAAAGAAAAAATCCCCAAACAATCATAAAGAATACCGCACCCCGTTCGTGGACATCGTCCCCAGCATTGCGGTAGTAACCAACAGGGTAATAGTAACAGAAAAACGCAATAACAGAGACCAGTGTTTGCCACGGTAGTTCAGCAATAATGTTAGAGAGCATAAAGGCGACCCATGAATATGTCTTGGATGGACGTTCACGAACCTCATACAAAGCACGTTGCGTTACAAAGTTGGGCAAAATCTGTTCAACCAAAGGCGCAAAAATAAGAAGAAAAACAAAAACAGAAAACATTTGGTTTTGCATACCCTGGAGAGTATTATCAGCTTTCCAGTAGGTAAACCCAACAAAGATAGGCGAAGCGATGCACTGGCCAATCTTGGACCAGATGTACGAAGGAGTACGCCAGTACTGCTGAAATACACGCTGCGTCACAAGAATAATCTGATAAGGATAACTAGCAGCAAAAGACTTGTTCAAAGAGGGATCGTCATTAACGGTGCCGCGCAACTTGGCAGCTTTCTCGTCCAACTCAGCGTGGAGCTTGGCTATCTCCGGTGAGTTACGCCAAGTCTGGAACCAGTCAATATCGGTGTGCGAGCCAGGCGCCGCACCAATAACTTTGAGCATCCACTCGGCCGGGTTGGCACTGGGAGGACATGGAATGGAGCCGTTACGTTCAAAGTAGTTAATGAGTGTAGAGGCATTTTTGCCAATATCACCAAAGTACACAGTCTGGCCACCCTTTTGCAAGAAAAGTAAACGATCAAACTCCTGAAACAGCATGGCTGAGGGCTGATGAATGGTACAAAGAATGGCTTGTCCGTTGTTGACAAGTTTTCTCATAAGGGCGCAAATAGACCACGCAGTTTGTGAGTCGAGACCCGAAGTAGGCTCGTCCAAAAACAGTAAAAGCTCGGGCTTGGCGGCAAGCTCAACACCAATGGTTAGACGCTTGCGCTGCTCAACGTTGAGACCTTCACCAGGAACACCAACAACTGCATCAGCGTATTCTTCCATTTCCAGGATTTTGATAACCTCTTCAACATATTCAATCTTTTCTTTTGTAGAAATTCTAGCAGGCTGTCTGAGCAGAGCCGAGAATCGAAGCGCCTCACGGACAGTTGATGTTTCCAAGTGGACATCTTGTTGTTGCACATAGCCAGTTTTACGCTGGAAAGAGTTTTCTCGCTGGTTGCCGTTAACAAGCATATCACCAGTGATAACACCCATGGTAACGCGGTTGGCAAGAACATCAAGTAATGTGGTCTTACCAGCACCGGAAGCACCCATTAATGCAGTAAGAGTACCGGGCTCGACCCAACCGTCAACATGATCCAGCAAGCGGCGAGGCTCGTTTTTAATTTTAATATCATAACAGACGTCTTTCCACTGGAAAATACCATGTTGGCGCTCAATGTTGACTTGGTCCTTAGTGTCGGGGTGTTCCATAGTGTTGTCATTGGATCCACCTCCTGACTCAACGTCATCCTGGTGATGGTTTAACTTGAGTAACTTGTTTTGTTTGTGATTCCTCTGGAAAATCAAGACTTCACCTTTGGACTTCTTTGCACGGACAACCTCAGTTGCACCAATATAGGTGATAGAACTGAGAACGCAAAAAGCAATAATAACACCAAAGTTTCTCCACATGTGTTTAGGGAGGTATTCAAAGGATTTAACAATGTAGTCGGTTCCTTGAACCTCAGGCTCGCCGAGAACGGATCCAACTACAGAACAGATCCTGTTTGTGGGCCCCACCTCATCATATGGACCACCACGGGGAATAAAACCTGAGCACTCAAATAGTCTGTTGCGGAACTCATTGATCATCAAACTCTCAAAGCCATAGGCAATTGGGTTGACGTAGATGATCCATTTGAACCAGGGGTGCATATTAGGCTTGGGAATAACAAAACCGGCCGTTGTAACCAACGCCAAAATCATCAAACACGCTGGCGACAGTGCCTCAGAGACACTACGAGTCATGGAGCCAATTGTTCTAAAAATCAAGCACATGTTGATCTGGCAAATAAACGAAAACAGGAAAAAGGCAAAGAAAGGGCCCGGCTCACGACGCAGATTGGTTAAAAAGTAGATAATTATGTTGAAGAAAATCGACGTCAAAATTTTAGCAGGCAAGTCAACAATGAATGAAGCAACTGCTTCAGCAGATGGGCGGTAGAGAGCATAGCGATCATGCTTTTCAACAATGGGGCGCTGTTCATACAAATTGAAGATTTCAAGAACAGAGGACAAAGCATTGAACAAAATGGAAAAAAACAGACAGGCACCTCTTGAAAAGAACGAATCCGTGGTAGACTGTAAATTGTAAAACATACTTGCCATCAAAAACCCAATAATTGTATTGCCCACAACCATGGTCATCGGCATCACATAGTTACGTCTAAGACGTTGAAAACCTCTCGTAATGCAAATGCGGACTTGCATGTAAAAGGAAATTGTATAAGGAGACGATGGTCGGGTGTGGTGAGACTTTTCCGCCTGTCTTGAAGCCTTAAATTCTTCCAGATTCTCACTGCCAATTGGATGCTCGCTGTTAAAGTCGTCAATTTCTTTGATCAGTTTGCTGAACTCGGGACTGTTCCGCCAATACTGAGCAAACTCGTCGGCAGTGCGAGGAACCTTTTCTTCCATGCCGGACTTAGGGATACGCTCCGAGCTGGAAGTAAGGGAAGTTAGAAAGTCACCGGTTGTCTGGCGCTCAGGGCAGTAGTAGCCCATGTTTTCGAAAAACTGCTTAGCTTCGTTGGCAGGGCCAAAATAAATTTGGCGACCCTCGTAAAGAACTGTGACCTTGTCAAACAAATCGTAAGCATCCTGAGAAGCTTGGTAAAGAGACACAAAGATGGCGGCGTCGGAAATCTCACTCGAATTCTTCAAGTTTTTAATAAACTCGAGAGCAGTGGCAGCATCAAGACCCCTGGTACTGTTGTCCCAGCATTGAAGGGAACTCCCGTTAAGACAAACCTCAGCAATACTAACACGCTTTCTCTCACCACCAGAAACACCTCTGATGTAGTCGTTACCAACGAGGGTATTCATTGTGTGGAGCAGACCGAAAGAGGCCATAATCACATCGCGGGTATGTTCGGCATGTTGCTCACGGGTAACGCCAGGAAGTCTGTTCTCGGGTGTTCTAGATAAAGCAGCAAATTTCAAGGTTTCACCCACTGTCAGATGGGGGAAATGGTCTTCTGTCTCGGCTGAGTAGATGATTTCACCTCTGAATGTTTTCTTAATAGCGTCCTTTGGGATACCTTATGATTTGTTAGCCACGAATTTGGGAGAAAAAGAGAAAAAGCAAAAACAAAGAGCAAACACATACCTTGGTAATTTAGCTCTGACTCTTCATTTATGAAAAAGCCATAGGTGTTGCAAGCTAGTGTTTTCAAAAGAGTTGAGCAACCACTAGAAAAATAAGTTTGTTAGCAATTTCGTAAAAAGTAAAAGCTTGGGTTTGATTGTTCTTTTGTTTAACTCACCTTCCTGGTCGGCCCAGTACCACACATGTCTCACCAGGTTTGACAACACCATTGAAATCTCTGAGGATCTGAATTTTTTGCTTCTTTTTATTGAGCGACAGGACATAACTAATAGAAGAGTTAATGACGTTGATAACGGTTTTCTGGTAATCGTATGCGGTTCCGTGACCGTAAACCCCCAAGTTTTTGAAAGAGATACCGGCTTTACGAGAGGGAAAACGTTCTGGGTCATGACTCTTGAGGTTTACAAAGTGTTTTAACCAAGCTTTGGAGTCGAATTCAGGGCTATTTGGATTAAGCTTGGGGTTTGAAAAATCTACAAAGGGATTGATATCACTAGGAATTCCAACACTGTTTCGCCGAGAGGAGATTGTAGAAATGTTTGTGATTTGACGGGCCAGAGTGTGAATGGTCTCATCAGCGTTGGAATCAACATTGGAATCAGCATTGGAACCAGTATTGGAATCAGCATAAGTCGACGGGTCCTGTTGAATCTGGCTATCGCCAGGATTTTCATTTGTGGGCGATTTACCCATGGCTTAGTATATGGAAATGTAATGAGAAAATAAAAGAGGTTGGCTTGTAAATCTCTTTAGAAGTCACTGAATTAAATAGAAATTTCAAAGATAAAAAAATTCCAACTTTTTGGAACATGTTATTTATTTATATTGGCATGTGCCATGAGGTGAGTACAAGTTGGTATATTTTCTTTTTTGTTTCCAAAAAATAAAATTTAAAAAACAATGAATGGCTGAATGAGAACAAAAACAAAACCCTCTTTATTTCAATTTTCTATTTCTTTATTCCGAACAATTGATTAACACAACAACAACAAAAAAAAAACAATACTAAGGTTATCATGCTCCTATCCATAAAAGGCACTAGTATGACACTTACCTCTAAGCGTTAATCGATCTCAACTAGTTTGGCAAGGATAGGGTCAATGGTTGCTGATTACTACTTGACTGTATACAAGGTTTCAATACAAACACTTTTGTCTCAGCATCAGGCCTAATTTAGTATTCGGGTACTCAGTTGCTTAACAACTTGAGAATCCTGTAGCTGCCTGTGCGCCGCGCATCCTGGACAGCACTATCTTGACTCGATGCTTAGGTTATGACAGTTGATTATGAAAAGCAAAATGATTCGGCCCATATTATGCAGAGAAAAAGAACGAGTCATTTACCATGAGGTTATATAATATGTAGTGGTGTGTCTGTGATAATGAGAGTTTTTAGATTTGCTGCCATTGATGCAAATGATATTATAATCAATAATTTTAGTACTAATAAACACGCCGACAAAACTTGTCGTTTGCGAATTCACCATTTTCTTTATAATAATTTATAGAGTAAAAGAAAAAATATATATTTTTAAATAACTAAACACAAAGCCGAGGAAATGAGAGGTCCGATTAAATCTAATCATTGGATTACTTTTAAAGTTGATTAATTTATCAAACGTGGTCTAACTTTTACTAACCGAGCGTTGACTAATTTACATCTTTCGGGACCTCTCAGATCAAGCGCGGCCCAAAATATCCTGTACCCTATCTTTATTTGCCGAATATATTGCCCAGTTGACTTGACAATCTATGCATGCTGTGGGTTGCTGGTCTGTTTAAACTTTTTTTAAAAAGTTTAATTGAGTCAAAATTAGCATAAAGCTTTCGTACCTAAGTACCATGCTATATGTGCATATCATAAGTGTTATCGTATGATGCACCTACATTTTTGTTTTTTTTTTTGAATTTGGTTTCCTCCTCCCAAGACCGAGATAATTGACATCGAACCACCCGTGGGTTTGACATATTAAACGAAAAATAATAGTAAAATAAACAATAACATGAGATATTTTGGAATTTTCATCTGATTCTACTGCAGTCTTGCTACTTTATAGTAAATTTATGATGATGCTATCGTCTATAATTTACTGATATTAATATGTAATCACGGAGTCTTTTGGCACTAATCTTCCACTACAGTTCATATAATGCTAAACTCAAGATCTTTATCACGTTCTCTTTTGTCTTAACAATCTGGATTCATTTTAGTGTCTAAAGCCGTTTTAGCCCCCTAAAAATCAAATCTTTCACGAGCTTGATAATTATTCTAATCTCTTTTATAAAAACCTTTTTGTAAAAAAATATCAAGTTCAATCCCCATTTAAAATGCTAGGAACTGAAGCCTAGAAAGTCATGTTGTTAATGGCAAGTTTCATTCTTTTAGAATTTAATAGAATGAACTTTTTTTATTGTTCAGAAACCTATTTGGCTTTTACTAGATACGATGTAATTCGTTTAGCAGACTATGTGTTTGGTCCATCTTATGTTTTAGTTTCAAGGTCACTAAAATAAAATCTCATTTGTTGCAACAGAAAAGTTCACAAGACTCAACTACTTGCATCAGCTCTACGAATAACTCCATGATAAATGAACAAAATATTCTTTGTTTTTTTTGTATTTTTTATTATAGTAATAAATCCATAATCATTTTTTTAGTGTCAAATTCATCTCATAAACTAAAATAACGTCAAAGGGTTGGTTGCAAAAGCCTAGATCAGAATTAAAACAATATCTATTGATTCAGGTTTTTCAATTCAAATAAATTATGGTTATGAGCACGCTACTAGCCCTTTGATAGCAACACGACTTAATCTTTTTTGATAGAATAATTGTGATGATACAAACAAATTGTTGCATTATCATTTCATAACTCCAGATAATGTGATATAGTTTCTTTATGCTCGTGAAAGTTGATTCAAAGCACTCTTTGGTAGCTCCCCATTATCATGAACTATAACGTTTAAGTCAGATTTATCATTATATTTCTCCAGTTAAAGTCCACTTTCAAGGATATCAATAGATCATCACTATGGTTAACCAGAAACACTCTGAAATACAATAAGTAGCAATACACTCTAAAGCATAAAAACATGAAAGCATAAAAACCTTCTCCTGAGTATTGAACCCAAGGAAACAAGTTCTTTTCTATTCCAAATGTTATCTTTCATGTTATTCGTTTTGCTTGATTATTTCACAATATTTTCACTGTCGGTAGTTTGTTTTTGGTTTTGACTAGGTATATTCAGGGTTATTTCGGTGCAAAAGAAATCACTAACACATGAACCCAGTCGGCTTTTGTGCCATTTTTTTAAAGTGGACCGGCTCATGACAGACGATAATTATTATTTTTACCATTACTTGCGTATGTTTGTTTCTTTTATCCTTATTTTTTACCAAATTTTATATCATTTTCTAGTCAAGAGATTTATCCAATTTTTTTTTAAAAAAAAAACAGTGAAATGCAAGTATTTTTGAATGAATGTATCCACAGACATTTTGTTCTGAATGAAAAAAATGTTTTATTTGCATGTGAATACTTTTTTTCTTCCTCACATTGGTTATTATTGTGATTATGTAAACGAATACAAACCTAAAACTTAAGCTTTAATCAAACCCCAACTTGTTATTTTTGGCTTCAGCCCTACAGTTTCTAGTAAAGTCGCCAACGACTGTTTGGTCTTTGTCACGATCTAATTTCCGGGGAATCGTACAAACATACAAAGGGGAGCCACGATGTGCGAGTAGACCTATGGTACAAGTAGAGAGAAAATACTTTTATTCTTTGATTTCCCTAAAACATTGGGAGAAAGCGCATATTTATATAATTACTACGCTTCTCAGGTCTCCAGCCTGACAGTCTTCTTTGTTCTCATGTGATAGGGACCAGGTTGTGCGCGTAACAGCTTAAGTTGTGCCGTTCAAGATCTTTCATCAAAACTAAGACCAACGTAGTTTCATCTTGTCGTGATCGTAGGTTATGTGATGTTCAAGCTTGGAGCTTGTGGCCTTCGACTTTTTATGTTATACAGGGACCTTATTGCCCTTCTTGGCTGTGTCTATCCTTCTATTCTCATGGAAAGTACATTTTTATCTAAAGCCCTTTTGGTGTGTTTATTTGCTGGGCTGAGTCCACGCCTGCTGATGCCCCTAGAGACATTTTCCTCTTCAATTGCGTTCCCTGGCAGTGGTTGACAATATGTTGTATAATCTTGAACTCGGCGCATTTGCAGTTGTAGTCGTTTCTGAGGTCCTTTCTTTTCTCAAGGCATTCACCAGTATCTCTATTGTCAATTTTAAATTGTGTTATCCGGCTTAGTATTTCTCAGAGATAATTTTTGAATGCTTCAGTAGTGACTACCTTCTTCATGTTGATGATTGGACTTACGACGTCTTCCTTGGTGGTTTCTTTGTACCACTTTGCGGCTCCGCTTCCCATAAACATGTGGTACTTGTCTTTCATCTGCTCTGTAATACTATTTGATTTTCTTATACTCGAATTAAAAGATATATTCCAAAAGGAAAAAAACAGTTATCTACATTTAAGCCAACGTCTAGGACTATCAGTAACAAGGGAAGCTGAGAAGATGATGGACAAGAAACAAACTTTTGTAATTACCAGAACCCATGATTTGAGATTTAAAGAAGAAAATAGTATTTTTATTTTATTTCACGTCATCATATACGAAAGCCATCATCATTGTTTGAAAAAAAAAAAGTTTACATTCAATGACAAGGATTGAGTTGAGCAAAAAGACTTAGGCTTTAAATTTTATTCCATAACTACTCTAGTCTTATCACTACCTAACATTATCCCATGGAAACAACGTTGACTTTTTTATAAAAAAAAAGAATTAAACCCACCTTTCATACCCCCAATTTCAACAATCAACAGCATATACAATAGATATCTTGTTTTCTCAAAGCAAAAAGACCACGCCTTATTTTGTTTTTGTTTCATAGATATTAACAGCCCCTTTCAAGAATTCCAATTCCTCCATTTACCCACTACCACACGCACAATGTCACCAAACCCAGCGCAACCCAAATTCATTTCCAAGGGCAAGGTGGTAGATTCACCCCCCTTGAACGCCAGAATCACAAAATTTGCAAACCAGACGGTACAAACAGTAAGCTTGTATCTCTGGACTCTATTTTCTTTAAATGCGCGTAATAGCCTGGATACATTCAGAGAGCGACAATCAGGCTCATCGCGTGGCAGAGGTGGCGGCGACCAACGGCCCAAGTTTGGCGGTATTCGCAACGAGAACCTTGACTGCAGCAGTTGCCATTAAGCATATGGTCTCTACCCAAACGTTCAATTTGTAAATTCATTCATATTATTAGACCCTGCTCTGGAGGGGGAGGATTATAAATTGTTGTTCTTTTGTTCCATCTCAGTCTTTTGTATAATTGTTCGTTGATCGTATGCACCTGTTATTTTATTACTATTATTATTAATGTGACGTTTGTTCTTTATTATAAAAACGATCAACAGAGTTGATTTGTTTGCTTTCAATTTCGTTGATTAAAAATTTCATCCACCAATCTCAATCCCCTCCATTCGGTTGATAAATTTTAGCAACTGGAACATACAACCGAATATTCAAAAGGCTGGGATTTTTTTACTTGTTTTGGCAAAGAAAATAATTAATATCAGGTCCATGGTTCTCATTTTGCTGCTGATTCCACCGAGTCTCCTTTGAAAGCCTGGTGAGGAACGCTCGGTGGTACATTGAAGCCTTGCGTAGAATATTGAAAGCAATTTCAAAACTTGCCAATTTCGATACTGGTAGTCAATCAAGCATTTGGACTTTATAACCTTTAAAAAAAAATTTCCTACTAATTTTGAACCTCCATCTTCCTCTTTCCTCACCATCTTGCAAATACATTACACAGACACAATGGCCTTTACTCTGAACTCTACTATTACCACCTTTGGTGGCAACCTCCTCAAACTCTCTCACACTTCCAAGGTCTTGAACGCCAGCATCGATGTCAATGTGTTTTTGCCTCCCCAGGTCCTGAACACTGATGCACCTAAGAAGGTCCCCGTTTTGTTCTACCTCTCTGGTCTCACTTGTACCCCTAACAATGCCTCTGAGAAGGGCTTTCTCCACGCGTGGGCCGCGCAGCACGGTTTGGCAATTGTCTTCCCCGACACCTCGCCTCGCGGCCTTGATCTGCCGGGTGAACACGAGTCCTACGACTTTGGCTCTGGCGCCGGTTTTTACATAAACGCTACCCAGGAGCCTTGGAACAAGCACTACAACATGTACGACTACATCACCGAGGAATTGCCTTCCCTGCTCTTTGAGGAGTACAAGAACGTCCTTGATGGCGAAAGAGTTTCTATTACTGGCCATTCCATGGGCGGCCACGGTGCCCTCACCCTCTTTTTGAGAAACCCCGGCAAGTACAAGTCTGTCTCAGCCTTTGCGCCCATCTGCAACCCCATCAACGCTCCCTGGGGTATCAAGGCTTTCACTGGCTACTTTGGTGAGGCTGAAAAGGACGGAAAGTGGAAGGAGCATGATGCCAGCGAGCTTATCAAGAAGTACTCCGGACCCTCTCCTGAGATCCTTATTGACGTTGGCAAGGGCGACAACTTCTACACTGGCAAGCAGCTGCTTCCTGAAAACCTGGTTGAGGCCTCCAAGGGGTCTGAGTATGAGAACAAGATTAACCTGCGCCTCCACGACGGCTACGACCACTCTTACTACTTCATCTCTTCCTTTGCTAAGGACCACGTCGAGCACGCTGCCAAGTACCTCGGAGTCCTGGACCAATAGGATGATATTTCCATAGAGTCTAAGATCTAGCCTCTGTGTGATTGTTAATGTAGTCAATGTTTGTATGAATTTGGTGAATAAACGTATGTCCATTTGAAAAGTCTTTTCGGGATTTTTGATCATCCGGCCTCCTATCTGTTTTATGTAGTTCGTATTTTTTTTCTGCTCAAATGCACGGAAACATTTTTTTTTTTTTTTTCGCTCCATTTCCCTTTTCATTTCCCTACCACTAAAATACGCGAGAAAAACCACGTAGCCCTAATTTTGTCCCTTTTCTAGATCTGACTCCTTAGTTAAATTTTGGATTTTAGTCGACAAAGTCTTTACGGGTTTTACAAACAACAATAATTTGTTTCAATCCGTAGTGTCATTTTTTTTTTTGCATTTGATACAGGTTATCCCCCCTTTTATTTCATCACAACATGGTGTTTGAGAGCTTCAAGCGACATGAGCAACTACCCCAGTATCATCAATACGACGATGATCCAAGGTATAAACCGCGGCAGCGAGGAAATAATCCTTGGTCAAGCTTAAAGCCCCGCCAGAAGAAAAAGATCCGGACACTTGGCTTTGTGCTACTAACGTTACTGTTTATTTGGAAGCTCTGGTCGACCAACAGCCGGGGGCCGAGTAGTATAACTGGCGTCGAATACTATGACTTGAATGAAGTCAAGAGCACACCTAATGGCAAGAAAAACAAAGAGCATGTACTTATCTGCATCCCACTTCGCAATGCTGCACCGGTTCTTCCGATGATGATGTCTCATCTCAACAACCTTACCTACCCTCATGAGCTAATAGATCTGGCCTTCTTGGTATCAGATTCTGACGACTCCACCGAAGTTGATTTGGAGCTGGGGCTGCGGGCAGCTTTAGATGACGATAAGTTTACCAAGTTCAATAGCATAGAGATTTTCGAGAAGGACTTTGGCGCCATTATTGGTCAGGGCTTTGACGATCGCCATGGCGTTGCTGTACAGGGTGTGCGACGTAAGCTTATGGGCAGAGCACGAAATTGGCTCACATCAGTCTCCCTCAAACCTTATCACAGCTGGGTTTACTGGCGGGACGCCGATATTGAAACCTCCCCAACGACAATTATAGAAGATCTTATGAAGCATGATAGAGACGTGATTGTTCCGAACGTTTGGCGTCCTCTTCCCGAATGGCTGGGCTCAGAGCAGCCTTATGACCTTAACTCCTGGCAGGAGAGTGAGGCTGCCTTGGAACTGGCCCAGACTTTGAATGAAGACGATGTCATTGTCGAGGGTTATGCTGAATACACCACTTGGAGACCCCATCTTGCTTATTTCAGAAAGCCTGAGGGTGACCCTAATGAGATCTACGATTTGGATGGCATTGGCGGTGTTTCGATTCTTGCCAAGGCCCACGTTTTCCGTGATGGTGCAATGTTCCCCGGTTTTGCCTTTGAGAACCACGCCGAGACGGAAGGTTTTGGCAAAATGGCCAGAAGAATGGGCTTCAGCATAGGTGGCCTGCCCAACTACACGATCTGGCATTTGTACGAGCCAAGTGAAGATGACTTGAAAAAGATGAAGGAAATGGAAGAGAGCAAGAGCGATAAAGACGATGCTCCTTCCATTGTGGCCAAGGCTCCTGATGCGGTTGTCAATGATCGCTACGAAGAAACCGCCATTAAGGAGGAAAATATGGAACTTGTGAGCCAGACTAAAGCCGAGCCTTTGGTTGAAGCAGAGCCCTTGGTTGAATCAGAGCCCTTGGTTGAACCAGAAGTGGTTGAAGAAGAAACGCCGGCTGGTCAAAAGATCATTAACAAGGCTGAAGCACCCGCAAATGTTCCAAAGAAATCTGAGGCATCCGCAAGTGTCCCAAAGAAAGCTGAAGTCGCCGGTGCTCCTGCTGTTAAGCAATCCGAGGCTGTTCCTCCTGTTGTTGATAATACCCCCAGCAAGCAGGCCAAGAAGAAGGTCGCAACGGACGATAGCCAGGCACCAATTGCTCAGGTCGCTGCCCCCGCCGCTGCTGCTGCTGCTGAAGCTGCGGCTTTGGTTGCTGACGACTCAAAGCCGAAGGATAAAAAGCAACAGGATCATCATGTTGCTCCTATTGCAGGCCCCAATGCAGCACTTGACAAGGCAAGCCAGCCGCCTGCAGCCAAGTCGCAAAAGGGACAGCCAAAATAGTCAATTACGTTGGAGAGGTTCTAGATGACAATAAAAGAAATAATAAGAAGGTACACATACATGTAAATTAGAATATTACTGAAAAATAACTAGAGAGTTAAAAGTTGTTTGTTTGTTTGTTTGATTTTTTTTTTATTTTTGCAAGTGCAATGTGGAGAATATGAAACTGCTTTACGGTGTTTATTATCTGTGCTGTTAGGCATGAACCCCTGGGAAAGGATTTGATAAGTAAATGAACTAGCTTGGCTAGGATAGTTATTGATTTCCATTGTACTTTTTGTATGTCTATTCCTGTGTTCTCTGGTGGGTACTTAGCCCTCCAACAACCACAAGGGACTTGTGATACCAACATGCAAAAATAAAATGAAAAATAAAAAAAGGCTTCACAGCAAAGGCTTTTTTCGTACCTTTTAGAATACTCTGTCAATTCATCAAGGGATCTTCAGTACCAAAAAAAAACTCCCTCCCATTTTCTTTTCGAAAAACAGAACAATAATATGGCGGCTGATGGACCTTTTAGGTTTATTTGTACCCACGCATCCCTGGCACTCTGTACCCTTATCAACGCCCACGACAACTCCAAACCTGATGGAAAAGTCGACAGTAGTAATATTAGTAGTAGTAGTAGTAGTGACGGGGCCATGCCTTTAGTGACTGCCATTGGTATTTTCCCCGTGTGCAGCGCGCGTGCGGTACTGGTCGCCAACACCATTGTGTTTCAGCTCGCCAGCGCGCTGGCCAACGTGGTCGCCGCGGCAATGCTAGTAGTGGTACTCGCCAACGTGCGCACAAAGTATACAGCAGTGGCACGGCAGGAGATGCTTGATCTTTTCGCGCTGTGTTTAGCGCTCACGTTGGTGTCGCTGGTAATAGACACGGGGCTTGTGCCTGCAGCCGGCGGCTGGCGGCGTGCGTACATTTACGGTGTGGCGCTGCAGTTGGCATTACAGTCGGCCTGCTGCTGGTGCCTCATGTTTAATGGCATCGTGGTGTTCCAGCTCTGGGAAGACGGCACGTGCAAGTCGGTCTGGACGCTGCGTGGCTCGTGTGCGCTCATGGCGCTAACAACTTTTCTCGTGGTGGCACTCACATTTGATGCGGGTGTCATTAGCAGCACTTTACCGCTGTTTATTCTTGTATTTGTCGCCAACGCCCTTTACCTAGTTATTTATGCCACAAGTCAAATCGTTCTTACGGTGTTTATTCTGGAGGATATGTGGGCGCTTGGTGCCACCCTGCTTGGCGCCGCTGTGTTTGTGGTGGGCCAAACGGCACTTTACGGCCTGTCGCGGATGATTTGTGTGCTGGCGCGCCACTTTCTTGACGGACTATTCGTGGCATCGCTCTGCAACATGTTTGCCCTTATCATGGTGTACAAGTATTGGGACATGATTACAACTGAAGACCTTGAGTTTAGCGTCAACAATAGAGAAACCAGTCCCTGGGAGAGCAAGAGTACTATCGAAAGGGCATATGATCAAGGGAACTCTTTACCATTAATGCAGGTCCGGCCGGAGGACAATCTTAGTGTCGTTTCAGCGACGAGCAGTCAAGCAGGGTTCAAACGGCCTTTACATATTGATTTCCAGAGCGACTCATCCCTGTATCACCCGGGCCCGCTTTCGTCTCAGTTCCGGCCACCCTATTAAATACCATAGGTGATCTAACTAATATAAAAAGGTTGATCAAAAAAAAAAAAGTGAGTATTTGGGATTTTAAGTCTTGCTTTAATTTGTTTAACTTGTGCAAGGTCCTAGTTACGAAGAGAGTAATAGCTCAAACACATTATATTTCTATTTAATCATAATCAACTTTTTTTATTTTATCTACATCTTTCGGGGGAAAAAACAAACATATATCCATAATTCATAAACTCATTAACTTTTTTTTTTTTTTTTTGGAGAGAAAATTCTCCTAAACCAACCAGCTGTGGTGATAAATCCCGCCCGCCGTCGTAGTGGCAGTAGTAGTAGCAGTAGCCACGAAAAAAAGGGGCAAAAACAAACCCACTACACACGCCACAATCATGGCCAGGGAGAAGTAAGAAGAGCAGGGTGTGAATTCGCCAGTTACCAGGTTGGCGAAGAAATCAGTGCCATTGGGGGGTTTGGCTGCAAGCAGTAAGTTGGCCTTGGTACTACTGCCACCAGTGGCAGTGCTTCCACTACTGCTTTTGCTGCTGTCTGATTTGGAGACGCTTTTAAGCTGGTTGATTTCCCCGCGGAGGCTGCAGGCCTGTTGGTTCAGGCTGTCAATCACGAGCAAGTAGCCACTGCACTCCGCCGTCATGGCCGCAAGCGCTGTCAAGTACTCGTTTTTCTCCTCCTCAAGCTGGTTTAGCCGGTTCTTGATGTCGTCCCAGACCCCCAGCTCCGAGGCAAAGAGCGCCTGGGACAGTGCTTCCTGCTCCTCCTGTGCCGCCTGGGCGTTGGCAACCTGGACAGCGGCCTGGGTGCTGGTGAACTCGGCGTTTTGCTGCTGGCGGCGCAGGACAAGCTCGGTCTGCACGTCGTCCAGCTCGTGTTCAATTGCCTCAATGTGGTGTAGCCGCCGCGTTTCGTTTGCTTGTAGTTGTTGCAGTTGGTGCGCATAGGTCGAGAGCTGGCGCGTCAGTATTGTTTTCTGGTGGTCTGGCGTAGGGCAGGGCGCGGGGATTGGGTCTTTCCGCTGTTGCTGTTGTTGGGGCGCCGCAGGGGCTGTGGGGTTGGGGTGAGTGCAAAGCGAGATCGACCGGCGTTTACTTTGCTGCTGTTGCCGCTGGGCCCAGGCGGCCGGGCTGGTACTACTACTGCAGGATTCCTCGCTTAAAAGGTCACTAAGAATTTCACTAAACTGAAACTTAGATATCCGTTTAGTACGATTTTGGTGAATCAGCCGTTCCATTAGCTCAACCGCAGAGGCTGAAAGTAGTGATGGCCCTAATGGCAACGTTTTTGACTCCCCTGTGGTTGTGGTTGCTGGTTGGCCTGAACAGAGTTGCTCAAGCTCGTGGATAATGTAGAAAAATTGTGAAATTGGTACTTTTGTCTCCTTTTCTAGTTCTGAATTTGGCTGGGTTTTTATCACTGCGTTCCATGCGCTATCAATTAAGGCCTGATCCATTTTATTTATTTTATGTTTCTTGTCGGTGT
>Ga0160505_100764_pt1 | contig 16711 bp, 8 predicted proteins | sample DIDeMG_FD_108225 | JGI IMG/M metagenome (GOLD analysis project Ga0160505, IMG submission 108225) | Enriched chicken feces microbial communities from UW Madison campus, WI, USA - DID2874_E49_Stillage MG | ecosystem: Host-associated > Birds > Digestive system > Large intestine > Fecal ... | reverse complement strand
TAATAATAATAATAATAATAATAATAATAATAATAATAATAATAATAATAATAATAATAATAATAATAATAATAATAATAATAATAATAATAATAATAGTAATAATAATAGTAATAATTAAATTAAATTAAATTAAATTAAAACTAAAAATAAAACAAGAATAAATATAAAAATAAATATAAAAATATAATTGGCATTCTACCCATTATTAGATTTTGACCTTTTATCTCTACAATTCAACTCTTTTCAATTCCCCAGATTTATACTGTTTCTCTAGATCATTTTTCTTTCTTCTAGTGATAACCAGCACCTCGTATACAATGGGATTATTTGGCAAGTCAAAGAAGCAGTCGATCTCGCCTGTTAACAGTGGCTCGACCTCCCCCTCATCACCGCGTGCAGAGCTGAGGTCTCATCCTGGCAGCCCTAACACGCCTCATCTCTCGAAGTCGACACGGCGGGCCTCTGGATTTTTCGATCTCAGTTTTTCAAATGAATCCGAAACTGTTCCACCCCCTCCACCTGTTCAGCTTGTTCATGAGCCCACTGCGGAGCTTTCTCCCATCGGTAAATCGGCGCTCAAAGCGCAGAAGGTGTCCTCGTTTTATGAGTCCATTCCCCAAATTTCCACTGCTGCAGGCAGGCGCTATCCCAGCTCGGGATCGTCTACCGACGTTCCACCAGTTCTATTAAAACCACCGCGGCTCTCCATGCATAAGAGAGAGCCCTCAGATGTCGACCAAACTGATTTTGATGATTTTGATGGGGTCTACACTACAGAAGATGCTAATGTTGCACGCGACTCTAATAATAGTTTACCCGAACCAAAACAACAACAGGAACAAGCGCACCAAACCCTGACCCATCATGAAAAAAAAGTAAATACAAGATCCTCATTCATCCCCCCTGCATCTTCAACTCAGCTTAATTCACCGCAAATGTCCAACTTCAATATTCCACCTCAACCGACGGATAATACAAAAGACAACTCACCCGTGGCATCGCCTGCATCGTCACGGTTTCTAGTTTCTAATTTGGTGCAGACATCTACGGTTGATCCCTCGGCGTCACACTCCTCCCAATCTCCTGTTACAAGCCCGATTGAACCTCAGCCAAAGTCTGTAAACATTCAGCCCATCACCATCCCTCATGTCAGCGAGTCATTAAGACCTCCGATTAATTCTCCCTCAGCTACCGCCGCTGCTATTGCGTCTGCGTCGGCAAAATCTAACTTGAAAATTGGAACTGTCCGCGTCGTTGAATCACAACAGGCTAGTGTCGAATATGGAACCGGGGGTTTTTACTCCGGCTTTGAGGGCTTTGAGGGCCAGGAAATTAGCGCGGAAAACAGTCAGTCTAGTTCTGATGATGATGATGCCGATGGCAAACATGCTTTGGGTGGCCATAACCCTAACAACACATCAACACAAGGACACGCAAATATCGTTAACACCATCAATCACGTCAAGTCAGAGAGCGATTCTTCTTATGTTAACGTGCCTGGTCAGAACAACGACTCAGATAGCCTCTCCTCGGGTGTTATTGTACCTCGCCAACCATCTCCAGCCACAGATTCTTTAGTAGAGTCTTATAGTCATATTTACAGCGGGTTAAATTTTGATGATCCTGTAAATGAGTCTCCCACCAAAACAGCCACTGAAAACCCCGTTGTTTCTGTTTCTGGGACGTCTCATAACACCGCTCTTGTTGATTCGGCCAACAATGACTACCAACACCAGCGACAAGCTTCTGAAATTAGCCAGTTGAGCTCGACCAGTTCATTTATTTCTGAGTATGAAGATTCCAAAAAACACGTCTATCACCCCCAACCTCAGCGTGCTAATGCCGAGGTTTTAGATGAGGGAACCGGCAGACTACGTGCATCAGTTGTTTCCACAGCTAGTAGTAACATTCTTGAATCTTCCGGCGGTATTCCTAATTTTGACACGTTTTCTATTGCCGACACTCTTAGTTTTCCTCGTGCGTCAGGCGAGCTTTCGGAGCGCGAAAAGGCTCTTCAGGAAACACAAGCTCAACTTTTAGAAGGAGGTGGTAATTCTAACCCTCACCGTTCTATGCCACCACTTCAACGCCGATCTAGTCATGGCCGAACTCTTTCAACTTTCATGCCTGGGGGTAGTAGTGCCAACTTTAGGGCCTCACATATGGACCCTCCGGTAAATGGCCAAAATGGTGTCTACTACCCGGCTCCAATTCCTGTTGAGCTGAAATTGCCCCCATTACTATCTAAAAAGAACGTTGAAAAAGCAAAAGTAGGTAGGCCCATTTCCCGCCGGCCTGGAAGTATGCTGCAAATAGGTCGGCTAGAATTCCCAGCTCCTCCAGTCTGGCATGTTGACAATGCAACTGCAGGTGACAGACAATCATTCATGTCTAGGAGACAAAGTAATGCATCAACTCTTAATGCATTTGAAAGATCTGCCGCCGAAAGAGAGTCTGTGCTTTCACCTTCTAGATCAGTCTTTTCGAAAGAATCTAAGTCTGAATCGGCACGATCGGGTGAAGCGATTCAGAACGCTGAAGCTTCATCACTTGAGAGAGAGCAACATAACGAGCATGAAGAAAATCACCCTCATGGTGAGCATGAAGACAAGCGTCACAGCAAACAGTCTCATGATTATGAAAATCCAACCACCAGTGGCCAAACAGGTAGCAATGAGGATGAAGATTCTGAAAGCGTGTACAACGTCACCAGCCCAGTCGAAGGACGAATTGGTGAACTACGCGACGATAGTTGGAAACGGGAACCTTCTTGGCAAGAACGACGATACTCCCAATCTATTCTTGCATATTATGAAGATGAATCTGATGATGATGGCATCAAGAGTGACGCAGCTACCATTGAAAGTGATGAAGAGTACCAGGAGGATATGCTTGGTGCTGATGATGATCCCGAATCTGGTGAAACCTCTAAGGGTTCCGCGAACCCCAATGATCCTGCTAATGTCAAAAACTCTAATATTGATGATTTCGCTTTCACATCTTTCAATCCCAATAATGCTATTACTGATCGTGGCCTCTTGGCAGGTAGCATTTCTTACAGCAGCCAACTGGCACCGGCTGTGGGCATCCAACCCCCGTCACTTATTGAGGAGTTAGAGATGCGTAAAGCCGGTCGCAAGGCCAGACTCCAGCGGGTGTACTATGATAGTACTACTGGTAATGCTATTGCTACCGAGACCATTGGTAACAGAGGTCCTGATTCGGAACAGCTGATTAGACTTCCCAACTCAGGCCACCCGCTTGATAACCGTCATACCAAGACTTTGCTAGAACTACAGCACATTGCCAAGCAGGAATATGAAGAACAAAAGTCATATCATCACCATTTGCAGGTGGCTGTTGAATCTGACCGTATGTCGCGTATGGGTCTATCAACTCCAAACCTGCTAGCCTCCACACCCCAGCCGGTATTTTTTGACGAGGAGGAAGGCGTTGATCCTAATGAATCACTAGGAGCTCGCCGTGCACGTCTCAAGAAAAAGAAGCTTGAAACTCAGGCTGAAGTTACTGAGACGCTTGCAGAGCGCCGCGCACGCTTGAAACGTGAGAAGCAAGCTAAGAAGGAACAAGAACAAAGCAATCTCATTGATGTGCAACCATCACCACAGTTGCAACCACAGCAGCCCGAAGTTGTTGCTACATAGGATTATAAACAGGAAAAAAGAAGGTAATAAGTAGTAAAGTAAAACACAAATCTTTTTGTAAGTCAATAAAGTATCATCTAAGAGAACGATTTTGTCAACCCATTAAAATCTGTTGTGATAATAATAATTGAAAGTTACACAGTTTATTAACTCTGATGATTGAGTTTAAGGTTTTTATCAAATATAAGACACAATAGTCTTAAAAAAAAAAAAATCCCAAGGGCAAGCCAAATCTAAAGGTATTATTACATCAAGATGTGAAATACTTGTATCGATACCATTTACTTATTGCATATATGGGTATCACGGATCAAATTTGCTTGATGCTCGGAGTCTTTTGAAAAATAAATAAAGAGAAATTGAGCGATATTATACTTTAGGGAACTTGAAATTAAAAAAAAAACAAAAAAAAAAACTCGAGAAATAATTATTAAAAATAAAAAATAAAAAATTCCCAATAAAAATAAAAAAAAAAAAAAAAAAAAAAAAAAAACTCGAGTAATAATTATTGAAAATCAACAGTAGATAATTCCCGCTTTAGATAAATAGATAGATAGATAGATAGATAATCAGTTTATTGTCCTTATATCAAATAGTTATATACAAAATTACAAAACAAAATGACCTACAAAGAAGACATGAGATTTCAAAAGCATTTGTCTTTATGAGACTGGCAGAAAATTCGGCGCCATCGAACGTCTGAACTTATTACGCGCGCTGACACCGCTACTTTGCCAGTCTCATAGAAACAAATGTTTTTGAAATTTCATGTCTTCTTCGTATGTCATTTTGTTTTGTAATTTTGTATGTAACTATTTGATGTAAGAACAATAAACTGATTATCTATCTATCTATTATGAGACTGGCAAAGTAGCGGTGTCAGCGCGCGCAATGAGTTCAGACGTTCGATGGCGCCGAATTTTCCATGAAAGTCTTCATGTGCTAAGGGAAACCTGAGATACATAACACCCAGTAGCTCAATACCAGAGATTGACACCCAGTAAAACCTTAACAAGCTGCTTAATCAAGCGAACCATCAGCAAAGAATTCATTACGCTAATCCCCACCGCGCTTTTTCAGCAATACTTAAGCTATGTCTTTTTCCGCTTTTTCAGCTCCCAAACAAAAAGGTAGGCCAATTTTTACTGTATTTATATAAACTATGATTATATGCTTGAAATAAAAAAAAAAAATACATAAAATATTGATAAGAAAAAGATTATTGTAATGCAGTGAATAACTTTACAAAACAATAACAGGCAATCTGGCCGAGTTGGTCTAAGGCGTAGGATTAAGGTTCCTATCTCTTCGGAGGCGAGGGTTCGAATCCCTCGGTTGTCATATTTTTAATACTTTTGTATTTCTTTTTTTGATGTTGCAAGCTATTATAGCAATTTTCAAAATCCCCCTGAAAAAAAAAAAAAAGGACAAACTCCTAGAACTTGGATGCTTTGAGAATTTTAGAAACGGATAACTTAGTTTGGTCGCTCATCGCCTGGAATCCATGATAGTCTATGACTATATTTATTTATACACATTACTTTTTTTTTCTCATAATTGATAATTTTTTTTTTTTAATAAAAAGAATTTTTCTTGTTCGGTGCCAACGTTTTTTATAGCGAGATTTTACCAACGGGGTTTAGTTGATTGAGGAGATGGGTGTCAACAACTGTATCAACTAGGGTAAAAAAAAAAAAGCCAGCAATAGGTCAGAGATGAACAAGGATCTGTATTAATTAGTTATGGCTGGTACAACTCTCAGCCACGTTGCTATCATTGCCAATATGATAACCGGCTAGCCAGCTGGTTTTGACTGGGTGGATGGGTGAAGATCCCCTTATCTGAATTAAAAAAAAATAGCGGCTGTTGATCAATGATCGATTGCTCATGGTAATAACAAAAACATTAACACTCGGTTATTGTTTAAATACTTAAACGACTATCTTTATGTACTAATTATACGATCGTTTTGCTTTTCATCGTATACAATGGACTAATTGACACATTATGGGTGGCTTGTCAAAGGGTCCTTAATCTGAGTAAATCAAGTTTAGGTGATAACTCAGTCCGATCATAGAAGACAAACGAGGAAAACTCAATGCGACATGACATATGTGAGAGACGAATACGTTACTACTGTCAAATTGTCGTTAAGCACTGACGTGCTTGGCTTTTTTTTTATTGACCTAAAGCTTACTGAGGTTTTTAACAAAATAGTTTTCAACCCATTCGATGACATTGTTACCTGTTTTTTTGTGCGCTATGAAGTTGCCACTCTTGCTTCCATGCAAGTAGAGCCAACTCGCCACATACAGAAAAACAATAATTTCAAAGCTAGAGGAGCCATCTGCTTCAATGTAAATAAAATTAAAACAAAAATGAAAGAAAAAGCAAAATTCCATGAGAGCTGTTGTAGTGGGCATTTGACTCCATCAATCATCAGAACAAAATAGTTAACAAAAAATGTAGCCTTTCACATTTGCCAACAACGACTACTCAACTCATAGACAACTAACAAATTTCCCCAAATGCTTCTTACTTTTTCTTTATTGAATATTCAAAATACTTAATGTATTGTTCTGTTTCACTCTCTCTTCTTCTCTGGCCCTCTTTGGTTTGCCAATTTATTTTTTTTGATTATTTTTTGGGCTGCAGGACTTAAAGCGGTCCATATTCCTTCATCATGCATGTTGGTTTTTGGACTTGGATGCGTGTGAGGGGCCATAAATAAGGAAAAAATAGTATACAACCGGGGAGTTTCTAGAGGGAGTTTCTAGACGCAATATAAGCACATTGACAGACAACGGTTTGGTAGAGAACATAATAAAAGCCGCAGGAATAGACTTTTGATATCTACACAGGCCATTACAACAACTTCTGCAAATAACTACATCTGATTAAAACGATAGAGATAGGTTTATATTATACAAAATATAGGGATTTTATGTCTTTTATATATTAGATCCCTTTTTATTGTGCTTGTAAATGTGAAAATCATGGCCATTACGCCATTAGTGCTGCAAAGGAGAGGTCCGTGACAAGTGCTCTACTACAATCCAGCTAGATGAAGCGTTTTTCTGAGATTCAGACGATTAAACGGAGATGGGAGTCTTGATACTGGGGCTGTACTCGCCGGCGGGCTGGGCCGGGTTGAGTGTGCCGTCCCAGCAGTAGCGGTCAAAACAGTTACGGCACTGCTCAGTGGGCTCCAAACCACGGCGCTCACGCTCACGCTGGATAATAGCACAACCCACACACGCACCCCATTCGGAATCATCAGTAGAGTTACCGCGTGTTGCAACGTTGTATCCATTCTGGATCATGCCTGCAACTTCTTTGGTCTTGTAAGACATCTTAAATGTCGAGGTGTTGGACGCATAAGAGTAAGGGTAGTTTGAGTTCCAAACAATCAAAGGTGGAGTATCGTCTTCGGTAGCACCAACCTCCTCGCGCAGAGTGGTAAAGTTGGACGCATAGCAGCCAAAAAAGACAGGGCGCGTATTAAGACCGAGGTTCACAATCGTGTTAGTATCAGGCACCGAGGGGAAGATCGAGTGGTTACCCTGGATACCAAACTGACGGGTGTACGTTGCATCAATTGAGTTGCCAATAGGCCAATTATAATCCGTGTCAGCCGAGTTATCATAGGCAAAGATAACATCGATATTACGGGCCTTTTGTTGCAGAGGGTAAAGGGGAACATTCTGCTTATCTTCACCACCGTCAACAAGATCGAGAACATCGGCTCTAGAAATAGAACAATTAATGGGGGCGTCCTTAAAGGGGTTGGGCGTGTAAACGGCAATATCATTATTTTTCTCATCAATCTCTTCAAGGATCTTGTGGACAAGATTGTAAAGAAGACCAGTGATACCAGTAGATTTAAGTTGCAAAAGAAATTGGTTGAAAAGTGAAGAAGAAGTACCAAGAACAAAGCCACCGTTATCAAAACCGGTAACACAAGAGGAATCGCTGACGGGGACACCATTGCTAACTTCAGAACCGATGTACTTAAGGTCAGTGAAATGGTAGATTGAGGGATCCCAGGAGCCCAGGTGAAAGGGAGTGAACTCAAAGACAGTCGAGTTAGTTGAGATAATTTTGGTACCAGGGGCACGACCAACACTGACCACAATGGGTAAGGGCATCTCGTGGCTGGTAAACGCGTCGTAGTTGCGAATATCGGAAAACTCAATTGCGGGGCCACCATTTGGGAGCCCAATGAACTGCTGCGAAAGAGCTCTGCCCCAGATATCAGTAAGTGAAATATCAAAACCAGCCTTCTTCTTATCTTCAATGTCATCGATGATTCTGTCGTAGTAAGCGGCAGTAGAGAAAATGTTAAGACCACCAGGGTTGAAAATGGAGTCTGAAAGATCCCAGATATTCTTGTCAGCCTGCAAAGCCTGAACTGAGGTGAAGTTGTTGAGGGCAATAGAATTAACGAGCCAGTTACCACCAGAAAGACCGACAAGGTAAGTGGAGGCCTGGAGAAGACCACCCAGATGACCATCTTTGGTTGAGTCGGTGGTGCGCTCATCGAGGGCGGCAAGCTGACCGGCACCGCAAAGCATGGCACGGTAACCACCACCAGAGAATGCGAGACCAACATTAAGGGAGGTATCGGCAAGGAAAGATTCAGCGTCAAAGTCTTCAAGGTTCATCCGCTTGAGGAATTCAATGAGCTTGGGGTTTGTTACATCATGTCTTCCTTTGACCCAGTTAGCCTCGTCTGTGGAGAGTTCCTCACTAGCCCTAGTGAGGAAGTTGGCATTGGAGGGACATTGGACATAAGAGGGAGCGTAGCCGTTGTTGGGATTCCAGGCAGCAGCCAGAGATGCTAGGAGAGCAGTAGACACAGCAAAATTAAGATGCACCATTGTTGCAGGATATTTGCTTTCTAGAAGTCACTAGAGAAAGAGCTATAGGAAAAAGAAGAAGAAAAAGAATAACTTATATATATACAAAAAAAAAAATAGAGGAGAGATGTCAAGTATATCTTTTTTCTTTTTTTTTGATATTATTTTGTTTCTGGTGAAACATAATCACATCCTTTCCGCTTTGTGACATTAAAGCCAGTACGATCTGACCCCCCAGAGTGGACAAGTTTACAGGGGATGACAGGACGGAAATGAAAAGGCTGAACACCGAACATCATGCAAAGAAAAATATTGAAAACATTATTGTGTCTAAGTTTTTATTTTATTTTTTATTATTATCATCAAGATCAATTTTTTGTTTCCACTCATATTTACCAAAAGCGGCCTACATGACGTACCTTTTTGGTTGTGCAAGCTGTCCGTGGTCTAAGCAGAAATTCAGAGCCGTGCAGCTCCCGCTTAAACGAAAATGGTAAACGGGTTCTCAAAATCGAATTAAAATGCACGAAAGAAGCAATGACAAGCATAAAAAGGAAAGAGTATAAATAAAAATAATACATGAAAAAAAAAAAAATACTAATAGGCAAGTAAATTTAAAATTTCTCAACTGACAAACTCATTATACCTGCCAGTAATTTAATTAATTTCAACTACGATATCATCTATATCCTAATCTACTGACTAGAAGTTTTTGGTTATTAAATGAACTAGGATTTGTAAACATAATCAGCCTTTAGTGCTTTATCAGTAATTATTCTCACTTTTTTCTTCTAAACTTTGCATTATCTCTGCGATTTGATAATATGAAATATCATGAAGTAGTATTCATCTTTAATTAAAGCAAAAAAGAAAAAAAAAATTCCAAAAAATAGAGACTTGCCAGTTCACTTCTGCAGCCAATAGTCAATTAGATGCCAGTTTGAGTAGACAGGTAACCAGTATTGCTTGCATAAAGATAAGTTGGTATCCATAAGTTGGCCTATTAAATTCTTTGTGTGCGCATGTGTGGTTAAAAAAACATGCGCTTAGTCGGAGCCATTTGATAAAATAAAAAAGAAAAAGGAATTCTCGCTTTTGACAGAGTACCACGGCACAATCTTGTCCTTGGGCAAAAGGTTCATGACAGAACGACATGAAAACGCATTCTACTAATCCCAGGATTGGAAAAAGATCCACCAACAGCTTAAAATCAACAACTAATAATCAAGAAATAGAATGACCTCCTTAGAAGAGGGGCAGGCATCACGTTTGTTTGTAAGTAAAACTTCAGGAAATGATGTGACAACTATTCGATCTTATTGGTCTGTTGGCAGATAAGAATTTTGGTCTGAGAACGCTTAAGAGTTTCAATTCAAGCAACTTGGTTGTAAAACTAATTGGAAAACAGCGACCCGCGATTGAGGACGAGTAGGGATACTTAATCAAATCATGCAGACAGATATGACTAAAAATGGCAACTTCTAGAACACCAGCTCCCCATGGAAGAAATCCAAGGTCAGGAAAGCTTAGCAAACAGCCAAGATCACCAACAGTCTAAGACCAGACATAAAAGATAAGTGCGAACAGCCTGAACAATGACTTACAACACCGACATCATAGAAATTTTTCACAGAATGTATAACAGACCGTGACTATATCGAGACCATTGCAATGGCAGTCCTCTCTAAAGCATTTTGGCGAAAACCGTCACGCAGTTGGTAGAGCGGAACTATTAAGACAAGGTTACAGTGCTCTGGGAGCCTATCTCTAAAGAGCGAGATTATTTGAAAACAGCCACAGTTATAAGTGTAGCCAACTTAAAAGCCACAGTTAGATGTAGCCAACTTAACAGCACAGCTTGTAAAGGATTTTCCGGCTTACCCACCCACTGAATTACACAAACTGCAGTGGTGATCTCAAAGGGCTCCTGTTGTCACATAGCCTGAGTCCGTGCATAACATATTGTCATTAAATGTCAAATTGCTAAATATATACTGGAACAATCGGTTTGATGTGCCTCGTCAAGGCAAGCGGTCCGAAATTAAATGACATGCGTTACAGTGTTACAGACCATTGGCTGCAAATGGCTTGGTATAGGGCACGGCTGGATTCCGTGATGTCATTTACTCACTTTGATTTATATACTAATATGACATTTCGCATACATACAGGATAACCCCGGGATAGGGAATCAAATTAAACAAGCAATGGATTTGATTGAATCGGGGTCTACTGTGATCGAACCGGGGTGTCCATTAATTTAACGTATTTTTTATTCTGGGGTTACTCTGTATTATAGAGTTCCAAAAGCATTTTTTTTTTCATGTATTAATTTTTTTTACTAGTTTCCTACCTATGTTTCTTATGTAAATGCCAAGTCAAGTTCTGAAAAAAATCTGAGGACAATGCTCAAGTTTTCTGTATGTATTCTTATTAAGGAGAGAATACAACTGTTGAATACATCAAAAAAAAAAGACATTATCTATATTTGGTAACATAATGACCATATTCAGACAAGAATGACGCATATAAGCTTTCTATTTTTGACAGATACCAAAGTATAGGCTTGGCTAATCATTAACATTTAGCCAGATTATAAAGTTATGGTAGGTCAGATTATTTGAAAACGTCAAAGCAGGCTTACAACCAAATCACAAATAGGTGGGTTTTCAAGTATAAATTTCCGTTTTTTATGTATCACGTGAAAAAATCGTTCTTTAGAACCCTACTGTAAACCGCTGCTGTTACACTTGCACCATGGTCACGGTTGATAAGAGCTACGATAATAACATTTATATTACATGAATTATTTTTATAAATATATATATGGCTTTTTTCTTTTAATTTGTAAATGAGCAAATCGTAACTATTACATCATCAGGACCGCAAAGGAGAGGGCCACGGCAAGTGCCGCACTTCCAGTCAGCAGGGAGCCCGCGTTTTTCTTAGAGTCAGCTGATTCAGAATCAGAAAGTTTGATACCGGGTTCGTACGGGGTGGAGGGCTGGGTCGTATTAAGCGTACCGTTCCAGCAGTAGCGGTCAAAGCAGCTACGGCACTGGTCTGTCGGCTGCAAACCACGGCGCTCGCGCTCACGCTGGATAATGGCACAGCCCACACAAGTACCCCAATCGGAATCTTCAGTAGAGTTGGCAAGAGTTGCAACGTTGTATCCATTCTGGATCATGCCTGCAACTTCTTTGGTTTCGTAAGACATCTTAAATGTTGAGGTGTTGGACAAATAAGAGTAAGGGTAGTTTGAGGTCCAAACAATCAAAGGTGGAGTATCGGTGTCACTGGCACCAACTTCCTCGCGCAGAGTGGTAAAGTTGGACGCGTAGCAGCCAAAAAAGACAGGGCGTGTATTAAGACCAAGGTTCACAAAAGAAGTATTGTCAGGCACCGAGGGGAAGATTGAGTGGTTACCCTGAATACCAAATTGACGGTTGTACGTCGCATCGATTGAAGCACCGTTAGGCCAACTAAAATCTGTATCAGCTGAGTTATCATAAGCAAAGATAACGTCAACATTACGGGCCTGTTGTTGCAGAGGGTAAAGGGGAACATTCTGATTATCCTCACCACCGTCAACAAGATCGAGGTAATCAGTTTTAGAGATAGAAGTGTTGACGGGGGCATTCTTAAAGGGGTTGGGTGCGTAAATGGCAATATCATTATTATCCTCATCAAGGTTCTCAAGAATGCTGTGGGCAAGTCTGTAAATAACACCAGAAACACCAGTAGAGTTAAGTCGCAAAAGAAATTGGTTGAAAAGCGAGGAAGAAGTACCAAGAACAAAACCACCATTATCAAAACCGGTAACACAAGAAGAATCGTTTACAGGGACACCATTGCTGACATTAGAAGCAATGTACTTAAGGTCAGTGAAATGGTAGATTGAGGGATCCCAGGAGCCCAGGTGGAAGGGAGTGAACTCAAAGACAGTCGAGTTAGTTGAGATAATTTTGGTACCAGGGGCACGACCAACACTGACCACAATGGGTAAGGGCATCTCGTGGCTGGTAAACGCGTCGTAGTTGCGAACATCGGAAAACTCTAGTGCGGGACCACCATTCGGGAGCCCAATGAATTGCTGCGAAAGAGCTCTGCCCCAAATGTCAGTAAGAGAGATATTAAATCCCGCATCCTTTTTATCTTCAACATCATCAGCTAGGTCGTCGTAATAAGATGCCGTGGAAAAAATATTGAGACCGCCCGGGTTGAAAATGGACGCGCTGAGATCCCAGAGATCCTTGTCGCCCTGCAAAGCCTGAACCGAGGTGAAGTTGTTAAGAACAATAGAATTAACGAGCCAGTTACCACCAGAAAGACCAGCAAGGTAAGTAGAAGCCTGGAGAAGACCACCCAGATGGCCATCGTTGGTTGAGTTGATGGTGCGCTCATCGAGGGCGGCAAGCTGACCGGCACCGCAAAGCATGGCGCGGTAACCACCACCAGAGAATGCGAGACCAATATTGAGAGAGGAGTTGGCAAGAAAAGATTGGGCATCAAAGTTGTCGAGATTCATCCGGTCAAGAAATTCAATGAGCTTGGGGTTTGTTACATTGTGTCTTGCTTCGACCCAGTCGGCCTCGTTCTTTGCGACAGTGTCACTGGCTACGGTGAGAAAGCTGGCGTTGGAGGGGCATTGAATGTGAGTGGGAGCGTAGCTGTTATCGGGGTTCCAGGCAGCAGTCAGAGATGCTAGGAGAGCAGTAGACACAACAAAATTAAGATGCACCATCGTTGCAGGATATGTGCTTGCTAAGTTTCACTAGAGAAAAAAGTACAAAGAAAGAAGAGGGAAAATAAAATAAATATATATAAAACAGAGAAAAGTGGTTAATTATATTAACTTTTTATTTTATTTAAATTTTTTTTTTTTTTGAAAATTGCCTTTTTTTTCTGTGGCATTGTCTCACTGAAAAATAATCTCATCCTTTTTGCTTTGTGACACAATCGGATCCGCAATACAGACAGGTTAAAAGAGAATTACAGGATGGAAATGAAAAGGCTGAACACTGAAGATCATGTAGAAAATGAAAACGATTTGAAAAGCATTGTTGTCTCTAGTATTTTGGTTTTGTCAAAATTATTTTTCTTTTCATTTACCAGGCACGGCCAACATGATGTACCACTTTTGTTGTGTCAGCTGGTCATGGGCTAAGCAGCGACTCAAGCTCTTGCGACTGTCGTGTAGTTGAACTTGATCAACGACTCCTCAATCCTGGTTTTGTTTTTGACACAGAACGCTGATGTTGAGTCGTAATTCTTTTATTTTTCTTTCACTGGCACGCGAGGCAAGTACTCTGCGGTACTTCATAGGAGCATTCGGGGTGGGACGGCGATGGTTACAACTAGGTGGACCAAGAGGCTCCGCATTTCTCGGGATGAGCCTCGATTTTATGCCTTAATGTACAATGCGGGTTTTTGGTCCGTTCCTCTAATGGTTGGGGGTGACTACTTAGGAAAGTAAAAAAAAGTTATTCTTTTAATACGAACTGCTCACGGCTATAGATTGTGACTACTGTGTGGCAGGCAATAATTGAAAAGCCTTTCCTTTTGTTTTTTTATTTTATTTTTTTCATTTTATTTTATTTTTTTTTTTACCAAGTAGGCAATGTCTTGACTCAGAATCCGTTAGATTCACGGAAAGTCATAACAAAATCGTTCAAAATAAAGAAAGCAAACAATGAAATAAATAATAATAAAAAATGAGAATAAACCATGAGCAACAACAACAAAAACAAAAGCTAATTAAACAAACTCACCGCATCTGCCATTATTATTGCTTCCAACCTTAATGTTATACACATCACGCTTAACTGGCCGGAGGGTTTTGGTCTTCAAATTCATTAGGCTTTGTAAATACAATCAGCCTTTAATTATTGTTTGTATTTTGTTTTGTCGTTGAATACTGGAATATCTTTGTGCCTTAATAATGTGAAATATCATGGAATATTATTCATCATGAATTTTTGCGATTTATTATTTTTTTGCACAGTCTTCTGGTTCTGTAAAAAAAAACAAAAAAAAAAACAAGAAAGATGTAGTGATAATAACAATAATAACAATAATGACCTCCTGCTTTTGACAAATCAATACTACGGCCCATTAAAAGAAAATACCATAGCTTACCCCCGCTTGAATATATATGTCTTTTGCCATCACTTTTTGGCTGATGCTAGTCTATCTAATGCAAACCTTATGATTTTAGTTGTGCATGAGATTTTTTTTGTTTCGTTTTTAGTATAGTCTCCTAGTACTTTACGGTACTAATTCTAAGTGCCATTGAAAAAATCAATTCGTCTATTTGCTAGAGGTATTAATAATGGTTGTTTTGAGTCTTTTAAATATTCCCTGGTATTGATCTACCGGGTGTTATATATTGCAGAATTCCCTTTGCTCATGGTTTTATTTCTGGAGAATTCGGCTCCATGGAACGTCTGAACTTATAATACGCGGTGACACCGCTACTTTGGCTCTCTCACGGAGACAGATATTTAAAATCCCATGTTTTCTTTACATGTCATTTTGTTTTATAATTTTATTTGTAACTGTTTAAGGTAAGGACAATAAGCTGATTATCTATCTATCCTTTTTAAATCCTTCAAACCTGATCTGGTCTGGTTGATCTAATGGTGTTATTACAACCAAATCTCGTGATAGCATCCCAAAACAAACTTAAAACGAGAAAAAAAGCTCATAACTTTGCGGTTCCTGTGAAATTTGTCTTAAAATTTATGAACATATCCAAGCATTTTTCACATAAACCTGGTCTTAAATATGTTTCTTTTTGAACTACCGGTAATCACCGCACAACGTACTTTTAGAAGAGCATATAATTATTAAACAAATATTTCCTACATAATTACCATAAGTATCCTTTATGCGGCTTTTCCGTTTATACTTTCTTAAGAAAAAAAGGGGAAGGACTTTCCTGCATTTCCAAATATAAAGTTGAAACATTACAAGCTTGGAATAATATAGTACAATCACACACTAAGCATTTAAATCAGTCAGGTGGTTTGAACCCTTAGTGGATGGAGCTGCTTGGTGATCGTTGAGTTCCCCAGGTTTGATTTTATAACCCTTAAGCAATAGCTTGGCTAACCACATATTCCAAGATGAAAAGGAGGGGTGAGTGTGGTTGATAAAAGTTTGTCACAAAACAAGCACCAAGTACTGTACATATTGAGGAAACGAAAAACCTGGTGCTTGATATTACATGCCAGGTTCAAGTGATTTTTGCATATAAATCTAACTTGGGCACATATTTTACATGTTTAAATCCAGGTATTCGCTAAAGAGTGTTTGATGAGACCTTTTTACTACAGTGTGTATATACTACAAGCTTTATCTCCTTTTCTTAGAAAGAAAAATTGAGGTTAATATTAGAGATTCCAAGAAATAGACCAGATTGTCTGAAATAAATTTTCATGTAGTGCAAAATGTTAGGATATTTCTGGGAATCGTGTAAACCTAGAAGAGACAATACGGGACTCAGGAGGATTTTAAGGCTTTGCATAAAGAAAACTTTTCTGTGGTTCTCTTCAATACTTGGAAAGAAGCAAAAGAACAACCTCGTGCTTAATATAAAATTACTAAATTGCTCAGGTCTCCAACCTGACACAAAACGGTTTCAGCACTAATACTAATGCCTCGTCAAATATACATGTATTCCTTTGAACAATTCCTTTTTTGGAAGGTTTTGTACATTTCGTTATAGATGCTTTGAATATTGAGAAAGGAGTTGGCAGATTTTTATTCCTACCTATTTACCCCATATCTGCGACCCATTGTGAATTATCACTCTCTGAATTCATTTACTCGAAAGATATGTTTTTTTATTAGGAGACTTTTTTCTTTTTTAATCATATACAGTTTGGGACGAGAGCTCTCAGTCAATTCGGGTATTGGCGGGTGAGATGAACAATTGAAACAAAAGACTGAGAAATAGAAATTCTCCAAAAGATCAGTATTTATGGTGGTCTAAATTGTTCATTATTCTAGATACACGTTTGTGATTTGTTTATTAAACATTTTTTATTGTAAGCCAACTGACTTGGCCAAAATATATTATTATTATTATTATTATTATTATTATTATTATTATTATTATTATTATTATTATTATTATTATTATTATTATTATTATTATTATTATTATTATTATTATTATTA
>Ga0160505_100763_pt1 | contig 16722 bp, 10 predicted proteins | sample DIDeMG_FD_108225 | JGI IMG/M metagenome (GOLD analysis project Ga0160505, IMG submission 108225) | Enriched chicken feces microbial communities from UW Madison campus, WI, USA - DID2874_E49_Stillage MG | ecosystem: Host-associated > Birds > Digestive system > Large intestine > Fecal ... | reverse complement strand
GTAAAAGTTATAAAAAAATTGCCCAAAAAAATTGTTAAAAAATTAAAAAAATAAAAAAAAAAAAAAATGAGCATCAGTATCCACAAGTTGTCAAAATCAAAATCAAAATCAAAATCAAAATCAAAATCAAAATCGTTTAAAATGAAATAATAGTCAGTCTACAAGCGAGACTAGTGGTCGCTTCACTTTAACCATTGAGACAGGGGTTGCTCACAGTGATCCAGAAATCACGATAATAAGTATACAGTATCAAAATGATCTGTCGATCAAACAGTTGTTCTATTAGATAATCTATAAATACGTATATTCCAAACAGGGCGACTGTGTCTCCAACACCAACTGCCTAATAACCAAATGACTGAATCCAAACAATACCTATGAGGCGCAGTTACAATTCATTCTCTGTATCTCGGCTCCGTGTCGGTGCAGTGTACAACGGCAGACCAGCACTTTCACTTGTCTTGATGATCATGTTGCGAACGTTACCCCAACCACCAACAATGAGCGGCTTGCGGGAATCAAGAACAATACGCAAAACGGCAGCAATGTTAGCAATCAGCTCCTCACGTGAGTATGATGAGAGTCCCACAAGCACTGAAAGCGAAGTTCCCGGGGCAGGCGCAGCTACAACACAGGAAGAAATGTATTTGATCTGGCGGCGAATAACCGCCGGGTCTGCCACAACAGCAGCCGCACGGGCCACTTCGGCAGGAGTAGCATCTGAGCCTGGCACCGGCTGGAACGTGATTGGCAGTGGTGATTGCAGCGCTGTACCTGCTGCCTTGTACACAACCTTAGGGCCAAGAATGGACTTGAGCGCCGCGGCGGTGATGCGGTTTCCGTCATAAACAATCAGGTCAAAGTTCTTAATAAACTCAATAGCAGCCTTGTGGTGATGGGTGGGTGCCTTGCTGAACCGCGAGCGCAGCTTGGATGTAGAAACAATTTCAGCAAAGAGATCATGCGTTACTGGTTTCTCCTCCGCTGGCGCGTTCTCGTTGGCACCTACGAGCACATTGATATATTTGGACTGGGGGTTATCAACAATCATGCAAATAGAGAGTTCCGACGCTTTGGGCCGCACACGGCGCGGCACGGGTATCAGTGTTGGCTCCGGTCGTGAGCTGCTTTCGGTGCTGCCGGTCACGCTCTCAAACGAGTTGATCTCAAGGTAGATCGGCTCGCCCTCCACCCGCTCATTCCGTGCAGGCTCGACTTGGCCTGGTAAAAGAACGGGTTTCTTTTGTGTATTCCGACTGCTCTGCTGTAGAAACTCCTTCTGAGCATGTGTAAGTAAGGACTTGCATGCCTTCTTGAGCTGCGCCTGGTCAAACTGTTTTGGGATCAGGATTGGCTGCTTCTTGACGTCCTTCGCAGCGGGCTTTTTGGGTCGGTTCGAAGTCGAACTCATCACCCGCTTGGCAGGTTTTGTGTTGTTAGTAGATACGACCATAGCTCTTGATGCAATAGTTGTTGTATAAGTGGTAATAGAGGCTGGGTCGATATAAATGCGTCTACTCAAGAGCTAATAGACAAAGTTGATATCGTTTCTTTCAGTTGGGAGAAAAATTTGTGCTGGGAGGAACATACAGAATATCTCAGAACGCCGGAAATTTCACAGCCTACAGGGTCTGGGGCAAACTAATATAAAAAATAATAATAATAATAATAAAAAGGTGCAAGCCGGAGCTGTTCTACAGATTTAATACACAGGGCATGGTTCAATCATAAAAAAAAGAATATACATTCATGTTCATTCAACTTCCAAATTCCTTAGATTACTATTTTGCTAAATAAATTAAAACTTGGAGAATTGCTTCTTCTGGCTCTTGCCGGTGCCGCTGGCAACTCTAAGGACGTTGAAGCGAACGGTCTTGGAAAGAGGACGGCACTGACCAACGGTAACAACATCACCCTCAGTGACACGGAAAGCAGGGGAAACGTGGGCAGCAAGGTTCTTATGTCTCTTCTCGTAACGGTTGTACTTGGGGATGTAGTGAAGGTACTCACGTCTGAGAATGATGGTACGGTGCATCTTGGTGGAAACAACGGTACCAGTGAGAATCTTACCACGGATGGAGACAAGACCAACGAAGGGGCACTTCTTGTCAATGTAAGAACCCTGGATGGCCTCCTTGGGAGTCTTGAAACCAAGACCGACCTCCTTATACCATCTCTTGGTCTTCTTGTTGACCTTGGCCTTGGAGTTTTGGAAGATGTGAGGTTGCTGAAAAAGAATGTTAGTATTCTAATTTTTAAAATAATAAAAAAGATAATGCGATCGAAGCCAAGTCATGAAAAAAGAGTATCTGGTGTCGAGAAAGCGTCAAGTGCGCAAGTAGAATCACAAACAGAGTCGATAAAAGATTACTTAGTGCCGGGTATAGTTTATTTGTTTAAAAAGTTTTCTTCTTGTCTGGATCATCTTGTTGTTGCAGTTGTCGTCCTTCTTAGTAGCCCAATAATGCATTTTTCATGAACTGATAAACCTCGAATGTGCAGCAGGGTGTAATAATAGTACTAACCTTTTGGAAAGCACGCTCGGATTGAACGGTCAATTCGGAAGACATTGTTAAGTGTTGTAGTCTAGACGGTGATTTAAGAGAATCAAGGTGAGCTCGTCAACAGAAGAGAGAAGGGAAAAGAGAGAGAAAAAAGAGGAGAGGAATAAAAAATTTTCGAAAAACTAAAAAAAAAGAAGATACAAAAAATTTCACATACATTGTGTGCAGTTATGTAAGTATGCTAGCACTACATAGGTAAGCAGGAAATCAAGAGGACCGGGTATTGTGAGGGCGGGTAACTTAGCGTAAAACATGTCAGACGGTAATTTACGCCAACTTAAAAATAAAGTGGTATATGTGAGACTGATTTCCATTTTTCAATTAGGGTATAACCCTAATGATTACACCCGCGTTTGCAACAGCTGGTATCGTAAAAATCAAACACTACAGCGTTCAACATCATGACAGTAGTGCAAGACAAATGACATTGCAGCTCAGGATATAAAGCTACGGGTGATGGTAAAACTGATTATTTGGAACAGGAACTTGACACTCATGATGCTTGAGCAGTCTTAAGCAGTAGCTACGTGTGTATCCTGAGTTCTGAGTGCATTTGTCATGATCTCTCAAATTAGCAAGTGTGGCGCTACAAGCAAAAATCAACTAAAACACAATAATATGTATATATATATATTCACCAAGAGAGTCAGACACAAGTGCCTGGCTTACACAATCATTCATAGTTCTATACTGGTCTCAGACTTGCCTTTTAAGTAATCAAATGTCTCTCCACGGTAGCTGCACTCTCGCTCACCATCAGACTGTATCAGAATAAACACTCAGGGTATGCCAAAGTCTCATGACAGCTACGTGAGCAGCCGTCAAAGACAGTAACTATATTCAATCCATCTAGATGTTACCTCTGTACAGCGCAAGTGGTAGAACTAGAGTACGTTGTTGTGTTTAATAAGAGAAATCAGCAGTATCTGTAATATCCTCATTGACCTTGATAAGATAAAAAGAAGGAGAAGACAAGTGAACCCATCTGTTTACTTTTTAGTTTTCATGGTTTAAGACTTTTAAATGTGTTTCCTTTTTATGGTTACTAAATCAGATGTACATGTAGAAGCAGTTAACCCTTGGGACTTGTGTTTAGATCTTATTTATAAGTGTATGTTAAATGTTTTATTTTTGCTTTCGGTACCCAAGTCTCACACAGAATGGACGTTGATTTTCTCTTTGCTGTGCATTTTCCCATTGTCAACGTTAGAGAACAATGTACCTACGCGATACTTTCGCAGTAATTAATGCGAGTTAATTTCGTTAAAACCGTTTATATCAGTATCTTTTAATATAACGCAGCGTATACTTATTATCATTTCATGCCTATCAAGCCTTGTTTGGGCTGTCTTTTGAAAAGAACTACTTCTGTAACTATCATATAACCAGAAAAACCTGCCTTATGCGCTACCCTATATGAGTGAACACGCCTGGCGATTTTAGAATTCTGCCTGTCAAATTTTCTGATTTTTACTACCTCCGACTGAACTCCCCAGCCTCGCTTCTGTTCAAACACAGTCACCCCACCCCCCGCATTCTTCCCAACCCATATTCAATAATCAGACGCTATGTCCGAGTCTGCGGCTCCCGAAAAACCTGAAACTTTGGAAAAGGAATTGCCCAGACGGAGAACAAAGACCGGCTGCCTGACCTGCCGCAAGCGCCGTATCAAGTGCGATGAAGGCAAACCGCATTGCAACAGATGCATTAAAACAAATCGCAAGTGTGAAGGATACAAAGTCCGTCTCGATTTTCGCGAGGGTCTCAGCGCAAAGCGCCGGAATCCAAAGCATGAAACTGCTTACGAACAACTGCCAGTTGCACCGGTGAGTCTACAGATACCCAACGTTTCAATGCAGTCTGTTGATCTCGAGATTGTCCAACACGACCCAAATGCTTTCAGTCATGCTGTAAAGCGCAAGAAAAAGTCGTCATCACGAAGCGACGACAAAAGGAGCCCCCTACAATTGCCGACTCCCTCTTCAGCCACCACCACCCCAAGCAGCCGTACATCCTCGACCCATACGGTTTCGTCGCTACTCCGGGTAGACCCCTATCCATCTCCCCAGTCCACTGCTTCCTTACGATTCCCGCAGCTACTTCATAATATTGTTCACATTAATCAGCAGATTTTAAATGATACAAGCGTTGGCTTATACACTCCTAATGCAACGCACTCGCCGCTCATGACAGAAAAAATATTCTTTTTATTTAACTATTTTGTCAACAACTTTGGCTCTAGCATGACGATTATAAGCCGGAGCCCTTTTGTGCCCAATCTTCTAGTGTCAAATATAACCGACCGGCGTGGACTTGAGAACTTTTGGACATATGATGTGCCGCTTATGGCCTTGAACAGTCCTCATGTGCTAAACGCTATACTGGCGCTCGCTTCGGTGCAGTATATGAACTCCACAGAGCCCAAATATAATAACTACGAGTTTAACGGGATGGAATATTACCAGGCTGCTGTGCGTGGCCTCCGTGAGGATCTTAAGCTACAGCGCCACACGGACTCGCTAGCCGCACTGACGACATGCTTGATGCTTGCCTTCTTTGAAACCATGTATGGCGATCTCACCCAGTGGTACAAGCACATGAGCGGCGCGCGAGACATCATTAAAGCCATAGACCTCGGACGACTGGCCGCGAGTGCAGGTCCGATTTATGAACACGGGCCTGTAACCTATCTCAATGTGCAGAATATCCACGCGATACACGCCTGCGACCTTCTATCGTCGTTTCTGCACATGGAACTGATGCAGAGCGCCATTGGCCGTACACAGCTACTATTACCCATAAAGTTCTGGGAACAAATCCCATTGCGGCGTGGCCACGATCGGGGTGTGTACATGTATGACCTGTTGCTCAAGATTTCTACCAAGCTCACGTCGTGGGTGGCAGGCGAAACAGAAAGAAAAGAGAAACTGTATAAAGATCCCCCAGAGCAGCCGTATTCATTCGAGCATCCAGACCAAGTTTTGGCCGACCTTGGAGAGGCCCGAAGGTCATGGAACGGTATTAGACTTGAGCTTCAGCAGTTTGAAAACGATTATAGCGAATATCTACGCCCATTACCATTGAGAGGCCCGCCAATAATCACACCATTTGGACCTTCCAATAATTACGCCTCTTCGATCGATCATTTCTTTGTGATTCTGCTGAATATGTCATGGCTTATTCTGAAGAGAAACAACCCTGATGTCCCCGGCCATGGGTTTCAGACACTGCGATATACTGCAAAAGATGGTGTACCAAATATGCTAGAAATTCTGCGTGCACTTCCACCCACGGTACCTGGCTTTTTTGGCCACATTGGAAACGAGTCTCTGCATCCCGGACAGACTGTCCGACTTCTCGTTGACACTTGCGTGCCAATATTTTTTGCAGCTGTTCAGATTCGCGAAGACATCCAACAAACATGGATTCTAAATTGGCTTATCCAGTGCCACAAGTACACTGGATGGAACACTATTAACAATATTATAGCAGGCATTAAAAAAGCTTGGATGTTCCAAAAGACCAGCATTGTGGAAATAGCAAAAACTACATATACCCCACCAAACTTAAGTGCAGGCTCAGCAATATCTCCAAGCTCAGAGCACGATACTCCCTCAACACACCCAGGCAGCTCGCCGATCACTTCACCAGGGCTTCCCGACCCAAAGGCTAGTAACGTGACTGCCGAGCCCTCTATTGCTGAAAATACGGAATCTTCCTTGATAGAGACTGCTAGGGGTCTTTTATGATTATATCCAAATAAATATATGTTTTGTTCGTTACCATGTTTTCCCCCAACATCTAATGAATTGTTTATGCATTTACTCTTTTTTTCTTGTAATCTCATATTCATGAAATAAAATTTCAGCCGTGCATTATCTAATCATCAATCTGATTTCTACCAAAAAAAAAAAAATTTTATTCTCCCAAGCAAAAAATGATCATTCAGATTTCTCCTGCCTGTGTCCCTTCCTTCTGACAACCCTTCACGTCAATAGCGACACTAAGAAAAAATCAAAGATAACCCATATACACCATGGTTAAAAGAAAGAGAGCCGCCTTGCTTCCTACCAACATTGCATTGCTTCAGAATTTGGTGCGACGGGATCCAGCCTCGTACAAAGAGGAGTTTTTGTTACAGTACCGTCACTATGAGTCCCTGAGAGATATTTTCATGGCCAACCCCGCGTCCGAGGAGGGTGCTACGGAATTCAGTGAACTTGTCGGCTTTGTCTCACAGGTTTGCTCGTGCTACCCTAAGGAAACCGCAGTGTTCCCTGTCGAGCTTGTCAAGATGCTGCACGAGCACCACCACGAACTCCCCGGCGAGCTGAGAGAGAAGATGGTGCAGTGCCTGGTTATGCTTAGAAACAAGGATGTGATTGAGTCACAGTATTTGATCCAGTCATTATTCCCTCTGCTGATTTCGACATCGTCAAAGGTCATGCGCTCGCAGATCTACAGTGCCTTGGTGACGTTGATGAAACACTCTAATACCGGTACTAAGAACCAAAAGCTCAACAAGCAGGTTCAGGCGCTTCTGTTCAACCTGTTAAGTGATTCGGAGTCAAATGGTATGTGGGCCACCAAGTTAACCAGAGAACTTTGGAGGCGTGGTATTTGGGACGACTCGCGGACGGTTGAGATTATGACACAAGCGGCACTTAGTAGCAACCTGAAGGTTGCCTCCTCTGCTGCGAGATTCTTTCTCAGCAGTGACAAGGAGCGTGAAGAGGCACAGGAGGCGCCTTCGTCTGATGAGGAGTCTTTTGATTTGGACGCACTTAAGCATAAGATGACGGTCAACAAGAAGACTGGCCGCAGAGGCAGAAAGCTTGAGGCCGCTGTGAAAACCATCAAGAAGAAGAATGCACGCATCTCCGCTACATACCTGAATTTCTCTGCTATCCACCTGCTAAGAGATCCCCAAGGTTTTGCTGAGAGTCTGTTTTCCAACAACCTGAGCGGCAAGAACTGCAATAAGCTCGATCTGGAGCAGAAGATCCTTTTCACCAACCTTGTGTCAAGACTGGTCGGTGTTCACAAGCTCATTCTGCTTGGTATTTATTCCTTTTTCCTCAAGTACCTCACGCCGAAACAGCGTGATGTCACCCAGTTCATGGCTGCTGCTGCGCAATCCTGCCACGATCTCGTGCCCCCTGAGTCAGTTACTCCCATGGTCAAGAAGATTGCTGATGAGTTTGTGAGTGATGGTGTGCAGGCCGAGGTTGCTGCTGCTGGTATTAATACCATTAGAGAAATTGCGTCTCGTGCCCCCCTGGCTATTGATGCCGACATGCTGCAAGATCTGACGGAGTACAAGGGTTCCAAGTCCAAGCCTGTCGTGATGGCTGCGAGAAGTTTGATTTCCCTGTACAGAGATATTGCTCCCGAGATGCTTAACCGCAAAGACAGAGGCAAGATCGCAACAATGGAGATGTCCGCCGGAGATAGATCTGACGTTAGATACGGTGTTGAGACGACCAACGTTACTGGTATCCAGGGTCTTGACCTGCTGCAAAAGTGGAAGGAGGAGCAAGCGAAGTCTGGTGAGGCCGGCGAGGAAAACGAGGAACAAGGCTGGGAGGTTGCAAGCGAAGGAGAAAACAGTGACGATGATGGTGGTGACTGGGTCAAGGTCGACAGTGATAAGGAGTACGATGTTTCTGACAGTGAGGATGAGGAAGGCCGCCCGAGCAAGAAGCTCAAGGTTTCCAAGCAAGAGCAGATTGAGGCTGATAACAATGCCTTCCTGGAGATGGCATCATCTCGTGTGCTCACTCCTGCTGACTTTGCTAAGCTTGATGAGCTTAAGATGGAGGCTGGCATTGAGAAGATCATGGGCAAGCCTACCAAGGATCTGGCACGCAATGAAGATACAGTTGACGTGAAGACCTTGATTGGTCCTCAGAAGTTCAAGCAGATCCGAGAGGAGCGTATTGCTGCTGCCAAGGAGGGCAAGGAGGGCCGCGATTTCAGCTCACGCAAGGGCAAGATCGAAGGTGCTCACTCGACCACCAACCGCGAGAAGGCACGCAAGAAGAACTTTATGATGATGGTCCACAAGAAGGACGTGCAGGGCAAGGCGAAGCGCAGTCTGAGAGACAAGCAGAAGTCGCTACGTGCGCATATCGAGAAACAGAAGAAGAAGGGATACTAAATTATGATTATAGGCCATATAGAGAAAAAAAAGAAAAATATCAGTTTAATGTGTGCAACCTTGAGATGAATGTAGAAGAGCTATTTAATAAGTGTAGGTGGATGACTTGTTAGTCGTTGGAATCCCATCCAACCAAGCGCAGACTAAATGTGGAAATTTTCACACATCACTCGTTTTTTGACTCTTTTGCTGAAACCTCTTCCCCTATTACGCTGAACGACACTTCGAGTGTAAAAACGTACCTCTCCGGCTGCCGACTCCAAACAGAAACAAACTCAAGTACCAATGTTGCGTCACAGCATTAGAGCTTTAAGCCGGTCTCCCTGCTTACTACGAGGCCCCACCGCTATCTCTGGCAGACTTGCGTCTGTGCGGAACCTGACGCTCGAATCGAACTCCGACGTCAAGATCCCGCTCGTTGACCTTTTGCGTGAGCGTGGTCTCGTCTCCAACATCACCAGGTAAGGCCACCAAATTACTATGAATATAGAAGGTTTCAGTAACTAATGCCTAGGTTAGTGAGTCTTTAAAACAAGTGGCCGAGGACAAAAAAATTACCCTTTACTGCGGCGCCGACCCGAGCGCCATTTCACTCCATGTTGGCAACCTTATCCCGCTACTGATTCTGCTACATTTTTACGTCCGCGGACACAACGTGCTTGCGCTTGTGGGTGGTGCCACGGGTGAGGTCGGCGATCCGTCGGGCCGCAGCACCGAGCGCTCACAAATGGACTCGGCCGTGCGGACCAACAACATGGTCCACATCCGCGAGCAGCTGGCAACCTTTTTGGACCGCGGCCGTGCCTATGCCGAGACTCGTGGCTACTCTAAGGGTCTTGGCACTGCCTCCACCCGCAACAATCACGACTGGTGGAAAGATGTCAATATGCTTCGGTTTTTGGCGACCTACGGCCGACACATCCGGGTAGGCCAGATGCTAGCTCGTGATAGTGTCAAGAACCGTATGGAGTCTGAGCAAGGTATTGGTTTCAACGAGTTTACCTACCAGATCCTACAGGCATATGATTTCTGGCACCTACACTCGCAGGAAGGCTGTAGCTTGCAAGTGGGTGGTAATGATCAATGGGGTAACATTACCGCAGGTATCGATATGATCTCGCGTTTGCGCGCTGAGTACTCGCGAACGGGCCGTGCGGCCGAGATTCCAAAGGTGGCCGAGGGTGCTGACGCCGCATACGGTATCACTGTCCCCTTGCTCACGACCCCGTCAGGTGAAAAGTTTGGCAAGTCCGCGGGTAATGCCATTTGGATTAACTCGGAGCTGACCAAACCTTACGAGCTTTATCAGTACTTTGTGCGTGCACCGGACTCCGTTGTCGAGAACTACTTGAAAATGTTCACCCTGTTGCCGCTTGAGCACATTGAGGTTACAATGGAAGAGCACCGCAAGGACGAGTCGCGCCGCACCGCGCAGAAGCTGCTGGCCGAGGAGATCACAGATCTTGTCCACGGGCTCGGAGCTGGCAACCGTGCCAAGATCATGTCTGCGGTCATGTTCCCGTCTGCTGCGGAGGGGGAGACCGTTGCGGCAGCAGAAGTGCTGCAGGTCTTCCGCGCTGAGAAGATGCTGGTATCATTGAAGAAAGATGAAGTTGTCGGGGCGCAATGGCGCGACATCATTGCAAGCCTGACCAAGAAATCAAAGTGTAAGTGTGAGAGAGACTGATATTTTACTACTACTACTACGGGAAATTCTAACTGACATCAATTTTTTTTTTTTTTTTTAGCTGAAATCTCAAGATTGATCAAGGGCGGCGGTGTTTACCACGGTTTGACCCGCACCCAGGTTGCTCCTGGCTTGATTAAGGAGGCCGATTTAGTCGAAGGCACTCTTCTCCTTTTGCGTGTAGGAAAGAGCTCTTACTTTGTCGCGGAGGTGGTTTAAACGGACAGGTTGCTACTGCAGCCTCGCTGCTTAGTGAATGAAAGGCGAGGCGGCTGTACTCTTGCACACACACACACACACATACACACATACACACACACATACACTATGCTAGACATATTAATACTGTATATAGTTATCAACATCCCCCATATTCTATAAAGTTATATTGGATAACGCCAGTACCCACTGCTTGAATCGGCGTGACCTGGATGGTTAGTTCGCTACTGGACTCCCTTGTCTTTGTTCCTAGATGACTGCTTACTGGCTCTTCTTAGCGACCGTGCGGCTGCCACGGGGAAATTCCCACTTAGTAGGTAACAACTCACCATTTTGCAAACAAGATAAAAAACCTCCCGACGAATACAAGGACGCGCTTGTTGACAACCTGTGCATTCAAAAACCCGGTTTCTACAAAGACCAGCAACGCCAGCACATCAGACGCCCCAGCCCTTCTGGCCCCTGATTTTTTTGTCAGTGTTACATAGCCCAGTGACCCATTTACAGCAGGTTTTTATAAACATTGATAAGCGATATAATGCTGTTGCGGACACTTCACAAGCTGACGGCGGTCTTGGCGGTTGCCGGCACTGCCCATGCCTACAAACAGCTAGCGCCCGAGGAATTGCAACATCTCCTTTCTGACGGGTACAGCAGCGCCGCGCGCCAGAATTTTGATCCCAAGAACACGACAGGTCTGTTGGCACCAATTTTACGAGTTCGCCTACCGGGTACCAAGGAATCGGCCGAGGTGCGGGCGCATTTCCGCGATTTTTTCGAGCAGAGCCCAGCTCTTGCCAGTGGTACTGACGGCAGCAGCAGCTGGGAGGTTGAGGAGGACAATTTCTATGATACTACACCGGTGCCCCCGGTACAGGGCGGCGATGTAAACGTGAGCTTCACCAACCTTGCGGCCGTGCGCGACCCACCGGGGACGCGGCCTGGAGACGTGGGCCGGCTGACTCTCGTGGCGCATTACGACTCAAAGCGCGAACCTGCAGGGTTTATTGGGGCAATTGATAGTGCTTTTCCCTGTGCGCTAATCCTGCAGGTGTTGGCCAACCTTGACGCAGCACTCACTCGGAAATGGCAGACAAGTGCTGATGGTGATAACCACATACGTGGACTACAAGTGTTGCTTCTGGACGGCGAGGAGGCGCTCAAAGATTGGACTGCTACGGACTCAATCTACGGCGCAAGACATATGGCACGCACATGGGACGAGCAAACCGGCGACTATGGTGTGACCACGCAGCGCAAAAGCCGGCTCGATGCAATTGACCTTTTCCTTCTGCTTGACCTACTTGGTACAGCTGCGCCAAACATTCCCAGCTACTACAAGCACACTGATTGGGCTCATGTCCACCTTGACCGACTCCAGCGTTTGATTCGCGGCGAGAGCACCAAGGCCAAATCGGAGAACACACGCGATAACAAGAAAAATGGCCAAAAGAAAGCCAGTGTTGACAAAGCTGAGGATGGGTGGTTTGCTCGCCCGGGCAAGTTTTTCATGGGCGGTAAGATTGGCGATGACCACCTGCCTTTTCACAACTTTGGCGTACCAATTCTCCATCTGATTCCTGTGCCTTTCCCCCATGTGTGGCACACAATTGAGGACGATGCCGACCATCTTGACATGCCAACGATGGTTGAATGGGCACAGATTATGACAGTTTTTGTGGCAGAATACATGGAGCTGTCGGGTTACTTGGTTTGAAAAGCTGGCAAAGAGAGAGAGAAAAAAAAAAGACCAAAGTGAATAATTAGGATTAGAAGTTTGTATGAGTAACGACAATATATAGCATGACAATAGTAGTATACATGAAAAAGGAAAAGGAAGCATTATACCGGCAGGTTGACGGCAGATCTACAACAGAATAGCACTATAGAGCGTTATGTGCCCACAGTTGAAGCCTCGCGGCTCTTGGTGAGACCGCCCTTGGTGTGCCTGAAAAACTTCATCCCGACCCACGACGTGATGCACCAGACCCACGACGCAATGAAGACCATGAAAACAAGGCACGAATAGTAGCCTTGGATTGGGTAACCTGTAGCCTTTTCATAGGCTTTGGCCGAGGGCATTGACGCGCGCGGCGCGTCCCATAGCCCCAGCATGCTTGTGATACCTGTGAGCACAATCACCCAGGTAAGGGCCAGTATGGCCCAGCCGTAGCGCCCCAGAAGCGCGTAGTCAAGCTCAGCGTTGCTGCCGCTGGCGCCTCCGCCGGTGGTGAAAATAAAGGGGCCTTCGAAATTATTACTACTAGACGTAGCCGCCAAATTAAAAATGGGATCACATTCACTGGCGGCAGCAGCGGCGAGGGTTAGGTTGTGAGTCTGCAATGTGTGGCTGTCAGGGCCCGTGAGCACGATCGACGGGGTGGTACTACGTGACCGGTGTAATAGGTTACTTGTGCTGCTATTGGATAAGGATTCCCAGCTGTGACTGTTCCCGCTAATGCTGGTGGCCGCCATGGCGCTGCCGCTAGCCCCGTTGACAGTGAGGCTGCTCACACCGCTGCCACTTCCACTCGCTGCTCCCACGCTAACGGGGCCGCCGATGCTGAAGGAACTTTTACTATTACCATTGCTTGATAACGATGCTGCTGTTGCCGGTGCTGCTACTGATAGGAGTTTGGACTCAAAGGACTCGGCAAATGTGGGGGATTTGTTGTCATCAAGGGCGGTCTGGATCGCAGAGACCTTGTGTAGGGTTAGATCGCTGCGGTTGTGCGGGTTTGTGTAAAAATGGTGCTGGTGCAGATGGTAGCTATTAATGTTGCTGGTGCTGCTACTACTACCATTACTAGTGGAGGAGTGCACGTTTTCAGAGTTGGTGTTTGTCATGGCGGATGCTACTGCCGCTGTTGGTATGGAACGTTGATGCTGCTTGGCAGAGATCTTGGGGGTTCATAGTGCGTGTTAAGCAAGCGTAAGAAAAACAAAAACAAATCATGGTCACGGTCCATGTTACATGTCCTAAGTAGCAAGACGCATATCTAATATATTATGTTTTTGGTACTGGTGTTAAGCTCTCAAGATTATAAATAAAGAACACTCCCCCTAAAAAAAGAACAATGCCTTGACTAGAAAGGAAAATGCTTTGTCAAGTGCTTAACCGAGAGATAGGGAAGTTTGCTAATGGGTACCGCCAAGGGTGGGGGATAAGTTTAGAAAGTTGCTGCTTTGCTCTTTGCTATCATCAAATGAAACCCCAGCGAAAAGCAGATCTGTACTATCGGAGATTGTACTGGCGCAAATGAAAGCTCAAGCTTTCCTTTGCTATCTCAAAATATACCTAGATAACCTAAAGCAACAGCAGTTGAAACAGCAGCAAGTTATCGCTCGAGAGAACGGGCCGTCAGTGTATGGTGTCGTTAATCATGGCGATTATGATATAACAGTGACGTATATCTACGTGAATGCCAGTGTGAAACCGATAGGTTCTTGGTTCGCTCCGGGGAGTCACGGCGACACGGACATGGTCTTCACTATGCGGCTGGTTTTGGTGCCCATGCCTGTACAAACAGTGATATTTTGTTTTCGTTGCCGTGGCTACCAAGCTGAAATATCGCTACAGAAGTGCGTCTTAACACTATAAACCTTAATCCATACAAGTACACACACATACATGTATTTATATATATAATTATATATAATTATATATATATCTACTACATCTTCCAACTACAACAACGAGCCCATCCCTACAATCCCTTCTTCTTTATTCTTATTCTCTCACCACCTTTCTGTTTCCCTCTTTCCCTATTTCTTGGAAAACGAATCTGAATACACATAAAGACAGATATCATGAACTCCGCCATACCCATCGATATTTCTTTTAACGGAGGAAACCAGTTCCAGTCGTTTCAGAACAACTACAGCAGCAACCTGCCCCAACAACAGCAGTACCAGCTATCACAACAACAACAGCAACCACAACAACAACAACCACAAAAATTCCGCCGCGAAAGCATTGCTAACTCCCAGGGAATGGGTGGTGTATCATGGGGTGGTGTCAGTGTCAATTCATGGCTAAAAGACGAGTAAGTAGGACTTATATTCTACCCCCTCTCCCCCATTTTTCTTCTTTTTTCCTTGCAGTTCGTAACTAGAGGTAAGAGATGAGTGTTTGGAAAAGGTCTCCTTAAACAGAGATGTATAGCTACCCTTAGGCAAGAGCCTACCGAGTACACAGAGTGGTGGACACTACTTAGCAAGCAAAAATATCATTCCACAGAGTGCTTAGAGCCAGTACAGCCTAGTACCCATGGCTCTCCAGGCCTCTTTAAAAACACTCCTTTTTGATTCTTGAGAAAACCCGTTCAACTTACCAGTTTTTATTATTTTATTTCATCTTTTTTTTTTTATTTGTTTTTATTTGCTTGTGTCCACTGACCTGCCTGTTCCGGATGGAATTACTTACATTGTCCCCAAGTGATTTTACCTGTGTGGGCTCGGAAAAACTGTAACACATGTCTTTCTCGCTGCTTTGGATTGTTCTTTTGTCCCACGTGTCACTTCGACGCAAATCTTGGGGCCGGATCCGGTCCCTTTTGATTTCGTCGACGTAGTGCTTGCCATTTGGGCACGCAAAGACCAAAGTTGCTACGGGTGCTATTTTCTGCTATTTTGCCGTTTTGGGTGAATTTGCCACCCACCACTTTTTTGTTACATTAAGCTAGTTGCGATCGTGTTTTTTAAAGTTACCCTACTTTAATCTGCTTTTTGCTCTGACCCCTTGATGACGTGGTGCTGACATCATTTTTTTTTTAGAGTTCTCTTTCATAATGCCCCGCCCCCGCCCATCTCAATGTCGCCTATCCACTCGAGTTCATACCTGCCAAACCTAGAGGCCGACTTCTGCAAGGACTATTCATGCTGCGGGCAGATTCTACCTAACCTCCATGATTTACTGCGACACTATGAGGAAGCACACATCACCCCCTCTCCGACTGCGACTGAGGGGTCCGACTACTACCAGCATACCCAACCGCAACCACCCCCCATGATGCGCCGCATTGAGTCGCGCGAAGCAGTTTCCACAAACGATGTGTTCATCTCGCCGGCATCTTCAATGCCTGGAACACCCCTGACAATGGACGTTGATATGCCTGAGAATGTGATAGAGGAAGATGACGTCGAGATGTGCATTGATGACCCTGCGCGCCATCTCTACATGATTGAACGTGAGGAACACAAACCATTCAAGTGCCCGGTAGTTGGCTGTGACAAAACCTACAAGAACCAAAACGGACTCAAGTATCACCGGCTGCACGGTCATCAGAACCAAACTCTCCAGCTTAACGATGACGGTACTTATAGCGTTATTGACCCGCTTTCCAACGCACCATACCCTGAGGGCGTCGAGTTCGAGAAGGACAAGCCCTACCGCTGCGAAGTCTGCGGCAAGCGTTACAAGAACTTAAACGGACTAAAGTATCATCGTGGCCACTCCACGCATTAAGAATTGCCAACACGGCCTGTGCATAACCGTGTGCACATATAGCCACGGGCAAGCATCGGAGTGCGTGCTGGGCGCGTCGTCTCTTCTTTTGTTTTATTGTCTTGGATTATTGGTGTTCCATCTTTTACCTCATCTTTTCACTATTTTTTTTGTTTAATCTGTTTGGTGCATGGCTTTTTTTTTTTCAGTGTGTGTGTTTTTATTTTATTTTATTTATTATCTGTGTGATGTGAGTTTGTGATTTGTTTTTCTAGTAGTGATTTCTTTTTTTGTGTCCTGCTTTGTCGTTTATTTTTTATATCTCCAAAAAGTTATTTAGTGTAATTTATGTATATACATATATATATTTTATCTATATATAGTCCTAAAAAAAGGTTACGAAATTTGTCAAGTTTTTATATTCAAGTGTGGGCAGCATAATCTCACGGAAATCAGATAATAGTTTCTTTAATAAGAAGTTTACATGATAGCTCAATGGCATATAAATAGTAATAATATATAGACTTTATTTTAAATTAATAGTGTGCACACCACCCCCTGGCCTCTAAACCTACATGAACATGACTTTCCATAGGCCGTATCAAGGGATTGAAACAAGCATCGCTTAACCTTTTCAATTGGGGAG
>Ga0160505_100762_pt1 | contig 16725 bp, 10 predicted proteins | sample DIDeMG_FD_108225 | JGI IMG/M metagenome (GOLD analysis project Ga0160505, IMG submission 108225) | Enriched chicken feces microbial communities from UW Madison campus, WI, USA - DID2874_E49_Stillage MG | ecosystem: Host-associated > Birds > Digestive system > Large intestine > Fecal ... | reverse complement strand
TTGTTTTTTTTTTTTTTTTTTTTTTTTTTTTTTTTCCTTTCTTTTCTTTTCTTGATATCACATTCAAAGTCTACACCACAAACCTCCATTTTTATTCTGTATACAGACCCTACATCTAATCATGTCTTTCCTCGCTAGATCGTTACTCAGAACTGTAAGTACTCTTTCTATACTGCTGGGGCGGGCCTACTCACCGGGACAACCGTGAGCACTGCTTAGCATTAGTAATATTTCATGTGGCTTTTTTGTCTAACCAGATATCTCAAAAATCCAGTCGGCGCGTTTCCCTGCCGCCACCACCACCTTTAACAGATTCGGCTCTATTCGCCTGATCTCTGACGAGGTCAAGTCTGCCATTGACAAGGCGGTTGCTTCTGCTCCTGTTGTTTTGTTCATGAAGGGCACCCCCGAGCAGCCCATGTGCGGTTTTTCTCGTAACACTATCCAGGTCCTCGGCTACCAGGGCGTTGACCCTAGAAAGTTTGCCGCTTACAACGTCCTTGACGATCCTGAACTCAGACAGGGTATCAAGGAATATAGCGAATGGCCTACCATCCCCCAGCTCTACGTCAACAAGGAGTTTATTGGCGGCCATGATATCATTGTTTCCATGAATGACTCCGGCGAGCTGGCTGAGATGCTGGAGAAGGAGGATGTTCTTGTTCCTGAGGAAAACTAAAGCTGTTTATAAAGAGATGGAATATGTTTAATGTTTTGTATATATATATTAATAAAAAATCATGACAGAAAAGGAGGCAACCCCCAGGTATAATCGTTTCCTAAAAGAAAAGGTTAATAGTCTATTCAGATCAGAAAAATAAAAACATATTTATCTTTGTGTAGGCTCAGGTATACAGCTTTGTCGGCATTAAACGTTCCTAGTCAGAACGCAAGACCCTGGATGGTTCAGAGCGCTTTGAGATGCGATACCGCGGGTGGCAACTCTTTTTCCTTCAAGCGGCGAAACAAAATATAATTTGCTATAGTCTCTTGCCATTGATCATGCCCGGTGATAAAAGCGCCCAGCAGCTGACAACAGCCATCGAACAGCCCAGCACAATCCCAGTCGAGACAAGAAGAAAATGGATTTCAGAAAAATCGCATTTCCTTCCAAATAAGAAAGATATGTCTGCATTGAAAAAAAATTTTGAATAGAATGGCACTTGATCTATACACTCTCTTTATCACTGCACTCAATGAGCCTCGCCAGTCTCTCAAAGAAAGTAGCTACTATCACCTGGGTACTTGCAAAGCCTGCGAACTACTCTCCACCGTCATTGAAGCGAACTGACTGGTACTAGTTTTCTCGACCTTTTACCAGAAATCATCATGGCCTTCAAACACAAGTAGAGCTGAAATTCTAGATTCAGGTTTAGAAACTTACATTGTTGTTACTTTCTCACAAAGTATTCGGAGGCTCCCATGAACGCCACGCTTGAGTCAAAAACCCATTCGCCGGTGTTAAGGTATTTTTGAAAGTAGCTCTGGAAGTCCTTGGAATCGAAGATGTCGGTTTTAGGGCTATGTATGATGCTGTTGTTAGTGAAACTAGTGTCAGGGAAGATTAAAAACTACTTGAATCACTCACGTCAAGCCAGTTGATCTTCTGATCCCGGCCAATGCCGTAGATACCAGAACGAGATCTAAAGAGATGTGCGCGATTCTACTGAGCTAAAATTCATGTCAGTAAATCACATTTGAAATAACAGGATCATAACAAAGGCTGGCACTTACATAACCCATTGCAATTGTTGTTTATAAAGGCGTCGTGAAGGGAAAGAGAAACTGAGAACTAGAAATAAGGGATTTGGTTTGATTTATTGTAACATTTTTAAAGGAATTTAAGACCTGAAGTCAGGAAACAACCACTGTTTCCATCTTACAATCTCTGACAGTATATCTGTCTAATAATTATGGTTTGCTTACATAACACGGAACATTCCTGACTCGGCACCAACGTGATTGAAGCTCATAATGAGATACTGAACTACGAAAAAAAGGAATTTCTAAATAAAATAGAAAAATAAAATAAATTTGAAAATAAAAATGCCAAATAGAAAAGAAAGAAAGTCTAGTAAGCTTCCAGTACTTCTCCGATATCCGGAAATTCAAGCATTGAGTTATCCTCTGACCATTTAACCCATTCGTGTAGAAATTTGCTTCCCCGGGAAATCGTCACTGTATCGCCCACGACGACAAGCTGGCGCTTTGGTCTCGTCATGGCAACGTTCAAACGGCGCTCCTCGCCCAAAAATCCCACTTCACCTTTCTCGTTGCTGCGCACCAGTGATAAGATAATTACCTCCTTTTCGCGGCCTTGAAACCCATCTACTGTTGCGATTTCCACGGCACTGTGTTGCTCATGAATCAGTTTGGATAGGAGCGATACTTGTGCACTGTATGGTGCAATAATACCAATTGACTCGGGAGTCACCCCATGCTCCAAAAGCTTCTTGACGTAATTAAACACAAGATACGCCTCGTTTTCATTGTAGCGACTAGTGTCAAATTTATTGTTATCTTCCAGCGAAGACTCAGGGAAGTCGTCACCTTGAGTGTCTATCCACATTACTGGCGCTTCTGTCTCTTCAATTCTCTCCACGTCTGGAAGTTCACAGAGCAGGCGGTGGGCCACTGAACTGTCAGCAACAAGTTTGCTTTTGTAAAAGTAATTGGAGGGGAATTGCATAATGTTTTCATTCATTCTGTACTGGATTGAAAGTAATTTCTTGACTTTTTCTCCTTCCTTCAAAGACTCGACTCTGTCAAACAGTGTTTTCTCAAGAACATCTTTAGTTTTTGCACTCTTGGACATGACAACAGGAGGTAGCTGCATATTGTCACCAGCTATAACCAGTTTTTTGGTATCGGGAAAGTCCATAATCGGGATCCAACACTGAGCCTCAAGCGACTGTGACACCTCGTCAATGATGATAGTATCGAACAAAGGTCGACCAGAAGCTTGGGCTGCGTTACGGAGACTATAAGAGCCGGCACCATGTAGAGTAGAAACAACAACTTGTGCCTCCATAATGATGTCGTTTAAGACTTTCTTTTCTCTAACCCTGTAGTCTTTTCTAAGCACCTTAACATCACTGTAGATTTCGCGCCGCTCGCGGCCAGACCGTGTTTTGGAGATCTTGCCAAGGTTTTGATCAATCTCTTCGCGGAGCTCTCGAATAACTTGTCCATGATCGCCAGTTTTAGAGACGATATCTAAAGCATTCATTCTATTTCCTTGAAAGAGTCTGGCAGGATGACCAATACGAATAAGCTTGTTGCCTTTAATATGATGCTTCAATCTTTCTAAAATGTTATCCACTGAGACGTTGGAAGGACCACAAACAAGGACTCTTTCACCTCGGCTAACCATCTGTCTAATGATCTCTATTAAGGTGAATGTTTTTCCAGTGCCAGGAGGTCCATGGATCAATGAAATTTCGCTGTCACTAAGGGCAAACTTGACGGCATCCTTCTGAGGGTCGTTCATATTCGGATCTAGAAAGGTGACATCAGGAAGTACCACTGGGAGCGAAGCATTTGCTTGTCCAAGCAGAATTTCCTGAATCCGGCTGTAGCTTTTGGCTTCCTTTAACTTCTTCAGCGCAAAATTCATTCTGTTGTATGTGACATTGTTGGTGAGCTTCACCAGCCATAGCCGAGCGTCGCCAAAACTAGAAAGTGTGTCGTTGTTATCCTCGTCAATGACAACAGATATGGAGTTACCACTAACATTAGCAACACCTTCAAGTTTGTTTGCGTTTTTATCCTCAGTGCTAGCACCTGATTCTGCCGAAGAAGTCTTTTTTGATTTTGTTGATTTAACACCTTTCTTCTTGGTGGTAGAGCTGCTTGATTGCAAGGCAATTCTGACCAGATCTCCAGTTCGGACATCACCCAGATCAAGCTCTTTGTCGTTTCCTCCAATGGCGGGATCCAGTTCCAAAGATATCACGGTTCTTCCTCCCATTCCTGTTCGCAGAGAACCAATAACCAAGTTTAGGACGGCAAGGCCCCGGCTCGCCAATTGTTTTGGGGATTGGCTTTCTAAAATTTTCGAGGTTTCAGTCACATCGACTAGTTGTTCTTCAGCAAGTGCTATCCTCAATCGCTCAGCTAATTGTGTATTTCTAGAGTCCGTCATTTTTTTTCTGTATATTGAGTGTGCTTTATGTCTTTGTGTAGCGAAAACGTTTTTGTAGGGTTGATTTTTAGATAAAACCTCTTGGTTCATCAAGTTGGGACAAGAAATTTTTTTAATTTTTCTTTCAACCTTTTTCCCCATTCACGTTAATACTAGCATTCACATCGTCAGCAAACATGAAAAGACAGAGACCTTTAAACCCTTCAGACCTCGATCAGGGTCTGATGGAGGAACTAAAAAAAATTCTCTCTGATTTGGAATCTAATAACAACAACACTGCTCCCTTGCAACGCTTTTTAGAGATTGGGCGCGGAGATCAAGTCTTGCAGTATTGGTCTCTCTGTGGTGAGGTATGAACCACTTCTTTTTTCTATCCTCTATTACCTGATAATATGGCGAACTAACACCATCTTTTATATAGTCTAGTGAACATGCATTAATCAGCTCCAGTACTTCCGTTTTGGCGAACATTATCAAGCACTGTGGCCAGCACGCTGCCTTGCTCGGCGTTGGAACCAAGATTATCAAGAGCATCCTCGAAAACCATATGAAAATTATTTACAGATTACTTTACATTGGTCGACCAAATCTTACGAACCCAGCGATCGCTGTTCTCACAAATATCACGAAGTTTCATAACGGCCTGCTGACGAATGATTTGTTTTCGACCTTTGATTTCACCATGGCCGTTATTCCCAAATTGCTCGGTTTGAAAGAGGATGTCAAGGTCAAGGAGGATCTAAGAATCGACATGAGATCCAAATTTATCAAATTTTATTTATCATTCATTTCTAATTCGTCTGTTATTGTTCGACGTGACCTCATTGCTCAGAAGAAAGTTATTAGTAGCTGGTTCAAGTTTATCGACTATGACAATGCCAACACCGTCGCACTTATGGTTAGCGTTCTAGAAAAGAGCGTCCTGCGGGAACCGTCGTTTTTGAAGACTACTAAGATTAACCTGTTTAATGACTGGACTATTGTCAATATGGCTCGTTTACTCGACAGAACTGATAAACCTTCGGGTAAGGATGTTGATATTGGCACCATTGTGTTCAACTTTTTGAAATTGTTGACTTGTGATTCTACCTATGGTATAAAGTTTGCCGATAGACAGTGGTATCTTCCTAGTGCTACTCAGGATGACTCTGAGGATGGCACGAAGGTTAACAATCATGTTCTTTTGACTCTTCTTAAATCCATGAAGCCTTGGGAACATATTCAAAGACAAGACTTGGTTCTTAGCATTCTTGAGCACTCTCCTGAGCTAGTCACTTATTACTTCAAGCAGGAATACCCTGTTTCTCTTGACCCTAAGCTTTCTGTCTTTTGGATCTCCAATATTCTCTTTTTCTCAAGAGCCATTCAGCTCCCCATTCCCAACGAACTTTTAACATCCAGTTCCTTGCAACCTCCTAAAACTGATGTCATTATTGAGCATATTCTTCCTCAGCCTCTGACGAAGCAGGCACTTTCCAAGTCGTTGATTCATCCTACTCTGTTCATTAAATATAATGCTTGCCAGATTCTGATCTTTGCTTTTAACAAGCTAGATGCTGTGATCCAAGTTTATAAAGCCAATGGTTGGGCCGACTCATGCTACCTGTTGTTGGAGGAAATAGTGAATCGACTCCCTGAGATCCGCACTTTACTCAATGCTATCACCACTATTGAAAACCTCGACGACCACAAATTGTTGAAGACTATTTTCATCAAGACAATTGCACTGTATTCGCAGCTGTTGCCTGAACTTTTGGTTAGAGAGAAAATCACTTTACCAGCAAACCTCACATCTTCGATGGAGAAGGCAGAGCTGGATAGTCTTGAGCTAGTTGACCTCAAGAACGTCTTGGAGGTTCAAGCTAAGCTAGGAGGTATTGGCAAGTGGTGGATTAAGTCCAATGAACTGCCTTATTCTCTTTTCACCACATTGCTTAAACTTTCAGTTCAGCTGGATGACAAGCTGTTTACTAAACAGATCACTACTCTTGTTGAATACTTGAGTAAGCCTACTATGCTTTTCAGAGAAAGTACAGTGGTTAGCCCTATTAGTGTGTTGGTTCATTCTCTAAAGGTTGCTGCCAAGTCTATGAGCACTGAAGAGCTGGAGAAGCTTTGGAAACTTTTTGACAACAGTGTCAGAATTGCTGCTACCCTCCCCTACAAGCATATTGACGACCTTTCTGCTATTCAAAAGCAACTGAAGTGTGATCAAGTTGATGTTAGTCCATTCTTATCTATCGTTATCAAACAGTACGCTTATGTTGACAAATCCAGTCCTTATGAAAATGTTGAAAAGTGGTTGAAAAAGTACATTAGAGACTCGATCGTTTCTGGTGAGAACGGCCTCATTATTTCTGAGCTCGCAAAGGTTGCTGAGCTGCCTTTCCACTCTCAGATTGATACTCTTAACAATGACGACTTTAAGACTATCCAAAAGATCTGGAGCAGCAATAGCTCTGCTGTTGAGTCTTATGTTGGCGAATCTGTCTTTAACTCTTCTGTTTCTGACCTTGCTAGTTTTGATAACGTCGAGAGTTTGAGTCCTCTTGATCTTCTTTTTATTAGATACAGATTAAGCCATGAGACCGATGCTAGTGTCATTCACTCTCTAACGGTTTTGCTTGAGAACCTTCCTGTTTCTATTCGCCCTCAACTTTTGAAGAAGGAATTTTGGAACCCGTTAGTCTCGTCTTCTAATATTCCTCTTTTGCTTGAGTTTATCAATGTCTTGTTTAACTCTTTTACTTTGGAAGAAATCAAGACCAGCGTTTCTTTTAATCAAATTTCTGACTGTTTGAAAAATATCGTTTCTGCCAACAGTCTTGCTGTGAAGGATAAAGCTTCTTTGCTGCAACACTCTGTTTGGAGTTATGATAAGGAATTTCTTACAGCTCAGTTGGACTCGTTTTTGTCACTTTCAGAAACTTATGAAATCAGCAATGTCTTTGAACAGTATTTCATCTTTTCTGCTTCTGAAATTATTTCTCTAGACAAATTGAAGAGTATTATCACTTATGCTGTCAGATCCCCTTCTGTTCGACCTGTTCTGAAATTTGTCAAAAACTATATTGATAATGCTCCTGCTGAATTTGTTGTTTCTTCTTCATTCTTTGAAACTATCAAGGATCTCTTCAGTGATCGCACTTTTGCTTCGTCTCATGTGCTCACTTCTCTGATCAAGCGTCTTCCAGCCTTAGATACATCTGTGATTGAGAAATTTGTCACCAACTCTTGGGTTGACGATTTTACTTTCCTCACTATTATCAAGGAGTTCCTTGATGAACAAGATTTGACTGAAGAAAACTTGATTGCTTTGAAGGGTCTCATTTCTAGTGCTACCTCAGTTGTTGTGAAAACTCTTCAGTCGGCATTCACATCAGATGCTCCCGAAGCTGTCAAGGCGGCTATTTCATTAGCTGATAAGCTTCTTGACTTGCGTAGCTGTGAAGGTGTTGAGAATCTCGAGAAGACTGTTGTTGAGTTTGTTTCTCAGAGCAAGGGCTCTGAGGCCATCTACCCTGAAACTGTTTTCCTTGTTGGCAAGCTCTACTCTTTCAATACTGATGAAAAATCTACTGCCATTGCTTCTATTCGTACGTGGTCTCAGCGCTGCATCATCTGGCTCAACAAGAGACTTGCTGAGGATCCCTTCATTACTGAAAAGGCGCAAACTTTAATTGACTCTTTGACCACTATTGTCAATAAGTACAAGCTTAATCTTTGGGTTGTTGTGCCGACTGACTCGCTCAACACTCTGCTTGAGATTGCATCTAACAAATACTTGCATTTCATGTCCATTTTGAAGCTTATTGGTTCTTTGGTTCTGCCTACTCGACTCCCGGGTAAACAGATTGAATTCACCAAGCTACTTCAGATTATTCTCCAACACGAAAAAACTCCCCTGTTGATGGAACTTGACAAGAGCTCAACAACAGCCGAGGGCAGTGGTTTGATTCTGGCTTACATTATCCATACTCTATTCAATGTTGATGTTACCAAGCATTCAAACAAGACTGTGCAGGATAAGATCCTCACTTTCTGTATGGGTACACAAAGACCCCAGGATTTGCTGCTTATTGATGTTTTGCGCAAGATTGAGTCCAGAACTAGTGTTAGTTTTGCCAACTCTGTCTACTCATGGGTTTTCTCTGCCACTGCTGCTGATATGTTTGAGCAGCAGCGTAACACCAACCACCGCAAGGGACTGGGCGAGAACTATAATGAGTTTTTGTTGGATGATTCGCCCACCAACAAATTGACGGCACTTTTCCAGCATGAAAAGGAGGGTTTCTTGGTTACCATTGATGCCTATCTTATCCAAAATACCATCAGAAACTTTGATACCACGACCCCCTTCTTCCCCTATTTGGATGCACTTGCGCCTGCAAAGAACAAGGCTGCTCTTTCTTTTGATGAAAAGTTTGCGCTGCTGAATGGGTACGCCAAACTGCTTAGATCTGAATACACTTATGATCTAGAGTTCTTAATGCTGTTGGTGGCTTCGTCCAATTTGGTCAAGGAACAAAAAGTGTCTGATTTGAAGCTCTTTGTGGAAACTGGCTCCCTTGGCGTTGTGCTCTGTAGCATGTCGTACCCCGAGTCCATCACATCTGGTGTCTCAGAAGATGCCACCAAGGTTACTGCCCAGAACTCACTGGCACGTATGGCGCGCACTCTGCTAGAGGCTGCTGCAGCTGCGCTTGCAGATTCGACGTACAGAGAAGAGGATATTTTAACCATTTTCTTCTCAAAGTTACTCTATTTCTTCAATGAGGGTAACCAGTTGTCGTCGTCTATTGCCGTATTCTTGGCGTCGGTTCTGGATATCATCATCAACCCTGGTCACTTTCTTTATAACCGCGTCATTACTGAGTTTTTGTTGACGGGCCCGTCAATCAAACCTAAAGACCTGCCAATGTTTGTTCCTCTCATCACCACCTCCAAAACCGACGAATCTGATCCCCAGGGCAAAGATCTGGTGTGGTTAGCCGAGACCCTTGTGTCTGGCCTGGTCAATCTTGACGACGTGAAATTGTACTTGCGGGCTGGTGTATTTGAATGGTTATTCAACATTACTTCTACGGTCCCGCTTGTTTCTGCTGCTACGGCTGGTACTGTGGCTTCTGCTAGTAGTGAGAAGAATTTCGCAAAGCTCCAAAACTCGTTTTATGTTTCCAATCACCGACGCCTCCACGAGCTTGCGCGCCAGCTGGTTGCGCGGGCGCAGGAGATTTCGCATGGTACTACAACCCTGCTGATTAGAAGTGGACTACTGGCCTGGGTGCAGACGGAGTATGACTGCCAACAAAACGTTGAGCATGGTGACAGCAACGATGCTGTTGTGGTCAAGAAGCTTGGACTTAGAACCGTGCTCACGGCGGATAACACCAAGCTGAGAGAGTGGACAAACTCGGAGGACCTGCGAACGCCGCTCCTCGGGTTGGATTAGATGAGATATTTTTGTTAGATTGTTTTCTTTTTTTTTGTTTGATTTGTTTGTATAGATAATAAATATTTTCTGTTGTTTTGATTTTTTCGTATTTTCATTTGAACTTTTCTGGTTTTGGATTTTGTAAAACATGGGTGAACTATTTAAGCACCATAACCAAGAGGTTTCTACCACACCATCACAAAAAAAAAAAAAGGTAATATATGAGTTATAATTAGTTACAATTGAAAATGCCATTAAAAAAAAAGTCTATTGACCATGGTCAAACCAAAATACAGGTTGCGTACTCAGCTCATTCCACAGGTTGACCTCCCATTCAAGGGAATAAGGGTCCGAAGCCGCCGCTGCCGCTGCAGAGGTAGAGGTCGCGTCGGTAGATGAAGATGGCCCCCCAGGCGTCTCGCCAAGGCTACTGACGGTGCTATTAGTAGGCGAGGCGCTGAATGCGGTTTCTAGAAAATTGAGCTCATTAAGCCCTGTTATCTCAGTGTGAAAAAGATCATGACCATTTTGTTCAAACAGGAGAAAGTTATCGGTGTTACTGGTGGAAGAAGTGACAGCAGCAGCAGCTGCTGCAGCGCCATCGTTCCGGGTATTGATGGTAGTAGTGACCAGGGCCGGGGTATCTAGGTTGTTTTCAGAGACAACAAAAGAAGGCGCTGGTAACACTTCGCCGTTGACGACAGCATTGATAGGGTTGTTGGTGGGATTTGGTGTTTCGTCTTCTGCAGCTGCAACGGAATCACTGCCAATACTACCACTGTCTATGTTGCTAGAAACATTACTAGTCACATCAACAAAGTTGCCGTTACTAGTAAGGGCGTAAAAGTCATGTGCACCAATACCGTTCTCTTCAAAGGTCTTGATAAGGTTGAGAATCTGCTCCTTGCGGCGGCGAGCATTTTTGTTGCCAATCCGCTCCATGCCAGTGAGTAGCCATAACCCCTCGTTAATCTGTTGTGATGCACTGATATTGACACCAAAAGCAGCGTTAAAGAGAACAAGGGTTGAGATGGCGGAGTAAACATACTCGCGGTCAAGATAGCCATACTTGGCCACCTCGTCGCGCCGGGATAGTACGCTATGGGAGCGGATTGTTTGTAGCGACGCCTTGAGTGACGCAGTAAGTAATGAAATGATGTCTTTTGAAAATGTTGACAGGTTAAGCGGCGATTTTTTTGTCCGCAAAGTGTGCAATCGTTGGCGCACAAAATATAGCAATATTGGCCGAATTGTAATGTTTATGCACTGAAAGTATTTGGAATGAATCGACACTATTGTGCGCGTGGTATCAAGAATACCCTTTTTCTGATAGTTAACTTTTAATGAGTCTGGGAGGTTATGACGCCATGCATCAATCTCTGAGAGCAATTCGAGCATGACAGGGATCAAATCGGCCTGTTCCTTGTTGTGATAAAGATTGGTGACTATTGAACTCGAAATTTGTGAAATCTTGATAAAGCTCACTAGATAATCCGCATCGGGGAATTCGTCTACATTATCAGAATCATTCTGAGATTGGTCCTTAGCAGGGAGATCTGCTGGCAGTTCTGTCGTAATACTCTCGTCGGAGATGGAGAGAGGGAACCCCATCTTGGCACAGCAGTAGCGGTCGACGACGTACAGTGTCCACCATAACCTTCGCCGGTGCTCAAGTTCGCTGCGAGAAAGATGCTTTGCATCCTTACCATGCTCCTTGTTCATTTCGAGCACTAGGGCTGTGCGGATGGTCACGCCCGCAATAAGATAGTGGCCGGATGAAGAGTCGATAATCTGATAATAAAATGCATAGAGTAGCAGCGTCTGTACAGTGTCAACAACACATACGCCTGATTTTATCCCCTCAAAGGCAACGTCGACAAGCGGGCCCACCTGTTCAAAATAGTTATACCCGGGGAACACAGATCCCAGGGTCAGCCTGCCACGATCCGCCAGGTACATTTCACCAATCGCCATAACAAGAAGGAAGCACCCGTAGAATAGCACATGTTCTGTCTCGAGCGGCCGCTCACTGCCATTTGAAAGCTCGTAGGTCTGTTCGAGCGCGTGCCGGAAACGACCGGGATTCACAAAGTAAAAGCAAGTCCCCAGAAAAAAGTTGAACGCCTGGAAACACTGCATTGCGCGCTCACGAGTGGGGAATAAGAGGGCGATCTCACTGGTGTTTTTCTCCCCTGCGCTGCCGATACTGGTTCGAATGATGCTAAAGCTGTTACCGTTATAGCGCCGTAGTACTGTCACCACGGGGCTAGATTTAGATGATTTTGTGGGAGTCTGATCAAACTCGTGGAAGTGTACACTAGCTGTTGGTAAAAAGCGGTTGATTTCCTCGGCAATATCGTTCAAAGAGCCACCTCCAGTGACAACTTTATCATTCCTAGATAACCTTGCTTTCTTGACCGATCGCTTGTCCTTGGCTGGGGCAGCAGCAACTGTCGTTGGCCGTTTTCCTGGCATATTGCTGTTGCTCGTCTTGGTATTACTGTTTGCCCTATTGCTACTACTACCATCGTTACTATTGTTTCCGTTATTATCTGCGCTCGTGGTTCGCTTCAACTCGGCTACTTCTGCTTGGAGCGCCTGTAGGTACTTGAGCGTCACCACGATCTTTTTCTCGCCTTCAGTGTAAATGCATTCTTGTTTGGACTTGGCACAACTTGGACATGGCGTTCCACCTGCGCACTTTTTATGATTCCTCCGACACCGCTGGCATCTTTTTGTAACAGAAAAAAAAAGAGAGTATATTAATAAACTATTCAATCACTAATACCAGAGACAGAAACAGAGAAAAAAACTAGACTATCTTCTGGGGGAAAAGGAAAAAAAAAAGTAGAAAACAGATTAGGGTATTATCTTGACCTGATCTGGCCCACAAAAAAATACAAACAAACAAAAAGAGTACTTACGCGACGGGGGCTCTGATAGCTGATTCCTTCAGAGCCGGGAATTGTGGACTCATTTATAGAAAGATAATGTAAATCTGGCTGGGATGTAGATGGAAACAGGAAGAAAGGCAGGCTTGTGCACTCAAATTTTCAGCTTTCGCAGTGACAAAAACATAAAAATGCTTTGGAGGTTTATAAGAAGGGGTCCTATCGATTATGCCCCAAAGAAGCGAGTCAGGACGGCGCAAATAGAAATTTGAATTAGGAAATTTATGGCAAAAGGAGAGTTTTTATCGTTGGATCTAGTTAGTCTATTTTTTCACGTGAGCTTACAACATTAAAAAGGACTTGTGACTTGGACTATATTATTAAAACTTCAGAGCTTTAGATTTTACAATAAGTCTTTTGTCAGAAATATTATATTCTAATTCTCAAATATCAACAAAGCACGGCGCTTCAAGTTTCTTTTGAACTTTTGGGAATTTTCTTTTTTCAGTTTCTTCCCACCTCCTTTGATATTCTGTGTCCACAAGCACAACACACACAAACACCCTCGCATTTCAGCCAGCAGCACCGCTCTCATCGAGCTACCACGCTTGTTTTTGTTATTTCTTTTTGTTTTGTTTATCTTGTATTTTGTGATTGGTTTTCAATTTATTTTTATTTTTCAGTAGTTGTTGTGTCAATCTTGTTTTTATTTTTTATTTTTTCATTCAAAAATTTTATTTTTACCCTTCTCGATTACATACGCACACCCAGTCTGATCTCTCACGAAGACGCGTCACCGTGTTCCTACGCGATAACTACTAACATCATCATCACGCATCTGTTACCATGAACTTCAGCCCCAACAATAGCATTGCCAACAATGGCAGCCTTAACAGCCCCGGTGGCGGCGGCAACAACAACAATAACAACAACAATAGTAATAATAATAATGATAGCATGGATGCCAGCATAAATCGGCAGCAGCTGTCCCTAGCTCAGGCCAAGATCGCACTTATCCTTGACATCAATCTTCAGCTCATCAAGTATGCCATGCTCGCGACGGGCAACCATGGCGCCAACCACCAGCCCAACGAGGCAATGTTTGCCAACTGTATGAAACGATTGCAGTGTAATATTGCTTTTCTTGTATCAATGGCCGATACCAGTCTTAAAAAGCCCGGTGAGGCGGATAATGGGAGTAACAACAACAACTTTCCGCAGATTTTGTCGGCGCCGGCAGAAGTCCCGCAGTTAAATGAGGCGTATGGTAAGCTTGTGCAGTATTTACAGCAGCAGGTGCAAATGAAACAACAGCAACAGCAACAACAACAACAGCAACAACAACAACAGCAGCAACAACAACAGCAGCAGCAACAGCAGCAACAACAGCAACAACAACAACAACAGCAACAACAACAACAACTGAATGATAAGGATTCCGTTATGGATTCCTTCATCAACCCCATGAGTTTCATCAACAATTAACCACCGGCGCTGGTCTAAAAGCAGATTTCTTCCATTCCATATACTACAACTGCCTAGCCGCATTGTCGCTGCTTTACCATCTACCAAGTATTCTGATTCTTTCTATCCTTTATACCATGTAAATAATGATTAATTGTAAAACAAAAAAACAAAAAAACAAAAAAACAAAAAAAAAAAAATACAAACAACATATTAAGATGCCGAACTTTCTACCCCACGTAACTACATTTATTTCGTTTATTATTCTTTATTTATCCTTTGGTATATACCTCCTGCCGAAATCTATAAAGACCATCTATGAATCAAACAGGAGCGCAGCAGCGAACTCCGGATTACCCTGGGCTTGATCAAGGGCACGAAGCACTAGCTGGCGAGGGAAGCCCAGCTGTACCAGGTTCTGGACCACCTGTTCGGGGTGGGCATTTGCCGCTGCTGCTGGCGTCGCTGCTGCTGGTGTCGCTGCTGCTTCTACCGCAACTTCAGTCCGCGGTTTCTTGGGAGCGGCGGTAGTAGCTCCCTCTGGCCTGGCCCGTGCGGCGCCAGGGGCACTGGAGGAGCCACCAGCCTCCGCCATCGTCACCGCCGTGTCGCCACCGCCCTCAATCAGGGGTGGCACGGCATGCGCCTGCATAAAGTTCTTTGGGATCTCGCTCTCTGGTAAAAAGGGAACTTCGGTGTTGGCTATGCACAGCACATTGCGTTTCAAATCAATCTGGGCCTGATACTTTTTAAGTAAGTCCAAACCCAGGAGGAAGTCAACATTCTTGCCCTCCATGACGGTAAAACTAGCAGCAAGTAGCTCGTTGCCCACCAGGAGAGGGGCCGTATGGATGCGACCGAGAATCTTGGCAGTACCAACGCCCATGGCAAGGCCCTGGAAACGTTTATCAATAAGATGGCCCAGTGAACAAGCTTCGGCACATTCGGGTGACATGATAGTGGCCTGGGCGCCCGAATCCACAAACGCTTTGACATGGTGACCATTTACGCGAATATCCACAAACAGCATTGTCACGCTCGCAAACACCTCAGGATTCTCCTCCAGGGCAATGTTGAAATTTTCAGTGATTGCATCGGCCCGAATATTATTAAGGATGATTTGCTGCGACTCTGGATCGTACGGATCATCTTGCAATTTTTTCAGCGCCGCTTTGCGCTTTTCCTCCTGAATATACCGTTCGCGTTCAATGCTGACCATTTCGTTGCGGAACGCCTGCGCGTCGTTAATTTTGCTTTCAAGCTGGGGGTATCGTTGGAGCACACCAGCCTTGATCGTAGGGTTTTGCAGCATATGGGTGCGGACTTGTTCAATTCCGGGGTAAAGGTGCGTTTCATCAAAGTGGTCGCCATTCGTATCAATTTCGTTGCTGTCACTTGCGTACGATCCAGATGCCCCATTAGAGGGGCCTGTCAGTAATTGGCGCTCCTGATTGAGGATCTCGCTGACTGCATCCTTGTTTCGCACGAGGATCATGTCGCCATCAGAAAAGCCGTACTCTTTAAGGCTGCGGGTGGGCTCAGAGGTGAGCCGTTTATTGTTGTAGTAAATGACTTGTTTTTCGGCGGCAATCTGGCCCTCGATTTCAATCAGACCCATGAGATCAGGAAGCGTCATGTCGGGGCCCACGTCAAGCGTGAGGAAGTTTTCATGGCTTTCAAAAGTAACTAGCAGCTGCATGATGATAGGGATTTTTTTATTTTTTTTTCAAAAACAAAATGCAAACGTAAAACTAACTTGACAAAAGGGTTCTATGAGAATATAAAAGAGGAGAGAAACAACCTTGATAAAGGAAAATGTGATATATATATATTTACACTCAGGGTGAGCGGTTGGTTTGTGATGGCGAATAAAAAAAAAGTGGCAAGGGAAAGAGAAAAAAAAGCTTTGACTTTTGCACACAGCGGATAAGTAATAAATTTAATAAATTTAATAAATTTAATAAATTAGTTTTTATTAATTTTTTTTTATATTTCGATTTTGGCAGTAAATACAGCAGAAACACAAGCATAAAGATAAATACATGATTGAAATATATTAAACAAACACCAAACAATAATACAGGCTTTTGACATATTTCTCTCCTCCCAGGTAAACAAAAAATAAATAAAATATCTACAGTCCACCACCCGGAACCAGCATGCAAATGCTGTTGCCGTTCAACAGGATCTTTTTCCGTGGAACCTTGGTCCCGTCTGGCTGGTACTCTGTCACGTCTTCGAGGACCATGTTGACAAAGTCATCAAAGCCCACAAGCGTCCCGCTGAACTCAAGGTCATCCTTCATAATAACCCAGATCTTGGAGCCAATGCAGGTGTCGACCAATTCTGTGTGTACGATTTGTTAGAAAGGGAACGTGGGATCGGGGGGAGGTTCGTGTAAGTGCTATTACATACCTAATGGTAGCAGAGTGGTCGTGGCCTGTGTAGGTTTATCAGTGGAAGGGGCGGAGGTGGTAGGTGGCACTGCAGTTGCTGCTGACATTGTGACTATTTAAGGACTCTAAGGTTACTGTTGTTGATGCTGTTGTTGTTGCTGCTACTGTTGCTGCCGCTGTGTGTCGTGGAATCGGTACTGGTAAAGGGCCGTGGTGGGTGTGTGTTTGTGTGTTTGTGTGCGTGTGTGCGTGTGTGCCATTTTTTTTTTTTTTTTTTAGCAAACTTTTAGCGTTCCGGGTTTTCTGGGTTATGGTATATTTTTTTTTTTTTCTTTCAAACATATTATGGAATTCACATTTGTACATATTAATAATTGTAGTATTAATAATAATAGT
>Ga0160505_100761_pt1 | contig 16728 bp, 18 predicted proteins | sample DIDeMG_FD_108225 | JGI IMG/M metagenome (GOLD analysis project Ga0160505, IMG submission 108225) | Enriched chicken feces microbial communities from UW Madison campus, WI, USA - DID2874_E49_Stillage MG | ecosystem: Host-associated > Birds > Digestive system > Large intestine > Fecal ... | reverse complement strand
TGACCAGAGAGGAGAGACAGGCTAAGATCAACCAGAAGATCGCTGACTTCCAGGCTGAGAAGTAAATGTGCTCAATTAATCTTTATAGCTTATCCCTATAATCTTATAGTCCATTTCTCAATAACTGTATATCTTTTTATTTCATTGTATTCTCTTTTTATTGTTGTGATGATTAGGAACCATGATCATTTGTATGACCGTACCCTTTCCGCTTCGTTCAACAACTTATCGTACGCTTCATCAACAACTGGATGCACAGTATGTTCCTCTTCCGAGTCGATGGATCCCAAGTCTTCTCCATCACCAGGTATCCTTTCAGAAGCGTCCTCGAATACCTCACCATCATTAGCAGATTGATCTGTTTTTTGTTCCCCGTCAATTCTCGGACTCTGTTTGGCATCAAGCCCATCAATGTTGTAAATCTTGTCGAGAGAGACTCGATTGGTGTTGATCTTACTAATCAACTGGGTCACCGAATCGATACCCTTCGCATCAATGATAGCTTCCCGAAGCTCGGATCCAGAAGGGAGCGCAGGTAATGGAAGTGCCTGTGGTGTGTTATCTTGTATGCCATCAGAATCATTGTTTCTGTGCTCCATGAAATAACCCCACCGATGAAACTCTCCTTCTTCCAACTCTTGCTCCTTGGCATGAACTGACGTTTGAGAAATTGATCTCATCAACACTGGATGTCCAGTAAGATTGTCAACCGGTATTTTGCTTCCATCTGACTTAGCCTCAACCACCACAGAGTGTGGTTGGAATGTTTGATCAACTCCTTGGAACGTTTCAGCATGCAAGCTGGGACGTGAGTTTTTAGCCATTAAGATGGGACCGGCATCAAGTAAGGCAGAGGAACTCTCATGGAGTAGGTCGTGATCTCCAACTTGTGCGGAATTCAGTGGAGTCTGGACAGATGGGGATGGACTAAGAGGAGTGCTGAACATTTCTGCTTTCTGCTCGAACAAGTGAACCACCTTTTCAAGGGCGGCATCAAGAAGGCAGAAACGCAAAAGATTTTCCTTTCCTTCGAAAGAGAGATTGCCTTGATTTCTCCTTTCGAACAAATTATCAATGATTTTGTGAATGTCCTTTCTAATGGCATTCGTCTTTTCAAGCAAAGCATTGGTAATTATCATTTGTAACTTGAAATCGGTCTCGCCAGAGTTCTTATCGCTTTCCATAAGCATTTTTTCGGCACGCTCCATAAGTAAGGTGCCATCAAACATAACATCATCTTGTTCAGTCTCTCCGCTGAAGTTATTAATATCTGGTCGAATAGTCCGGTCCATATTCCTCATAAGATAGAGAGCTAGTCTCTGGGATAACTCATCAGGGACGAGATCGTAATCCAAATCAACAGTAAAGATGGCAGACAGTTTGACTGCAGAGTAAATTGCTGCAATAGACCTCCTATCTAAGTTCCTGTTACCAAGTAAGGAGACGTGCACTAGGCCATTGATTTTTGGAAGAATGTCAGATAAAGCTTCAATTGACTCTGATGACAATTCATTCAAATCAAAGTGGATTCGTTTCAAACAATAGAATGAGGGCAATGTCTTGTTTAATTTCGATATGACACTTGGGAAAAGCTGAGGTAAGGAACTCAAATCCAAGAACTTCAATGTCTTGACATTAGACAAGCCACGGAATAATTCATAGACCTCATCAACATCAGTAAGATTTGTTGAGTTCAATGAGAAAAAAATTAAGTTCACTGTCTTCGTATTGAAGACCTTGATGAAAGGCCTAAGTTGGCCATGACTCAAATCATTGTAGGCAATGTCAAGACCCACACATTTAGAGTCCGTTCTGCTGATCCAGTCAGCCACCATCTCACATTTTTCAACATTGATTTCTGTAGCTGCCATTCCAAGTCTGCAAGTTGATATCGACAAAGCATTTTCTAACAAGTTTTCAAACGTGTCATCGGAAAGCTTGCATCCACCCATAACCAACTCTTCGATTCCGTTTCTGGCGACAAGCGCCTTGATAAACAAATCCCAATTCATGGCAGATCTGAAGGAGGTATGCTTAGTGACTTGCTTGACTCTCTGCTGAGAAATATCTAGCTTTTTGACAGTATGATTTCTGTTCAAGAATTCGCAAAGGTATAACCATCCAGTGCTGTCAATGGGTACATTTCTTAATGAGAGCTTTTCCAAGTGCTTGTTATGAACAAGTGCTGAGAGCAAATGCTTGAGCATTTCTGTTGACATCGTCACATTGTCGAAGATGATAGTATTGATAGGTGTGATTGCGATGAAATCACTGAACGAGAGAACATCAATCAAAGTTGGCTTAGGATTCAACAATTTGAGTACTTGCAAGGGCCGAGTTTTATTCTTAAGCTGCTTCAAAGTTGCAGGAATCGGAAGAATTTCTCTCAAGTGACAACATCTGGTGTATATCATCTCCAATGTTGCATCCTTAGCATTAAATTCTGCAGGGTCCTCTGTTTCCTGGAAATGGTTCTCATGAAGATGCAATGGCTTGTCAATTTCAATATTCTCGACGCCATCCATTACCTCATCCTCATCAGGGACACAATTCTTACCGGTGGCCTTGTACTGAGAAATCTGGACTGCCAATTTCTTTGCAGACAAATGAGCCTCCATGGCATGCTTTTCTGCTTCCAACAATGCTCGCTTCTGAGCCTCAATTGCCAACTGAAGTTCCTTTTCGGTGTACTTTGAGTCTGAAGGCATTGTTCTTCCGTCACTCGAGGATATACCCTGCGCTAATCTGGGTATCGGAGCCGTCAAGTCTTCAGGAATCAACACATTACCTTTCCGAGGTCTTCTGGAAGGAATTTGTTGCTGTGGATCGTCGTCGAGTTTATCGAGAGCGAAAGCGACTCTTCTAAGCTGGGGCTCTTGGATCTCTGGAAGTAGGCCCTTGTTTTTGCATAGATTTTTGTTGAGTACTTGTCTTTGGCTAGGACTCCGCAGAACTTCAACCAGGCCCCTTCTCTTAAAGAAGCCGCCTTTCTCCTTCTCAAAGGACAGTTTCGGGCTCGAAGAATTTGAAAGTTTTCTTTGTTGTGCAATGGGTATACCACCTTCAGCTGGAGGTCTTACAACTAACGAAGCCAAATCCTGGTCGACGTGGCCGTGTGAGCCCGACCCGATTAGCGATGGGTTGAGCTTATGTGGTATAGAAGTGGCCGGACTCAAGTTAGGAGATCCATGCGAGCCATTTGCAGAAGCTGAAGTGGATTGTGAGCTCAAGGAAGAAGATTTAAATTTAGAGGAAAGCGAGCTGAAGAAAGACTTTCCCCTCCCCGAGCTCGACCTCGAAACATTGGCAGATGACGGTTGGGAAGTTGCTGCATCTGCTTGGTCTGCGGGAGCAGGAGAAGCCCCGCTGCTCCCGGGGATGAAATTGACACTGCTTCTCCGTTTAGTTGATGCGGATGAATTCAGCTGGTCAGAGTCGGGGATCTGGGGCGCCGAGGTTGATCTGGATCGTGCAAAGCGGAACTTCAGCCCCGTGTCGGACGCAGTGGAATCTTCGGCCACAGAATTGGGTTCTGATGGCCTTGTCGGAGATTTGGAAGTGGGAGACTTTGGAGCGGGAGATCTTGGTCCCTGAGACTTTGTAGTAACATTGGAAGCTGGAGTTTTTGGAATAGCCACAGCTGGAGGCTGAGGCATAGACGGCAGTGGTTTCGATGTAGCAGGGCCATTGGAGGCACCCGGGACTTCGAATTTGGAATCTTTTGAATCGGCGTCTTTGGCTCGGTCGTCTCTGTCCTTTTCAGCAGATGAGCGGCGGGAGTCCTTCGATTCTGAGCACACGGACAGACGATGGTCTGGGGCGAGTTTCTTGGTCAACTTCTTTGATTTGCCTCGAAAAAGCCAGTCTACATCGCCATTAGAAACGCCAGTTTCGATATCTGCGGCAGAAGGCACAGACATTCCGGCAGGGCGACAGCAGATGGTGGCAGATTACACGAGGACGATATCTCAATGTAAAGGAAAATGGGCCAGGAGGAACAAAAAGAAAGCCAATGGAGAATCAAGCAAATTGAAGTGACAACGATACTATCGAGGTAGTGTGTGGAGGAGCACGTGAGCGATAGAGACTATGTAGTGCGAGTGGGCAAGTACAACAACCAGTGGGGAAGAAAGGGGAAAGGAGATGGATTAGACGAGAAGTAAAGACGGAAGTAAATGAGACGGAAAAAATAGGGTGGAGGATATAGAGGTATGAAACGTTTCGCGTTTTCATATGTGGATGCGAAATTCAACTACGTAAGATTTTTCAGAAATTGGATGATCACGGTACCTTGGAATGTGCCGATGGGGTGCAAGAAGCTGATAAGATTGGACAAGGAGAAAAAATGAGACAAAGGATTTGAATGGATGAAGGTGCACAAAATAATGTTACTATTTTAATAAGTGATAAATATCAAGAGTGCAGATATTCTCTCCCTTGGATATAAATATATTACTTGGTAAAGGTTCATTTGATTTATCTTCTTTTCTTGTGGTATTTGTTCACTTCCCAATCCTATTGCCTGTTCCTGTCTCCAGATGTTCCGTAGTCTCTGCGCTATTACTACATCCCCGGCAGATACTATTTCCGGCCCGACACGTTTAAGAGAGAAAAACTCTCTGGAAATCCCGCAAACAATATAATCCATCTAAATATCACTTCCTTCATCTCCCAAATCCTTTTGATTTGATGATCAATGTCCAAATTACTAATATTAGGAATGGATGATTTTTGGTTGCCCTTTCTTAAAAATTCCTTCTACCTACCATTCGCATCCCATTTACACTATAGGAACATTTTCCCCAGAAAGTCAGAAACCAAACACCTGACCTAACTCTACATTATAGATAGAAGCTCAAAACCTTGTAGTGGGCGAGTTTCTCCACCAAACTGCACCTTTTAGCTTCTTGCTTCCTTTCGCCTTCTTACGTCACACATTTTTTATTTATTTTATTCTCTCGTCTCCCACGGACTTCAGGTGTCCATAACTATAGTGCACATGAAGTAGATTAAAGATTCTTTTTCGGCGGGGGACGACACGGCGAAACGACATAAACCAAATGTTCGGAATCAAAAATTTTCCAATAGAAATGGCAAACTTTCGATGACTCTCGCCACCACTCCTATCACCATCCCGAACTCCTTTTTATCACCGATTTTCTAATACTTTCCAGACCCGTGAGTTCGGGGTTCCTTCTCGGACTAGACGGCTTTATCGGGCACAAAACCCGTGTCAGGTATGCGACATTTCGCATTGGCTCCTGTTTCGCTCCAAGTAGTCAGAGTTTCGCACATTATTGCCCTAGTGTGGCTCCACCAATCATCTCCACTACCGCTGCTTATGTAAAAATGTCGCTCCCCTCCCACGGAACCGAAGTCGGCACGACACCTCCCTCCTGCACACATGTAATGAAGTCTCCACTCAAATTTGTCATGTTTCCATCGCTTATCATTACCATCAGTTCCAGGCTTTTTCACGTTTGCCCAAATTTAACCAACAACTTTCTCTTTTTGGTTATTACTGTCAATTCAAAGACTACAAGTGAACACAAACACACTGCTCACTCCACTCAAATATATTAACTTCCCCTCATCTCGTTGTTATCAGGGATCTCTCCAGATTTTTTTTTCAAAGAATGTTCAGACAAGTTGCTAGAAACTCATTAGCCGCCAGAACCTTGGTGGCAAGAACCAAATTCTCCCCAGCAATGTCTCGCGCTTTGCGTGCACCTGTCACACCTGCCTTGACTCAAAGCAGAAGCTACCATGATAAGGTGATTGATCACTACACCAACCCCAGAAACGTGGGTACTTTGGACAAGAACGACGCCGACGTGGGCACAGGACTCGTGGGAGCCCCCGCCTGCGGAGACGTCATGAGATTGCAAATCAAGGTGGACGAGGAGACCGGCGTGATCCAGGATGTCAAGTTTAAGACATTCGGATGTGGATCGGCCATTGCTTCGTCGTCCTACGTCACCGAGCTCGTCAAGGGAAAGACTCTCGAGGAGGCCTTGACTATCAAAAACACCGCCATTGCCAAGGAATTGTCGTTGCCCCCAGTGAAGTTGCATTGCTCTATGTTGGCTGAGGATGCCATCAAGTCTGCTGTCAAGGACTACAAGTCCAAGAGATCGAGTGCCTTGAAACAGCCAACGTTGGGCGCTGCCACTGCTTGAGGTAGTGGGAACTGCAACTTATTTATTCCATTAATGTCAATGACTATGTATTTGTGAACAATAATGTCTTTAGCTGATGTAGGTGTCAAAATGACAGAGTAGGAATAAGTTGACAGAGCTGGCGGAATGAGTTGACAGAGTAGGAGATGTAAATCCATGTTCTGTTATGCTTCAACAAACAAGTACTTGGCGAATTGCTTTCCCATGAATCCAGTATCAAGTGGCCACAGATTCATGCGCAAAATGGCTATGACACTGAGCGATGTGAAGGTACCGATGACTCCATAGGCTATCTTCTTTGCTCGAGCACGCACCTGTCGTCTCCACTTGAAGAGCCCACTAACTATATGATAAAATGATACCCACAGAAGCAACACAAGCATCGCATAATTGCAAAATGCTCCCCACTTGCCAAAGGGTGACTGGTGGAGGTAATGTGTAACGTACTTAAGCGTGACAAGGGAAGAGTCTCCATCCACCAACATTGGAGCCAACCTCATCTTGAACCAATGGAAGCCGAGACAGACTGCCATCACGTAGCCTGAGAAGGTCAATGGAGTGAAAGATGGGAACGTGGAAGAGATCCATGAGCGTTTGTACCCTAGTCCTAAGAGTGTCCCAAGCCCACCCAATCCAATGTCTTCTCTGTATTCGTCTTTGATGAGAAAGTCTTTGGGTTGAGCACGGGTTCTTGAGGAGAACAGCCGCAACACTCTAAGACAGACCCCACTGGCCAAGTGAATCCCTCCAGCAGCATAGATGGCCAGGTACTCCACGAGTGGTCCTAAATATACGTTTCGGCACATTTCAAATATGTCCTGGCACTTTTCGGCGTTAATACCAAGGCCGGGCACCACCACGGTGCTGGCGATGTGGAGTCCAAAGAATCCCAAGAAGGTGTAGGATGAGTACTTTTGGATTTGGGTGAGCACCTTGATTAATTTGGTCAAAAATGTCGGATGTTTCTTTGGAGGAGGCGACACGTGGTCAGACGGTAGCTCGAAGGGTTGCGGAACCACCTGAGTCAATTCATCGAGTGACATAGTGGCTGAGAGCGGAGAAGACATGTTGTACCAATGAAGAGATTTGGATAATAAGCGAATTATGTGGAGGACGAGCGGGATGAGGACCATCACGGAGATGGCCTAGACTTTTGGAGGAACAGGAGGATTTGGAGGAAACGTAAAACGCATAAATTGACCGAATTCAAAGAAGTCAATGTATCTCATTGAGTTGGGTCTGGAAAGAATGTGGTATGTTCAATGGCTTATCTGGAGAAGTGGAGACTAAATGTAATGTACGGCATAGGTCTGATGTCTATTACTTGGGTGGTTACATGGAATGGTGGTTATAGGGAAGTTCCATGTAATTAAATATGTGGAAGTAAAGTGCTTGTGTTTTTGAGCCAAGTTGATGGATCCAAGTTTGAAGTTAAGCCAATTGCCCCAAAAAGCTGTAGAAGATTTCCAAGATCACCAGCATTACTATTAAAGTCCACATAGATTGAAAACAGGCGAATCCATAAGTCAAAAAGGGAAAAAACAAGCAAACAAACAGACAAACTAGCTGAAGCAAGGTTTGATAGTTCTGTTTTACATCCTTGGTGAACGTATATCTGTTTTCATTACTTCACATGTTCACATTCCTCAATACTCGCATCTTGGCTCGGATCACAAGACTGAGAGTAGCTAGTTGACTCCAATCAACCTTTGGAAAGACTCAGCTACATTGATGTCAATGCTTTCGGAATGTATTTCCATCCCATTTAACTTCACTAACTCTGCCCCATTTTTATTGTAGTCAATCAATCCCCTCTCATTCATACAACCTTCTCAATAGTGGTGTACCTGGCACATTCGCGAACCAAAACTATCACCAACCACCAACACCATGTCTTCTGCCACCTTCACCCAGACGAGAAACTCTGCGTTGTCGCTCGAGAAACAGACCGAGGTCCTCTTGGTGCGATATTCCAAGCTCCAACTGGTGGGAAACTCCATCGAGGCCAACGATGATGAGTCGTCGTTGGTGGCCCAGATCTCCGACTTGCTCCAGAAACGAGAGGAGGTCATAGGTAACTTAAACCGCATCAGCGAGGTGGACGCTACCATCTCTACGTCTAAACTACAGCAATTGCAGCGCCATCGTGAGATCTTGGCCGAGCACCGGTCGTCTTTTCTGAAAATGCAGACGAAGATTACCGACGAGCGGAACCGCAACAATTTGTTATTTCTGATTCAGTCGGACATCTCAGCGCATAAGCAGCGCAATGTATCTTCTGCTGCCACCAACGAAGACGACTACATCTTGGACGAGAGGCGCAGGGTCGACACGGCCAATTCGTTTGCTGACCGACTCTTGCAACTGGCCTACGAGACGAGAGATGAGCTTATGGGACAAAGACAGTATCTCCAGAATGCAACTTCAAGGATTCAAGGAACTTTACAGTCAATTCCGGGAATCAATGTGTTGGTTTCCAGGATCAATACCCGTAGAAAGAGAGATACGCTTATAATGGGCTTTGTCATTGCCTTCTGCATAATTGGTTTATTCTTCTTTGCATGAGTAGAAGAAGTGGAAAGAGAAGCAACAAAGAAATATCACGCTAGAGGCCAAGAGGGATATTGGTGTTGATGTACATTGGAGATTGAAGGATGGAGATCGCGATAGCCTCGGATGTATCTTCTATTTACATCTTTAAGTTGACATCCCGGGCTTTAGAAATCTAGACTTCAAAGTGGCTACCCCATGAATTTTGTGATCTTGCTGGAATGGGGATTATTCAATGCTTCTCTTGGTTCTTAATTGTCCAGCTGGACCACACATAAGGGATCTCTATCCCCCATCCCGTTCATGACCTCATTTATGATTCCCTCCAAGACCACCATTTATGTTGGCCGTCCCCCATTGATTTTACAACTTGACACATACAAACATTGGACTTTTCTCCTTGAAACACTTTTGTTTCACATCAAATCAAGATCTACAAAAATGTGCAGGAGGTTCCTATCTTTGTTGCAACCCATTCTCCATTCTGGATTCAGAATCGCCGCTAACACATGTTGATCCGCCCCACCTGCAAACCATCTTTGGCATTTCAGTTGTTCAATCTATTCATGGTTGGCCAGCTAATGTTGCAGATCTATTCTACATATGGATAATCCTTGTTTCGCAAGTGTCAGTCCTGGACCGAGTACATCTCGGCACCATTTCCTCTAACCTCCTGAAGATTTCGACTCATTCTACTCTCTCCTTACTGCTGCTAACGCCTAATGCCGTCCAAGCTGTCCATGGAGGACCGAATTTTGGCCCTCAAGCTTCGTCGTCTTGAGCAGTTGAATGAGAAGTTGAAAGAGTCACTCAAGAAGGACCGCATTCCCGCGTCGCGTGCTGCTGCTCTCATCATCGAGACATCTCAGGATATATCTGATCCGCTTGTGCCTTCAGTATGGCACTTGCCTCCAGAACAGAATCGTTACCGAGTCTACCATGACTTGTGCAACAGACCCACACTGGCAGGCTGTTGTACCGTTGTCTGAAATTTTGATACGAATCATCTTTGGGCAAAGTTTAATACACTTCATCCGTCATCAACTCGTGAGATTTAAGACTCCATAAACTTTTCTAATTTTCCCGAGCGCACCCCACCCCAAATTCATACTAACACAACCCGAGCTATAGTTAACCCACCCTTATCTACATTCAATTTTCTCATAATCAATTATGTATGTGAAGACTTAACCTCCCTGTTTACCACCCTTTTCGTCAACTTTCACCTCACGCAAGTGCTCCAAGCTAGTATTTCCAAGTGTGAAATCATTCGCCTTTTCATCATCTCCACATCCACAATCATAGTCCTCTAAGATGGTCGTACAATCATACTCGGGCTTCTTCAACTTTTCGTTCACTTGGTTATGAATGTGACATCCCCAAAGTGCTGCTGTTTTCCGACTGTTGACTTGTGGTGGAAATGCCTTTAAAAGCTTTTGGAAGTGACGAGCACAATCTCCGCAAGGATACACCTGTCCGAAAAAGAATATGTACTGCTTAAGCGTATTCTTCTCCTGATCAGTGGGCTTGTCAGGGTACCGAGCCAATACCGTATGCAAAAGGTGCCATGCTGAGTTTCCAAGTTGAGCTTTGAGAGTTTCGTTGGCCATTTTCGGCATGAAAGGGGTATCTGTGAAATCTCCCACATCCTGAGAGCTTTCATCAGACTGGGCGACTTTTTTGTTTCCGGCTACCTGGTTGTTAAGTACCAAATCAGCCTGTGTTCCTGCTGATTTGTCTGACTGAGTGGTCTTCTTAGTGGACATCGGCACTGACTCTCCCAAGGACACAGAATCACCCGAGGCAACATAGTAGATGGCACAAGCCACAATAAAAAGCACCAAAATGGAGAATACGGGCCTCCTTGTTTGCTTCATGGTGGTTGTTGACGAAAGACTGACCTTAGCAGGATTTCCTTATAGGGTATTTATATCACGTGAGAAAGACACCAACCATGGGGTGATTCACTTAACGGGACAATATGGTTACCAGGAGCAAATGCAAAAAGACAATTATAGAGAATTAGATGAATGGATATTAACAGAAACAGAAAATACAAGTTTGAATACAATCCAAAAAAAAAAAGAAAAAAATAATAAACAACTACAATTTAGCTCTACTAATTCTCTTATTATTTTAAAGTGCGCCTTATCTATGCTCAAGTGGATCTCTTGACAGTGGCAGCCTCCAAAACACCCGGCAAGGATTCGCTGTCAATGCTGTAGAGAAGCTTGACACCTCCCACCAATGTCAACAACAAAGCCACCGATGTCCACAACAACAAATTGGCCTGGGCAGCAATGTCCTTCTTGCTACAGTCGCTACCGGCCCATTTGGTGGTCTTAGACAGCTTCTTGTCGAATGTAGGCTTACAAGCACATTGCCAGCACTTAGACTGGAACTTGGTACACGAGCCGTGTCCGCTACAGTTGTTGGTGGCAGAAGTGCATGCATCTTCGTCAGCAAAGCAGGCCTTAGCTGCCACAGCTCCTCTCTTGGAAAAGACGGAAAACACATCAGCCAACTCATCGCTTCTCTTCTGCATGCGCGATCCACATCCAGCAGTTTTGTGCTTAGGACCAAGTGCAACTACGGTAACATCAAACTTGTCGCTCATGGCCTGGATGGAGCGAGCCAACGTTCTCTGTGCCAACTGATAGGTTGAAGATTGGAATCCAATCTTGATTCCGAGGGAGAGAAGCGAGTCAAGATTCATAACAAGGAGGCCCTCAGACTGATCAGCGATCTTGGCGACTTGCAAGATCTCACTGATGAAGAGCTTGTCGTTGAGAACATTCAAGCCGGAGTCCAGGAGATCCACGATGTTCTGACTGTTTCCAGCAAGCAAGTTGTTCCAGTGGCGAGGCAAGTCATCCTGCAAACGCTTGAACACATGCTTAATGGCCTTTGACTCGGTGCTTTGAGTAGCCACCATGTGGATTTCTTTGGTGACAGAGGTGACCAGGGAGTTGTGGACTTTGGCGAAATGACCAGGCAACTCTTCGAAAAGCTCATGAACAAGGTGACGAACGTGCTTCTCCTTCAGGAGACCGATCTCAAATGCCAATTTGTCGGATGCAGCAGTGGAAGCTGCCCCCGAGCCGCTGTCAGAGAAGAAAGACGAGGGGTTCTCCACGCCCTTAACAATGAAAACCACAGAAGGCTTACCCGAATCGGCAGAATGCAACTTCTGGAGGAGCTTTACAGACTTTTGACTGTGGCCGACAGAGTAGTATTCACCCACACCAAATTTGTCGGCAAAGTAGACCTTGGAGTCGTGGACCGAGGCAACAATGGCGTCATGGGCAGGCTGATCGTTCAATTCAAAGACGGCAGCATTTCCTGAAGCCGAGGCTGACACCGAGGCAGCACCAAGAAGGAAGATGGAGCCAAGTTGAGAAAGCTTCATGTCGATTGAGAGGTCAGGCTTTGGTTAATTATATTGGTTTGATAGTGAGTTTTTTATTATCGCACTCGGTCAATTCCGCCTGCAGGAATAATTTTTGGATGTACGGGTTTATTGAAATAAATCAATACTTCAAGTTAATGTAAAGTTTCATATTACACAGGTTGTGATGCGGTGGCTCAATGGCAGAGCTTTTGATTCCAAATCAAAGGGTTGCAGGTTCGATTCCTGTCCGTGTCATCTTTTTTGCACTTGTAACTGAAGACATGAACACAACTTCCATGATCTTTCATTTTTTTTTTGAGTAGTTTGAACATTCATTGCGATCACCATTGATGTTGATGTCTACAATCTAGTATCATACAGTGGGGCAGGTTTTGAGGTCACTCCTCAAATATACACTCCAGACTTCTTCACAGTGTCACCAGTGACAGTGCAGTTGCATTCAGATAGGGGTGAAAGACTATTTTGATTTATTCTAATATCTTCATGGTGGTCAGTCAGGTAGTTATCATCATAATGCATAGCAACTGCCACTGTAAAGGCTAAAAGACCCCTCTCAGGCTTCACAGTGGATGGTGAAGAAAAAAAAACTGCGATGAGAATATTTCCAACAAAATAGTGTGGTGCGGGTAACTTCCTCTCATAATTATAACAAAAGAAACTGAGGTGACCGCAACGTTCTGTCACAGAAGACAATCGCTTTTAGATCTCATTAGTCAAACTATTTAAATGTACTGAAATGGCTTCTTGAACAATTCTGCACCTCCCTAATGCCTGTGGCTTATCTCCAGTGGATTCCCACACAGAACTAGAAATGAAATCTGATGCTATGACCTATCTACACTCCAGAGGGTGTTGGGAGCTACCAGAGTTCCCCGCTGGTCGGAAAAACTGCCTAACCCAAAATCCGGACCCAAAGATGATGAAAGGGTAAGCAAACCGTATAAAATGTGTCCAAGCGGCAGTCCTAAAATAAAATTTATAAAGTGTTTTTTTTCCTCCAATCCTTTTCCCTCTTTCTCTGCGATCTACACTGGTAAATCCGATTGCTGAGAGGTACGGCTGCGTAGATAAGGATCTCCGTTGCGGCCTAGCGCATAAACTCTAGCAACACTACATTTTTCTGCCTTTATCCACTGTTCCCTTGACTGTTATACGCCACTTTCCAGACTTCTCTGAAACGTGAAGGACATCTAACTCCACCTGGTCATCTTCATCTAATATTTTGGCATCTATATATACGCCACAAACTTCCGCTGATTACAAGTGTGGATAGCGTGCCACAACTCCAACCATTACAAACATTATGGCTTTCAACCCCGCCGTGGAGCGTAGAAAGAGGGCACCTGTTCGTGCTACGCCCGTTGAGAACGAGTCGTCGCTATTCTCAGAATCACAGTCACTGTGGGTCGTTTTCAACCCACCGGATAAGCTTGAGAATGACATCCTTTCCTTCTCCACCAACAATCCTTTAACCGCCACAGACGACGAGAGTGAGTTCCAGAGTGAGTTCCAGAGTGGTGACGAGGAAAATGCAGCTGATGGTAATGCCACTGACGCTGCATATCCCGCTGATGATGAGTACGACGACGAGCTATACGATGGACTCCATCAGTCGCTTTCCAGCCGTATCAACGAGTGGCAGCTGGCCACCGAAGCCGCCGTACTGGACAATGTCGCGTCATGGGACTTGGACGCGGAGCTCGTGCAACTGCTCTTGGACAAGTCCATTCTTCGGCGGGTGCCCTCGTTCTACGGTGACCACTACTTCGAGAACATGTCCAAGGCCGATTACATGCGGTTCAAGCGAGCCACAACAATGTTAAAGAAGTCACTCTCGCGTAAGGGTTACAAGAACAGCAACCCCGAGTTGCTTACTCGAGTGCTTGAGTTGTTACTGTGGCAGAGCTTGCTTCAGACATCGGGGTCGTTGGTCAATGATTACATTGTCAATACGCTAGCACGTACTCATTTCGTGGACCCGCCTTATAAGGATGTGGAGTTTTCCGACACGGCTACGCTGTCGTCTTTGGTTATTTGCGGGGGTTCTTCATGGAACGATATATAGGATATGATACAGGTAATATTAGCGGTTTGTAGATTGCTGAAGAGTGTCTTAAGTAGACCAAGTAAGTCATTGAATATTAAATCTTGTATTTCTGTCGGCGAGAAATTGCCCCAATCAAGACTTGTGTTTCTAACGGTCACCGTACGTTTACAATGTGTAGTATTCGGGTGATTTGTCCTCGACTCCAATGAAATCTACATCATACATCTCAACTAAAATGCACCACAATTCACTTCTTCATACTGTCACTTCCAAGTCGTTTTTAAAATATCAGTTTTCCTTTCTTATCTCTCATTTTTAGTATTTTTTTCTCTGGACTTTCTAGACATCCACGTTCTGTATCTACAATCTGCCTGACATGGTGAGACGTGTTTTGCACAGGTTATCTTCACAAACAACATTCTTTCCAATGTTCAGATCAATTGCCGCCCAAAGATCCTTCTCGTCATCTGCCTTCAGATCGCAATTTGCCAAGATGCAATTACTCGGCACCATCGGCAATGTCACCCCTAGAGAAACCAAGGATGGTGTGCCATTTCTCACCTACTCTTTGGCTGTCAACAGATACTCGCCTCAGTCTGCTGACGAGGGTAAGACTACTGTCGCTGATTGGTACAACATCTCTGTTTTTGACGACAAGCAGGTCGCTTTCTTTCAGAACCACTTGAGAAGTGGTGCGCAGGTGTATGTTGAGGCTGATGTCAGACAGAGAACCATTGTGGATGAGAGTGGCGAGAACAAGCTGATTGTTACTAGCTTGAGACAAACCAGCTATGATGTTGTTCGCTTCCCAAAGAAGCTCGAGGAGTCTGCGTAAATTGTTTAATAATGTACCAATTGAGAATGTCACAAACGATTGTAGGAATTCTGTAGATGGAGAAAGGTGTAATGGATAGACAATGTTGAGATGCGAGCAGATGAGGCCAAGTGCACTAAAGGGGAAATGGAAGTAGACGAACAAGAAATAGCAGTGCTCAGGCATAAAAGAGTAGATGACAGACAAATGAAAAGCATGGAGAATTAACTTCGATTTTTTGAATAATACATCAGCCTACAAGTGCTTGGCCAGACTCAACTCAATCGCATAGCCCACAGTCAACTTGATGTGCTCGTGAATGTGGCCAAAGTCCAACCTGTCCAAGGTGTCCAAAGTCAGATGAATCTGCTTGGCTGTGTACTTGAACTCACTCTCAATGAGAAAAGAAGCTGGGTAGCCGTTCTCCAATGCAGACGCATGGTCAGAACAAGCATATCCACATTGCGTTTCGTGATAAGGAATGGAACAGTATTCAGCCACAATCACCTTGATGAAGTCGTTAAGGCCAACAGATGTATAGTCAGAAATCAACCCAAAGTGTGGCTCAACGCCTTCATCAATAGTGCCTTTGGTATATCCGGTCATATCCTGCTGGAGCATACCCACTACTGTATGGTTATTAGCGTAGTAGCGAGAAAACACATCAATAGAGCCAAGAAGTCCACCTTCCTCAGCAGAGTAGTAGTGGAATTCAAGCGTGTTGTGTGGAGTGAACAGCCCAGTTGCAATGGCTGCAACCACTAATCTGAGTGCTTCCAACGTTGTTACCGTTCCTGATCCGTCGTCATCGGCACCAGGAGCACGGAGAAGATTAGGGAAGAGCAAATTGATAGAATCTTGGTGGGCCCCTACTACCACCTTATCAGAGGACTTTCCAACAAGACTGACGATAATGGAGTACTGGTCCCAACCATCGTGATGCACCTTGGTGAGTTCCACAACATCTGCTGGCAAAACAGACACAATGTCTTTCACTGTTCCAAAGAGCCAGTCTGCGGACTCCAAACCCGTAGAAGACTTGTAGTATCTAGTGTAGAAGGAAGAGAATTCGCCCAAGTTAGACTTGACACGGTCCAAGTCAATTTGCTTGAGGAGTGGCTGCACCACCTTCTGGGTGCTGGCGTTGGCGGGGTAGTTGTAGGCTGGGATAGGTTTCTTGACTGACTTAATCTGCTTAGCAAAAAACGTCACCACTTCAGATTTTCCTGCTGAAGCCACCATTCCTTGTGCAACCGCATCGTCAATACTCACCACGGACGTTACATCGATGAACTTCTTGCCCTGGCGTTTGTACTGGATCTTGGTGGCCTCCGAAACTAATTCGAAATGTTCCGGGCCGGTTTTGATGATTCGATTGGCGAAGGTATCCAAACCGAAGTTGAGCGAGCCAATGCTGAGAGCTTGCACGAGAGCAACCGAGAGTGATACGGTTGTGAATAATTTCATAGCGAAAGAGTGTAGTGTGGACTCGGAGTGTGTGAAAGGCACTGAGGTTTGATAGTGAGGATTGAGGAGGATCACCATGGAGGACTACGATGGAGGGATATGTTGAGACAGGTCAAGAAAGAGAAAAAAAAAATCTTGCAAGAGGTTACTCGGGGTCGTCCTGAATGCTAGGACTTCCACAGTTCTTAGTAGTAGAAATTCTCCAGGATTTAGTTCGTTGGAAGGGCAGGCAGTTGGTTATTTTAGTGAGAGTCTAAAT
>Ga0160505_100760_pt1 | contig 16741 bp, 11 predicted proteins | sample DIDeMG_FD_108225 | JGI IMG/M metagenome (GOLD analysis project Ga0160505, IMG submission 108225) | Enriched chicken feces microbial communities from UW Madison campus, WI, USA - DID2874_E49_Stillage MG | ecosystem: Host-associated > Birds > Digestive system > Large intestine > Fecal ... | reverse complement strand
GGCGATAGATGAGAAAGTGATTGATAAATGACATATGTGAAAACAAAATTTTGTGAATCTGAAAAGTGAGGCATAGCAGAGTGGTACAATGATAAGTGGAGTGAACCTATTAGTGAACGCTATGGGCCAATTTCAGCGGGCAAAAGAGTAATTACCGAAAGATTGGAAAACCACATTATGTTTTACTTTCCATGAACCTTCAACTATGCAGATATCAAGAGAACTTTTTATTTTCAACCCATAGCTGTCGTCAATTAGAGTAATCAACTCTTTCGTCAGAAATTCTGGTCTAGAGGCAGATTTTTAATAATTAAATAAAGAATTCAATCGTACATTGTTTTCTTTTGCTTTGGCTCTCAATTATAACATCAATCTCTTTATCAAACTGGCCATGCAAACAATTTATTTCAAATTGCTCCAACCTCTGGGTAATTGATATGCCTTTCAACCACTTTCCAATTTCAACGCTGATGGATAGACTTTCAACGGATGGAGGTGTGATAATTTGACCTTTGAAATTCTTCAAAACTAGTTTCTGCAAGTAAGGTAGTTTCCAGTCGAATTCAATGCATTTTCCATTAATTATCTCAAGCTCTAGTAGAGTCATAGGGAGGTCAAGGTGGGAAAACTGCATTTACATGACTCCGGAAATGTTAACCTGAGACTTTCCAACGCAGATGGGAAACATAATCTATGGTGCCCTCCCTTGACGGTTACTTCCAATTCTCTCAAGCCTTTAGGAAAGGAAGTTCGCCATAAGTCTTCAAAAGCACTATCAGCTTTAAGCACTTTAAGAGTAGAAGGAAAATCAAAACTCCTAAAATTTTTGATCTTCCCTTTAGATCGGGCCGAGATTTCAAGTACCTCCAATTCAGGAAATGTTACTTCAACTAAATTGATAAAACAATTACCATATGCATCTAATTCTCGAAACAGATTGGGAAAATCACAACGATAAAATGTTTTTGTCTCATTAAAATTCACATTAAGAACCCTTAGACGTTCTGGAAACTTCAAATTCTTCAATTCTAGGATCCTATTATGCTGCAACTTGAGCTCTATGAGAGACACAGGGAACTCGAAGCCTTCGAGGCTCTCAATGTCACAATCGGAAAGATCAAGAATTTCGACCGAATCTGGAAACTTTAGGGATGATAACTTGCTACCGATTTTGACATGCAAGATCATCTTTGTTAACATCGGAGGAATTCCAGTCACAAGCTTCTCAATATCAGGAACTGAGCAATTTTTTATCAGCAATTCCTTAAGCGTTTCGGAAACTCAATTCAGTTTGGAGGAAATTTTGAAATATACTCGAATGTTATTGTTTCTAGCCTTGGAGGGAACAAGCCCCATGCTCGATCCAGATCTCTGCATTCTAGTCGTTTGAGGCCCTTTGGAAGAACTATGAGAGTCAAGTTTTTGTGATTAGCTATTTTCAAGCTAGTCAACGAAGTTGGCCATTTCTTTATCTTTCTCAAGATTGCAGAGGAACTAAAACTTAATTCCATTAGCTTCACATCTCCAGGGATAAGAGATGGCCCAAAAGAATCTTGCGTGCCTCAAATGAAGATGTGAAATTTTGAGAAACGAGAACTCCTTGAGTATGGTATAGCCTCTGTTGAAGTCAACTTCAAGTTTGACGTCGGAGATACCAGATGCAAAAGTATGATTCTGTTTGAAAAATGGGAGGAATTCGTCCTTATAATCTAAGTACATGGTACCGTTGGAAGCATTAAGACTTGCTGTCTCCACTAATTGCTCCAACGAAATCACTCTCAATTCTTTATATTTTCTGGAAATTGCAAGTTATCTGAGCACCGAAGATTCTGGTAATCCTTCGTAAAAAGCTGTCAAAGCATTCTCAGACAAAAAGAGAAGAATATTGTCGACGACTTCTAAGGGGAGGCAATCAACAAGAATTTCGGACATTGTATCAGTTTTTGATTGGTACTACCTAATAACCTTCTCACATTCTATATATATATTCGTGGTATGGCAACATGACTCATAGTATTAGGCCACCTGTATCTTGATGAACCCCAATTAGCACAAGTGAGCCAAACTTCCTATTTTACATACCGAATTCTATTCTCTCTCAATTCATTTGTCAAACTTAATAGCACTTCAAACTTCTCTCGAAGTCCATAAGCCAATGAAACTCAATGCTAAGTTCTTTGCTCATCCATACCTTTGACATCTTTATCGTTTGCTTGAGAGCCTCACTAGTAGGACGTGAGAATTAAATACAGTGGCTGCGAGTTCAACATACAGTGGTCAGCTCAATAAGGTGTAGTCCTTATTCGAATTATAAGTTTGTCATAAGTACTAAAGACATCGCTCCAGCATCATCGACTGTTTTCTGTAACCTGAATCAAAAAATTGCACTATCCCAATGCTAAAGATCGAGATCTGTAGATTATATCTATTTGTCCGTTCTATTCTACACTACTAATTGCCCTACTGGTTACTTCACATCCATGCCTTAATTGTCTATATATGCTACTCCACAGTTACTCCACGGTTCCATTGATATCGGCACTCACACTGTCAAAGTCATCGTCGTTCTCTCCATTCATGTAAACGATCAGCTCTTCGATGTTGGTGGTATTGTTGAATGTGTCGTTGAATGTGTCATGTTCTGCCTCTTCAGCACTCTCCTCCTCCACTTCCTCCATGGTTTGGTTCCTAATTCTCTCTCGAAGCTCTGCCTGCGACTTCAACAATTGCAAGCGGCCCTGGAGAGCTAAAAGCTTTGGCATCATCTTCATTCCGTTATCAAGGCTGCTCTGCAAGTTCTTCAATTCGCTGGCTAACTCCTCCTGTTTGGAAATGTATCCTCCATGAGCTAGCAAAAGCCATTTAAGCCACATCGACAACGACGACTTTTTGCTCGTTTCGCTGGCCACCTTATGGCTGATGATCAGAAAGAGGTTCTTGACAAGGACTGAACACTCACTGGCCTGCGAAAAGAGACGAATAGTGTCCTTGATATTATCTTCGATGTCATTGCTGGAACACAACTTAATGACACTTTTCTTAGAGACAGTTTCCTCGAGCAATAAGTCAGACAACTCGGAGAAAAGCTCTGCTGGTGCAATGTTGTTGATGCTAGTTGATTCGGATGCAACAAATGTAATCTCGGGTGTGGAAATGTCCAGATCACTGGTTTTGGATTTATAGTCGATGGGAATGGAGTAATTACCCAGAAAGTGGATATCATCCGATAACTTCACAAACCGGGGTTGGTTTCCGTCGTACCACACACCAATTACGCCGTTCTGTGCAGCGAAGAATATGTTCTCAAAGAAAATAGTAGGTTGGTTCGTCTTGACAATGGCACACGATGTGATTCCATTGCTGACCTTGACGACCTCAGCACCATTGTCACCGAAAATTACTCCAGTGTCGTTCTTCAAAAATTCCACCCTCGTGATCGTACCACATTTGCTCTCAAAAGTGACTGGTTCATTCTCTGGTTTAGAAATATCATGCAAAATTAACGTGGAAGACAGCTCTCTGACAAGAGAGACCACAGATCCTGACACTGGCAGCATATATGCGAAGGGCAAAAGCGATGACTCGTCATTGCCTTCTTGTGCAAGCTCTCCGATAACCTGTTTCTTGGATTTGGTTCCATCTACCAAGTGCACCTTGGACGAAGCGACAAGCAATGCTGAAGCACCCAGTTTTTTTACAACAAAGTCTGTCTGCCAAATTTTACCAACTTCGGCATCGGTTTTACCTAACTTGAACAGTTTCACCAAGGTGTTACTACTAACATCAACCTCCGAAACTACCTGGGAATCTGAAAGGGCCCAGAAATGGCCAGAAGTGGTTGACCGCGTCAAGGAGACGCACGAGTCAATGCATGTGATGGTGTAGGCGGCGTCATCCTTGTTGGGCGAAAATACAAGTACAGTTCCGTTAGCCAAAGCGACCGCAAATAATGAGGTGGAAGTATGACCATTGATATGACCGTTGCCGTTGAGCGATCCGTTTGAAACGTGAGATTCGGCCTCACTGGCTCTTCTCTTACCCTTGCGGGGTGTTTCTGTGACGCTTAACTCACTGAACCAAGTGGAACAGACCACGTTCTGGTCAATATCTAGTTCGAATCTCTTGATGAGGTTCTCCACGACCAAAGGGCCTGGATGCTGTGCGATTGGATAGATCTGGACCTCGTTTCTGCCATTTTTCAGAATCACATTAGCAAGGTATGCGCCCGTGGCGTCCACCTGACTGTATGCTCCCGACATTTGTAGATGAGATGGGTTGATAGAAATTGAAAATATTCTCGCGATGGGTGTGAGTAGTGTGCAGGATACTAGGTAGGGATATGAACCATTTAAGAGAGTGCGGGTTAAAAGGAAACTTTAGGAAGATTTCAGGAGATAATCAAGCTTTTAGTGATCGATAATGATCTTCGATACCTTTTTTCCCGTGAAATTCGGCCCATATTCCCCATTTCAATCAACTCTTGAAATTGGTGATTTATATACAGGATGATAGTATCACTCACTAGTGCTCATACTTCTATATCAAGAATTCAGACAGTGGTCTATACAATTGCAGGTCGGTACAAGATTTAGAAGCCGAAAATTCTCACCGTGCATTCTTTTTGACTTTTTTCACACTTTTTCGTCTGTGGATGCCAACTCTCACCGCCTTTAACTCCCAGGTTAGACTCAATTACAATGTCAGAAGAACTTTATATCCCCATTCCCCACTACCCGCCGTTCAAGCTTCGGTCGTCACTCATCGATAAAGATCCAGTCATCTGGGTACATCTTCTTGAAGGGTATTTGGACCTTTGCAAGCTTCTTCTCAGTGGAGACGTTGTGCTTAATGTAAAATCTGCTCAACAACTTCAGTTATTTATCAAGGTTTTCCTTTCAGAAACGGCACAGGAGACTACCCAGATCTTCTCGTTGGGTGCAATCAACCCAGATATCAAGAAAAATACCACGTTGCTCAGAGCATATGTTTTCCAGGTGATTAGATCGTACAGTGCAGTGAAGCTAGCACTCAACGGCGAATCTCTCTGGAATTTTGTATTGATCTACGTGGAACACAACGTATCAACTGTGCGTGGCCTCATTGATGGGTCTCTCAAGTCGCCGTTGAACGATAACAAGAAGTCTGGAAAGATTCTGCTGATTCCACTTCTTAGAAAGCACTTGGAGTCGCTTATTAGTCTGGGAAAGATGCCTGATGACCATTTAAAGTACTTTGCCTCACTATTGGGCCAACACACCCTGACGCTGAAAGTTCAGAAGGTACTGGTAACGAGCTCGCACTCAAAAGTGCTTGCAAAAGACAAGTATAAAGGCAATGGGTCCAATTCTCTCCAGTTTGCTGAGGCTTTCGTGAACGAGGAATGGATCGAGATGTTGGAGCGATTGTATGCTGGTGGTAAGAGCATCTATGCCCAGACAGTCAAAAATTGGATGGTAGTCAGTGTTCTCTCCTTATCCACAGCCAAATTGGCCAAAGTGGTCTCAACATTGGGCATCAACAGCGCCGAGTCGATGATTTTGGCGCCGCTTCTTAGTGCTCTCATCTTATCGGATGCATACAAGCAGTTAAACCCAGGCCTAGAAGCCAGATTGCCATTTTTGAGTAACATTGCGTTTGCTGGAGCCGTCGAACCTGTCAACGAGGCAGACGTGGAGTTTTTGGTTGGAATGTTTCCCAGTTTGACTCCAACGAAGGCTGCTACCATCCTACGCATGAATGGATGCGATGCTGAGAAGGTTACCCACCTCCTTCTAGAAGATCCGCTGCTTATAAACACTATTCCCGAGGAACTGGAAACAAAGAAGGCTCCGAAGCCAATCAAGGCTTCAGAATTGGAAAGGGGAATCGAACGGTTCAAGCTTCGTGACAACGAAACTACGCAGTCCGTAAGCAAACAGCAACCGAAATCGAGTGAGACAGATATAAAGAACAAGACCTTATCTGCTGCATTGAGGCTTCTCTACGAAAGTGATGAAGACGAGAGAGATGACACGTATGATGACCAGGAACACACGTCTGGCATGGCATTCCTGGAGTATGACCGGAAACCCAAAAATAAGGATAAGGCTAGGGTTGCAGTTTTGGACGAAGATACAGAAGATGCACAAGATACAGAGTCTGCTTCTTCTCCTGCTCCACCTGAAGTTAGCAACATCGAACTTAATCTATTTGATGTTTTGAAAACAAACGGAGAAACAGCATTCGAAAAAACTAGCAGAAAGCTGAAAGTTCGCCAGGATATGAAACTGGCAACAGAATGGACCGATGAACAGATCGAGGGATGGTACAGAATGATCAAAAAATCTCCCAGAAGATTTAGATTGCTTGAGGAGCAGTATGTGTTCCACTTCTCCAACCGGAAAACACTGGCTACGACTTCCAATGCTTCCAAGGCTTCGCAGACCCCAGGAGGAAATAATCCAGACAGAAAGAAGCTCAACGCCAGAAATGAAAAGCAGAAATCTAGCCGTGCTAATCATAATCGGAAGAGTGGACACAACAAAAAAGCGAAGGCTGAGTTAGCAGGTTTACGTGAGTAAATTCGATAGCTGTGGGTTTGTAGCGAATAATTATACACATGTCCTTCATTAAATTACCATCCATGATCAAACAACATCGACACAGATTCACCGTTGTGGATTCTTCTGATAGCTTCAGCAAAGATCCTGGAAACATCCAAAACCTCAAACCGGTCTGGACCGAGGAAGACACTGTTGGTAGTCTGAGGAATACTGTTAGTGGTGATAAACTTGTCAATGTCCGATATAAGAACTTTCTCAAGGCCATCTCCACTGAAAATAGCGTGGGTAACAAGACAGTACACCTTGGAGGCACCCGTGCTCTTTAAAAGCTGCGCTGCTCTAGTGATGGTGGTACAAGTATCAGCAATGTCGTCGATCAACACACATATACGGTCCTTGACATCTCCCACTAGCATAGATGAGTTTACCATCTCCGTTGTGGAGTTAGTCTGGTTCATAGACACTGTAGCAGAAAGAATCGGAGAGCCGATGGTCTGGGGAGCAACTTTGATTCTTCTTTCCTTATGAATCAATGCAAAAGAACATCCCAAGGCATCTGCAATGGCGGTAGCTCTCTTGGCTCCTCCACTATCTGGTGACACAATGACGCACTCCTTGTAGTTGGGAATGTAGTCCACTATGTATCTCTTGAAAAGTGGCATCAGGTACAAGTTATCCACGGAAATGTCAAAGAATCCCTGAAACTGTGGATCATGCAAGTCCATCGTCATGCATCTGTCTGCACCAGCCGTCATCAATAAGTTCGCAACTAAAGTACCGTTGCTACTGACCCACTGTTTATAGCCACTTTCGTCTCTGCCGTTTTCATCCACGGCACCCAAGTTGTTTGGGGCAGCTGAATTAGTGATGATCTGTTTAGGTTTGCTCAAAAAATGAGAAAGACCTGGAGCAGTGGGTAGTGTTTCCCTTGCATCCATCGCTACCCGTGGGTTTTCTGGTTGTCTCGAATATGGGAAAAACGGGAGCACAACAGTGACACGCCTTGCACTGGAGATCTTACATGCCGAAACCAATATGAGAAGCTCAAGAAAGTTGTCATTGACATCACCAGAACCGTTCTGTATGATGAAGACGTCCTTCTCACGCACAGAGTCTCTAATCTCGATGGAGGTCTCTCCGTTGGAGAACTTTTTCAGGTCTACCTGGCCAACATCAAGCGTTAAGTTCTTGCAAATAGATTTGGTGAGGTTGGAGATAGAAGCTCCGCCTAGCACAACAAGGTTCCTCATCAGGCTTTGTAGAACGTGGGGGAGTTAGCAAAAATTTTATGGCCTGCGCATTATGTAGGAGACCTGGCGATTGGACCACCGGGGAAACCGGGGAAGCCGCGGACATGGAAATCAGTTAATGATGATAAGACGACATCATTGGCTCTCGACCATTTGGAAGGAATAAATGGTGTAAAATTAAATGGCTTCGGCAGAATCATGGCAATGGGGGAATGGGCTGCTTCATGACACGTGACCCCATAGTCAGCCACCAAAATCTTGGATTTATCATTAATGAAAATTGTAAAATAAATGGAAATGACTTTAGAGTCTTATCTCATAAGATCCAGCTTGGGTAGTATATTTCACCCATTTCACCGTTCTATAGTTGGACTTCTCCGTGACCTTAAGAAAGTTCACTGCGAGCCCAGATGCACTGTACATCTCCAAGGTAAAGTCCAAAGTAATGGATGGTTTCGACCAGTTCAGATCCGGGTGATCGATTCCCAAATCGATGTTAAGCATATGCTCAGCTTCTCCGTAGAACCGACTGAACTTCCACTGAATCGCATTGTCTTCAGGGATGTACTTGGCTTTACCATTAGAACATGTAACGGAGTTTCGGGTGACTCCGATGGGCGTTGGAACCTTAAGAATCACATTAGTAGCGGACAATTTGGACGAAAATGTTGAGCGTAGTCTGATTTTTAAGCTGATCTTATCGCCGTCCCTCTTGACCCAAGAATTGATGCGAAAGGGGAGAGTGGCAGTATTGGCAATATGGTAAGTCATGAGCTGGAAGGTACCATCCGGAGGAACAAACCGGATCACTTGTTCGGTGTCGTATTTGTCCAATTCCACGCACTTATGAAACTTGAAATCGTCCAAGGTTATTGTCTCGAGAAGATTGTCCAGGATGCTTTCATTAGAAAAACCAAAACGGCAAATTGGCATTCCAGACAAATGTGCCTTCATGACAATAGTTCCGTCGATGTTTGAACGTACAGTTTCGCCTCGAGTGTTAAGGAGCACATGCACTTTTTCATCCACGTTCAAGTAGATTTCATTCTTTCTATATTTTATGCCTGGCTCACGCCATGAGATGCTGTTGGGGTCATACACGCTCTCCAAATTGGACTTCATTTTCTTATCGCTGATTGATCTCTTGCCACCCTCGTCTTTGATTTTCAACCCGGCCAAGTTGGGAACTACCGATGATAAGTAGGAAGGCTCCAAGTTCGTGGGGAAGCCAAACTCCACCAGTTCGTCGAGGATATCGAAGATTGCCGTGAAATTGTTGGTTATGTTCTCTTCAGTAAGTATCAGGGCCTGTGGGCCAGCAAATGCCAGTTTCAACAACTCAACGAAATTATAGAGAAACTCAAAGATCACCAGGGCATCCTGATTGGAGCGCGTGACCACAACTATCCACAAGTAGCCACTTCGAATGTACAAAAATGACGTGGATCCCAAAGTAAGAACAGGCAGTCGGATCTCTCTAGCAGCAGGTGCCGACCCACTTGGAGCTCGGGCAGCCGAGTTGATCACTTGGATGCGGAATACGTCCGAAACGTTCCGCTTGACTCCCTCACGGAAGAATTTGGACATTAGAGTGTCGCCCTTAGAATTGAAGATGAAAATGGCGTTCATTTCGAAGGGAATCGGTGGGATCGGGCCGAAATGGATATTTAGTGATTAGTAGAATGGTGTAGATCCGTACACCTGTGTGGAAGTGGAGAGGTGGTGGAGAGAGAGAGGTAGAAGGAAGACGATGACAAGATTGACATTTTGATAATATGTTCATTTGTGGAAAGAAGGGAAAAAATGCATGGTAATATGGATTTTTTCTTTTAGAAGGCTAGTGGTTCAGGGTTTCAATAAAAGATGACAATTCGCAGCCATGTACTTCAGCTGAGTTAGCTGAGTTAGCTGAGAACATGAGAAGCTGAGAAGATGATTCATATGTAAGCGATTTGCATCCATGAAATAAGAATAAGAGCACGACGACTGCAGCGTGTATGATTCTTTCTTTCTCTTCTTCTTCTCCTTTTATATGTTTTAGATGTGGTTTTCTGTGGGATCTGGAGCCCTTTTGAGGCTCATGGTACCTTGAGAGTCGAACATTTCCAAATTGAATCGTGCCAACTTTCATTTCACGATCATTAAAGAAACCCAATTCCCTATAAGCCATCACATTATCCATAACGTATCCTCAATCGTTCCAAATGAAGCTGCCCCAACAAATTACACTTACCTTGTGTCGGTTTTTGGATGCTCTCATAAACCAACGTAGAGGAGGTATTACAACGCCAGTGAGATTGATGGTACTTCCAGAATCCAGAGAATTGTTTGAAATCAACAAGTTAAGGCCATTTTGTACATTCCAGAGCGATATTCTGATTTTTGGCGTCGACTTGTAATTTCTGAAGAACTCTAGCATTGGTCATAATATTCAGAAACTACAAACAAATTGCGAATAACATTAATAACACTATCAGGGATAAAAAATTCTCTCCATTTCTGCTGAAAACTTTCCATTAAACAAAGATTAATAACCTCCAAATGATGTTGAATCAATAATAACCTTTATTTTTTTTCAAAATTATTAATAGCTGGTTATCCAAAGTCAACTCAATATCTAATCCACTTACACTACTTATCAATCTACAATTCAGTTCTATTGTCCAGGACTCAGTTCACGCACTCTAAACCTACAAGCCTACAAATACTATCATAAACCTACAATATTATTCTCTCAAGCTATATTCTGAAACCACTCCCCAATTCCAATTAATATCCATTAAGAAAAAAAAAGAAAAAAACCACCCAGTTCCAGCTAAATTTCACCTCAATATCTCCAATCTAGGAACTACCTTCTCACTGGCGTGCACACACCTGGAAAAAATTATACATCTCCACCAAGTCTACTACTCCACAGCATGTTTAGGGTCGCCACACTGGGCAGTAGACGCCAGCTTCACACCGTGCCTGTGTTAAAAAACCACTCTAACTTCCTTGCAAATGGTATCAAAGGCTTGTACTCCCCAGCAGGTTACAAGTCCGCATGGCTCGACTACCAGAAGTACTTGACCACCAATCTTACCTTGAATACCTCTGGTACCGAAAATGAAAGCAGATCCACATACCAGATCTTGTTGCTGACTGCCAAGCAGACGACAGAACAACATACCTTTCACTATGCTTCGCAAGCTCATAACAACCATCTTTTTTTTGAACAACTTGCAGACCAGTCGGAAGCGGCAGCTACAAAGCCCTCGCGGTTCTTAATGGAACGTTTGGCCGACCAGGACATCGCATCAGTCGACCAGCTCAAGCAGAAGGTGGCAGTGTTAGCCGAATCTGCGCTAGGCCAAGGCTGGATCTTCTTGGTGGAATTGCCAGATAAGTCCACCAAACTCATGTTGTGCAACAACGATGGTACGCCGTACTACTACGGCAAGAACCAGAGCTTGGACTTGAACGGATCCATTGACGAGAACAGCTACAATGTGTTACAAGGCTTAAAGGAGAAGGCTCAGGCTGGAGAGTTGGACTTCACCTTACCTCTTTTGGCCATCAATTTGTGGGACGTGGCCCATGCAGAGGACTACGGGCTTAATGGCCGTGGCGACTTCTTGTCGAAGGTGTGGAACTGCATCAACTGGGATGTTGTTAACAAAAGAATGTTCCAGGTTTAAATCATGTACATAGAATAGAAGCCAAGACGAGGATGCGTAGGCAGTTTGGAATAAGTAGACAATTATAAATTTTATGATTTGGTGATTGGTTGTCAAGTTAATGTCTATTAACTTCAACTATTTATATTTCTCAAACCTCCACCTTCCCCATAGTATCTACGATCTCTTCAAAGTCCATCTTAAAAATGCTCTCCACCGTTACACTTTTGATGGTCCGTGTGCTCAACTGCACGATCTCTGAAAGTTGCTCCGCCGTATCTTGACAGTCCTCCACCACTCCTCGAAGCGACTTGTCATTGTACCAATTGGATGACTGACATAGAACAAGATTGGGAAGTAAATCACATAGAACCGACACCGACGATATCTTCTTCGCCAACCCCGCCACTGCAGTCCGGAGCTTCTTCACCTCCGATGGCATTTCAGAACTAGAATCCGTCTGCGACTGGACCTGATTGGTATAAGTGTTTTGAAGCACCAAGTACTCCTGGTTCAATTCATGGAGCAGTTTTACATGTTCTGTAACGGCCGATGCAAAAAGCGTCTCGATCTGCGCCAGAAGCTCTGCCTCTTTAGCCACATGGCCATTCTGATCTTCGTACCCACGCATTAGCCTGCTAATGTTGGCTGGATGGTCATTGTACTGTGAGTAGAGCTTTTTCAAGTTGTTGAGAATTGTGAATTCCGAATCTGCCAACGTGGAGTTGCCGTGGTAGATGGCTCGGAGCAATGGAAGCGCCAATGCCAAGTACTCATTCAATAATGCTGTTGTTTTGAAGTGCTCTGTGTGAGCTATCAAGAATTTCTCCATTTCATCATTAGAAAGCCCTTTCAACTGATCGAGTTGGATCACTTCTTCGTATTGTTGCGTAATTTCCTCCGCAGAAGATCCTTGAAGCTCCTTCTTCTTGTTCAAATATATAAGCTTATCTAGCTCAGTGGCCAATTGCTGGTTTAGTTGGTAATACTCGTCTTCGAGATCAAAGTCTTGGACTACACTCGAATTCAGCCAAAGTTTTGGGATTCCGTACTCATGATCAAGAATTCCTAGAGCAAGAATATCATCACATGCCTTTTCTACATCCTCAGACATTCTGTTTCGGCAGGAGTAAATGAAATAGTCCAGAGTAGATAATACCTAAGTTTGACTATGGTAGTACATTATGCAGTACAAACAAACTAAACGTACAAAAACTCTCTGGTGATTGATGCAAAATAAACAGCTTGAGAATCCCGCATTCTCGAATATATAAAGACCAGAAGTTCCCACATCATTTCGACCATAACTTACCCCTCTTTTCCTCCGCCACATCTTGGACCTACAATAAATATCCTGCACATAAACCACAAAACCTTTGGACCCAGTGGTTAACCACCACAGTTTTCCATTACATCCCACAACTATAAATAACCGCCATGTCCGGTCTTTCCAAACAAAGATACCTTGCGATCTTATCTTCAGGTGTATTTGCCACATTTTCTCCCGAAAAACTCAACAAGCTCCACCAAGAAGTGGGTGACTATCTCAGTGGCTATAGTGGACAATTGGATTTAACCGAAAGATTCAACTTATATGAGTTACAATTCTACCTAGCGCTCCTCACCAACCATGATGTAGAGGCCAAGTCGTATTTGGACCGAATCAATGACCAATTTGCGGGCAAACCATCGCAGAAAATCATGGTTTTGCGTCTGATGTACTACGAAGCGTGTGGAGACATGAAAGCCGCCGTCAATGCATTGGGGGACAGCGCAGATGAGCTCAGAGCATCCAGGCGGTTGGCCACATTCTCAAGAACCAAGCAGGATGGCTCACCAAACGTGGCTGAGTACATCAAGAATCTCAACTACTACTTGAATCTCCAGCCCAGTGACTCGCTTGCATGGGCCGAGTTGGGCGACCAATACAACAAAGTGGGCCACTACGACAAGGCTGCATTCTGTTTTAGCGAAGTTTTGTTGCAGGAGCCCAATGCATACAACATTTTCTATAAAGTGGGGTTGAACTTGTACTATCAATTCCTTCAAGATTACCAGGACAAGAACGACAAAAAAGATAAGGTTTTAGCATCTTTGGCTCTTCTCGAGAACGCCAGGGACAACTTCTTGCGTTCGGTGGAGATCAGTGACACATATGTGAAGAGTTGGGTGGGGGTCTATGTTGTTTCTGGCCATTCTATACTTGACAAATTGGACAACAACAAGGCACTTGCTGGCCAGAAGAAGGTGACGCAATTTGTTTCCGAAACCCGCCAGCTCCATCAATTGAGCAAGAAACGCATCATTCAACTTGAGAAGTTGCAGAGCGAGGATGAATTATCCAAGTTTCTTGAAGGTAACTTCTAAAGTCGGACAGTGAAAGAATGACCCAAGGCATGGTTGATAATCTAATGGATTGTTTTATGGATGCTCTTATCGATCTAACTTATCAATCAGTTTTGCAATGCTACGATTACAGACTTACATCAAAAGTCATCACAGATGTTTATTGAGTCATAATCAAGAAATGAAGCAATAGATCAACAGATCCAGTTAGTCAGGATTACTTAGTGCTTAGTGCCACACTTGCAGGTCTCACCACACTTACAGGACTCGCCGCAAGAGCACACTTCTGGTTCGCTATAGTCAAACATTTTTAATTCTGAATTCTTAGTTTCGAGGAAAACAATGAGGTCGAGGCATTTTAGATTTCTGGGGGCCCTTTATAGCCCCACCATGTGCACCCGTGCCTCTCGGTCATGCTTCATGTACTTAGCACATGCCGGATGCCAATTGGCTAGAAGTTTGATTTGACAAGATAAGTCGAACTGAATGGAGAAATAGAGAGCTTTATGAATTTGACAGTATGGTACATTTTGATGAAATGGCAAATTTGCAGACCTATGCAATGAACTCACATCAAAGTGAATTTATATCACTTCAATGGTTAGTGCGTAGAATCGGAGAGAGGTTTATCCTGAAATGTGATCTATTAATTTTAATCTATGCAAATAATCGGCGTATATACCTGGAAACAATGGGTCAATGTGTAGAAAGGCTCTAGAACTCTCCCTTTTGGTGAATGTCGTCTCTGGAAGTGACATCCTCCAACATGCCAGCGGCAGCAGCAACCAATCCCAAAAATGGTCTCGATGGATCCAACACCTTAGAGCAGTACTCAGGGTGGTACTGGGTACCGACGTAAAATTTGTGGTCCTTGAGCTCCACGATCTCCATTCTCTTCTCGGACTCGTCTTTACCGATGAACTTCAAGCCCTTGGCTTCGATGGCATCGATCAACTTAGGGTTCACCTCGTATCTGTGTCTGTGTCTCTCCAACACAGAATCGGCACCACCATACAACTGTCTCAACTTGGACCACTTGGAGTCCTCCACGAACTTGGTGGAGTGGATACCCAATCTCATGGTTCCTCCCAAGTTGATCTGGTCCACGTCTGGCATGTACACCACAGAAGCAGTGGCCTCGTCGGCGTTAGGGTCAAACTCCATTGACGTGGAGTCCTTGTAGCCCAAAGTGGATCTGACAAACTCAATGACAGCCACTTGCAAACCCAAGCACACACCCAAGTATGGCACGTTGTTTTCTCTGGCGTAGTTGGCAGCAGCAATCATACCCTCGATACCACGAGAGCCAAAACCTCCTGGAACCAAGATACCGTCAGCCTGGCACACCAAGTGCCATGCCTTATGGTAGTCGGCCAAGTTGGACTCTTTGGTCTCGACCTCCAAGTCCGAAGACTCAACCCACTCGATCTTCAATCTGCGGTGGCATCTCATGGAAGAGTGCTCCAAGGCCTTGATCACAGATAAGTATGAGTCCTTCAAGTTGGTGTACTTACCCACAAGAGCAATGGTAACGGTTTCGATAGATCTATCGTGAGCAGAAGTCAAGGTTCTCCAAGAAGACATCAACTTCTCACCCTTGGCTTTAGCGGCAGAAGCCACTGCCTCAGGCGACAAGTCCAACTTCTTAGCCAAGAACTTCATCATCTTTTGCTCCTGCAACAACAATGGGACGTGGTATGTGGAGTTGACATCACGAATGGCAATCACTTGCTCTGGACCAACATGACAGAACATGCCAATCTTCTGGCGGGTAGCAATCTCCAATTCCTCAGAACATCTACATGCGATCATGTCAGGGGTCAAACCCAACGAACGCAAGTCCTTGATGGCGGCCTGAGTTGGCTTAGTCTTTTGCTCACCGTGAATCACCAACACCATGGAAACATGGATCAAAGCAAAGTTGCTAGGGCCAACACGGAACTGGAATTGTCTCAAAGCCTCCACAAATGGAGCACTCTCAATGTCACCAACAGTTCCTCCCAACTCAATGATACAAATCTCTGGCTCCAAGCCCGACTCATCGACAGGAATACGTGCTACACGTTCAATCCAAGACTGGATAGCATCTGTGATATGAGGAACCACTTGCACGGTTTTACCCAAGTAGTCACCCTTTCTCTCTCTCTCAATAACATGCGAGTAGATTTTACCAGTGGTGATGTTGTGGTCTCTGGTCAAGGTGATGTTAAGGTATCTCTCGTAATTACCCAAGTCCAAGTCGACTTCTCCACCGTCGTTCAACACAAAACACTCACCATGCTCCAATGGCGACATGGTACCTGCGTCGATGTTCATGTAGGGGTCGATCTTGATGGAAGTGACACGGTAGCCCAAAGTCTTGAACAACAAGCCAGTGGACGAAGCGAGAACACCTTTTCCAATACCAGAGATCACACCTCCCGAGACGATAACGTACTTCATGATTGTCAGTCAGAAAAAAATATAAAAGATAATGGGAAATACAGGTGGAGACCTACACTTGCCCTCTTAAAAGAATTTAAGCGGGAAGGAGAGAAGAGAAGGAGAAAAAAAAAATCAAGATGAGTACCGGGCGCTGTGTGTCGGATGCGAAGAGAAGGTACAGATGTGAATGGTATAGAGGAATGAATGGAGGGGTCTTCCGTACATTTTGGTTATCTAAATTTCATTAAAGTTATTAATCGTTTGAATCACAGGTGTTTTATTAGTTTGAATTTGTATGTATTTGGTTAAATTTTGTTTCGTATGTGTTTCGAAGATCATTGATATATATTCGGAGACGTTGCTTAAATACCTGAAATGGGAGATTATGAATCTATATGTATGATGGATAATGATGGATAAGAGTTGGATGTAATGGAGCAAGATATTGCTGGCAATTCAGAGATGGCGATAAATAATTAAAATTATAATGGTTGATCTAGATCTGATTTGCTTATTTTTTTTT
>Ga0160505_100759_pt1 | contig 16766 bp, 4 predicted proteins | sample DIDeMG_FD_108225 | JGI IMG/M metagenome (GOLD analysis project Ga0160505, IMG submission 108225) | Enriched chicken feces microbial communities from UW Madison campus, WI, USA - DID2874_E49_Stillage MG | ecosystem: Host-associated > Birds > Digestive system > Large intestine > Fecal ... | reverse complement strand
TTTTTTTTTTTTTTTTTTTTTTTTTTTTTTTTTTTTTTTTTTTTATTTTTTTTTTTTTTATCTTAAAACAAAAAAAAAAAAAAAAAAAAAAAAAAAAAAAACTTGTCGACCCTGCCGAGCTCTTGAAATACGAACAGCATCTTTGATACAAAGAAACACTAGACCTAGGACAATTAACACTGAAGAACGGCCATTGGCATCACTAAAGAGTCATAGTGCTAATGTCTTTCTATGATTGAACCTTCGCTTTGAACGTCGGGTTGGCCATACAGGGTTAGGAACTTATGAAGGGGCTTTATCTCGCGCGCGTTCCTGATGTGAAGTACTAAAGCGCCTTAGTTCTGGAACTTCTGGAATGCAAGCAAATCAATGAGATTACACCATTGTAACTGACCTTTGACTTAAAAAATGTTTTTTCTCAAGTCGTAAATCCAATGTCTTTTGTTATGTCTGGTTCAAAGTATTGGACAGGTCAACAATAAAGAAAAAAAGATATATAAAAAAAAGAAAAAAAAAGGTAAACTAATTTAATTACTTATCATAACTAGTGCAACAAATATAGATACACATTACACTTCATCACCGAGACCACGCACAGTTGGTATCGCCCGGCCACCACCCCGAATCGGTTTAGGAATAGACCGAGGAGGAGTGTAAATGATCTCTGTTTCCTCGTCCTCTGAGTCTGAAATTTCAATCTCATCTCTCATCGCATGATTAGGAGGAGGAGTAAGCGAACGCAAATAGTATTCATCGTCGTACTCGCCGTTTGCAGAAAAGTCCTGCTCAAAGGATGACATATTGTTATATGAAGCGGGTGAGGATGAACCAATCTCTTCAATTCCACTGTCTCCGTTTTCCTCCTCAAGGTCAGATTCCACACTCTCGCGATCAGAAGCGACAACAACAACCTCCTCTTCCTTTTCTACCTCAGGAGAATTTACAGTACTAGCATCAACAACCGTCTGCTTTTCTGGCAGCGATTGTTCCTCAGAACTGTCCACAGGAATATCACTATCTAATGAATCCAAGGGCATCTGGGGTTCTGGCTCATCAGTAGCGGCGCTATCTTGGCTCTGTTTTGTCTTTTCACTGTCACCCAAATCGGAACTGAGATTATTGTTGGAGGAGACCTCAGTTGAGTGCATGCTCAGACTAGAAGATGGTCTTAGCGAGCTTCTGGCTCCTAAAATAGTTTCCTTCATCGTATCGGTAGGCTCATATTGAACAGTGCTACTCCGCTTTAGATTGGATTTCCAGTCGGGAGCGGTGGCATTTGGGCCCTCTCGTGAGGGGTGGTACTTATTATGAGTACCAGAGCGAAGCTGCCGTAGTCTCTCAAAAGCTTCGGGAACGGGTGTCTTATCCTGCTTTTTGGGTGCTACAGGCCGTAAAGAATTAGACCTATCCAGAATCAAGGCAGTAGATGGTGATACTACTCTAGCCTTCAACGGGATGGAAGACTTTAGGGAATCGAAACTTTTCTTTGCTGTTTTGGGAAGCGGAGATTCGACAGGGCTAAGGACCTCTTTGGATTTACTGCAACCCAAAGTGACAGGGGCTGTTTTTTCAGGAGAGCTGCTTGTAGAATTATTCCTGGCTCTTGTTAGTGAATTAGAACGATCAGGCAGAAACGGTCTAATGTCAGGCTCAGAGGCTCTTGCAACTCGACTTGGTGAGCGGTCTAGGTCGCCTGCAAAATTTCTAATGTTACCAAGCATCTTTGTCGGACTCGGGGGTCTATTATAAGTCAAAGGCGCAGGCAAGGGAACTTTACCTCTAGGGAAGTTAGCAGTTGACTTGCCAGTTGGACTACGTTGCAAAGCGCTTTGTGAACGATCCATACCAGGAGACGCCGGATTTTTCATCAGTGCACTCTCCAGCCAAGTAGACCGACCACGGCCACCCCATCTGGGTATGGGTGAAGCCTTGGAATTTTCGGCACCTCGGGTAGGACTAGATTCAGGCGAAAGTTGAACATTGGTTCTGAAGGGAGAAGCAAGCAAACCTTTTGTGGGAGAATGTGGTTTTAGCTCAAATTTAGCTCCCAGGGTAGGAGAGTCTAAGGTAGCGCTTTCAGACGACTTTCTCGTAACTGTGGTTTCCTTCTCAACCTTAGGCTCAACTACATCTTCTGTAACAGCACCAGGAGATTTTGCTACTCCAGTCTTATCAGGCTTTCCAGTATTAGGTGGAGTTTTATCAAAACGGTGAATATGAATGACTTTTCTTGGGGAAAAATCTGGTTCTTCATCATCGGCAGCTTCATCATCTATGCCTTCAGGAGAATCAATAATCTCATCGTTCTGAAACTGAGAAACTTCAGTAGGCTCGGGTGTCTTAACATCCACTTTGGCTGGATCCTTAATGGTATTTTTAGGGTCAACAGTCTCCTTGGGTATGTCAGTCTTGCCATTGTCAACAGTCGGTGAAATATCTACACCATTAGACAGCACTCTATTGCCATTCTGGTTGGGGACTTCAGACGTAGAGGATTTCTTGCGCAAAGCATTAATTGGAATTTCAGTGCTGCGCTCGTTTGAATCAAATCTTGAGATAGCAGAAGAGTGCAGATTTAGGTGCGAGAATCTGCTATTTAATCGCGGGCTACCAGTGTCAGTAGATACAGAACCAGAAAACCCAGTGAACGACGGATTATAGGTGATACTGTTTGTACTCTGTGCTCTTGCATGGCCATTTCTCTTTGTAGGCGATGAGCTTTGGGAGGCCCGCGAGATCGATCTTGCAAGCAGAGAATTAGGAGATGCATCACCAGAGTCGATGGAACCAGCTCTAGATCTCAAAATTGCACTCTGCACAAACCCAACTCTACCAGCGCGCGATCTAGAAATAGAGGAAGGAGATCGCGCACCCAAGAACGGCGAAGAAGTTGTGGGAGGAAAGTTGGACTCTTGCAAATCATTTGCTGAGGCACTAGTCTTGAACGGAAATGCCGCCTGTTGACGGGTAGCAAGAAATGAGCCTTTTGATGACGGCGAAGGAACAGGTAAAGGAAAAATAGGCTTTGGCGAAAATTTGATGCTGTCAGAACGATGAGGTGTTCTGGGAGTGCTGACAGAGCACCGGCCTTGAGGAGACTTAGGTGGGGAGGGCGACTTGCTAATGAGTTTTGGAGAATGTGGATGTGCTGGTTCTGAAGTTTCCACAGATATGGGATCAATCTGACTGGTTTGCTGAGATGCTGGTGCTGAAGTTGTTGACTTGTCAAAGATAGGCTCTTCAAGTTTTTTAAAATCCTTTTCTTCACTAGGTTGATATTCCGACTGGCTGATATCAGGGGGAATAATTTGATCGCTTGTAATATCAATTGGTTGAGATTCAGACTCTAGCTCAGCTACCGATGTATTAGGTGATATATCCTCAGAGTCATCAGTATGGACAGGGGTTACATCAGGCTTTAGCAACTTTGGCTGAGAATCTGGCACTGCCTTCAAATTTTCTGTTGAAATTTGTTGGATTTCTGGAGCCGTAGTTTCAAGTGTTTTATCTTGTTGCTCTTCGTTTTCTATGACTAAATTAGCAGTTGTATCTGTAGTTTCTTCAAGTGATGGTTTTAACGACGATTCCGTATCAGTTTCAACAAAATTGTCAGTGATTTGTATAGACTCCTTATTTGCGTCTTCCAACTTGTCATTAGTAGTTGGATCTAAAATATCAATTGTTGGTTCATCCAGACATTGTGTACTCGATTCTTTTGTTTCAGCTGTGAGACTCAAATCTTTGCTAATGATCGGTTCTTTGCTAACCGTTGGTTGTTGACTGATTAACTGCTCATCTTGGCTGATAGCCAAATCATCTGTAGCTGGTTCATTTTGAGAAGTATTAAATTCCTCAGAACTTTCTTGAGAGTCTTTAGGACTTTGAATGAAAGAGGGATTATCAGTGGTTGAGCTTTGTTCCGTGGATATTAATTCTTGTTGCAAAAGCTCTGGGGTTTTAGGGAATGCAGTAAATTCTTGCTCAGTACGTTGAGCGCTAGTATTCGCAACAGCATCGGCTGTTTCAAGATCAGCCAGCTTATCTAATCCATCCGTACTCAAACTAGCTCCACTGGCTGCATCCTTGAGATCAATAGCCTTGTCAACGGCAGGTGGATCTTGAGTATTATTAAGAGTCGCATTGAAAGATATTGGTGACATGTTTGGCAGGGATAGTAATCCCGGTGAGCTCAAGTTGCTGGTATCGCTGTAGTGATCTTGTAGCCTTGATGTTGATCGCTCAAAGTTGGGATTAGAGACAATTGGATTATCGGCGAACGCATCCGCAGCAAGCGTCGGGGTCGCGGCTGGAGAAGAACGGTTGGAGCGCGCCCGCAGGCCCAACCCTGCTCTCAATGCCTGACGCCTCCTTTTTTTTTCTGCAAGGTCTTGTTCAAGTTGCTTGGTTCTCTGTTCATCTTCTTTATCACTGATGATTATCAATAAGCAAAAAAAGTTAGTATTGGTAATATGGGTGTTTTATCATGTCAACTTACGTTTTCTCGTTCAGCTGTCGAACTCGTTCAAGAAAACTGCTAACCTGCGAGTTATCAAACTTTTCATCGGTGGACATGGTAGTTTTCTCAGCAGGAGTATATCATGTGCGTTGTGTAAAAATAAATGCTAGTAAAGAATCAAATAAAATAAACGAAATGAAGGGGAAAAAACAAGATGATTGAGATGGAAATGAGAAAGGAAAAAAAGGATGGGAAAAGGAATAAAACAAAGTGTGCACAGATTTTGTTGGCAAAATGTAAACAAGGAAGGTAAAGACAATATATTCTTTTTGGGCGTTTTTTTTTGTTTTGATTTTGCTGTTTTTGGGGGGTATTTTTGGGTAAGGGTACCATCGACAACAGTAGGTGCCACTTACTCTAAGCCTGTTTGTGTCATTTTGTTAAAATGAACAGCATAGGAATACTTGTTCTATTAACGGTAACCTTCTTTTTTTATTTACTTATTTCTATCAGTATTCTTCTGTAAAAATAGGGTGGTTGGTTGTAGTGGTCATGTACCGTGTACCTTTTAAACATCTAATGTCTCAGGGTCACTGGGTGTGTGTCCATATGCATTATTATAAATGATGGCATGCCATATACCTATCGGCGATATGGCCTTTGAAACACAATGTATTGTTTACAGTCCCCCTCGGTTCATGTTTGTTACTGAATTGAGGCCAAAAGTATGCTCATTATAATAAATAGAATTTATAATTCGAATCAGAGAGGTTTGTCTCTTCTTAATTCTTAAACACGAGCTTAGATACGCCTGGTTCCTTTAAAATCCTCTTATTTTTTGTCGGGTTCGATCAGGAACAAAAGCGTAGAGACCAAAATAAAAAAAAATATTTCTGGTTTTTCTGTCAAATCAGGCTGATGGTGCTACTGGGGTTCCCAACTCAATAATATTAAAGCTTTTCTTGTGTTTTAAAAAAAAAAATAGTAATAAAAGAATAGTTCACCAGTGGACGCTTTCGAAAGTAATTTTTTTATTATTATTATCTTTGTTCATAGACTTCATATGATGATTGTGGTCCTCTTGAGACTTGGCTCTAACGGGATCATTAATAGTAGTGTCTTTGCGCTAGTTCAACTTGTTTTTCATCTTTGGGTAAGAGTACCATGGGTAAGGGTTTTCAAACTCCCAACTTCAATTTCTGGAAATTTTTTTTATTTTTTTATTTTATCTTTCATTTCCATTAAAAAAATTTTTTGTTTAGCGTCTAGCCTAGGTTATCGTGATACTGATTCCCTTAACAAACAAGAAACACAATGGTTTTAAAATCTACACCCGGCGCCAATGTGCCAGTATACCAGATCGCTGGTGCCAACACATCGCGGGCCTTGCCCGACTGGCTTGCCCGCAAGCGGAAGCGCTCGCTCAAGAACGATCCCGAGTACGCCAACAGAATCGAGCTCATTCAGGATTTTGAATTTGAAGAAGCCTCGATCAAACTGAAAGTGACAAGAGACGGTCAGTTTTGTATGGCTACTGGTACTTACAAGCCCCAGATTCATGTATATGACTTTTCACAGCTCTCGCTCAAATTTGATAGACATACCGACGCTGAGAACATTGACTTTGAAATCTTGTCCGATGACTGGACCAAATCAATCCACCTGCAAAACGACAGAAGTATCGAATTTCACACTCAGGGCGGCATCCACTCCAAGTCAAGAATTCCCAAGTTTGGAAGATCGTTAACATACAATCCCCAGAACTGTGATGTCATTGTCGGCGCGTCCGGTAACGAAGTTTACAGATTAAACGTGGATCAAGGCCGTTTTCTGGCACCCTTTGAAGTTGACAGCGATGGTGTCAACAGTGTTGCCATTAATCCGGTGCATGGTCTGCTAGGTTTTGGATTGGAGAACGGTACAGTTGAATTCTGGGATCCGAGAAGCCGAAGGCGAGCCGCTCAACTGAATATTGGTGGCGGTGGTCACGGTTTGGGTGGTGGTGTCACAGCATTGTCATTCAGAAACGATGGTCTCAACGTTGGTTTCGGTACTCACGAAGGTAACACACTGCTATTCGATCTGCGTGCTTCAGAACCATATGTACAGAAGGACCAAGGCTACGGTTTCCCTATTAAGAAGGTTATGTGGATAGAGTCCAACGGTGGTGGAAACAGCAGCAAGGTCCTGACCGCTGATAAGCGTATTGTGAAGCTGTGGGATCGTGTTGACGGCAAACCTTACACATCAATTGAACCCACAGTTGACATCAACGATATTGAATACATCCCTGATAGTGGCATGTTCCTTATGGCCAACGAAGGCATCCCTATGCATACTTACTACGTCCCTTCTATTGGACCTGCTCCTCAATGGTGCTCATTCTTGGATAGCATCACCGAAGAGTTGGAGGAGAAGCCCAGCAGCACTGTCTACGACAACTACAAATTCGTCACCAAGAAGGAGCTTGTTGCTCTCAATCTCGGCCATCTTATTGGCAGCAACGTGGTCAAGAGCTACATGCATGGTTACTTCATCGATATTCGCCTTTACGAGCAAGCGAGACTTATCTCTAATCCCTTCGCCTACAAGGAGCACAGAGAAAGAGAGATCAAGAAGAAGATCGAGAAGGAGAGAGAGACCCGTATCCGCAGCACCGGTCCCGATGTCAAGGTCAAGGTTAACAAGGACATTGCTAAGAGATTGGTCACTAACGGCGAGGAAGATAAGCTCGCTGATGACAGATTCAAGAACATGTTCGAAGATGAAGACTTTACTGTTGATGTTACGAGTCACGAATTTAGAATGATCAACCCTGTCTCGAGTACTATTAAGCCAGGTGGCAACCGTGATGGTGGTATGGGCCCCGACAGAGAAAGACTGAGAGGTAAGACTGCTGCTGAGCTCTCAGATGAAGAAAGACTTGAGTCGCAAGACAAGAGAAAGAGAGGCGGTGCTTTCGATGACGATGATAGCGTCGAGGAGGAAAGCAGTTCAGACGAAGAAGAGGACTACGAAGCCAAGCAAGCTAGATTGGCTAAGGAGGCTCGTGAAGCCAAGAAGAAGGCCAAGCAGGAAGAGCGTCGCGAAAAGCAAGCCCTTGCTAAACAGGAATTCATGTCTAGCTTACCTTCGATGCGCACTGTTGATATGACTGGTAACGGTCTACAGGGTAACAAGGATGTTGCCTTTGAGGACCTTTACGACGACGTTGACGAGAAAGAAAAGGAAATCGCTGAACTCAAGTCCAATGTCAAGCGTGGTCCTAGAGGCGAAATGGAACTCACCTTTGTCCCCAAGCCCAAGCCTAAGCGGGTTAAGAGACAAGACAATGATGACGATGAGGAGCATGATGGTGATAATGAAGGAGAGGAGAAGCAGGATAAGGGACGCACTAAGCAGAGATTTGACGGCCGTCGTCGTGCTAGTAAGAATACGTTCAGAGGATTATAAATTCCAACCTAAATCTGCTGTAACTAATAGAATTAATCATGACGTCAATATAATGTTATTTTCCTTGCCTCAAGGTTTAAAACCACTTTGTTTGCAAATATAGTACTGGCCTATTAGCTAAGAAGTTAGCAATCAACGTATGAATTGGCTATTAACAGTTAGAGAACAATAGCGGAATAGAACAGGGGAAAGGCAGGAAAGGGGGAGATTAGCCAAGGCGTCGATGCCAGTAACCCACGAGGCTTTATGCAGCTAAAGATTCGGTCCTGTGCGTCTTAAGCAAAGAACACAATTGTCTCACAACCCCCGGTTAATTTTTCTGGATTATGTTAGTCAAGAGGATTAAGGAGTGTTGATGTTTTTACATGTGAATTATAGGTAAACATTTAAAGTGGTACTTGTGAGAAATGGTCCTTTCATCAAATGCGATTATCGGGGACAACTTGATCGATGAGTTTTTAACAATGGAAAAATTTACAAGCAATGATCGTGAGCCATAGAGAATCGGTCAGTTCTAAAAGTAGTAAGTCAATGACACCAGAACTTTTTTTGTTTTAATTTTTTTTTTTTTTAAGTTTTCTTTTTAATTCTTTTTAAGTTTTAATGGATATAAAGATTGATTCCGATGGCCTGGCACTAAGTAGCCAGGGCCGTTGACTGAAATATTGGAAAGCCAGAAGCTAGGGCGTCGCTACTTCATGTTCACTTTGAACCTTGGCGGGCTCGTGATTCAAGATTTGGGTGTTCGATTTTCCGTCCAATGTGCTCTTTGGCTACATCATTGAATGCAGATCTTGTAAATTCGAGCTACAGCAGAGTGCCTTTTGATGACTTTGTACTGCACACATCGGTTCACAAGGGCACTTTTGCTGGGCAACTTTGATCGACACAATAATGTATAATGGTAGATGCCAGGGTTCTTGTGCTATGCCATCACAAAACGTCAAATGTATGGCATCTCAGCCTTTATTTCTTGGTTTGGTACAAAGTCATCTAAATGTTGCATTCTGTGCTGAGGTTGTATGTAGTCATGTCTGTTGCCATATGACCGATGCCTTAGTGTCAGGACAAGAAGTGTGACCACATGTAATGTTGAGAGTGCATAAAGTCAAGTGCTTGAGCAATTGTCCACAGCTGGATTCGTATATACCATTAGTGAATATCGCTGAAGCATGTGCAGCATCACTATATCTCTGTATACAACATAGAAGGTAAGTCTATATCTATCTATAGCAAAAAATCAAAGCAGTCAGATGCTAAATTTATTTATTTATTTAGAACAATAAATGCAATGCATGTAACATCACATTAATAATATACGCGCTGAACCCGCTATCTTGCCAGTCTTATAGAGATAAAGGTTATTAAAATCCATGTTTTTACTGTATGTTGTTTCGTTTTATATAGTTGTTTGTAGCTATTTGATGTAAGGACAATATACTGATTTTCTATCTCATTAATAATACTATTTTTTGAGGAATTTAGTCTCATTGAATAACATTCAGAGCTAAATAAGGTATCGTGCTATTGGTTCCTGGAAACAATGGGAGCGTGGCTACGCTTTGTAGTTACATTTTTAGCTGTATATAATATTCGATTATCGACCCCTTCACTTAGCATCATATGAACAGCTTTACTACCCTTGGATTTAACTAACTTCATTCCTTGAAATCCAATTGGAATGGACGTGAACCTAAACAAAACAACAAGACAAAAACTAAAAAAAATTAGGTGCTGTCAGATTCAAACTACCTTTACGTTGGAATTGCCTAAAGTAGTAGTGTTATGTAAAAACTTGCTGCTACATCTCTAGGACAATAGACTATTTCAGTATACAAGTTCCTTGTTATGTATTCTCAGGGCAGTCCGGCAGTCCAATTAATTTAATACGGTGAGCGCCATGTAAAAAAAAAAGTTACCAAGCTAACCTTTATTTATTTTCAATAAAGAAAAGAATGTAGGAACGCGTCAATATGAAGGAGAGAGCCAAACAATAATCATCCACTTGCAAGCCGCCTCGCGTTGAGATCAAAAAAGAATCACGGAATTTCAAGTAACCAAAGCAAAGAATTTACTAACGAGCGATAGCATCAAAACTTTTACACGCTATAGTTGACGAACAAAGTTTTATGAGTATTGAACAGTACAGTTATTATAGATACAATAGAAGCTTTGACTGCTTCTGTTTCTAAACTCATATAAAACCTAAGCCGTGTTACTTTTGTATTTTTTTTTTTAACAAAAGCAAGTGCCTTACACATTCACGTTAGAATTAGTTTGGACTCAAAGCGAAAATTACTAACGACAGTATTGTTGTCTAATTACTGATTTCAATGGCTCAGAAGGAACCATTTTGGAGCAGCCAATCAATGGCAGGATACTGGCGCTTTTTAAACCTTCAGAAGAAACACGAAATTTTCTCTGTTTATTGGTCTTGGCTATAAATAGATATAGTCTTGATGGCATTTCTAGTTGTACATTAGTCTAGCTTTTACCTAGTACAGGCTATCATTGCGTCAAGAAGAATACTGTATGCATACTTTCAGCTGGGATTGGCGCCTTCAACTGGAAAAAAAAACAACCCTGAACCTTGAGCGTGTACCGGTTTGGACCCAAGTCGGCATACCTGCTTTCCAGTATTAAAACTCATTGGTTTCCTCGATGATAGACCCCAGCTGAATAGAGACTGCAGCAAGCTAGCTCATCTGTCCATCTACGGCTTTATTTTTCAAAGCTAACAAGCTGATTGGAAGGGGAAAAAAACACTCATACAAACACAATAATTAACGAACGGTCCAACAATGAAAGATTAGCGATCGAAGGACAAAGTTAAACAGTACAAAAAACATTCCAGTCATTATTCCGATAAAAGAAAGTGGTTTCTTAACTTGGTTTCGCTTCTTATTCAGAAAGTCAATGCCTTTTAGATAAAAAGAGTTTACCTTTGTCAATTCTGTTCTGGCTATGGCGATGAAAAGGCTGCATTTTAAATATCCCATTAATATCAGCCAGTAGAATCGGTAATTGTAGCTATAAATTGACTTTAAGCTTAGATGAACAGACGCGTCTAAATCGCAAGTATCAGATTTTTCCGCTGGTGCAAGTACGCGACTATGTACAAGACTCATCTCAGAAAAAAAATAAAAACAGCTAGAGCGTGATTTATGGACAAAAAAGTCTGCTAGAGCATGTGTGCGCTACTCCCAAATAGTCCTTACGCGTTTGGCGAAAAAAAAAAAATTCAACGCAAAATTTAGTGCAGCCCTCAACTGAAACCTACTGCGGCCCTGTGCTTTTCGTCTGTAATAGATTGGAAAATAATCGAAAAATAAATTTTAAGAACAATGGCACAATGCCATTTGCTAATTAATGACGGCCCAGACATACCCATAATTATAGACTAAATAATTATGAGCATAATTATATCTACAGATAGCGACTTGTAGGAGGTACCCTTTCAAACATTTCTTTCCTGTTATACAGATTTTACATAACCATTTTACATTTGTATTATGTATTCGGGCGCCAGTTTTTCCGTCAAAAACCGGAGAGATGACCCTCAATTCTTGCAGCTTTGCGCAAGCGAAATTTATGTAGGTATTACTTCAAAGTCTCCAGTTGTAGAAGAAAGCACAGTAGCTGTATCACAGCAACGTATATCATGGTATCTGCAATGAGTCTCCTCACAACATTCATTATAATTCCATTTTATCAATCCTAACGGCTCTTAAAGAAGGAAAGAAAAGCTCGTGAAAAACAAAAATACTATGGCCATTCCGAATTTCTAAAATAGGATAAACAGGAGTGGGCAGTAACAAAAAACCAGAAAAATAAAAAGCTGAAATGAGACTTGGTCTTCTAAATACCAAGATATCAGGTAAATCAATTGTTTCAAAAAAAAAAACATGTGTCAATGTACTTTAGCATGCGACATGTCAACTTTAGATTTTGCAGAAGAAACGGTTTCTAGGGGATATAATCTAAATTTTGGTACAATTTCTGGCTTCAAGCTATCAAGTTTCAAATGCCACTGCTCGGATTGGTATCCGGCTACGCAAGGATCAGCTCCCGGGCAAAATTCTTAGATATAAAAGGTAAAAGACCTAACTTGAGAATAGTAGCGATAATAACTGACACATACATTGACAGGTCATATTCTCATTGTTGTGCATCATTGGTAATTCGAAATTCATCCTGCTGTACATATTCTCGAACGATAACAACGTGTCTGTTATACATAATTTGCGGTCATTTTGGTCAACGCCGTTGTAACACTCATGTAGCGTAACATACCAAAAAACACAACCTGGGTAACCAACCATACGTGCTGAGCATTTTACATGTACAATGGTCTATAAAAGCTCCACCATTACGAAGTCAATGGCTTAAAAGATTGCTGGCGGTGGTTTATGTACTCACAATGCCTAGCTAGGCGATGCTCGGCATTAAATGACAGTCGACAAACAAAGCTCGTATCGAGAGGTAAACAACAGACCAAATTCAAATTCTCTACGAATTGTGCACAATTTAGGAGGTACACGAGAGAGTGTATGTGACCACAATATTTAATATTGTTAGGGTAGCTAGCCAATATCCCCAACTTGTACCTCGTAGGATGGAAAGAAAAAATTCCAGATGTACGTCCTTCTTGTGTTGAAAGTTATACTCAGACATTAACTTCAACAACACATGCGACACCTACCAGCTTTTATTCGCCTGTAAACAAAACCCAATAAAATATTGGAAACGGTTTGGGGAGTATAAGCTCAAGTTTGCTTGAATACGCCATACGATGTATCTATCTATCCTTTCACCTTGTTTCCCCAGAGAGTCATTTAGCGAAAAAAAAAAGATCTTAAATAACTACTGTAAAAGTCTACACCTTGGAACTAGGCCCTTAACTTTGAGTGTTATTTTCTTCTCAGATTTTTCGGATTTAATTCCCAACCTAGGGATGTATTTTCCAACACGTAGTACTCACACTAGAGATTTAGTAAAGGGCCGTGAACATTTTGTTGTCTATATTCTATAAATAGCTGGATGTGTTACGTTGAATCAAAAGTTGGTAAGACTTTTCATTCTAGATGCAGTTATAAGCCGTTGGTAAAACAAATTTAGCATAAAAACTGTTACTACAAGTTCGACGTCTTTGATGGTGAGAACCTGGAAAGTAATCAAAAGCTGTCATGTAGAATTATGCAGAATGGAATCAGCATTATGCGAGAAAGTATTTTACTCCTGAATCTTGAATCCTCAAAGGCGTTTTTTTTTGTTTAAAGACTTTTTTTTTAATTTTTTTTAATTTAGGGGATTTTTCTAATCAAGTAGAAAACAAAAACATCTACGATACAAGCTTTTCAGTAAAAAGGTTTCAAGTTAAAACAATAGCGGCCAAAAGTACCTGCGACATTGATAACAATGAAACGGGGACTGTTTAACCGTTTTTTTCTTTTTACGACGCGGATTTTAATTCATGGCTCTCTTAGAATGCCGCTACTGTTAACTGGTGGCAGATCTTGATTAAACGTTATTGAAAATCAGTGATACATACCGAGTGCCTCTTAAAACTGTTTCTGTGAAAAGAAAAAGACAACTTAACTGTTATATAAAATAAGAATTGAGTATAAACTTTTTATAAACCATGGAGGCTATTGTAGAGATAGGAGCTAACAGCAGTTGCTGAACAGCAGATCCCTCAGCATTTCGAAGCGGAAAGGCTAGCAGTTAACTAACCAAGCCATTTGTAATACTATTCCAAGTATGAGAACCAAACCAGCGGATTATAGGACTCAATCCATAATAACTTGCATTGTGGTATAGACTGCATGACTTTCGTGTGACATTTCATTTAGCCTGAAAAATCTAAAGCCGGAGCTTAAGTCTCTGGGTATTGCTTTACATTTCCAAAAACAGAGTGATTGAAACCAATGTCTTTGCTACTACGCATTATATTGATAAACTAGCGATTTCATGTATAACCCAAGATGTACAAATATTGAACGGACCGCAATAAGCCATACTCTTGAGGTTGTTCAGTTGTACACATCCGCAACTAGTAAAAATTCCGGCCCCCTAGTTGTAAATCCAAGCAACCCATGTCCAGTTACCCAATCAGTTTTAAAGATTAGTTATTGAGCACAGCAACAGCCGAGAATTTAATTTTTTGTAGAGCTTTTTGGAATACCCCAATGTCCCGTTCTCACTTCGCTCTCTTGAATCTCCTTGAAGGATATTGATAATGCCATATATGTATCCAAAAGATATTTCTCAACTCCTAACAGCGTTAAGAAGTGTTTTACAGAGCCTTAATGAATAAGATTAGCAGTCATCTTGAGATAGAGGAAGGAGATAAAAGTATAGGTAACAGCTCAAAATCTATTTATGTACAGCGGTTTTATTTATTTCTTTTTTTTTATTTTTATTTCTTTTTTGTACATCAACAGGGAGTTGCTCCGAAGCTACTAAGCTCTTCCAGTAATTATATTGTTCATCATGGTTTCGATTTCTAGAATGATTTGTCCCGCGTGAACAGGGGGAAATGGGGTTACTTGTATTTTTAGGTTCCTAGGGGAAGGATTAACAGGGAGTGGATGACTGGGCAAGAGATGCGGCATAGTTTACGTGCATTTGCTTTGATGGTATAACTGTACGAGAACAGATCATTATAAGGATAGCATAGTCAGACTCTGAAAAAGAAAATGGGGGATGAAGAATAAGATCTGAACAAAGTATTTGCACAGGGTTAACTGTTGTATTGTTATCTGGGTCTAACTGCGTTTTCGTCGCCACCTTTGGCCCTGCGGTATCTTCCAGAGGTGTTCTAGACCTTCTTTTGGTAGTGGTAGAGCCAGCTAGCGGCTTCATCGGTTCGTGTTCACTATAGCCAAGCGGCCGTGAGCCATTCATTTTCAGATGAATTGGAGCGAGATGCATGTGTGCGAATTTCGTAGTGCTGATTCTATGGCTCTAGTCCTGCGCCAGCAGGCGGCAGTGAGCACATCAAACAAGCAGTAAACTGTACAAGGCCCCAAGCGGAAATTGTCCATCCCAACTCTGATTTCAAATTTAACTCATGTGTAAATATATATAGCATACAGGGTACAGTGGCCGGATTTGTGCAATATATTAATGCTGAAGTCGTAGTAATAAATCAAGATTTTGTGGCGAAGATAGGTGCACATACATTTTAGAAATGCTAATCTATTATCTGCACAGCAATACTGCCCAGCAATATCAGGTTTCTATGGGTGGAGCGATTACTAACATATTGGCATGAGTAGTAACAGCCGTTTATTGCCTCGCAACCACCTCAGCATCAACAACGAGACATTTCAAGGACCGAATAGTGGCCCCGCTGCCCATTAATTGCCAATAACACTCTAGCTGAAGCACTGAAGCGTTGTTATGGTTATGGCCTATCATCCCCATTGAGGTTGTAAAAAAAAAAAAAGACAAGAAGAAAACAAATTGTTGTTCTGCCTTTCCCTGTCACATCAAAGCTGATCCTACTGCCTATCATTTGGCATACACATACTGTAGGTATGTGCGAGCCACAGAAACGAATGCATTATTTTTGCTGCCGCTGCTTGTGTTACTTACTACCACTACCATTAATTAGGTTCTGCGACATATAGCGGGCCATGGGCTTGTCTAACAGAAAAGATATGGCCCTTTTGAAAAAAAAAAAAACTTACAAATACATGCTGTAATTAGGAAACGCCGTTTATAAAGTCTTTTAGGCAGCAGCATAAGCACCCAAAACGGTAAAATATCTAGAATACCTACAGACCGATCGAGGCTTGTATTAGAGCTGGCAACCAAAGTCTTTTTTGTTGTCAGTGCTTCGCCAAAGCTGGAAGGTTCAGACGGGCTGTTAAGCACTTGAAGAAGAGACGGAAAGTCACGCAGAATGAAAAATTCGCACCAACTGTAGAAACAAGAAGAAAAAGAAGAGGGAAAAAATTTTATAATTTTTCTTGTGTTTCCACGACGCGTCGCATTTTTTTATTTTCAAAAAAAATTTTTCCACTTGTTTTCTACGACAAAACAAGTCACGCAAAAACTTTTATGGCCTTCATCTTTACTATGAGCCTACACGTCGAAACGCGTTACCACCAATGAAAAAATGGATTAATAAACTTTTTATCATAATTACTTGTTTGAAAGTTTTAAAGTTCAGTTCACATTGTGATGCATGCATTATGCAAACATTTCTTTTTGAATTCCCAAAAACAACATGTCAACTCCTGTTGAAAGAATTTCTTTTTATGATTTTTTCTGTTCCATAGTTTGTACTGTGGGTGATTATTTTTCAATTTTTGATGACCCTCTCTCGTAGTCAACCTAAAAAAAAAATTAAAAAAAGAAGACAAATATATAAAACTTCTAATCTTCCTCCTCCTTTGAAATTGTTCATAAAATATTTTTTTTTTTCTTCCATTTCTTCTGGTCTTCCCCAGCTCATTGCTTTGTAAATACATTAGATTTTCTTATTCTTTGAACTTCCCGACACTCCCTAGAATCGAGAGCATTACTTTTACTCTCGTTTGTTCCTCAATTCGACGTTCTTTTTTTTCCATTCATTATCACAACATTTGAAATACCATGCGAGGTAAGTTATATCTAAAGGACGACACTTATTTTCTTGTTTACTAACACTTTTTGTAAAGACTATAAAATTGTAGTTTTGGGCGCTGGCGGCGTGGGAAAGTCTTCTATCACTGGTATGTGTTTTTGCTTTGTTTTATTTTTAATCTTTTTTTTTTTTTTTTTTTTTTTTCTTTTGGTTTTTTTTTGTTTTTGATTTTATTTAATTTCCCTCCCTTTTTCAATTTTTTTAAAATTTTTTCTTTGTTTC